>Ga0208748_1001181_pt1 | contig 12182 bp, 12 predicted proteins | sample Knorr_S7_td_Bott_FD_185599 | JGI IMG/M metagenome (GOLD analysis project Ga0208748, IMG submission 185599) | Marine microbial communities from Southern Atlantic Ocean transect - Knorr_S7_td_Bottom_ad_4513_LV_A (SPAdes) (version 2) | ecosystem: Environmental > Aquatic > Marine > Oceanic | place... | reverse complement strand
GATTTTTTTTACAATTAATTTTTTTGAAATTAATAGAAAAGGGTTAAAAAAATATTTTGTGAGTATTTATTAAGACAAACCTTTCCCATCACAATGGTTAATCTCTGGTGGTAATCATCACCCAGCACCTCCATGACCACTGCCCCGATCTGACCGTAAACATTGCGGCATTGGTGATTTTTACTTATCATAGTTTATAAACTTGCAAAGACGTTTGATTCAGCACATTTATCAGCTGAAAAAGCTAAATCAGAATCCAACACTATAACAAAATTAACGGGCTTTTCAACCACTACAAAAAATTTGTCAGGGTTTTGATTTTCATGAGATAATTCGTATGCGAATGTTGGCAGGGCTTCTCGATTGGTTTAGAGCGCGGGATTCGTGAACAATATGTATCTTGTCCATTTAATTAGTTTTTCGATTATTCCCATTTTTCATTCTGGGTGAAGTGCAGTGTAGACCAATAATCCAGGCAGGATTCCTAAAATCTGGTACTCATGCTGATCGTATCTTTGGATTCACCTAACCTACTAATACGAAAACATCATTTTCTTATTAGTAGTTCTGAACAGAACGAATGAAAAATAATATCAAAATAGTTTGTGATATAGTATTTTGTGATGTTTGACAGAAAAAAGCATTGGGGGAATATGTATCAAGAGAAGTCCCCCTCAGATGTAAGCTGGTACCAAAAGGAGCCAAAGCTATCGCTGGAGCTTATCCGTTGTACTCAGGTTGCCAGTAATGAGGCAATCATTGATGTAGGGGGTGGTGCTTCAGTTCTAGTAGATCACCTATGCAAAGAATGCTTTACGAATTTGGCAGTTTTAGATATTTCAGAAAATGCAATAGCTAGTGCCAAAAAGAGACTTGGTGATTCAGCGAAAAGCATTGAGTGGTTTGAATCTGATATTACTCAATTTGATGCACCGCAAAAGTTTTCACTTTGGCATGATAGAGCTCTCTTTCATTTCCTAACTGATCCATCTGATAGGAAAAGTTACGTAAAGGCATTAAAAAATGCTCTAAGGCCTGAAGGCCATCTCATCATAGCGACATTTGCAATTGGAGGCCCTGAAAAATGCAGTGGTCTAGAAATTGTGCAATATGACTCTGAGAAAATGATAGCCGAACTAGGTGATAATTTTGAGTTGGTAGAGGAAAGAAACGAAGTGCATATCACTCCAGCCAACAAAGAACAGAAGTTCATATTTTTTCGTTTCCTTAAGGTTCCAAAGAACAAATAAACATAACTATTGGATGTGTCTTCTTGAAAAAGCTCTATTAAATCAAGGCTTCACACTTCAACATTTATTCGTTGCGATTACAATGCTATCTAACGACAATTTTATGAATTCATAAATTGACACGATTATTAATTTGTAAAATTAAAATATTTCATTTATATTCCTCTAAGAAAGATTTGGAAAAATTATTTTTAAAATGTTCTTTTTAAATAAAGAAGATCACAGCTCTAATTGGTTACGCTATACTTAAAATTTATTTAGGAGACAAAATGGCATTAAGACTTGGAGATATTGCACCTGACTTCTCAGCAGAAACAACTCACGGAAATATTAATTTCCATGACTGGCTTAGTGATTCTTGGGGCATCCTCTTTTCCCATCCTAAGGATTACACTCCAGTGTGTACAACTGAACTAGGCTACATGTCAAAAATAAAGCCAGAATTTGATAAACGCAATGTGAAGATACTTGCTATAAGCGTTGATCCAATTGAGTCTCATAAAGGATGGGTTGGAGATATTAATGAGACACAAAACACAACAGTCAACTTCCCAATCATAGCTGACACAGACCGAAAGGTTTCGGATCTTTACGATATGATTCATCCAAACGCAGATGACACTCTAACAGTTCGGTCGGTGTTTGTTATTGGACCAGATAAGAAGGTCAAGCTAACTATTACTTATCCAGCATCAACTGGTCGCAACTTTGATGAAGTACTGCGAGTTGTCGACTCGCTGCAGCTCACCTCAGATTACCAAGTAGCAACACCAGTAAACTGGAAACACGGAGAGGACTGCATCGTTGTTTCTTCCATTCCAACAGAGGACATTCCGGAAAAGTTCCCCAAAGGACATAGAGAAATCAAGCCCTACCTCAGATACACTCCGCAGCCTGATATATAAAAAACATGACGGTTCTAAACAGGGCCGTCCCTGTTGAATCAAGGAAAAATTCTGGTTAAAGATAATATGATCAAAATTACCACATGGGCATAATTGTAACTGAAACAGTTGGTGTTAAATCCAGATAATTATTTTTTAATATTTAGATCCGAAAAGTCCCTTGATTGCTGCCCAAGCCAGAGGAAGTGCTTTGACCGGAGTTTGTTCCGCAACATTAACATTATCTGGTTGGTTGTTTGATTTTTCTTCTGAATCTTTTGATGATGTTTGTTCATTCAGCAGCTCTGTAAAACTCGTAGCCCATTGGTCAAACATTTTGTTATTTACTGCTACAATCATTCTAGCACCAAATTGTGCAAGTCTACCGGTTATAGAAAGTGACATGCTACTTTGCATTTCAGTTCCACCCTCCTCTAATGTGGACAGCTTGATATTCATAGTCATATTAGCGCCACCTTTACCTGAGGTATCAAGGCCCTTGCCTTCCATGGTCAACTCATAATCTGCCTCTTCAAGTTTGGTAAATTCTGCTTCCCCGTTAAACTTTGCGGTTACAGGACCAATTTTAATACTGATCTTACCTTTAAAATTTCTTTCATCTAACTGCTCTGTTAGTTCTGCACCAGGAACAGATTTAACCATGAATGATGGATCAATCATACATTTCCAAATCATGTCTGGATCTTGATTTAACTTTAGATTTTTCTCTGCTTTGACTTCCATATTTATATGTTAATTAATTTGAAAATTTATAAATTATAATGAAAATAAGACCATCTGATACAGTTTTAAATTTCAGCTGGCGATAAGAAATAATTCAGGATTATTTTTGAATTTAGTTTTGCATCCATTACAGCAAAAATGATAATCCTGACTTTTGAATTGAAAAGTAATTTTGGTTAATTCTGTGTCCACTTTCATTCCACAAACTGGATCTATGGCCTTTTCTTCAGATTCTGAAACTACTTGATTGTCTAGGGTGTTGTCATCTCTGAGAAGTTGAACAATTTCTGCAAGAATACTCAAGGCTATTTCTGAAGGAGTTCGTGCTTTAAGGTCTAAACCTGCAGGATTGACCATTTTTCCCAATCTGTCTGGACTTACACCATTTTCCGAAAGTTCTTTTTTAAGAGTTTCTGTTTTTCTACGGCTTCCAACAAAAGCAACATAATTAACTGAGGTCTTCATTGCAGATTCAAGTGCCTCCCAATCATTTTCTCCTTGCGTGCAAACAATTATAAAGCATGGGGAAGAGAGATTTATATTTTTAAGATCAAAAGTTTTCTGTATTCTATCAACTTCCAGTGTTTCATTTTCTTTTTCAGGGGTGATAGTCCATAGGGTTTCATAACCGAGTTCTGAAGACATTTTTAGAAGACTAATAGCAACAGGCGAATTTCCCATAACAACGATAAGAGGTCTTGGAAAAACTGGTTCAACGTATACACTCAAGGAACCTCCGCTATGACATGTCATTTGAAAATGTTTTTCACCAGGACCATTATCTGACTTGTTCTCTGGATCAATTACTATCAACTTTGATTTCCCAGAATTCAAGGCAGACAGACCCTCTTCGATAACAATGGAGTTAGTACAGCCTCCACCAATCCATCCAAGTAAACTACTATCATTTAGTATGATTGCTTTATCTCCAGATTTTCCAGAAATGGGGATATCATGTTTAACAACAACTGCTGTTGCAAAGGGGACCCTTTTTTTACTCAATTTCAGATAATCTCGGAAAAAAACTTCGGTCATGATAGTTATTAAAAAAGGATCAAAAAAATAAAACGAAGGGGATGGGAGGATTCCCGGAACTATTTTTATTGTTCCGGGAATATTTTTTATCAGGCAGCTAGTCCTTTGTCCTTAAGTACTTGCCAAATCTTAAACGGGGTGATAGGGATGCCCATGCTTTCAACACCAAGGTGTGACAAGGCGTCAATCACTGCATTAGCAATTGCAGGAGGTGCCCCCACTGTTGGAGACTCAGCGACACCTTTAGCACCAAGAGGATGATGAGGAGAAGGAGTTACAGTCTGATCTGTTTCCCAATTAGGGGTTTCAACAGCAGTTGGAACCAAGTAGTCCATAAGTGAACCATTTAGGATGTTACCATCCTCATCATAGATCATTTCTTCAAACAATGCGGGTGCTAGGCCTTGGGTTAGCCCCCCATGTATCTGACCCTCAACAATCATTGGATTTATAATATTTCCGCAGTCATCTATCGCAATGAAACGTCTGATCTTTATTGCATATGTTTTTGGATCTATATCTACAACACAAATGTATGAACCAAAGGGGAAAGTAAGATTTGGCGGGTCATAATAATGGGTTGCTTCTAGTCCAGCCTCCAGTCCTTGCGGATGATTTGTATAGGCAGCGAATGCAATTTCCTGAATAGTTTTGGACTGTTCTGGAGAGCCTTTTACGTAAAATTTGCCAACTTCCCACTCCAAGTCTTCTTCACTTACCTCAAGAAGGTGAGCTGCGATTTTTTTAGATTTCTCGCGTATCTTGTGTGCAGCCTTGGCAGCTGCAGCACCGGCTGTTGCAGTACTTCGGCTTGCGTAAGTTCCAAGACCATATGGAGCAGTGTCAGTGTCTCCCTCTTCTATCTGGATATCTGTGTAGGGTATACCAAGTTCCTCAGCAAGAATTTGGGCATAGGTTGTCTCGTGACCCTGCCCTTGCGATTTTGTACCAAATCTCGCTATAGCCTTACCGGTTGGATGGATACGCACTTCACAACTGTCGAACATTTTGATTCCTAGAATATCAAAATCTTTAGAGGGCCCTGCACCAACAATTTCTGTGAAACTGCAAATACCTATACCCATCAGTTCACCTTTGGATCTTTTTATTAATTGTTCCTTACGAAGGTCTTCATAGCCTATCTTATCCATAGCCAGTTTCAGAGCTCTCGGATAATCTCCGCTATCATATTCCCAGCCTAAAGCAGACTTATAAGGAAATTCATCTGGTTGAATGAAGTTCTGCAAACGTAATTCTGCAGGATCTCTGTCAAGTTTTTTAGCTAAAACATCAACTATTCGCTCAATTGCATGTACTGCCTCTGTAACTCTAAACGAACATCTGTAGGCGATACCGCCAGGCGGTTTATTGGTATAGTATGCGTCCATCTCGGTAAACGCTGTTTTGATGTCATAGGAGCCTGTACAGATTGAAAACATACCTGCAGGGTACTTCGAAGGATTGCACGCTGCATCTGTGTAACCATGATCAGCAATTGTTTTGATCCTCAATGCTTCCATCTTACCTTCTTTACTTGCAGCCATTTCAACAGTCATATGATAATCCCTTGCAAAAGAATCGGCCTGTAGATTCTCTGACCGATCCTCAACCCACTTGACAGGCTTACCGAGTACCACTGACGCTGCAACGGCAATCACATAACCTGGATATATGGGGACTTTACCACCAAAACCCCCACCAATGTCCGGAGAAATAATGCGGATTTTCTCTTCGGAAAGTCCAACATGCCCAGCAACTAATGCAAAAACGGTTCGAATAGCATGAGGTGCCTGAGTTGTCATCCAGACCGTAAGTTTGCCCTCGGCAGGTTCAAAGGAGGCAACACAGCCACAAGTCTCAATTGAGCAGACGTGGATTCTAGGCAGATAAACTTTTTCTTCAACAACCACATCAGCATTCTTAAAAACTTGTTCGGTTTTTTCTGCATCACCAGTTTCCCAGTGCCAAATATGATTGTCAGTCTTACCTTCCTTATCTGTTCGAAGAATTGGAGCATCTTTTTCCATAGCCTTAAATGGATTTACAACCGCCTTCATCGGTTCATACTCTACTTCAACAGCTTCAACTCCATCTCGCGCAATGTACCTGTCATCAGCTATCACAGCTGCGACTTCCTGTGCCTGGTACATTACTGTGTCAGTTGGGAGAACCATTTGAGTGTCTGACATGAGCGTTGGCATCCAGTGAAGGTTGTATCCCTTCAATACTTCACCTGTTATAACTGTGTGAACACCTGGAATAGCCATTGCTTTGTCTGTATTGATACTTTTGATTTTTGCATAGGCATACGGGCTTCTGACAATGTCCATGTGCAGCATTCCAGGAAGTACTACATCATCAGTGTAGTTCCCTTTCCCCCTAATAAAACGGGCATCTTCTTTACGTTTAACACTGTGCCCCATTCCTCCGACTTCAGGACTTGTTTTTAATTCTTTCATGCAACCTCCGCTTTCATTTTTTCTGCTGCGTATTGGACAGATTTCACTATATTAACGTATCCGGTACAACGGCAAAGATTCCCTGAAATACCAGTACGGATTTCGTCTTCGGTTGGATTTGGGTTCTTTCCCAAAAGTTCAACTGCTCTCATAATCATACCTGGAGTACAGAAGCCACACTGGAGACCATGCTCCTCGTGGAAACCCTCTTGAAGCGGATGAAGTTTCCCTCCACTTTCCAAACCTTCAATAGTAGTTAATGATTTGCCATTAGCCTGTATTGTAAATAGTGTACATGACTTTATGGAACGTCCGTCCATGAGCACAGTACATGCACCACAGTGTGTGGTATCACAGCCAATGTGAGTTCCTGTCATCTGTAAATCTTCACGAATAAAATGAACAAGTAACAACCGTGAATCCACTTCTCGGGTAAAGCTTGAACCATTAATTTCAATGGTGACAGTGTGTTTTGACATGATTATCCACTCCTTTCAGAACGTTCAATTGAAATCCTTATTGCTCTTTGTGTTATTTCACATAAGAGATCCTTTTTGTATTCTGCACTACCTCGGAGATCATCTGATGGATCAGAATCGCCGGCAGCCAAAAGTCCTGCTTCTTTAATTAAATCATCACTCGGGCTTTTACCTCTGAGTAAGTTTTCTGCAGAGGTTGCACGAATAGGAGTAGGTCCTACGTTTGTCAGACCAATCCCAATCTGTTCTATCGAACCAGCAGTATTTAGATTTAGTTGGCAAGCTACTGCTGCAGTAGCATAATCTCCAACTTTTCGTTCTATTTTAAGGTAAGCCCCCCCACTCTTGGGAGGTGGCGAAGAAATCCTGATTTCAGTTAGAATTTCATTTGTCTCCAAAGCCGTTGTAAAAAAGTCAGGGAAAAAATCATCAATACTTATCTCACGACTGCCATTTGGTCCTTCTGCAAAGACAGAGGCTCTAAACGCAATCATTGTTGCAGGATGATCGTTCGCAGGATCACCATGAGCAAGATTGCCACCAACAGTAGCCATATTTCTTACCTGTGGATCAGCAATCATCTTTACCGTATCCAAAAGCAAAGGATATTTTTTGCTAATTAACTCAGAATCTTCAAGGGATGATTCTCGAGTCATGGCACCTATTCTTAGTTGACCTCCTTCTTCACGAAGGTAATCCATTCCTTCTATTCCGCCGATATCAATAAGATATTCTGGCAATGCAAATCTGAGTTTCATCGCTGGAATCAGACTATGACCTCCAGCTAGTATTTTTGCATCCTCCCCATGCTTTTGGAGCAGGGAAATTGCTTCAGATAATTGATTAGGACAAAGGTACTCAAACGGTGGTGGAATCATAAATCCTCCTGTGGGAATATTATGTGAAGCTTTACGTAAATGTGTTTTATCGTAATTCGATCGTAATATAATTTTGTTCATTCTTCATGTCAAGCTAATAATACAAATAAATTTTATTAATTCATATTTTTAATGTCTAAACATTTCCCGCACAGTTTCCTGGCGAACCACCACAAGTAAGGTCTATGTAGTAAAAGGTCTCATTTTCTGATTGTACAAGTATGCTGATGATGGAGATGATGTGAATGATCTATAAAAAGTCGCTGAAACCATAGGGAACCTCTAAAAATTAGATTTTAATCTATTTCATTGAAAAACCAGTTTTCAATCAATTTATGTCTGTTTTTGCGATGAAGTTTTGAGTATTTTCAGAGAGGATTATCTATTTTGTTTTTGAATATTTCAATATTCAATCTCAAGCTTGAATGAGACTGAGTTTTTTGTTGATTCCACAAGTAGTTTCGGTGTATTTTCGTATTAAAACAATCATTTAACAAAGACATTATACTATTTTTAACCTTATCAGTTGTTCAAACCTGAAGAGGTTGTAGGTAAGATTTACTAAACCGATTGTTGCAGCAATTCTCTGCTGTCCAATTTGTCTCAAATGCAGGGCATCATTCATTGAGTTAGTCATAAAACCAAATATATGTTCAATCCTACCTCTGATTTTGGATTTATCGGAATTGTTTTTCTTTTGACTTTCGGTTAGTGGTTTATTCCGATAGCCCTTTTCATGTACCTTTGAAGTACATTTGATTTCTTTTAAGTGCTTTTCAATCTGCTCTGAACGATATGCACTATCTGCATAGAGGATATTATCTTTTTCGTTGACTAAATTTTCTAGTTCTACTGAATCGTGAGTGCTGGCATTGGTAAGGTAGTAGTTGTTAATTAGTTTGGTTATTTTGTCTGCGTTTATGTGGTTCTTGTAGCCAAAATGCTTCTCATTATTTTTAGTTGTCCACCTGGCATCAGTATCTTTTTGGGCCAGTTTATTTTTGTTTTCAGCAAAACTAATGGGGACTGATCCTTCTTTGATAATGGCGTTGTCTTCTCTGTTGTTTCGTTGTTTGGGTACATCAACAAATGAGGCATCAACCATGGAGCCCTCTTTGGCTATGATACCTTTGGCATTGAGAGTTTCAGTAAATAAATCAAAAAGTTTCTCTGTGAGTCCATTTTTACTCAGTCGTTCTTTAAACAGCCAGATTGTCTTGGCATCAGGTATTTTGTCTGACAGTTCTAAATTCAAAAAATCCATAAAAGAGAGACGATATTTTATCTGAAACTCTGTTTGATCATCCGAAAGGTTAAAATAGCGCTGCAAGATAAGGATCTTGAACATCAACAGTTTGTCAAATGGGGGACGACTCCTTTGCCCTTGTTCTTGTTTAACAACTCTGATTCTAAAATGGGACAAACTGAGATGTTATGGGGCTTCTTTTCTGTTCGTCATTCCATAATCCCGGATAACTTTGGCAACTCGGATACGATAATCCTTGAAAATTTCTCCACGACCTTTTTGTTGGGCTTGTCGATGCTGGTAATGCTCACGCCACCGCTTCAGGGATTCCTCGTCTCTCCAGAAGGAAATGGAGAGAAATTTACCCTCGTCGGAGAGGCTTGAGAAACGTTCTACTGAAATGAATCCGTCTATTGCTTCTAGTTCAGGACGTAACTCAGCTGCCAAATCAAAATAATCCTGGGCTTTAAATTCTGTTTTAGGTTGCACTTCAAAAATGACTGCGTACATAGATATCCTCTTAAATTATGCAATTTAGAATTGTTTATTTTTTCACTTTTAATTCTACACAAACAAGTAACATCAATTTGTTTTTATAGCAATAGTGTGGAAAGTTATTTGTAATGTATCTTGGAAGTGTAAAATCGCTTTTTATTGCGTCAAACTATCATTCAGGGTAACATAAAGACTGAGAATTCAATATTGCCTTGTTGGAATTTGCTTGGTGTTGCCCTGACAGATGTCTTCAACCATAGGTCCAGATGATTAATAATCCAAATTACAAATATGACTCCAGAAGATCTGCTACTCTGGGTCTTAATGGAACTGTGGCCACAAGTAATCCATTAGCGGCAAATGCCGGGCTTGACATGTTGAAGAAGGGAGGGAATGCAGTTGATGCAGCAGTTTGCGCCGCATCGGTTTTAAATGTTGTAGAGCCAATGTCCACGGGAGTAGGAGGAGATGTTTTTGCCCTGATATATGATTCAAAGACAAAAAAAATCGAGGCTCTGAATGGCAGCGGAAGATCGTCAATGAGAACTGATATTGATGACTTAAGAAATATGGGAATGGATTCAATCCCACTGGAAGGACCATACTCAGGGATGGCAGTAAGTGTCCCAGGTTGCGTTGATGCCTGGGATCAACTTCAGAAAAAATTTGGCGCTTTTTCATTGGACACAGTATTGGTTCCAGCCATTGATTATTCACAAAATGGATTTGGTGTTTCCGAAATAACTGCAAATTCCTGGAAGCTTGCGGGGAAAAAATTATCAATCAACAAGAGATGTGAATTTTTGCCAAACGGTCGAACTCCAGACTTTGGAGAGAAGGTTGTTTTGCCGGATCTTAATAGAACACTCAAAGGGATATCTGAAAATGGGAGGTCATATATATATGAAGGAGTCCTACCTGAAAAAATTTCTGAATATGTTCAAAAGTTCAACGGATGGCTTTGTGAAGAAGATTTCTCTCTCCATTCCAGTAGCTGGGTCAGACCCATTTCTTCGAATTACAGAGGTTATGATGTATGGGAATGTCCTCCTAATGGCCAGGGAATCGCTGCATTAATCGCATTAAACATTGTTGAAAATATTGATTTAGTTAATTCAGATATTGACCCTGTACTTCAACTTCATTACAAAATTGAAGCCATGAAGATTGCCTTCCAGGACGCTCTTTGGTACGTAGCTGACCCGGAAAAAGTGGATATCCCTGTTCAAGAACTTCTATCTAAAAGCTATGCAAAGAAGAGATTTAATGAAATTAAGGAAGATTCAGTCTGCAGGGTATACAACAGAGGTAAATTTAACCAGCACGGAGACACAGTTTATGTATCAGTTATTGATGGAAATGGGAATGCCTGTTCATTAATAAACAGTCTCTATCAAGGCTTCGGAACCGGATTAGTTGTCCCTGAAACTGGAATAGCCCTGCAGAATAGAGGATCTCTATTTTCCACTAAACCGGAACATCCAAACTTCCTTGAACCAAATAAAAGACCCTACAACACTATCATTCCATGCATGATTACTAAGAACAGCAATCTTGTAAGCAGCTTAGGTGTAATGGGTGGGTTCCAGCAACCCCAAGGCCATTTACAAGTTATATCCAACATGATTGATTTTGGTATGAACCCTCAGGAGGCTTTAGACTCTGGAAGATTTAGTGTCAGCATCGAAAATGACACTGTATTTGCTGAGGATTCATTAAATCCCGATGTTATTGCGGCTTTGAAGTTAAAAGGTCACTCTATCTCTGTAATTTCCGGAATTGACCGGGGTTTATTCGGAGGGGGTCAAATAATTGTCAGAGACAATGAAGAAGGGGTGCTTTTTGGAGGTTCTGATCCCAGGAAAGATGGATTATCAGTAAGTTACTGAATTAAAGGATAAACAGAATGCTTTCGTTGGAGAGAGAATTCTGGCATGATAACGGATGCATTTAGGAGAAAAAAATAATCACCCAGCTTCGTGTTAGCTGTAGATTGTGTTAATAACTACACAAACAGCATTTAGGGCATCTCTAATAACCAGATTTCAGTCAATTTCATGTAGAAACCAGATTTCAATCAATTTTTGTCTGGTTTTGCGATGAAGTTATGAGTGTTTTTTTTGAGGATTATGAATTTTGTTTTCGAATATATTGATATTCAATTTCAAGATTGAGTGAAACGGTGTATTTTGTTGGTTCCACAAAAGTTTTGTTGTATTTTCTTAATAAAACAATCATTTAACAATGATTTCATGCTTTATTTAACCTCATCAGTTGTTCAAATCTGAATAGGTTGTAGGTAAGATTAACAAAACCAATTGTAGCAGTAATTCTCTGCTGTCCAATTTGTCTCAAGTGTAGAGCATCATTCATGGAGTTAGTCATAAAACCAAATATATGTTCAACTCTACCTCTGATTTTGGATTTACCGGCATTGTTTTTTTCTGATTTTCTGAGAGTGCTTTATTGCGATATGCTTTTTCGTGTATTTCTGAGGTACAGCTGATTTCTTTTAAGTGTGTTTCTATATGCTCTGAACGATAGGCACTGTCTGCATAAAGGCTGTTATCTGTTTTGTTGACTAGATTTTCTAGTTCTACTGAATCGTGAGTACTGGCATTGGTAACGGAATAGTTGTTTATGAGCTTGGTTTTTTTGTCTGCGTTTATGTGATTCTTGTAGCCAAAATGCCTCTCATTATTTTTAGTTATC
>Ga0208748_1001180_pt1 | contig 12183 bp, 16 predicted proteins | sample Knorr_S7_td_Bott_FD_185599 | JGI IMG/M metagenome (GOLD analysis project Ga0208748, IMG submission 185599) | Marine microbial communities from Southern Atlantic Ocean transect - Knorr_S7_td_Bottom_ad_4513_LV_A (SPAdes) (version 2) | ecosystem: Environmental > Aquatic > Marine > Oceanic | place... | reverse complement strand
TTTTTTAATCCCAACATCACGAAATTGGGGTATTCTATCCATGCCCTTTTTTAAATGCTCTTCAAGCCTATCTAGTTCAGGCTCTAATAATTCCATATTAAATTTCCAATCCATGCCATCTAAAGCCCAGCATTTTGCATCTTTTTCATAAATTCCAATTAATAAACCTTTGCCTTCTTGACGTAAGTAACATGAGGAGTGTGGATCTCTTACAACAGGCAATTCTTTTTTAAGCTTTTTTATTGCAGGATGTTCTTCTGTAACTAAATATTGGTGGATCATATTAATGCTAGGTATATTTTTAAGCCCAACCATATGTCCAACTTCCGGACAATAACTACCTGCAGCATTAACAACGTGTTCGCAAATAATAATACCTTTTTCTGTTATCAACTCCCATTCTCCAGAAGGACGAGACTTAATATCGATCACTCTATTATGTCGGTATATTTTAGCTCCTCCATTTCTTGCTCCTATTGCCATTGCATTGGTGGTACTAGACGGATCAGTGTGTCCATCTTCAGGAGTATGTAGGGCTCCAATAATACCGTTTGATTTTATAAAGGGATGTATTTTTGGAATCTCTTGAGTTGAAATTATTTTAGCGGGACTTCCCACATTATCCAAAATTCCCTTCACATAATGAAACCATTCAAGATCTTCTTGTTTGTAAGCCAGTCTCAAACTTCCGCAGCCGTGCCATCCTGTAGCTTGCCCTGTTTCTTGTTCTAATTTTTTATAAAGCTCGGTAGAATGATGATGTACTTTCGCCAGATTATAGCTACCAACAAAATGGGGACATTGCCCCGCAGCATGCCAAGTAGATCCGGATGTTAACTCTCCTTTTTCAAGTAAAACTAAATCTTTCCATCCTTCTTTTGCTAAGTGATAGAGCAAACTCACGCCCATAATTCCGCCGCCGATAATACCAACCTTTGCATGTGAAACTATTTTATCTTCTGGCATGATTTTTCCCTCATCATTTATTATATAATATGAACCATAACCTACAAGATGATAAGCTGTAATGGATATGAAAAAAATTAAATTTACGCAAATGAAAGACGGCACAAAAGAAGATTACCTTCTTTTAGAAAAACATGAAAAAAAATTCATAGAAGAAGCACCGTCACGAATAATAAAATATATGAGTAGCTTAACTTCAACTCTTGAAGGTTATCAGGTATCAAGATTAGAGCATTCTCTTCAATCAGCCACTAGGGCTTTACAAGATAAAGCTGAGGATGAAATAATTGTTGCAACTTTATTACACGATATAGGAGATGAACTAGCTTTTCATAACCATGCTGAATTTGCTGCTGCAGTATTAAAACCTTACGTAAACGAAAAGACCCATTGGATAGTAGAAAAACATGGAATTTTTCAATTGTATTACTATGCTCATCATCTTGGATATAATAAAGATGAAAGAGAAAGTTATAAGGGACATAAATACTATAAAGACACAATTGATTTTTGCGAAAATTGGGACCAAAAATCATTTGATCCTAATTTTAAATCATTAACTCTTAAAGATTTCGAGCCTTACGTTAAAAAAATATTTAGCAGAACGCCATATACGCAATAAAATTTGCATTTAATGACTGGGTTCTTCAATGCCATGTTTTTCTAACAATAGGTGCATCCTCTCGTGTTCTTTGTAGGTTATGCTATAAAAAATAATTATTGTCACTATTGAACCAACTACAGTACCTTGAACGAATCTAAATATTGTTCTTTTATTTCTTTTTTTAGTTTCTTCAGTCATTTTTTTTCCACGTTTTTTTGCTTCATAAAACCTATAAATTGAATAGGCAATTAAAATAAAACCAATAGCCCAAGAAATGGGATGATTAACGGTTGCTATAAAAGATCCACCCAACAGAAAGGCTATAAAGCCACTTATCCAACAGATGGGGCACATTATTTAAATACCCTTCTGAATTGCAGCATAGATGATTTCTTTATCTGTTTGCCCAACTATGCGAGTTACTTCGTCATTCCCTTTATAAACAACAATAGTTGTCCAAAATTTAATGCCAAGTTTTTGAGCTATATTTTTATTTTTGCTTTGCTCGTAGCTCAAAAAAACAATATCTTTAAATTCTTTCTCAGCTTGATCTAAAATTTTAGTTTGTTGACTGCAAGTACCACACCAAACTTCATAGGAATTGACAACTATCGTTTTTCCAGAAGCTTTGGCCTTTTCAAAAATTTCCTCTGAAAAATTGGTTTTCTTTTCAACTGCATTTGCTGATAAGCAAACAAATAAAAATAAAGTGGTAAATAATTTCCTCATGGCTTTTTATAACATATTTCTTTTATTTTTAATTGCCTTTATTGAGATGCAACAATTATTTTGTTTGTCAATTTAGTTAATAAAAAACCTCCTAGCATGGATAATACAAAAAACACCGAATAAGTATTTAATAATGCAAGAGATGATATGGCTGGACCCGGACAAAATCCGACCATGCCCCATCCAACACCGAACGTACCGGAGCCTATAATTAAATTTTTATCAATAGATTTTAAAGTCGGAATAGAGAAATTGTCAGCAAATAAAGGTTTGTTTTTGTTTCTAAATAAAAAAAATACTGGAGCACTTACAATAATTGCACCCATCATCACAAAAATTAAGGAAGGATCCCATTGACCAAATAAATCTAGAAATCCTAGAACCTTTTCTGGATTGATCATGTTAGACACGGACAAACCAACGCCAAAAATTATTCCACTAGTAAGAGATATAATTCTAGATATCATTTTTTTATCCAATCAACCTAACTGTTATAATTGCTGTAATCATAAAAATGATCGTTGCTGTAATAGATCTTAGCGACAAAAGACTAATGCCACAAATCCCATGACCACTTGTACAACCTCTTCCAACTTTTGTTCCTATACCAACTAAAAAGCCAGCAATAATAATGATTGGCAGCGATGACGTTATTAAAAAAGGAATGTTATTTTTTGTAAAAAATGCATAAAAAATGGGCCCCAAAACTAATCCAACAATAAATAAAAAGTTATCAGTTCTGTTTTGTTTTGAAACAAGAGCATTATTTACAATGCTGCTAACGCCCGCTAAGCGGCCATTACCAACAAAAAATAATATAACCGCCAAGCCAATTATTATGCCTCCTACAAAGGCAGATAGGGGTGTAAAGTTTATGATGTTCATAAATTTAATACATTAGAGTATTGATTAAGTGTCTGGTGGGCAAGGGAAAAAGCCCACCAGTTTTGGGGAAAATAACTTTATAGCCTAGGCTGCTTAACAACACGCAAATATGGTTTTACAGCTTTCCATCCCTGAGGAAATAATTTCTTTGCTTCATCATCCTTAACAGCAGGCACAATAATTACATCTTCTCCTTGTTTCCATCCTGCAGGAGTGGCCACCTTATACTTGGCCGTTAATTGTATAGAATCTATAGCTCTTAATATTTCTAAGAAATTTCTTCCAGTTGCCATAGGATAGGTAAGAAATAATTTAATTCTTTTATCTGGGCCGATTACAAAAACGGTTCTGACCGTTTGGTTGTCAACGGCAGTTCGACCTTTTGAATTTCCTGATGTTGAGCCTGGCAACAATCCATATAATTTAGCAACATGAAGGTTTTCATCTCCAATGAGTGGATATTCAGGTTTATAACCAGTTACTTCCTTAATATCCTCACTCCATTTTTTATGATCAGCAACAGGGTCAACGCTTAGACCTATTATTTTGACATTTCGCTTATCAAACTCAGGTTTAATACTTTGAAGTGAGCCAAGTTCAGTTGTGCAAACGGGTGTAAAGTCTTTGGGATGTGAAAATAAAACTACCCAGCTATCTCCAGCCCATTTATGGAAGTTAATTTTTCCTTGAGTTGTTTCAGCATCAAAATTTGGTGCCAAATCAGTTAAACTTAGTGCCATTTTTCTCTCCTTTTTTAGTTAGTGCTTCGACATTTGTCAGGTGCACAAATTTAATCACCCGGCTTAAATTGAGTTGCCTCAAAAAAAAACCACCGGCTATCGCGGTGGTCTAAAGAGATCATCGCTTTAGCATCATTTATTTAGCGCTTGCAATTTGATTTAAATCAGCGCTATTGGGTGTGATTTGTAGGATATAATTCTAATAATGTAAAGTTTTATAGGAAAATAAGTTAAAAATTATCAATAAATTGCTATTTTATAGATAAAAATTCTATATTATTATATAATTATAGAATAAATTATTATGGATGATATAGATAAGAAAATTTTATCCTTATTACAAGTCAATGCTGACATACCCGTTGCTGAATTGTCAAAAAAAGTAAATTTATCTTCGACACCTTGTTGGTTAAGAATAAATAAACTATACAAGCAAGGATACATTAAAAAAAAAGTAGCTGTTATTGACCGAGCGAAAATAAATCTTTCCACTGTGGCTTTTGTTCAAATCAGAACAAGTCAACATAATATGACTTGGTCAAAAAAATTTATAGAAGGCGTTAAAGAAATGGATGAGGTTGTAGAATTTTATCGATTAAGTGGAACAACTGATTATCTCTTAAAAGTATTAGTTCCAAGTATAGATAAATTTGATGAGTTTTATAAAAAACTGACCGATAAAGTAGATCTATCGGATGTTACAACAAGTTTTTCCATGGAAGAACTTAAACAAACCAGCAATCTACCTCTACATTACATATGATGAACGAATATATAAAATCTATTATGGATCGAGATCCTGCGGCTAAATCTAAGCTAGGTATTATCCTAACTTATCCCGGGGTTAAAGCAATTTTTTTTCATCGAATAGCAAATTTTTTTTCTAAAGCCAGATTTGCTTTAATTGCAAGAATCGTTTCCCAATCTTCAAGATTTTTAACTGGAATAGAAATACACCCCGCAGCAAAGATCGGAAAAAACTTTTTTATTGATCATGGAATGGGTGTAGTAATTGGAGAAACTTCTGAAATTGAAGATAATGTAACACTTTACCATTCTGTCACTCTTGGAGGAATATCACCCAGTATTAATTCAGGCAAACAAAGAGGAATGAAACGTCATCCAACCTTAAAAAATAATGTTGTGGTGGGATCTGGGGCGCAAGTTTTGGGACCAATCATAGTTGGAGAATTTGCTAAAATTGGCGCAAATGCTGTGGTCACACGTGATGTACCAGACCATGCTATCATGGTTGGAGTTCCTGCAAAAAATATTAAGACTAAGCCTGAGATTAAAGATACTTCATTCAAACCCTATGGAATTATTGATGAAGATGATATTCCCGCTTGTTAAGATTATAAAATTTATGGATCATGGCTAAATGAAAAATACATTTAATAATTTCATTGATGGCATAGGAAATACGCCTCTCATTAGATTAAATGGTCCTTCAGAATTAACCGATTGTAATATTTATGGAAAAGCCGAATTTTTAAACCCGGGCGGTTCAATTAAAGATAGAGCAGCCTGGGCCATAATCAAAGATGCCGAGGAAAAAAAATTAATCTCTAAAGGAGGAACTATCGTTGAAGGAACTGCAGGAAATACTGGAATTGGATTATGTTTAATTGGAAATTCCAGAGGTTACAAAACCATTATTGTAATGCCCGAAACTCAAACTCAAGAAAAAAAAGATATTCTCAAGTCTATTGGTGCCGACTTACGTTTAGTTCCAGCAAAACCTTATAAGGATCAAAATAATTATGTAAAATATTCAGGTAAACTTGCGGAGGATTTAAAAAAGGAACATTCGCAAGGTGTATTTTGGGCAAATCAATTTGACAATATTGCTAATTACAAGGGCCATTATGAAACAACTGGCCCGGAAATTTGGGATCAAACAGAAGGTAAAGTTGATGCTTTTATTTGTGCCTCAGGAACGGGAGGAACTATCGCTGGTGTGGGTAAAGCCCTTAAGGAAAAAAATAAGAATATTAAAATTGTCTTATCGGATCCAAAAGGATCTGCTCTTTATCATCACATCAAACACGGTGAATTAAAAATAGAAGGAAAGTCAATTACTGAAGGTATAGGCTCTAGCCGTGTGACTAAAAATTTTGAACAAGCTCCAATTGATGATGCATATTCCATAAATGATCATGATGCCTTGACAGTTTTATTTGAATTATTAGAAAAAGAAGGTTTAAGTTTAGGCACAAGCACAGGTATCAATGTTGCTGGTGCTATAAAATTAGCCAAAGATTTAGGTCCCAATCATACCATTGTCACAATTTTGTGTGATAAATCTGATATATATCGTAGCAAAATGTTTAATAAGAAATTTTTAACTGAAAAAGAACTTCCTTATCCAAAGTGGTTATAGTCAACAATTAATCATTCGTTTTAAATTGTTTTTTTTTAAAAAAAGAATGTATAATATATCTAAACAACTATAGTAAAGGATGCTGAATTAGTATGGATATACAGACAGAAGTTACTCCAAACCCTTCCAGTTTGAAATTTTTGCCAGGTAAGATTGTAATGGAAAAGGGAACGGCCGATTTTCGTAATGTGGAGGAAGCAAAGCGTTCTCCATTCGCTTTAAATTTATTCAAAATTGATGGGGTCGAGGGAGTTTTTTTTGGTTCAGATTTTATTTCAATTACAAAAAACAATAATCATGAATGGCAAATGCTCAAACCTTCAATTTCTGAAACTATTATAGAGTGCTATAAATCAGGGGCTGCTATCGTGCTTCAAGGAGAAGAGGATAAAACCGATACAAGTAATACCGAGGATAATGAAGCAGTGATTAAAATAAAAGAGATAATAGATACTAAAGTGAGACCTGCCGTCGCAAAGGATGGTGGAGATATTACTTTTCAAAGTTTTGATAACGGTATTGTCTATCTTCATATGAAGGGATCTTGTTCTGGCTGTCCAAGTTCTACAGCAACCTTAAAGGCGGGCATTGAAAATATGCTCAAACATTATGTTCCTGAAGTGCGCGAGGTACGACCGATAACTTAAAAATAACAATCATGAAACCATTAGAATGTATAATTCGTGCCGTAATTAATTTTTTTGCTTACCTAATCTTGTCGCTTATAGCGATTTACTGTTTAATTTTCATTGCTAATTTTTTTGCAGGCCAGACGTATACTATAACTCACGGAGAATATTTTCTAGTTTGGATTGTAATGGCAGTTTTCATCAGACAAGTCAGTGGAGATATTTCCGTATTATTTTTCAAAAAATCTGAAAAAGAATAATTATATTTAAATTAGTAAATTATATAAATTCTAAACTTTTTTTAAAGTAACACGAAAGAGCTTTATAGGAAATTCACCTTCTTCAAAATTTTCAATATTTACAATATCAAATCCACTGGACAACTGCTTAACTTTTTCTTTTGAAAAAAAATGGACAATAAATCCATCGCTTTCATATAAATCTTCTCCTCTATGTATTCCATTTTTATAATCACCGTCGCCTGTGTGCCTTGCGGTATAAATATTTATTCCACCATTCTTTAAAACTCTGTGTATTTCATCAGATAAAAACTGAAGCTCTTTAGCAGTAAGTGCCATGCAATAAAGCTTATGAGAAAAACATCCACCAAATTTTTCATCAGCAAATGGAAGTGGATTTCTAACATCATGTATTTTTCCAGTTATGAGCTTATCTACATCTAAAGTTTTTGCCCTTTTAATTATGTTGTCTACGGCAACTTTGCTGAAATCTAATATTTGAATATGAAAGCCTTTTTGTGCAAAAAATAAAGTATCTCTTCCCTGACCTGCTCCGACCTCAAGTATATTAGTTATGCCTTCTTTATTGAATGTTTCAGCAGCTTTTATAGCTGCAGTACTGGGAGAAACACCAAACGTTTCTGGGTTAGTAATATAATAGTTTTCCCAATGTTGTGCTTGTTTATCGAGTATCTTTTTATCCAAAGTGGTTATAATCAATAATTAACCATTCATTTTAAATTGTTTTTTTATATATTCAATTTAGCTAAAGCTTCCTGAAGTAATTTAACTGACTCTTTATGTTTACCCGTTTTATGAGCCCCTTCGCCATCTTGACGTAATTTTTCAATTTCAGTTACTTGTTTTTCTGACAATTCTTTAGCAGTTGCAAGTTTGGCATCAACTTCTGTCATTAAGACCGGACAAGCACCTGCGTAAGCATAAGAAGTGATTAGAAAGCTTGACAATAAAATCATAACAATTTTTTTCATATTTTTCTTTCTTATTTAATTTCAAATATAATACCAAGATATTCTATAAGAGTAAGCAGATATATTTCTTAACTAAAGCATCAAAGTGCAAGTGAACGTTTCTAAAGTAGGTTTAAAGACCAATCTGTCGCTGCCATAACTACAAGATAACGACCCACTTTCCCTATAGCAACCAGGATTAAAAAATCTAAGAAGCGAGTTCGCATAGCACCCGCAACAAAAGTTAACGGATCCCCAACTATAGGCAACCAAGCAAATAACAAAGACCATTTACCATACTTAAGAAACCATTTGGAAGATCGCTTAATTTGATTTTGATTAAACGGAAACCATTTTTTGGAATCAAATTTTCTAGAATAAATTCCCAAAACCCAATTAAATGATGAACCAAGTATGTTACCCATGCTTGCCGCAAGTAATAAAATGAAATTATTATAAGATTGAGTGGCCATAAGTCCTGCAAGCGTAATTTCTGATGATAAGGGTAAAATAGTAGCTGCTAAAAAAGAAATGACAAAAAGAGTTATGTAACTCATTTAAATAAAATGATGCAGTCCAAAATATGTGATAAAGAAAATAATAACTAATACTATGATCCCCCAAATAGCGATATTTTTAAACAATACTTTCGTGTTTGTGTTGCTTGCCAGAAATGCTGGTGCTACCAAAATTAATACGGCAATTAAGTAAATAATATAGGGAAGCTTGGGTTCCATAATTTTTTTTATAATTTAAGAAGAAAATATTATCGGTAGATATAATCCAATAATATATAGACATATTATGGCCAAGGAAGCAATTATCATGGCTCTTACCGGGTTAATTTTCATTTGATAAACCAATAAATGATATTTATTATATAAAGCAAAACACTATAAAATATGATCATTAGGATCTTTTCTAGACCCGTTTTTTCATTCCAATTAAATTTAAATAATACTGATGAAGAAACCGTCATTATGAGGACTCCAATAACAATTATAAGTATTGATAAAATTATAAACACATTCATATTTTTTATAATAATTTTGCTCCTTTCTTCTTCTTGACGGCAATTTTGACACTTTTTTTTAAACGTGTCTATGACGGAGTGAATCTGAATTCTTGAAAATTTATCTAGCTTATTTGAGATCTGTCGTGAGTTATTTTCTTAATTTAGTTTAATTTCTAATCTGTAATCAAAGCTGTGGCCCCCTAATGCCATACCAAAGTATTGCCATTAATACCATGAAACTAATCCCAATCAATAACCAGAAAATAGGCGTCAATAACTCTTTCTTAATGCCAAACCGAATTGTCATCAATACCAAGGAACTAATCCCAACTAATATCCAAAAAACAGTAATTAATGTCACTGCATTTTAAAATTTAAATGGCTTTAATCTCTTGAAATGTTTGGCCAAATTATTTGCTATTTTATCAATATTATGAAACCGCATCTTTTTATGTCCAGAGAACTCTGTTTTATAAACGCTCACACTAGAACGGAGACCGATACGATTAAGTTCTTTAATAGATGAATTTCTTTTTTTCATTTATATTTTTTCTAGTCTCTTCGTTGATTTGATTCCCGTATGTTCTAATCTTTTCCTGTTCTTCATAAACTTTTCTTTTTTTATCTGTGTAGGAGGTTCTTACTGTGCCATATACCGTTAGCAAAACTAGTGGAATCACAATACAGCAGGCGATAATAATCGGTGTAGTCATTAATATATACTACCACCAATCACGAGGAATGCTGAAGGGGAAAAGTGTTCATTTAACAGCATTCACCTTTCTGAATCGGAGGGCATTTAACACTTCCATAAGAACAATAAACACAACAATCTCCTTCTTTAGGTTTAAGTTTATTTTTGCAATTAGAACACTCCCAAATATACAGACAATAATCGGTCGGCATTTGTTCAGTAGTCTTTTGATGACATTGTGGACATATGATTGTTGATTGGAGTTGGATATCAGTCATAGAGTTTCATTAACTTTTTTAGGATTCGCCCTGCAAACGTTTGACATAATAATCGGGTTTCTTTTGAAACGCATCAGAACAATGGGGACATCGACAAAAAAACACTTCCCATCCTGCAATTTCCATACGTATAGTCTGCTGCAATGGCTTTTCTGCCAAACATGTTGGGCAAACAACCAAGTCTTCAGTTTCTTTGAGATATCTTGAGGGTTCTTGATTAAATAAATCAACACAACCCTGGCAACAAAAAAAATATTCTTTGCCTTCACAAATGAGTTTTGTCCATCGTTCCGAACCTATTCCCAACCTTATTAAAGAACAGCTACACGTTGGACATATAGGAGTTAATATTTTTTTCATCTCACACTAGATCCTAGCAAAAAATTTATGGTGAGTCAGTTGCATAGAATTGTAGGATTTTAAGGGATCAAAATGGATCACCAGTGGACCAAAGGAGGATAAACAATCAAAGTTGTATTCAATTGCTTAATTAATGAAGGAATTATTAAGTCACACTTAGGAAGAACAAACTTCAGTGTGCATGTTCCGCTATATCGTGTGCTCCAACAGATGGAACACATTATTATATAGTAACTAATGCCTGATCTAAGTCATTTTTAATATCTTCAAAATCTTCTAGACCAACTGAAAGTCTAATTAAATTATCAAAAATATTTTGATCGTTTCTTTCCTCATCAGTTAAAATTCTGTGTGTTGTTGTTGCTGGATGAACGACCAAAGATTTTGTATCGCCCAAATTATTACATATGTCGATCATCTTCAGGTTATTTATAAAATTAAACGCTGTTTTTTTATTTCCTTTGATGTAAAAGCTTAAAACATTACCTCCCATTTTCTGTTGTTTTTTTGCGAGTTCATATTGTGGATGACTTTTACTAAATGGATAATTAACTGATTGTACCTTATTGTGTTCAGATAAAAATTTCACTATTTTTTCAGCATTTCTTGATTGTTCTACTACTCTTAAATAAATGGTTTCTAATCCTTTTGATAAAGTCCAGGCATTAAAGGGACTTATGCAAGGTCCTGTATGTCTTAGAAAAGGCTTTAAAATTTCTTCTCTAAACTTTGCCGAACACAAAATTGCACCTCCCATGGTTCTTCCTTGACCATCTATATGTTTGGTACCAGAATAAACTATAATATCTGCTCCAAATTTTGATGGACTTTGCAAAACAGGTGACACCAAAATATTATCGACAATAACTTTAACATTACTTGCCTTAGCTAATTTACAAACTGCCTCTATATCCACTAACTCAAAACAAGGATTGGATGGTGTTTCAAAAAAGAAAATTTTCGTATTAGGTTTGATCTCTTTTTTCCAATTTTCTATATTTTTTCCATCAATAAAAGATATTTCTATTCCATATCTTGTTATTATATTTTTTATAACTTCTCTACAGGAACCAAACAAAGCAGTTGCTGATACAACATGGTCACCTGCTTGTAACTGACACATTAAAGAAGCAAAAACTGCTGCCATTCCGCTTGCTGTTGCAAAACAACTTTCCGCACCATCTATTATTGCCATCCTTTTTTCAAATGTATCAATTGTTGGGTTGGCATATCGCGTGTACTGAAATCCTGTTTCTTCTCCTTTAAAAATTGCTTCTGCTTGTTCAGCATTCTGATATACGTATCCAGAAGTCAAATGGAGGCTTTCTGATTGTTCTCTAAAGTGCGTTCTATTTAAAGCCCCACGAATTAATTTAGAATTTTTACCTTTTAAATCACTTGTTAACATGGCAAATCACTTTTCTTCCAACCAACATTTTCTTGATTGCCTTCAAAACCGTCAGAAATATTCACACATGTATAATTTTCTTTAGTTAAAAGCTCTGCAGCGAATTGGGATCTTGCTCCTGAACGACAAGTAATTAAAATGTTTTTATCTTGATTAATTTTTAGATTTTTAAATTCCTGTATAAAATTTTCGTTGAAAATTCTCTCATTACCAAATTGTATTGACAAAAAATAGGTTTTTAATCCTATTTTCTCTCCATTTGGTTTACCAATCGTGTCACAT
>Ga0208748_1001161_pt1 | contig 12301 bp, 8 predicted proteins | sample Knorr_S7_td_Bott_FD_185599 | JGI IMG/M metagenome (GOLD analysis project Ga0208748, IMG submission 185599) | Marine microbial communities from Southern Atlantic Ocean transect - Knorr_S7_td_Bottom_ad_4513_LV_A (SPAdes) (version 2) | ecosystem: Environmental > Aquatic > Marine > Oceanic | place... | reverse complement strand
AAACGGAGCCGAGAGCTCGGCGAGGTGCTCGATGATCTTCCGGGCCAGCTCTTCGGGGGCAATCCGCGGAGTGCCCCGCTGCGAGCGCGGGGCCTTCCACCCGAGTTCAATCGGATAGAGGCGTATCTCAATGACTTCGTCCCCCTCGAACTCCGCGACGGCGACCACGCTTTCATACCACTCGGAACCAGTTGGGAACCCAGTCGTCGGGTTTCCGGTCTCGTCCACCCGGAAGCGCCGGTCATAGATCTCGGACGCGAGGTTATCTAATGGCAGTCCGTAACGGGTCCGTTGATCGGCGGGCATGGGATCGATCGTCTCGTTCTGGAAGATGAAGTTACCCAGCGAGTAGAAGATCGGCCGACCGTCATAGATCTCGATACCCCGGAGCTGGTGGGGTCCATGGATGACCATCGTGTTGGCACCCGCATCAATGATCTGATGTGAGAACTCAACCATCCAGTCGGGCGGTAGCACCGAGCCATTACCGGGCTCGTGCGAGTGGCTGTTGACGACCACGTAGTCGGCTTGATCCGTGGCGTTACGAACTTCGTGGAGGACCCGCTCCCGGTCGACGTCATTCAGGCTCACCACCGACCGGTCTTGGTCGCCAGGCGAGACAGTCGTTCCGAAGATTCGCACCGGAGCACCAGGATCGTCCGAAACGTTCAAGCCCTGAGCACGGGCCACTGTGCGTAGGGCGTTCATGGTGGCAGGTGAGCCTTCGTTCCGGGTGCTGAGACGTAGTGCATTAAGCCCTGGCCGCCCCTGAATGGTCGGACCCACAGCACCGGCGCGTGACATCTGGGTGTGCGTCGACGCCATCCCGATAAGGGCCACCCGCCCCTTCGGGGTCTCGAGATATCCGGGCCGACTCGCCCACCCCAAGTTGTTGCCGGAACCCGAGTGGACCAGACCCCACTCGTCGAGCAGTCGATTCGTGAGTTGCATTCCCTCAACGCCGTAGTCGGTCGTATGGTTGTTGGCTCGGTTGAACAGGTCAAACCCCATGCCCACGAGATCCTTCAATGTCTCGGGTGAGCCCACCTCGTAGTTCCCGCCGTTCTCAGCGGCTGGCCAGCCATCGAACTCGGCTAGCCGGAATACTGACTGCTCGAGGTTCATGAATGCGGCGTCCGTTCCCCGAATGATGTTCGCCATTTCATGGAACGCAGGGTCTCCCGGATGGTCGAATTGCTCGAGCCGACGATTCATGATCACGTCCCCAACCGCGGACAAAATCCAGTGTGTCTCGGGTCCGACAGGTGAGCGAGTTTGAGCGCTCAACGCAGGTGACAGAAAGACCGTGGCGGCCAAGCCGAGCACGAAGGCGCGATGCATGAGACCCTCCAGCCAGGGGGATGTGTCGCTCAGTAATACTCATGCCGGCACCCATTCACCAGAGTCCCTCCTGGCCTCGCTGGACGCTAGAACCGGTACGTGTAGTTGGCCTTTATCGCCCCGCCCCGTGACAGTGTGATCAGATCCGGGTTATCCAGGATACCGGCGCTCAAGTTCTGCCAGTTGTGTGTGTACACAAAGTAGATGTCATTCCCTGGTTTCACGATCCAGCGCAGCCTCGCGAACAGCCCGACAAGCTCACTCACATCGTCGAACTGGACTTGAGTCATCGCACTGACCCATGGAGTCGGGTTCCACTGGCCTTCGATCTCGTAGACGTCCGCAACGAAGTCACCCTGCGGTAACGTGACCTGATTGTGCTGGATGTTCGTCGAGATGCTGACACCGGGGTTGGGCCGGAACGTGACACGTCCTCCGAAATTGAGCCGCTCGCCATTCCAAAAGTCACCCAACGAGGCGTTACCGTAGATTGAGACAGGCCTGCGGCCTGCCGTCCGAACAGTGAGGCGGTATCCGAGCGTGGTGTATTCCCCGGGCGTGATCTTAACCCCGTCGCTCACAAAGAAGGCGCGATCAAGGTATTCGAACTTTCGTGTGGCGTTGATATCAAAACCATCGCCACTCTCCAAGTCCAACCCAAGTAGGCCGAACTCCCACCTGCGCTCGTCAGTGATGTCCGTACTGACCCCCTTTTGGTGCCGGAATTGCGCAGAAAAGCGAACTCTGCGTAGCCAGTCGATATTCGGTCGTGGTGACCAGCCGATCTGCTGGAGGAAAGCCCGGAAATCATTACGAGGGATGAAGCCTAGAGCAGGCCGGTAATCGCTGCCGAGCTTCCGGTACCCAATAGATCCGGACCAGGTATCGTTCGGAAACGTGAACTTGAGGCCGTGGGCAGCGAGATCCTTAACCTCCAGATTCTTTGCCGGATCGGGATTCGAGTTCCAGACGACGGTCGCCTCTACGTCCATGTTGTAACGGCCAGCCAAGTTGCGTGTCCTGAAGAGCAAGTCGGCCCCCGCAGTGTGCGCATTAAGAGGGGATTCCCCGAGGGCATCGGGTGATTGAGCACGCCGGGTGTAGATAGCTCCGATTGTCGATTGTTCGAAGATCTGCCTCTTGATCCGTCCGACCGTGAACTGTTCCGAGGGGATGAGTTTGTCCGTCCCTGCTCCGTCCAGGTACGTATGGTCACTGCTCCCTAGCTGATAGAAGCCCACCTCGTACTTGCCGACCTGTCCGGTAACACGCCCGCCGTAGTTGATCGGGATCTGCTGGCCACTCCTGAGTCCGATGTTGCGTGAGTAGAAGGGTGACATCGCTAGGCCGGGAGCGAAGGAGAAGACATTGGAGCCTTCAAGAAAGAAATTCCTGCGCTCGGGGAAGCGTATCGGGAAGCGCGTGAGGTTCACCCGCCGCTGATCACTCTCGACCTCGGCGAAGTCTGTGTTTACGGACACCGAAGCACGCAGGCTCGACGTCACACTGTAGTTGACGTCCAAGCTGAGATCACGGGGCACTGTGGTCGGTTCTGCGTTCGCCGGGATGCTACGCCAGCCCACGATCGTGGACGGTACCGCCTCGAGTCCCAGTCCCTGGGACAGATTCTGAAGGCCGGTCATGCGCCCGGCGTAGATCGGTCTGCGGAGGCCCTCGGTCCGCTTCCAGCCCCGCCACAGGATTTCCTCATTACGACGGCGGATCGTACGTTGGAAATTGATGCCCCATGTGTCGTTATCGGGATCGAAGTTCAGTGTACGAAAAGGGATCTGGATCTCGGCGGACCATCCGTCGGGACGCATCGCGGTACGTGCCTCCCAGATACCGTCCCACGCCTTGTTCGCACTGCCACCACCGGAACTGCCTCCGTATCTAGCCCTAGCGCTACTACTGCCACCGCTGGAGCGTAAGATGCCGTCACCCATGAGGCCGGCTGCGTTGATCTCGAAGAAGTACCCGGTCCGACCGTCCAGGAACGTGTCCAGGATCCACATGAACCGGTCATCCGTGCTTAGCGTGGCGTCCCGTTCTCGCTGATACGCCAAGACCTCTTCAGGGTCGTCGTAGATGATGACACCGATATAGAGATTATCCTCATCGAAGACGACGCGGATCTCGGTCTCCTCCGACGGCACCCCGCCCTCTACCGGCTCTTGCTGCGTGAAATCGCTGATCGGCACTGCAGAAGACCAGAACTCCTCGAGAATCTGACCGTCCAGATTGAAGTCGATGCTGCCCGTTAGCTGCAGCGCGTGGAGATCGATTTCCACAATAGCGTTCGCTTCGGACGAATCGATTTCCCTGGGTGGCGGGCCCACCTGCTGGGCAGCCGTGCTGTCGGGTAAGATCAGTCCGGAGAAGATGCCGGCTAATATGATGTAGACGACCTGACGGGTCCGACTCATTCCGATAGCCGGAGATGTCCTGTCTAGTTGTAGAGATCGCTGCAAGTGATCCTCAATCAGTCCTTTGCTCTGTGATGAGCCGGTCCCTAACCACCACCCGCGGCAAACCTGCCTTGTTGAGTTCCGTGCTCAGTCGTGACAGGTCTTCTGTGAGCAGCAGTTCGAGTGCCCGCATAGTTTCATTGAGTTCGGCCGAAAGCTCTGCAAGCGAAGTACGCGACCCTCTTGATACTTCCGCGTCTGTAGCAATCGCTTGTTAGAAAGCACACTCACATGGCGATATTTGTGGCTCGAATCCCCTCGCCGTAGACGAACTGCGATCCGACAGCACCCACCACAGCGGTTCTCCGACTAAGGTTGAGGCCAATGCGCAGGCGCAGTAGCGGTTCAATGCCAGTACAATGGCCTGCCATCAGGTGTTGCACACCAATCTCCCGAAGCCGGTCGCCCGTCCACCCAAGCATCTCGTCTGACGCGTTGAAAAGATGGAGTCCGCCCATCAGCGCATGGATGGGAGCGTCCTCGATGCTAGCCTGGATGTGTTGGAGCGCATTCACGACCCCAGAGTGACCACAACCCAGCAGCACAACATGGCCGCGTTCGGTGAGTATCGTGAGGCCCTGACTATCGGGGACGTAATCCTCGACCCACTCGTCGTCTACAGGATCTCGCCTAGGGCCTCTTCGAGTTTCTCGACCGTGCGGTCGATATTCTGCAGCTTGTCCAGGCCGAAGAGGCCCAGCCGGAACGTCTGAAAACCCTCTGGCTCGTCACACCTGAGCGGCACCCCCGCCGCGATTTGGATGCCCATCTCGGCGAACTTCTTTCCCGTCTTGATGCCCTCGTCTTCGGTGTAGCTCACGACCACCCCGGGTGCTTGGAACCCGGGCGCAGCCACGCTCTTGATGCCCTTGCTCTCCAGCAGCGCGCGGACCTTGCTGCCGAGCTCTTCCTGTCGCGCGCGCATGCGATCGAAGCCGTAAGCCTCGGTCTCTTCCATGACCGTCGCGAAGATCCTGAGCGCGTCGGTCGGCATCGTTGCGTGATAGGCGTGGCCTCCGTTCTCGTACGCTTGCATGATCTGATGCCACTTGCCGAGGTCGCACGCGAAGCTCGTGCTCATCGTGGCTACCAGGCGCTCGAGGCCGAGAGCGCTCAGCATGACGAGACCGCAGCACGGAGATCCACTCCAGCCCTTCTGCGGAGCGCTTATGAGTGCGTCGACACCGCACTCCTCCATGTCCACCCAGATCGTACCCGAGGCGATGCAGTCGAGCACGAGCATGCCGCCCACCGCGTGGACCGCGTCGCCCATGGCCCGAACGTAGCTGTCCGGCAACATCATGCCGGATGAGGTCTCCACATGAGGCGCGAACACGACGCCGGGCCTCTCTCGTTCGATGGTCGCCACGACTTCCTCGATGGGCGCCGGCGCGAAGGCAGCCCGCGGGCCGTCTTCGACGGGGCGAGCCTTCAGGACGATCTCGTCGGATGGGATGCTCGCCATCTCGAAGATCTGCGTCCAACGGAAGCTGAACCACCCATTCCGAATCACCAGGCACTTTTTGTTCGTGCCGAACTGTCGCGCGACGGCTTCCATACCGAACGTGCCGCTGCCGGGGACGACCACGACCGCCTGGGCGTTATAGACTCGCTTGAGCGTCGCGGAGATGTCGTTCATGACGCCTTGGAACGACTGCGACATATGGTTGAGCGAACGATCCGTGTATACGACCGAGTACTCGAGCAGTCCGTCGGGATCGACGTGAGGAACTAGTCCGGGCATTTGTCCTCCGATGGGGGTGCCTGACACGGTTGATGACGAGGGTGGACGGAAGCGTGACTCGACGGCTCCGCTGCAGGTCAGCATGGTGGTCGGGCCCCGGAATCGCAATTGGACACGTCTGTGACGCGCTCTCTCATGAGCGCGAAGGCGCTGCGGGCGCGGACTGGCGGATGCCGCCTATTGGCCGAACTGCCGCAAGTGGTGGTCGATGTGCCGATAGCCCCAGCGGCCCGATTCTCCGCTGCTCATCGACCCGAAGAGGGGATGATGCGGAAACGGGTCCGATTTCTGTGCGATGAAACGCTCCATCAGGGCTTTGAGTCCTGCGACGTCCTCGGCGAAGTCGGTTGGCTGCGTGCCCCCCAGCTCCTGATCCGCTTCTGGTAGGGTCTTCGCGCCGTGCGGCCAGGGTAGCGGCGTGGAAAGAGCGACGAACCTCACGATCGTGCTCGTGACGAGGTTGCTGAGGTCGCTGCCCTGCCGCCGCCCAGGAAAGAATGGCCCATTCGCCTACTTCACCGTTTCGATCCGCTGGTGCTGCCGCACAAGGACAAGAGCTGGTTGATTGCGGACGAGCACTACAAGTCGGTGTGGCGAAAGGCGGGCTTCGTCGAAGCTGTCGTGATTCGGCACGGCCGCATTGCGGGTACGTGGCGCTACGACAAGAAGGGGAAAGGCGTCGCAGTCGAGGTTGAGCCATTCGGCCGCATTTCCCAACTCGACGCGAAGCGGTTGGCGCAACATGCCGAGCATGTCGCCGGATACTTCGGGATTCCGCTAAAGCACTTCGCGGTTAATTAGCGCCCTGCATCGGTCGATACTGAACGAGGACTTCCCCCCTACACGCGGGTGAGCATATTTCAACGGGTGCGGTACGCCTCGCGGCGGCGGTGCCCGCCAACCTTGCGGCCGATTTTGCAAGGGGTCCACCGCTTCCGCACCTTCGAGGTGACCCATGCCGTCCAAAGTCACGGCCCTGCCGCTCAGGCGAGTGTGAGCTTGGGCTTTTTCCAGAGCACGCTTGGAAAGAAGTCCGTGGTCGCGGTTACGGGCGCGGTCTTACTCGGTTTCCTCGTGGGCCACGTCGCCGGAAATCTCAAGATTTTCCTGCCCGACCCGGAGCCGGGCGTCAGCGACATCGACGTATACGCGGAGTTTCTGCGCTCAATGGGCGAGCCGATGCTCCCGCACGGCGGGGCACTGTGGACCTTCCGACTGATCCTGATCGTGGCTCTCGTGCTGCACGTGGTGTTCGTTGTCCAGCTCTCGCTGGTAAATCGCGCGGTGCGGCCGGACCGGTATGAGCGGCAGCACCAGGTGCGGGGCACGTTCGCGGCGAAATGGATGATGCTCAGCGGAGTGCTCGTGCTGGGCTTCGTCGTCTTCCATCTCTTGCACTTCACCACCGGCACGATCGACCCCGCCAACTTCGAGCACGGCCGCGTCTACGCCAACGTCTATGCCGCCTTTGTGCGCTGGCCCTTGGTGGTGTTGTATGCCGTGGCGATGGGGATGGTCTCGCTTCACCTGTATCATGGCGCCTGGAGTATGTTCCAGACGCTGGGGCTCGACAGCCCGGGTCGGAACCGCGCGCTTCGCTGGTTCGCCACCATCATCTCCGTAGCCCTCTTCGTGGGATTCGTTGTCGTCCCGATTTCGGTTGCGGTGGGTGCCCTCGATGCCCCGTCCGAGAGCGTAGGGCAGACCGAGACTGGAGGAGAATGATGCTGCTGGACGCGAAGATCCCGGAAGCGCCTATCGAGCACATGTGGGACACGCATCGGGAGCACCTACGCCTCGTCGGCCCACGCAATCGTCCGCACTACCGGATCATCGTGGTGGGCAGCGGATTGGCCGGCGCCGCAGCCGCATCCTCGCTGGGCGCGATGGGCTACCGCGTGGATTGTTTTTGCTTTCAGGACAGTGCGCGCCGGGCCCACAGCATCGCAGCGCAGGGCGGGATCAACGCGGCCAAAGACTACCGCAACGATGGCGACTCGGTGTATCGCCTTTTTTACGACACGCAAAAGGGTGGCGACTACCGGTCTCGGGAAGCCAATGTTTGGCGGCTGGCCGAGCTGAGCGAAAACATCATCGATCAGGCGGTCGCCCAGGGCGTCCCGTTCGCCCGTGAGTATGGCGGGATGCTCGCCAACCGCTCCTTCGGCGGGGTCCTGGTCGAGCGCACGTTCTACTCGCGCGGTGAGACCGGTCAGCAACTGTTGCTGGGCGCGAACTCAGCGCTAGCGGAGCAGATCAAGGCGGGGCAGGTCGAGATGCACACGCGCACCGAGCTGCTCGATATCGTGGTCGTCGACGGGCGCGCTCGAGGGATCGTGGTTCGCGACCTCGTCACCGGCGAGGTCCGCTCTCACGCGGCGGATGCGGTGGTACTCGCGACCGGCGGCTACTCCAACGTCTATTACCTGTCGACCAACGCGAGGGGCTGCAACGTCACGGCTACCTGGCGAGCCTACAAGCGCGGCGCCAGGTTCGCTAACCCCTGCTACACTCAGATTCATCCGACCTGTATCCCCGCGTCGGGGGAGCATCAGTCGAAGCTGACACTGATGAGTGAGTCGCTGCGGAACGACGGCCGTATCTGGGTTCCGCGCAAGAGTGGCGACACGCGGGCGCCCGGCGAGATCCCCGAGAAAGACCGCTATTACTACCTTGAGGAGCGGTATCCGCGGTTCGGCAATCTAGTTCCTCGGGACGTCGCTTCTCGCAACGCCAAAGACGTTTGCGATCAAGAGCTCGGGGTCGGTCCGACAGGTCGAGGCGTCTACCTGGACTTCCGCGACGCGATCGTGGAGCATGGGCGCGACGTGATCGCGGGCCGTTACGAGAACTTGTTCGAGATCTACGAACGCATCACCGGCCAGAGTCCCTGGACCACGCCGATGCAGATCTATCCGGCGCCCCACTACACGATGGGTGGGCTTTGGGTCGACTACAACTTGATGACGACAGTGCAGGGCTTGTATGCGATCGGGGAGGCCAACTTCTCTGACCACGGGGCGAACCGCTTGGGGGCGAGCTCCTTGATGCAGTGCCTAGCCGACGGGTACTTCATCCTACCGATCACGATCGGGGACTACCTGAGCAGGCACCCCTACGGTGACGTGGACAGCAAACACCCGGCGTTCGGCGAAGCCGAGCGCGGTGTGAAAGACCGGATCGAGCGTCTACTCGCCATCGGGGGCACGCGGACCGTCGAGTCTCTGCATCGCGAGCTCGGCCGCGTCGTCTGGGACCGCTGTGGCATGTCCCGCAACATGGAGGGTCTGGGCGAAGCCCTGAAGATCATCCCCCAGCTGCGTGACGAATTCTGGTCCAATTTGCGGATCAATGGCACGGGTGAGCACCTCAACCAGTCGCTCGAGCACGCGGGTCGCTTGGCTGATTTCCTCGAGCTCGCGGAGCTGATGTGCCTCGATGCACTAACCCGCGAAGAGTCGTGCGGCGGCCACTTCCGCGAGGAGCACAAGACCGAGGAGGGAGAGGCGCTGCGCGATGACCTGGACTTCGCCCACGTGTCCGTATGGGACTTCCAGGGCTCCGACGAGGCGCCCTCGCTCTACGAGGAGCCGCTGACCTTCCACGCCCTGCCGTTGGCGCAGCGCAATTACAAGGTTTGAACAGGTGACGCGCTGATGAAGTTCACGCTCAGAGTTCACAGGCAGCTGGGGCCCGAGGCTCCAGGGTCTCTCGTGCAGTACTCGGTGGACGACATCAGCCCGGACACGTCGTTCCTCGAGATGATGGATATTCTCAACGAGCAGCTCACCGCGAAGGGGGAGGACCCCATCGCGTTCGACTCCGACTGCCGCGAAGGGATCTGCGGCATGTGCTCCATGGTGATCAACGGGCAGGCTCACGGCCCGCTGCCCGAATCCGCCACCTGCCAGGTGTACATGCGTCACTTCCAGGACGGCGACGTGATCACCATCGAGCCCTTCCGCGCGGCGGCGTTTCCGCTGGTGCGTGACCTGATCGTGGACCGAAGCGCGTTCGACAGGATCATGCAGGCCGGAGGATTCATCAGCGTGCATTCCGGTCCGAAGCCGGATCCCAACTCCGTGCCTATCGAGCCCGACACGGTCGAGTTGGCTCTCGACGCGGCGTCCTGCATCGGGTGTGGCGCCTGCGTGGCCGCATGCCCGAACGCATCGGCGATGCTCTACACCGCCGCCAAAGTCTCTCACCTGGGTTTGCTTCCCCAGGGACAGCCGGAGCGCTACGAGCGCGTGCGCAACATGGTGGGGCAGATGGAGGAGGAGGGCTTCGGCGCCTGCCGGAACTATGGGGAATGCGAGGCGCAATGCCCCAAGGGAATAAGCATCGGCTTCATCGGCCGCATGAACCGCGATTACCTTCGTGCGTCTCTGCTCGATCCGGTTGATCGGCAGGGGAAGATGGTCCCCCAGTAGCTGCGAGAGGCGGATGGACAACTTCGAGATCAAGCCACTATTAGCCGACGCGGTGCCAGCTGCGCTCGCCAAGGTGGAGCACTACAGGCTGCTGAACGAGCCGGAAGAAGCCGAGAGCATCTGCATCGACATCCTCGAAGTGGATCCGGAGCATCAAAAGGCATTGATCAACCTGCTTCTCGCCCGGACCGACCAGTTCAAGGAGGGCAGCCCGTCACTGCTCAAGCAAGCGCGGGAGGTTCTTCCTCGGCTCCGTCGAGAGTTCGATCGCGCGTATTTCGGTGGCCTGATTTGTGAGCGGCAAGCCAAAGCTCTGCTTGGTCGACGCGGCACGCGCTCCGGATTCATCGCCTATGAGTGGTTCCAGTATGCCCTCGAGCAGTATCAGCTCGCCATCGACTGCGGTGACACCCGTCCCACCGATGTTGGAGACGCCACGCTTCGGTGGAACGCTTGCGTGAGGATGATCGAACGCCACCCGCACTGTGTTCCGGCCCCTGAGGAGCGCGCGGAGCTCGGACTCGAGTGATTACCACGCGAGACCAGTCCGCTAAGTCGCTGACCGAGGCGATTTCTGAGGCGTTGTAGTTTCAGACCGCAGGTGATAGGCTGCGTGGTCAATATTTTCAGACCAGGTCTCGGCGCCGGGCGGATCCTGCACTTTTTGAGGGTCTGGGGCTCTGCCGCTGGGGCGACTCAGGAGCAGCGTGGACAGCGTAACCCATGATGTATTATTGGTCGGAGGCGGAGGGGCCGGCCTGCGCGCGGCGATTGCCGTGTCCGAAACGAACCCTGGCCTCAGCGTCGCGGTCGTCTCGAAAGTGTACCCGATGCGCAGCCACACTGGCGCTGCCGAGGGGGGCGCTGCGGGAGCGGTCCGTCCAGAGGACAGCCTGGAAGCGCACGCGTACGATACGATCAGTGGTGGCGACTGGCTCTGCGACCAAGACGCCGTCGAGGCTTTCGTGGAGGAAGCACCCAAGGAACTGATCCAGCTCGAGCACTGGGGGTGCCCTTGGAGCCGGCAGCCCGACGGCCACATCGCCACTCGTCCCTTCGGTGGCATGAAGATCGAGCGCACGTGGTATGCGGCGGACAAGACCGGCTTCCACATGCTGCACGCACTGTTCCAGACCACGCTCCGCTATCCACCCATCACGCGCTACGACGAATTCTTCGTCACGCGGCTGCTCGTCGACGACGGTCGTTGCCAAGGCGTGGTGGCGATCGAACTGGCTTCTGGCAGGGTCCAGACCTTGTTCGCCAAAGCGGTCATCGTTTGCAGCGGGGGAGGGGGCAAAGTCTTCCCGTTCACTACGAATGCCAACATCAAGACCGGTGACGGTATGGCTCTCGCGTACCACGCGGGTGTTCCGCTCAAGGACATGGAGTTCGTCCAGTATCACCCAACCGGGTTGCCGTTCACGGGCATTCTGATCACGGAGGCTGCTCGTGCCGAGGGCGGTTGGCTCCTCAACAAGGACGGCTATCGCTACTTGCAGGACTACGATCTGGGGACGCCTGAGCCCAAGCCGGTGAAGCGCTCCATGGAGCTCGGACCTCGCGACAGACTGTCCCAGGCGTTCGTGAAAGAGAGCGAGGCCGGAAGGGCTGTTTCCAGCCCGTACGGGGACGTGGTGCATCTCGATATCCGCCACTTGGGCGAAGCGGAGATCGATAAGAAGATCCCGTTTGTGCGCGAGCTCTGTCTCAAGTATCAGAAGGTCGATCCGGTACATGACATGATTCCGGTTCGCCCCGTGGTTCACTACATGATGGGCGGTATCGACACCGACATTCAGGGCGCGACAGCGCTCGACGGCCTATACGCGGCGGGCGAGGTTGCTTGCGTCAACATCAACGGCGCCAATCGCCTGGGCTCCAACTCGCTCACTGAACTGCTCGTCTTCGGGGCGAGGGCCGGACGCGCCGCGGCCCAATTCGCTGCTGCTCAGCCCGCACCGAGCGCGGCGCTCACCGCACAAGCGGAGGACGAGGAACGCCGCCTGAAAACTGAGTTCCTCGACGCTTCTGGACCCGAGCGCGTGGCGCCCCTGAGGAAGGAAATGCAGGCGGCCATGGAGGCGGGAGCCGGTATCTACAGGAACGCGGAGGGGCTCAACGACGCTGTCGAAACGGTGAACGGTGTGCGGGAGCGCTTCCAGCGAATCGGGCTGGACGACCACAGTCGTACCTTCAACACCGAACTCGTCTCAGTGCTCGAGCTCTCCAGCCTGCTGGACGTCGCTGGTGCGGTCCTGGACTCGGCCCTGGCTCGCACGGAGTCCCGAGGAGCACACCAACGGACCGACTAC
>Ga0208748_1001160_pt1 | contig 12302 bp, 10 predicted proteins | sample Knorr_S7_td_Bott_FD_185599 | JGI IMG/M metagenome (GOLD analysis project Ga0208748, IMG submission 185599) | Marine microbial communities from Southern Atlantic Ocean transect - Knorr_S7_td_Bottom_ad_4513_LV_A (SPAdes) (version 2) | ecosystem: Environmental > Aquatic > Marine > Oceanic | place... | reverse complement strand
GAATTATATCATCAGGTGTACCAACACCGGTTGATGATCTTGCAATAGCATCTGGAATTTTTGTTGCAGCCTCACGCATTTTTACAATCCAACTTTGATTTGACATGGAATATTCCGTAAAGTATTTTACAAAATCAAATCCCTCAATGTCTTTAAGTTCATGCACCCTAAGTATTTCGGGCTTAAACAGACTAACTTTTACAGCTTCTTTCATCCTAGCCCAAGATTCTTCTGCGTCGTCAGAAAAGTAAACATCAATATCTAATGCCATCTGAAAGTTATCTTTTTCTTCCTGCGACCTGTTGTTTTGATTCATAGATGCCTCTATCTGCTTTTTATGATCTTCAAATAATTCTGGGGTATATCCTATTGGTAACCAACCATCACCATATTTTCCTGTTAGTTGTAACGTTCTCTTTCCACCAGAGGCCATGTATATTGGTGGATGCGGCTTTCTTATTGACGAAGCCTGAAGACAGGCAGATTCTAATCTGTAATATTTGCCTTCAAAACTCACTGTGTTATCTGGCGATGAAGTATACAATTTTTTGATTACTTGAATTTGTTCTTCCCATTTAGAAACTGGTTTATCAAACGGTATACAAAATTCTTTTAGGTTCTGAGCTTCACCTGCACCAATTCCCAAAATTGCTCTACCCTTTGAAACTCTGTCCAATGTAATTGCCGCCAATGCAATATTTGAAGGATGTCTCCTGATTGCATCAGTAACACAGGTTCCTAATTCAACATGGTTTGTAACAGCTGCAATTGATGATAACATAACCCAGGGGTCTAGTACTACTGCATTTTTCCATTGTGGAACGTTTGTGTGGTCCATATAGAAAATAGAGTCATAACCAGTACGGTCAGCTAACATGCACGCAGTTAAAATCTGGTCTTCAGAATAACCTGCTCTAGCAACGTTTAGTCCATTTTGAATTCCAAATTTCAGCATTTAATATTACACCTAGTACGAACTCTTGAATTTCAATCTTAATAAGTTTCACAAGGATAAGTCGTAGCTAATTTTGTATGATAATTAAATTTGAGATTCAAAGATTGCCATCATTAATGTCATTAAGACATTTGATAACGTCTTCTTTCGAAATTGGAATTGGATTTGGATTAAGATGTCCCTTGTCGGTCATTACAACATCAGATGCTTCGTCAACAGGAGCCTTTAACTTCATTTTGTCAAAACCAAGTTTTTCAATAACTTGTTTGAATTTTTCATAGAAAATTGAATTGTTGTGTTTATGTGCTATAGTGGTGCATGAAGATAAAGAGAACCCATGTGCAACACCCTCATTAGAAAATACATATGACAATGCATGTCCTAGTGTGGTAGAACAATTTCCAAAACCCATACCCGAAAGCATGGAACCATACGGATAATTTTCTGGCTTGTCATTCATAATTGCATCATATAATACGTCAAACGCTTGTTTACAAAATGTTCTTGTAAGATCATTTCCTAATTTACTGTCATATCCTTCTGTTGCTTGTGCACAAGCATCACATACAGAGTTTTTGACTATTTGTTCCGGCGTACCATCCATAAAATACGAATCAATTATAGCACGATCTGCAAGGAATCTTTCTTCAGGACCAAGAAGTTTTTTCTTACCATCAAATTTTAAAACGCAATAAGTTGTCATCTCAGCTCCAGTGCCAAAAGTTGTAGGAATTAAAATTTTTTCTACACCAAATTCTGACGATGCATATTTTACAACATCCATAGAACTTCCACCACCAAGACCAATTAACGCAGATGGATTTTTTCCCTTGTACTCAGCTATAACAGCATTTACATCATCAATAGAAGGCTCTGGTGTAACTTTATCAAATAACATATAATCTTGAATTCCCATCTTATCTAACCATTTTCCAGATAATTCTGGAGTAGCAGTAGTTACAACTAAAGCATTTTTTGGATATTCTGCTTCAGAAAGTGCATTTTCACCAAATTGAATCACTTTTGGTATTCTTACTGTATGCATGATTTATCGAGATTCTAATTATTATTATATCTTACAATCATTGGAGACTTGGTTTATTTATTTAAAATAAAATTATAAAATGATGATTAAGAATTTTAATTTGTTAGCAAATACAGAAGTGAAGAAAAAAGCATTAAATATATTAGAAGTGGGATTAACCGCCGCACAGCCAAAAAATTTCCTAAAAGCATTTTTTAAAAAAAATTACATTCTACTGGGAAAAAATCGTATATTTTTATCGAACTATGGAAAAATTTTTGTGATTGCATATGGCAAGGCAGCAGATTCTATGGCAGAATATGTATCAAAGAAAATTAATGTTTCACAAGGAATAGTTGTAGTTCCAAAATGTACTAAATTGTCGTTAGATAGTAAAAAATTCAAGGTGTTTTATTCTGGCCACCCATTACCTGATAAAGAAAGTGTAAGAGCAGGAAAAGCAGTACAAAAATTTGTTAACAATTGTTCTAAAGGTGATTTTATACTATTTTTGGTATCAGGCGGGGGCTCCTCATTGTTGGCTCTTCCAGATAAAATAACCTTGACTGAAAAAAAACACGCGACCAAATTATTATTACAATGTGGTGCTACAATTGATGAATTTAACTGTGTTAGAAAACATCTGTCAATGATAAAGGGTGGCAAGCTTGTTCAAAACATGAACTGTGATGGATGTGCATTGGTAATGTCAGATGTTGTAAGTAACGATTTATCGGTCATTTCATCAGGATGTACTTATAATGATAATACAACGTTTTCTGACGCAATGAGTGTAATAACAAAATATTCTTTGGAAAAAAAACTTCCAAAAAAAGTAATTACACACCTAAAACATGGCTTGAGTACAAAAACAAGTAGACCAAACAGATTAACAATCAAGAATAAAATCATAGCAACTAATCAAGACTGTTTAAATGCTATGGTTTTAAAATCTCGGTCACTTGGACTTACTACCAAAGTTTATTCACCAGTTAAGGATGATGTCAGTGTATCAGCGAAAAAAATTGTACAAATGATACCAGGAAAGAAGAATTCATGTATAATATTTGGTGGAGAACCAACAGTACAAGTAAAGGGAAAGGGAAAAGGAGGCCGCAATCAAGAACTTATTCTACAGATCTTAAAATTAATCCAGAATTCTGATCATCGTGTGGTAGCTTCTTCAATTTCAACAGATGGTATTGATGGCAATACAACATGTTCTGGAGCCATAATTGAAAATAATTCATCTAGTCTGCAAGAAATCTCTTCCTATTTGGAGAACAATGATTCTTATTCATTTTTCAAAAGGCATGGCGGGTTGATAGAAACAGGACCCACTCATACTAACTTAATGGATATAGGATTGATCATAAAATACTAGTCTATGTCCAAGCTTTTTTGTCTTTTTTCCAAATAATCTTGCCATCAATGTATGAATGATCTTTTTCTTCAAAGACTGTATGCCATTTTCCATTATCCGGAAAAATTTTGTTTAATTCCGTAACTTTACTGTTTGTCGGTGCTCTATTCATCACAGCACCCCATTTCATATATGGAATTTTTGGCATTATCTCATTGATGTCATTCATAATACATCAGGGGAAAATCCTTATTTAAAAATCATCGTCTGTTCTTATATTCAGTACATCTTAATTCTATTTAGCTAAAACATGGTTCTAAATTATGAAATTAACGTATAAGATCTGATGCTGGATTTTTATTACTATCAATTAGATGATAATTCACAACAAGTTTTCTTTGTTCAATGAAAAGATTGATGAAATGAATTTTGTCATTAATTATTTGATCAGATATTTTATGCTTTGAACTAAGAATATCATACATTTTTTTGGAGTCACACATGACATCCACGGTATCTCCATCTTTTATGGCATATACTCCAATACCCCAATAGATTCCAGCATGCAAAGCAATGAATTTTGACTGTTCATCATTTTTTACGTCCATCTTGTATCCTGAAGTATATGCTGGTGGGTGCACCCTAAACTCCTTCTTAATCTGATTGCCTGTTTGAATTATCCATGAGATTTTGTCTTTAGTTCCATCTAGGAATAGTTTGTGTTCCAACTGTCAATCAAAAGGGTGTTTTTTGTCTATATATTTTGGGATTATCGCTTAATGATCAACATTAAAAGTAGCATGTAATGTTTGAATCTCAGACTTTTTTCACAAAAATGGTAGATGAGCTAATAGAATTTTCAGAATATGATTCTGAATTATCAGATGGTATAAGGTGGCTTGACGAACAAGCACAAAAAAAGGGATTGTCATTTTATGATATGGTTTATCAAGTTTTGTACAGACATGATGTAAATTCTAAAGCAAAAGAATGGCTTAACTCTAGAAATTAACTTACGTTTTATTTTTTAGTTCTTTTTTCTATTGGAATATATTTACAACCTTGTGGTCCAGCATATTTTCCAACATAGACAGCCTTTGGTCTGTATAACATAGGTTTTGGTGCCGCTTCTGCAAATTTTTCTTCAATAATATGTGCTGCCCAACCAGCAACTCTTGATATAGCGAATATGGGTGTGTTAAGATCCATCGGAATGCCTAGCATGTAGTAAACCGACGCGCTGTAAAGGTCAACATTTGGAAAAATTTCCATCTCTTTAGTTTTTTTCATCAACTCAGCAGTTACGTGCTCAACCCTATTTGTTATATCATACCATGGTTGACCAGTTTTTTCTGATAGTCTTTTGGATAGTTCCTTGAGTACTTGAGATCTAGGGTCAACAGTTTTGTACACTGCATGCCCCATTCCCATAACTTTTTCATTCTTTGCAAATTTTTCCTTAATGTAAGATTCAACATTTTCCTCAGTTTTTATATCTAGAAGCATTCTCATCACTTCATAATTTGCTCCTCCATGTAATTCACCACTTAATGCACCAACTGCTGCGCTAGCAGCAGAATACATATGCGCACGTGTGGATGCAACTTGTCTGGCTGCAAACGTTGAAGCATTCAAAGTATGGTCTGCATGTAAAATTAGACAAATATCAAAGATTTTTTCTATTTCCGGCTCTGGTTTCTCACCATTCAGCATGTACAAAAAATTGGCGGCGTGACTTAAATTAGAATCAGGCTGTATAATTTTTTTATTGTTCCGAATTCTATGCCAACTTGATACAATTGTAGGAACCTTGGCTATCAGATTCATGGCTCTACTATAACTTGCTTCCTTTGTTGAAAATTCTTCATCATAATAACCTCCAAATGCAGCAACAAAAGCTTGCAGAACATCCATAGGGTCAGCATCATTTCTCCAATTACCCATGTTAATTTGCATTTGTTTAGGAATAATTCTGACATCCACTAATTCAGTTTTAAAGTCAACATATTCATCCATAGTTGGCAATTCGTCATGAAGTAGAAGATAACAAGTTTCTTCAAAATTGGAATTCTTTGTAAGATCTAAAATATCATATCCACGATAAATCAGCTTTCCTTTTTGCCCGTCAATATATGAGATTTTTGTGTCAGCAACCTCAATGTTTCTCAATCCTATGTTCTTTGTGTCCATATTTTCCTTGTGAAAATAGCACTATTAAATTTTCAACCTAAATTGCGTTTCGAAAATTTAGTATCTTGTCTAATCTCTTTACTTCTGAGATTATAAGATTATTTTTAACTAAATTAGCATGTCACAGGAAGAGCGCAAATTAATGCAATTAATAGATGAGCGTATTCTAAACGCAACTCCAAAGGAATTAACCAAGTTACAGCAAGCAGACATTAGTACCCAACTTGACGGAGTTTGGTTTTATGATATATGTAACCTTTCAGATCAAATACAACAAAAGCAAGATATTACAGCCAACAAACTTTTTTCAAAGTAGTACTTGTCGTTCTAAATTTAAATGAGGGTTTCAGTGATTCCATCACATGTCTATTAAATCTAAAAAATCAAGCGTAAAAACCTCGTCTAAAACCACAAAATCAAAAAGAACTAAAATTCTTTGTATTTCACATCAAGAAGATGCGGATGGAATTTCTTCTGCCGCGTTAATTAAGCAAGCATTTGGTGGTGACACCATACTTGTAGATTATCCTGGAATTAGGGATGCATTAGAACCATTGCGAAACGATGAAAAATTAAAAAAATTGTTTATCTGTGATCTAGGATTAAACAGTCAAATCAATGATTATTTTGTAGATTTACTCACTGAATTAAGAAAAAAACAAATTTCTATAACCTATGTGGATCATCATTACCTAGATTCAAAAGTTATTACCAAACTTAAAAAAAATAAAGTGAAACTAATTCATGACACTTCTGAATGTACTGCAGTTCTTATCTATGATGCATTTAAGAAACAATTACCAGAACATTCTACGTTTATTGCTGCATGTGCTGCAGTCACGGATTATATGGAAAACAAACCAATAGGTTCAAAACTTTTACAAATATATGATAGACAATTTGCCTTGATAAATGCTACCGTCTTAACATACAATATAGTTGGACATCAAAATGATCTAGACTATCTTTATTATTTGGTTGATGAACTGTCAGAATCAAAATTTCCACATGAAATTCCAAACACATATGAATTTGCCCAAATTCAAGTGGGGAAACTTGCTGAAATTATATCAAAAGTCAGGGAATCGATGAAAATTTCAAAAAATCTTGGTCATATGGAAGTTCTTGATTCAGGTGCAAGTGGTGCTGCTAACTTTGTGCTTGGTTTTTCTGGAAAAGATGCGGCTATTACCTATAAGGAACGCGTTGATAAGGGAATTTATGCAGTATCTGTACGAGGGTCACCCTCATGCAAAACTCATCTAGGCAAATTAGTATCTTCTATTGCTTCTAAATTAGGTGGTTCTGGAGGAGGGCATGACAAAGCATGTGGGGCTGTAATTCCAAAAGATAAGATGAAAAAATTTTTGCGTGAAATGGATTCACAGCTTAGCAATAGCTAGACAAAAGCAAATGGTCCATCATACACCTTTGAGTCATATAGTTCATGATTTTTTCTTTCAGTTATATTCAATTTCAGCCAAAAACCAAAGCAGTGTAAATAATTTCACTAGATTTTGTACAGATATTTACAATTGAGAGTGCCTTACTAAATCTAAACCATATTCTAGGTAATTTAGATGAATATGGCTCCACAGGAACTAGAAAAATCTGCCAGTCAATATGCCACTAATGCGATAAAATATGATTCACAAGGGGCACGCGGGATGGCAATAACACATTATCAAAAGGCGTCAGAATCATTGCACAAATTAATGCGCCTTTATCCGGATAGCAAACTAAACAAAATCTATGCAGTACGTATGAAATCATATCAAGATAGAATAAAAGCATTGCAGACTACGCAATTTACTGATGCTGAACCAGTAGTTGATCCCACAGCGTCACAGGGAGAGCAGAAAACAAGTCTTGCAAATCACATAAAAAATAATTTCGATGATATGGTAATGAAAGAAAAACCAGATGTTAGATGGATTGATGTAATTGGTATAGATGATGCCAAAAACGCCTTACGCGAATCAATAGTTTATCCAACTAAAAGACCAGATTTATTTCCCATAGGTTGGCCAAGAGGAATTTTATTGTACGGTCCACCCGGTTGTGGTAAAACAGTTCTTGCGGCTGCAACTGCAAATGAACTTGATGGCTATTTCATCAATGTTGATGGTTCATCTATGATGAGTAAATGGCTAGGTGAGGCAGAAAAAAATGTTTCAAGATTATTTAAAATGGCTCGTAGTTATGCTGAGAGAGAGGGTAAACCTGTAATTTTATTCATTGATGAACTTGATTCACTTTTAGGTCAACGTACAAATGAGATTGGGGGTGAGGTAAGATCCAGAAATCAATTTCTAACAGAAATAGATGGAATTAACGGTAAGGGAAAGGATACCACGTTATACGTAATTGGTGCAACAAACAAACCTTGGAGTCTTGATCTTCCATTTTTACGTAGGTTCCAAAAAAGAATCTACGTTTCTTTGCCAACACTTGAAGCTAGAGAAAAACTTTTTGTACTTTACACGAATAAGCTAAAACTAGACGATAGAGTACGTTCTCATACTTTGGCATCAATTTTTGATGGGTATAGCGCAAGTGATATCAAGGATATCTGCCAGGCTGTTCAGCTTAAAGTTGTGAATGAAATGTTTAGCTTAACTGATTACAAAGAACCAATAGAGGGTGAAAAATCATCCCAACCACGTAATATATCAATGAAGGATTTTAGAGAGTCCTTAACAAGAAGAAAACCAAGTGTTTCCATGGATATGATTAAGGCATATTACAAGTGGAGCGAACAATACAAAGCATTATAGTTTTTAAGATTTATCAAAATTTTACATAGATTATTTTTTTACAAAAACTTAAATTCCTTTCTTAGATTACTTTTCGAGGGTTACAATAACCATTAAAGAATCCAAACACGCAAATAAGTTTGGAAAACTGATCTTAAGTGACGGCTCAGTTTATGATGGAATGGGATTTGGCTATTCTGGGTTAACTTTTGGCGAATTTGTATTTAATACAGGAATGGTTGGCTATAACGAAACACTGACAGATCCTTCCTATTCTGGCCAAATTCTTACACTAACTTATCCACTTATAGGAAATTATGGTGTTCCTGATCCTACACTCAATGTGGATGGATTGTCTAGGTTTTTTGAATCAGATAAAATTCAGGTTCGTGGTTTAGTTGTTCATGAACTATCCCTAATCGCAAGCCATTGGAATCTTACGATGACCCTTGATGAGTGGTTGTATAACGAAAAAATTCAAGGAATTTCTGGTATTGATACACGAGAATTAACGAAAAAACTAAGAGAATCAGGAGTTATGATGAGTGCTCTAGCTGTTTCTGAGAATGAAATAGACGAGAATGATGTTAAAAACAAGTTAAAATCTGCACCCAATTACAATAATGAAAAATTCATGAATTCAGTCTCAACTAAACAAGTGGAGAAATTTGGAAATGAATCAGAAAATGTTGTTCTAATTGATACTGGTACAAAGAATGCCATAATACGAAATATTCATGAAATAGGATATAAGATTGTGAAAGTTCCGTGGAATACTAGTATCGAAGAAATTCTAAAACATAAACCAAAGGGTGTTGTAATAAGTAATGGTCCGGGTGACCCACAGAATTGTCCAGAGACTATTTCTACCGCTAAATCATTGATTGAAAAAAATATTCCTACATTAGGAATTTGTCTTGGTGCACAAATTTTGGCAATTGCAGGTGGTGCTCAAACATACAAACTAAAGTATGGGCATAGAGGACAAAACAAACCCTGTGTAAATCTAGATAATAATCAAGTTTATGTCACTAGTCAAAACCACGGTTATTGTATAAATCCGGATTCATTAAACAACTCTAAATTTGATTTATGGTTTTCAAATGTAGATGATAAAACTGTAGAAGGTATTAAGCACCAAAACAAAAAATGCATTGCAGTTCAATTTCATCCTGAGGCATCACCAGGACCTTATGATTGCAAATTTATTTTTGATGAGCTGAAAAATATAATGGAGGAGGGAAAAACTGGGAAAACATGAAACGTTAGAAAAAGTTCTTGTTCTTGGCAGTGGGGCAATTAAAATCGGAGAAGCAGGCGAAAGTCGATAAACCGACCGTCAATTCGACTACTCCGGTAGCCAGTGCCTCAAAGCAATTCATGAAGATGGACTTAAGAGCATTCTAATTAATCCAAATATTGCGACGATTCAAACTGACACTAGGTTTGCTGATCAAGTCTATCTTTTGCCAATTACTCCACAATATGTAGAGTCAATTATTGAAAAAGAAAGACCTGACGGTCTTATGTTAAGCTATGGTGGTCAGACTGCGCTAAATTGTGGTGTAAAAATTGATGAATCTGGAATATTAAAAAAATATGGTATTTCAGTTTTGGGCACTCAAATTCCAGGAATTATTGCAGCAGAAGATAGACAGAAGTTTAAGGATTCGATGATTCAATGTGATGTACCAGTTTTAAAAAGCAAAGCAGTTCGTACATTTAATGAGGCAAAAAAAGCAGCAAAAGAATTAGGCTACCCTGTAATCGTTAGAGTAGCATATACACTTGGAGGAAAGGGTGGTGGTGTTGCATTTAATGAGATAGAACTGTATGAAATTACTGGTCGTGGACTTGCGGTAAGTCTTGTTGGACAAATACTAATTGAAGAGTATGTTGGTAATTGGAAACAAATTGAATATGAAGTTATGCAAGATTATTCAAAAAATAATGTCATTGTCTGTAATATGGAAAATGTTCTTTCAATGAAGGTTCATACTGGTGATAACATAGTAGTTGCACCATCTCAAACAATAGATAATCATGAATACCATATGTTGAGATCTGCAGCACTGAGAGCAACAAAACAGGTTGGAATTGTTGGTGAATGTAATATTCAATTTGCATTAGATCAATCTTCATGTGAGTATGCGGCTATTGAGATTAATCCTAGACTTTCACGTTCTTCCGCTTTGGCAAGTAAAGCAACTGGTTATCCATTAGCATATATGTCTGCTAAGATAGGACTTGGTTATTCATTACCGGAATTAGTTAACACTATCACGAAAAAAACCACTGCATGTTTTGAACCAGCACTTGATTATATAGTATGCAAACATCCAAGATGGGACTTTACAAAATTTGAACTTGCAAATAGAAATCTAGGCCCTACAATGAAGTCTGTTGGCGAAGTAATGGCAATTGGGCTAAACTTCGAAGAAGTACTACAAAAATCAATTAGAATGCTTGATATCGGAAAAGATGGACTTGTTTTAAACCGTCAAAACAGTGAATCATTTAATGAAGAACAAATAGAAGAACATCTACAAACACCTGACGATAATATCTTATACCATGTTGTAGCCGCCCTTCGTAGTGGCATATCAATTGAAAAAATTTATCGTCTTTCATCGATTGAACCATGGTTCTTAGAAAAAATTAATAATATTGTTAAGATCGAAACAAGATTAAAATCATCACCACTAAATCAAAAACTTCTATCGACTGCAAAAAAATTTGGATTCTCTGATAAGCAGATTGGCCGAGCTGTTAATAAAGAGGAATTGGAAGTAAGAAAAATTAGAAAAGATCTTGGTGTTCTACCTGTAGTTAAACAAATTGATACACTTGCTGCAGAGTGGCCAGCAGAAACTAACTATCTTTATCTTACTTATGGTGGAACAGATAATGATATTTCTATTGCAAATGATGATAGCGGAATTATAGTTCTTGGTGCTGGTCCTTATCGAATTGGAAGCAGTGTAGAATTTGACTGGGGAACTGTGAACATGGTTTGGGGTCTTCATGATAATGGTGAAAAAAATGTTATAGTAGTAAATTGTAACCCTGAAACTGTATCAACGGATTATGATATATGTAATCGACTTTATTTTGAAGAACTTACACTTGAAAGAATTTTAGATATATCCGAATTTGAAAGACCAAAAGGTATTGTGACATCTGTTGGCGGTCAAACGGCAAACAATCTTGCACCAAAGTTAGCTGATAGTGGAATTACCCTTATTGGAACAAAGGCTGTGGATCTGGATAGGGTTGAAAACCGTTCAAAGTTTAGCCAGGTTTTGGATAGACTTCATATAAGGCAGCCATCTTGGCAAGCATTCACCAACATTACTGATGCTAAAAACTTTGGATTAGAAGTTGGTTATCCTATATTGGTAAGACCGTCATATGTGCTTAGCGGTGCAGCTATGAAGGTAGTTTGGTCACAGACTGAACTTAAAAAATTTGTTGATGAAGCAACAACATTATCACCTGATCATCCTGTTGTAATTACAAAGTTTATGCTTGACGCATTAGAAGTTGACGTAGATGGAATTTATGATGGAAAAAATATAGCAATTGGCGCAATAGTTGAACACATAGAAAGTGCAGGTGTTCATTCTGGCGATGCAATGATGTGTATACCACCTTGGAGATTAAGCAATAAGATTATTGAGAACATTACTGATTCTACAAACATAATTGTTAAAGAATTCAACATTAAAGGACAGTTTAATTTACAATTTTTAGTAAAAAACGAGCAAGCATATGTCATAGAGTTAAATGCTCGTGCATCTCGTTCTATGCCATTTGTTTCCAAGTTTATTAAATTAAACATGATTGGCTTGGCTGCGAAGGCAATATTAGGAAAAAATATTCCAAACATACCTCAAGATATGTGGTTGAATACTGGGTTGTACGGCATAAAAGTTCCACAATTTTCTTTCATGCAGCTTGAAGGCGCAGATATTGTATTAGGTGTTGAAATGCAGTCAACAGGTGAGGCAGCAT
>Ga0208748_1001143_pt1 | contig 12434 bp, 10 predicted proteins | sample Knorr_S7_td_Bott_FD_185599 | JGI IMG/M metagenome (GOLD analysis project Ga0208748, IMG submission 185599) | Marine microbial communities from Southern Atlantic Ocean transect - Knorr_S7_td_Bottom_ad_4513_LV_A (SPAdes) (version 2) | ecosystem: Environmental > Aquatic > Marine > Oceanic | place... | reverse complement strand
AGCATAGTTAACTCCTATAATTAGTTGATATAGATATAGTTAACATAAGAATGAAGAACACTGATCAGATTTTATTAAATATTTTAGGTACTGTAGTTAGCCCCTCCTATTTCACCTCTTCCTGCTACCATTTTATCAAACGGTTGTATTAAAAAAGTATATGAAGCTTGAAATTTTTTTGAGTACTCAGTATTATGTAGTTTTTCTTTTATAAGATTTATATGAGAAATACTATCTGTACGGCTTAATTCATAATCAAATGAAACACCTTCTGGTAAAGGTAGAATGGCTGCAATACTTCGTTGTATTGGTATGTTTTGTTTCTTAAAAACCTTATTATTGACTTCAACCAAATGATCTATGTGATTAACCAAGTTAACCACATCATTATTCAGTCTTGATAAAACTTGCGGATCATAATAAAACAAAATATCAGTGTAAAAAAATTCATGATCCATTAAATAAGGTTCTGGAAATATGAAATTTGAGTATTCATATACAGAGAGTTTATTTAAATAATTATTATTGGTATAATTATTAGGCATGTATGTTTTAGCACACAAAGAAAAACTTAAAAAAAATAACAAAAAAAATCCTTTTTTAAACATTATAAAATCCCTATAAATTAAAAATCCAGTTTATGTTATCAATACCTTTTGGTATTAATCCTTGTTAAATAAATATAGTATAATTTTAATTTAATTCAATATTTATAAAAATAAAAAAATTTAAAAATTAATTAAGAAAATATTTTTAAAATAAAAAAATAGTGTATATATATAATTAAAAGTAAGGAAAAATAAATGTTGCCATTATTATTGAATAAAAAAGCAATTGAAGAAAAAGATTTATTTAAAGATTATTGTTATATTATATCAAAAGATAAAAATAATTTAATGGCTACTGAGCTTCAAAATGTTTTAGAAACAAAATTGAGAAATGAAGAACTCAAAAATCTAGAAGGTTTATTTATTTTAGATAACAAAGGAAATTTGTATAAAATAAAAAATTTAGAACATGATGAAAACTTTAAACTTGAAATAAAACTCGAACCAGAAGAAATAGCTCTTGAAGAAATTAAAGATTTATTTGCAAGTAATATTTCAAAATTAATAAATAATAAAAAAGATAAAATAGATGATTTATTAAAAAATAAAATTAAAGAAAAAATAGGTAGTATAGAAAATAAAAAAGAATTATTTGATTTATTATTAAAAGAAAGAGAAAGTAATAAAAAATTAGATAAAGTAAAACTCGAAACAATAAATTCTATAATTACAAAAGAAAAAGATCAAGAAAGATTTAAATCAAAAGAAAAATTATTAACAATTTTATTATTACTATTTTTATCTTACGTAATATTTTCTTCATTATTTATAACAATTGCATTTATGTGTATAGTTGCGATGTTTGTTGTTTATATTATTGTTGATAAATATAGACAAAATGATTTCAAATTAAAAGAAGATGGTATACTTATAGATACAAAAGATAAGATAATTAAAGATAATGATAAAAAAAGAATAAAATTTAACGAAGATTCTTATTTTTATTCAGAAAATGAATATTACAAAATAGTAAATGATAAATATAATGTGAAATTAACAAAAGTTTTAGAAGATAATTATCTAACTGAATTAGAAGGTTTAGTTGATTTTAGATTAAATGAATACATGAATTTAGATAATCCTTTTAAAGAATTAATAGAAAATGAAATAAATAATATAAAAAAAATAGAAATAAATAATTTATCGAATATATTTATTAATGAATAATTTAAAATGTTTAATTTTAAAAATAGCTTTTTTTCATAAGCTTGTTTTATATAATTAAATTTATTCAATACTCCCGAAACTTGAATAAAATATCATAATATAAATAATAAGAATTTGACTTTATATAACTTTTATATATAATAATCATTAATTAACAAACAAAAAGGAATATAAAAGAATGAATATTATAGAAATAAAAAATCAAGAAGAATTTTGGAAAATATTTAACGAAGATAAGCCATTAATGATAGACTTTTATGCAGAATGGTGTGCTCCTTGCAAATCACTATCACCAGTATTTACAGAGTTATCAAATATGTATAATGAAAGCTTAACAGTTGTTAAAGTAGATATTGAAGCAAATCCAGAAATAGCACAGAAGTTTATGGTAAGAAGCATTCCAACAGTAGTAACCTCTAAATCAGGAGAAATCGCCCAAGGTGTAGTAGGTGCTAAACCAGCCAACTTTTATAAAAAAATGGCTGAAGAAGTTATTAAAGATTAATACTAGAAAAGCCAATTTAAAAATTGGCTTTTTAAATTTCTAAAATAGTTTTATTTTTAATTACTTTATTTTTCTTTAAATCAATACTTATAACTTTATTTATTAATTCTGATTTTAAATTATTATTATCAATTAAATTTATAACTTCAATCAAGTTATCTCTATCATATTTATGAAATAATTCTTTATTTTCAATAAGAATTTTGCTAATATTATTTTGCATTTTAATTTTATATTTTTTATCACTTTTCTCGATAAATTCTTCTAAAAGATTTTTTTCTTTTTTAGTCAAATTATTTATTGTAGATTCTATAAGTTCTTTCTTTGAAAAAGAAATTGCCTCACCTTCAAATTCATTAAAAGCCTGTTGAAATTTATTGTATTTTTTGCCAATAGCTAATTTATCCTTAATAGAATACATAAAAGATATAAATAAAAAATCAAATAATAAAATGAAAGAAATAATAAGCATTCCTAATATAGTCTCTTCAACTAAAAATTTTGCACAGAAAAAAGAAGCAATTATATTTATTATAAGCCAAAAAACAAAAATGAATGTGTTTAATGAAGTCTCTAAAACAGAACTATTATTTTCATATTCTTTTTTAAAATTTTTTAATTTTTGGTTTAAAGAAATTAATGTTGATTTATTATTAATTAAGTATTGTATATTCATATTACATTCCTTGATTTTTGCAAATTATATAACAAATTAAAAATAAAAGCAATAAAAAGCTTGCAAAAAGAAAAAAACTAAAATATAATGCAATGGAAATAAGACGAAAATAAACAAGTGAATACGATGCAGGATATTCACAAAATATAGGAAAAAATAACTATGAAAAAAACAATACAGGGTACTGTTATATACACAAATCAAAGCTTTGGCTTTTTAGAAACTTCACAAAATGAATCATACTTCATTCCTCCACAAGAACTTAAAAAAGTATTACCTAATGATATAGTAGAGTGTTCAATAATTTCAGAAAATGATAAAGAGTTTGTTATTGTAGAGAAATTAATAACAAAAGGACAAGTAGAATTTATAGGTAAGGTAGAAAAGGGTGGTAACAGTTATTTTCTAAATATAGAGAATAGTCCATTATCATTTTATATCTATAAAAACGAAAATATTCAAGAAGGTAATTGGGTTAAGTGTAAACTTAAAAATCATCCTTTCGATAAGAAATCTTCTGTTGAATTTATGAGTTTGGTATCAAAGAGTAATGATGAAAGGTTATATTGGAAATTAGCTCTGGCTTATAATGATATAAATACCGAAACATTTAATACTGAAATTATTTATCCAGAAATTTCTAAAAACAGAAAAGATCAAAGAGATAAAAATTATTTTACAGTTGATGGAAATAAAAAAACAGAGTTAGAATGTCTACTTGAAAAAAGAGATAGAGATGATGCTATATGTATAGAAGAATACAAAACAGGATATAAAGTTTACGTAGCGATATCAGATGTTGCTGAATATGTAAGTCCAAATTCTGATTTAGATATTCATGCTCAAAAAAATACAACAAGTTATTATTTATTTGATCAAGTTATTCCAATGTTACCAAGAGAATTATCAGAAGATGCATTATCATTAAATGAAAATGTTGATAGACCTGCTATGGTATGTGAAATGTTTATAAATAAAAAAGGTAAAATAAAAAGCTATGATTTTTACGAAGCATTAATAAATTCAAAAGCTCAATTATCTTATGATTTAGTAAGTCAATATTTTAAAAATGGTTGTTCTGATAAATTTAAAAACTTATCAAAAGATATAATTAATTTTGAAAAAGTCGGATTATTAAGAAAAGAGTACAGAGAAAAGCATAATATTGTTTTTCAAAATAGAGTTGAATATAAATTAAAACTAAAAAATTCAAAAATAGAAAATATTGAAAAATTAGAGCAATTAGATTCAGCAAGATATATTGAAGAATTAATGGTAGCCGCTAATCACTGTTTCGGTAAATACATAAAGGATAATAATGTAAAAGCAATTTACAATAAATTTCTTGGATATTCAGAAGATAAAAAAGAAGAATTACTGAAAATTATTAATAAATATAAATTAAGAATTAAAGAAACTGATTTATATACTTTTAAAGGTTATAAAAAAATTCAAAAGAAATTATTAAAGCAACCAGAAAATGTTGTAACCTTATTTAATCGTTGTCTTGAAAAAGCAATATTAAGTGAAATACAAGTTCCACATTATGGATTAGGTTTAGAAGAAGGTTATGCAACGTTCACTTCACCATTAAGAAAATATATTGATTTAATTAATCATAGAATTTTAAAATCATTATTAAGAAATGAAGAAATTTACAAATTCAATAATGAATACTTAATTGAATTAAAAGCTAACCAGTTAAAGCAAAGAAAGGCTGAAAACTATATTAAGCAACACTTGTATAGTGATTATATGTATGGAAAGCGAAATATTGATTATAAAGGTAAAGTTGTATTTATGAATAGTAAGGGAGCAAAAATTCAAATAGAAGAAAATGGAGTAACAGGATTGCTACCTTTTGAAGAAATATTAAAAATGAATTTTGAATATATTCAAACAGAAAGAGTTATGAATATTAACTCGAATGTTGTAAAAATAGGTGATGTTTTTAATATAAGTTTGAGAAATATTGATAAATATACAAAAGAAATAAACTTTAAATTAATATAATATATAATATATTTTTATATATTTTTTTTAAAATTAATTAACAATTAAAATAAAAAGTATATATTGTATATAAGGGAAAGGATTATATTATGAAAAAAAGAAAAGTTTTATCAAAAATAATAGCAATTATACTTTTATTATTTATTTTGTTATTAATTACAATGTTTTTATTTAGTGGTACATTAACAAAGACTTCAACAAGTAGTTATAACAATTTAAATGATATTTCAGCGGATTCAGTGGCTGGTCAAGGAAGTTTTGTGGATAGGTTATCATTTAATGTTAGTTATAACTCACCCGATTCAAAAGAAGTAAAACAAATATATACTAAACCAGAATCAAGAATGATTCAAGCACAAATTGAACCAGTAATAGAAGAAGAATTACCAGATTCTGAAATAAAACACAGTGATAATCCAGTAAAATTAGTAAAAGAAGAACCTATATCTACATTTTCAGTTGATATAGATGATGGTTCTTATAAATTATTTAAAGATTATGCAAATCGTGGTAATTTAATTGAGAAAGATTTAGTTAGACCAGAAGAGTTTGTAAACGCATTTCAATATGATTATCCAGATGCTGAAAATATAGAAAAACCATTTTCAACAACATTGAAAATAACAAAATCACCTTGGAGTGAAAATTATTTATTGTTAGTAGGTATAAAAGGATATGAGTATGATTTAAATAGTCTACCTCCTGTTAATTTGACGTTTTTAGTTGACGTATCAGGTTCTATGAGTAGTTACTTAGGAAAAGTTAAAGTTGGTTTAAATATGCTTGTAGATAAGTTAAGACCAGAAGATAGAATATCAATAGTAACATATGCAGGTAATACGACAGTATTATTAGAAAATACAGAAATTGAGAATATTAAAGAAATAAAAAGAGCAATTGATTCTTTATCATCAGGTGGTGGTACAAATGGAGAATCAGGAATTAAATTAGCTTACGAAGAAAATGAAGATAATTATATTAAAGGTGGAGTAAATAGAATAATATTAATGTCTGATGGTGATTTTAATGTTGGAGTAAGCAATATTTCTGATTTAGAAGAATTAATAAAAGAAAAAAGAAAATCAGGTATTACATTTTCAACCGTTGGTTTAGGTGGTGGAAATTATAGAGATAACTTAATGGAAACAATGTCTAATAAAGGAAATGGAGCTTACACATATATAGCAGACGTTAATGATGCAAGAAGTGTATTTGCTGATAGATTTATATCTACAATTAAAAATATTGCAAAAGATGTTAAATATCAAATAGAATTCAATCCTGAAAATGTCAAAGAATATCGTTTAATAGGTTATGAAAATAGAATGCTAAAAACAGAAGACTTTAATAATGACAAAGTAGATGCAGGAGAAATAAGTTCTGGCACTACAACCACTGCAATTTATGAAATAACATTATCAGATCAAAAAGGTTTCTTTCCTGAATCAAGATATTCAAATGAAGAGAGTAAATCAAATAAAGATTTAACAAATGAATTAGCATTTTTAAAAATAAGATTTAAACAACCAGAAGCAAATAAAAGTGAATTATTAACTTTCCCTATTAATAAGGATATTATAGAGAAAGATATAACAAAAGATAATAGATTTGCTATATCAGTTGCAGGTTTTGCACAACTATATAAAGATAATAAATTTTTAAGTACTGATTATGATTATGATAAGTTAATTAAAGATTTAGAAGATTTAGAGTTAAAAAATAATCAATATGAAATTTTGGAATTAATAAAGACAGTTAAAGCTTTAAAATAAATAATAAATTTTAAAATAAAAAAATCGTAATTTTCAAGTTACGATTTTTTTTATTATATTTTTTATGTTATAATCTAAATAAATGTGAAGAAAAAATAATATGGCTCATTCAAGAAATTTTAGAGAAGAACAAAAAGATAAAAAAGCATTAGAAGATTTTTCCGTAAAAATGGAAAAATTAGAAAAAGAATTAAGAAATGAAAATCATCATCATGTAATAGGAAAATTATTCAACGCTTTTTTTATATCAAATACAAAAAAAGTAAAAGATTATAATCATAATTCAGTAGATGGTGTTATTAATACTTATACGGAAGATAAATCGAAAAGTATAACATTAGCTAAAAATGGTGGTTTGTTTGGAATGGGATTGTTAGCAGGAACTCAATTTATTCCTATACCAGAGATATTAAATAGAAAATCAGAATTATGGGATAAATTAATAGAAGCTGGTTTTTCTGACGAAAAAGTATTTGCTGCTCAAAATTTTTTTGGTAACTTAGGTGATGAAAATAGATTGAATGAAAGTGTTGTAGAAGGCGCATTTAGTTATTTAAATACCCAATTTGGAATAATGTTTGATTTACCACCTGAAAGTGTTTTGAAAACTTTGTTGTTTTTAACAGTAGTTGGTGGTATTGCTCAAAAAATACATGTTGATTACAATACAAACACAATGTATACAGAAGAAAAAATAGCTGAATATTCTGACGATATGGACGATAATCAATCTACTGCTGAATTACGACATTTGAAAAATAGTTCTTTAGTTAAAAATAAAGTTTTAAGTTATGGCGGTTCTAAAAATAGTGGTCTTGGTAAATATTATGGTTTTGTATTAGGTGCTATAAATAATATGGCATTACTACCAAAAAAAGTATTAAGTAAAGTAGGTCATTCTATGATTAAAGAAGAAAAAACTTTATTTGAAAATTTAATGACCGCTTCAATTCAAACAATGGGTTTTACAGGTTATGGACTTGCTTCTTTACAGCCAACAAATCAATTAAAACAAGTTAAAATTATCAGAGATAAAATGATTGAAGATACAAAACATGTTCAATCAAGTTCTTCAACAATAAAAGAAGATGTTAATAAAACAATACAAGATACTTATGAAAACATATTAAGAAGAAAAGTTAAAGTTTCGATGGCAAAAGCTATTTATGAACATGAATTAGCGACAAGAGAATTAAAATTAATTAAAGAAAAAAAAGAAATTGTACTTGAAAGTAGTGATATAATTAATAAAAAGTTAAAATCAATGAAATCAATAAAACAAAAAGAAAAATTATACCAAAAAAAATTAGAATCTTCTCAACATATATTGAAAGGAATAGCAAAATTACATTTACAAAAAAGCAATCAATTAAACAATCATTATGAAAGTATATCAAATTTAGCCGCAGTATATTTACAGAAAGAAGATAAATATGAAAAACTAAAAGATAAAATAGAATTAATCGCTCCAAATATTGATTTTAATAAAGATATGGAAGAATCAATAAAAGATATAATTAAATATATAGACAAAGATTTATCAAAAATAGTTTTACATAAGCAAAACGTAAAAATAAATGAAAGAGTAAATGATATAGTAGAAGATTTAGGTATAGAATTTGAAGAAAAAGGTTTAAAAAGTAAAAATAATTTTATAAAGAAAATAAAAAAAGTAATAAATAATCAAGTAGAAAATTTATATAAGCAAAACACAGCAAGTCACTGTACAGATGGATTATTTAATGAAATTGGAAATATTTTAAATAATAATATAAAAGTGCCTTTAATGGAAAGTCAAAGAATTAAATTTTTAAAGTTTTGCGAAAATTCATCTGAAGATTTAAATCAAGATAAATCAAATCAAAATATAAAAAATCCAAAAGATTTTAATAAATCATTATTAAAAGAACAACCTAATACAGCAGAAATGAGAAAAGCAATAGTAAGAGTTCAACAAAATGGTGCAGCCCGTACAAGTAGAAGTTAAAAAAATATTTTATATTTCATTTCTCAAAAGTTAAAAAATTTTTTTCAATATTTTTTTTAGCAAATAATCTATAACGATTAGTACTAATGAATGTTCTTGAAAATGTTAGTTCTCCATGTCTTGGTAAACAAAGTCCAAGTTCTTTCATTAAATCACGTTCTCTAATAGTTAAAAATCTTATTGCTTGATCACAAATATTTAAATAATATTTAGAAACAGAATCAATTTTAAAATCTTCATTAAACCAAATTAAACTTTGAATAATATTAATAGATTTTTCATATTTTTTATCTACAAAAAGTCCATGAATTTTAAAAGAAAAAGAATTAGATTCACCTTTACCTAAAAGATTAAAACATTGTTTATAATATATTTTTAATAAATCATTTTCAGGTAAATTAATATCTTTATCTAATTCAGAATAATAATTTAAAAGTAATGTTAAGTTTTTTTCAAAATCATTCCAAAAAATAGGTCTACTATTTTCAAAATAGTCTTCAATATCTAAAAAAAATCTTTTAATAAAATAAAAATGAATTTTATGCATTTCTTTAGTAAAATAATACCCCCCATCAATAGTTACTTTTAAATTATAATCAATATCATTTTCTTTTATTTTTTTTCTAATATTGTGAATAATAATAAAATTTTTTAAAGATTGAAATAATTTTTCAAAATGTATTTTAAAAGTTGACAATTTTTCATTACTATTAATATCTTGAATTAATTGGTTTTCAATATCTAATATATTTTTATCAAATTGAAAGTTGTTAAACATATAATTATCCTATTTTATTGTTAAGTATTATACTTATATTTAAATATAAGTCAAATTAAAAGCTTATCAATTAAAAGGTTTGTTTTTAGAAATTTTTTTATTTTTTATTTTACTATTTAATACCTCTTTAACTTCGTTACTTTCTTGATGATTAATATAGTCTTCTAAGCTTAATTTATTAATAACTTTTGCATCTTCTTTTTTAAAAATAACCTGCTTAGTGCTTTCCACATAAGATTTCAAAGGAGCTTGATAGGTGATAACTTCACAACCTTTATTGATAAAGTTTTCAATATCTCTTTTGTCAAAAAACCATTTCTTAAGTTGACTATAATTTTTGAAACCAAATAGCCATTTTCTTCTATACTCTTCTTGATTACGTTTATATGAAAAAATTAAATTAATATTATCATCAAAATCAGGAGCAGGTGTAGATTTACTGCATTCAGAATATATTCTATTTCCTGTATATATTCCTTTTCTATCTTGTGATTCAATTCTAATTAAATTGACATATTGATTATCAATAGATTGAAAGTCAATTAAGTCATATAATTCATTAATATCAAAAGAAACATTAAAAACAATATTGTTGTAATCTTCAAGTTCATAATAATCAAGTTGATCTTTTATGTTTAATTGTTGTTTTAATTTATTATTGTCAATATTAAATTGATCTAGAAAATTTTTTAAAGTTTGATTATTAAAAATAATATTTTTCTGTATATCTTCATTTCTTTCATTATCAAATAATAAATAAGCATCTTTTCCAGCAATTTTAAATGTTAAAGCGCCATCAAATAAATCTGATTCATAATGATAATTGAAATGCTCAAATGCTTTTTTAATAAATTGTATTCTTTCCATAATATTTATATTTTAACATAAAAAATAAAATAAACTTCTATTAATATTAATGAATCTTTACAAAAAAAAATATATATGCTACTATATTTGAAATTCGGAGATTGCAATGATAGATAAAATAAATAAAGATATATTTTTATTAAAAAAGTTCAAGAGACTTTCAAAAAAAAGCAAAAGAACAGAACTAAAATTTTTAAAATTATTTCAGTTAATATCTCTTCCAATAATAACAATAGTTTCGTTTTCAATAACTCTATTAACTATAGAATTAAATTATATTGCATTAACAATTGTATCCTTATTATTAATTTCTGTAATATCAAGTCTTTTTTTATATAAGATACTGCTTTTTATAAACTATTTATATAATGCAGAATATCTCAAAAAAGTTCCTTTTTATATAAGTTATGAAGTATACTATTTAAGCGAAAGAATTTTCATATCTGGTAAGAAAATAAAAAAGATAAATAAAAATATAGAAGAAATGACTCCAGTGGCTCATAATTTATTTGAAAGAAAAACCATAAACCAATTATCAGATGAAGATATAAATAAATTAGTTATTGATTTAACAATAGATACTTTATCTAATGAAGATTTATATTCTAATTTAACCTATTATTTTGAAGAAATAAAAACTTTGAAATTAAAATATGAAAATCATGCTTATAATTCTTTAATGAAAAGATTTTTGAAGGATTTAAATTATGAAAATTTTAATAAAAATAAAAAAGAAATTATAAAATGTATTGAAGATTATTTTAATGAATATGAACAACAAAAATATCTTAAAGAATTAAAACAAATTAAAGAAGAATTTGATAATGAAATAATAAAAAATAATATAAATAAATATAAAGAAGATTTATTAAGAGAGAAAAATACTCACGAAATAAAATCAGAAAACAAAATATTAAAAAGTATTTAATGTTATATTTGAATAAATGAGATAAATTATTTTTAAAAATAAAAAATATGATAAAATAAAAATAAAATAAAAAGGAATTAACTTGAACGTATTAATACTACATCACTTTTCAGATTATTGGTCTTCATGTCTTGAAAAATATGGTACTACATTTGAAGAAGAAATGGAAAAAGTACTTGATTATTTAGAACATGAAGATATTGATAAAGTAATATTACCGTTATTTGAACAACATGAATTAGAAGATTGTCACTATCCCCTTGCAGAATTTTGTCAAAGTAATGGTATAGAATTAGACGTACATGAATATGGATATGGTTGGTCAAAAGAATCAGATCCAAACGGTAAAGTATATACGGAAGAAAACTTTAATAAAACGTGGTGTTATGGAACTCGTGAAGATCATACTGTTCAAGATGTTGTGGAAATAAAAGAATGGCAACATAATTTAAAGTATGCAGATAAAGTAATAGTTGCAGGAAGTTTTGCAAATGAATGTGTACTTGATTTACAAACAGCCCTTGAAGCAATAGAAATCAATTATGAGAATGAGGAAGGTTTAATAGTTGGTACATTTGCTGAATATCTATTTCGTGGTCAAACAAGAGAAGAAATAAAACAAGAAATATCTGAACAGTTACAAAAAATAGAAAATGAAGTAGAAAATAAAATTGAATTTATTAATGAAGAATATGATGAAGTAATTAGTGATTTAGAAGAGTTACATGTTTTTGATCCTGATTTTATGAAAAGTATAGAAGATAAAATAAATGAAGTGTTTGAAGAATATGAAGAAGTACTTGAAAATAAAAATATAAGGGAAGGTTTATTATCAGGATATATAGAAGAAATTGTAGATAATGTATTTATAGATCATGTTGAATCTTCTGAATATCAAGAACAACCAGACGAACACGTTGAAAAAATGGTTGAAATAAAAATTAGAAAATTTGAGCACAGTTATGATGACTTTACTGATATGAATAGTATTCAAGATTTTATATTAGAAGACGAAAGAACAGCCGAAGATTACTTTACTGAATTAGATAACATCTATAATGAATTAGTAGAGAAATATGGAAAAGAAGAAGTAGAAGAAGTAGATATAGTAACATTATCAACAAATACAATAA
>Ga0208748_1001141_pt1 | contig 12448 bp, 9 predicted proteins | sample Knorr_S7_td_Bott_FD_185599 | JGI IMG/M metagenome (GOLD analysis project Ga0208748, IMG submission 185599) | Marine microbial communities from Southern Atlantic Ocean transect - Knorr_S7_td_Bottom_ad_4513_LV_A (SPAdes) (version 2) | ecosystem: Environmental > Aquatic > Marine > Oceanic | place... | reverse complement strand
GCCAATTGACGATATTGCAAGGATGGGAGTATCACAATGGATTAGAAGTTTGTTCTATTATGAACACAGAAAAAGAAATTATTTAATTCCAAAAAGAGAAGAGCTTGAAAGAAGATCAGAAGGAGTTTTATCAGATGCAGTAATAAAAGATAAAAAATTCAGAGGAGGACTTGTAATTGATCCTAAAGAAGGAATTCATTTTGATGTAGTTGTCATGGACTTTGCAAGTCTATACCCTAGCATTATCAAAGTCAGAAACATATCATATGAGACAGTAAGATGTATTCATGAAGAATGTAAGAAAAATACAATTCCGCAAACAAATCATTGGACATGCTCAAAGAAGAATGGACTTACATCGATGATTATTGGTTCACTAAGGGACTTGAGAGTGAATTACTACAAGAGTCTATCAAAAAAAGAGACCTTAACTGACGAACAAAGGCAGCAATATTCTGTTATCAGTCAAGCACTTAAGGTAATTCTAAATGCAAGTTATGGAGTTATGGGTGCAGAGATTTTCCCATTGTACTTTCTTCCAGCAGCAGAGGCAACAACTGCAATTGGCAGGCATACAATTTTAGAGACAATTAAAAAATGTGAAGAGATAGGAATTGAAGTTCTTTATGGAGATACGGATTCATTATTTATTAAAAAGCCAACTGAAGAACAAATTAAACAAGTAATAGATCAAGCAAAGAAAGACCACGGAGTAGATTTAGAGGTTGATAAGACATACAGGTATTGTGTATTAAGTAATAGAAAGAAGAACTATCTTGGCGTAACAAAAGAAGGAAAAGTAGATGTTAAAGGACTTACAGGAAAAAAGTCACACACGCCTCCATTTATCAAAAAATTGTTTTATGACTTGCTTGATGTACTTTCCAAAGTTCAGACAATGGATGATTTCAAAAATGCAAAAAGAGAAATCTCAGAAAAGATTGCAATATGCAGTAAAAAGTTAGTAGCAAAAGAAATTCCACTAGAAGATCTAATATTCAACGTAATGCTTAGTAAAGCAATATCAGAATATACAAAGACAATTCCTCAACATGTTAGAGCTGCAAAGCAATTGGAATCAATTAGAGAAATAAAGAAAGGAGACATTATTTCTTATATTAAAATTCTAAATAAACCAGGAGTAAAACCAGCAGAGTTGGCAAAAAAAGAAGAGATAGATTCTAAAAAATATATGGAATTTTTGGAATCAACACTAGAGCAAATAACATCATCAATGGATTTGGATTTTGATACAATTTTGGGAAAGCCAAAACAAACAGGACTGGACGAATTCTTTTGGAGTTAGTGTAAAATATGGAAATTGACGGAATTCTTCTAACCTTGCTTGGAACTGCTGCGGGAGTTTTAATTCTTACTGGGTGGGTAGAACAAATTTACAAAGGATATAAAACAAAGAGTCTAAAAGACATTTCAAAATTTTTAATGATCTTTATATCTGCTGGAGCAATTTTATGGTTAATTTATGGAATCGTAGTGTCAGATGTGTATATCATAGGCACAAATATTGCAGCAATAATTCTGATGATGATAGTTCTAACAATGAAGAAAAAATACGACAAGTTATCAAAAATTAACTAATCCTAATCAAGGATTAAATAAATGCAAAAAGGTTCAAAGAAAGATGTTTGTAATAAATTGTAAAAATTATGAAGAAATTTCAGGGGATAAAATTATAAAATTTGTAAAAATAGCGGAAAAAGTATCTAAAAAATATAAAGTAAAAATTGCAATTGCGCCACCACAACATCTTATTGCACTAGTTGCAAACAGTTCAATTCCAATTTTAGCTCAACATATTGATGATTCCAAAGTAGGTAGTACCACAGGCTTTGTAATTCCAGAATTACTAAAAAAATCTAAAGTAAGTGGTTCGCTTATCAATCATAGTGAGCATAGAATTTCAAGCAAAGAAATTGTGAAACTTGTTTCAAAATTAAAAAAATTAAAAATGATTTCAGTATTATGTGTCAAGAATGTATCAGAAGCAAGAAAATATGCAAAACTAAATCCAAATTATATTGCAATAGAGCCACCGGAACTAATCGGTTCAGGAAAGGCAGTATCTAAAGAAAAACCAGGGTTAATCATAAAAGCTGCAGATGCGGTAAAGAGTGCTAAAAACAATACCAAACTACTTTGTGGTGCAGGAATTGTTTCAGGAGAAGATGTAGTAAAAGCAATAGAGTTAGGATCTAAAGGAATTCTTGTTGCAAGTGGAATTATCAAGGCAAAGGACTGGAACAAGGTAATAACTGAATTTGCCAAGTCAATGGTTTAATACCCCCTTTTTGGGATTGGTTGATTGTAAAAATGAAACCAGTTTATGCGTTTGAAGAAGCAGACAGTAAAAATAGAATGCTTCTAGGCGGAAAAGGTGCAGGATTAAGTGAGATGACTCAACTAAAACTTCCAGTACCATCAGGATTTATCATTACAACTGAAGTTTGTAACAAGTATTATGACAACAATAGAAAACTTTCCAAAGATGTGATGCCATTAGTAATGAAAAATATTGCAAAAATGGAAAAAAAGACAGGTAAAAAATGGAATTCAACAAAAAACCCATTATTAGTTTCAGTGCGTTCTGGTGCAGCTATCTCAATGCCGGGAATGATGGACACAGTTTTGAATTTAGGGTTAAATGAGAAAACAGTTGAAGGGTTTGCTGAGCAAACAAAAAATCCACGCTTCTCATGGGATTCGTATAGGAGATTTATTCAATTATTTGGTAAAGTTGTATTTGGAGTAAATGATGAAAAATTTGATCATGTATTGGATTCTGCAAAAGCCAAACAAGGAGTAACAGAGGACAGTAAACTAAATGTTAAATCATTAAAGAAAATTGCATCAGAATATAAAAAAATCTGCGAAATGCATGCAAAAAGAAAATTTCCAGATGCCCCTAATGAACAATTAGGATTGGCAATAGAGGCAGTTTTCAAAAGCTGGATGGGGGAAAGAGCAATAGTTTATCGTGAAAAAAATAACATAACAAAAGACATTGCTAATGGAACTGCAGTAAATGTTGTCACAATGGTATTTGGAAATATGGGAGACGATAGTGCAACAGGAGTTGTATTTACAAGAAATGGTAGTAATGGCAAAAAGGAGATGGAAGGTGAATATCTAATTAATGCCCAAGGAGAAGATGTTGTCGCAGGAGTTAGAACAGGAAAGAATATCAAATTATTAAAAAAAGATATGCCAAAATCATACAAAGAATTAAGTAATGCATGTGCAAAATTAGAAAAACATTTCAGAGAACCACAAGACATTGAATTTACTATTGAACAAGGTAAATTCTATCTATTACAAACAAGAACTGCAAAGATGAGTGCAGTGGCACTTGTAAAAACATCAGTTGATATGGTAAAAGAAAAATTAATTGATAAAAATAGAGCACTTACAAGAATTCCTGCACAACAATTAGAAGCATTACTTCATAGAACAATGGATGAATCAAAGATTAAAAATTATAAACAATTAGCAAAAGGAATTGCAGCGTCTCCAGGAGCTGCAAGTGGAATTGTAATATTTAACGTAAAAAAAGCAATAGAATTAGGAGAAGCAGGAAAAAAAGTTATTCTAATACGAAAAGAAACAAAACCTGAAGATGTTCCCGCATTCTTCTCAGCAGAAGGAATTTTGACCAGTTTAGGAGGAAAATCATCTCATGCTGCAATTGTTTCAAGAGGAATGGGAAAACCATGCATAGTTGGATGTGCAGAATTAAAAATTGATTATGATGATGACACATGCATTGCAAATGGAACAGCCATTAAAGAAGGAGAAACAATTTCAATCGACGGAAGTGCAGGTACAGTCTTTATTGGAGAGGTTCCAACAGTAGAGCCAAAAGTTACAAAAGACTTTGAGCAAATTTTAGAATGGGCACAAAAAACAAAAACATTAGGGATTAGAGCGAATGCAGATACTCCAGAAGCCGCTAAACTTGCGAGAAAGTTTGGAGCCCAAGGAATTGGTTTGTGTAGAACAGAAAGAATGTTCAATGGGAGTGATAGAATTGGTTTGTTTGTGGATATGATAATGGCTGAAAATATAGAAGCGAGGACCAAAATTCTAAAAAAATTAGGACATCTACAAAAAAGTGACTTTATTGAAATTCTAAAGGCAATGAAAGGATACGAAGTGACAATCAGATTACTAGATCCACCATTACATGAATTTCTACCAAATCCTGAAGAACTGGCAGAAAAGATTCGCAAATTAGAATTAAAGAAAGCAACAAGCGAAATTAAAGAAGCAAAAAATATTCTAAAGAGAGCAAGAGATCTTGCAGAAGTTAATCCAATGATGGGGCACAGAGGAGTAAGAGTGGGAATTACATATCCAGAAATTTATGAGATGCAAATTCGTGCAGTCTTTGAGGCACTAGTGGAATTAACGAAGCAGAAAATAAAAGCCCATCCACAAATTATGATTCCACAGATTAGTAGTATTGAGGAACTTAATCACATTAAGAAAATTTTTGATTCCATTGAAAAAGAGATGGAAACCAAACACAAAATGAAACTAACAGTTAGCTTTGGAACTATGATTGAAGTAGTACGAGCAGCGTTGACTGCTAATGAGCTTGTAACTACTGCTGAATTCTTTAGTTTTGGTACAAATGACTTGACACAGGGGACATTTAGTTTCAGTAGAGAAGATGTAGAAGGAAAATTCCTTCCAGAATACATGGAAAAAGAACTGCTTGAGAGAAATCCATTTCAGTCAATTGATGAAAATGGTGTTGGTAGTTTAATGAAAATCGGTATTGCCGCTGGACGAAAAGTTAGACCAAACATGGAGATTGGAATATGTGGAGAACATGGAGGAGACCCAAATTCCATCAAGTTTTGTCATGATGAAGGCCTCAGTTATGTAAGTGCATCACCACATAGAATTCCAATTGCAATTGTTGCAGCAGCCCAAGCAGCAATTGAGCAACAAAAAAAGACAAGAAGAAAGAAAAAATAATACATTTTAAAACCAATCAAACCTATTTCTAAACGAATTGTTACCTAGAATAGAGTCCATCAAGCAGGTTAGACAGAAAATAGGCATTACTCAGAAAAAACTTGCCACTATGACAGGGGTTAGTACCTCAATGATTAATCAGATAGAATCTGGAAGAAGTCAACCAAGCTATAAGACAGCAAAGAAAATTTTTGAGAATCTTGCAAAGTTGGAAGGGGAATCATCTCCATATATTGCAGGGGATTTTTGTAGTAAGGACATTGTAAAACTAAAGCCAACAAATACACTTCACGACGCAATCAAAAAGATGCATCAATTATCAATTAGTCAGATTCCTGTTTTTGATAATTCAGAGATTGTAGGTGTAATATCTGAAGATGGAATTGTAAAACACTTGGCAGACATAGGAGAACTAGAATTGAAAAAAGCTAAACTGGCAGACACGATGGATCCTATTCCACCAATAGTTGATTATGATACTCCAGCAAATGCTCTTGTCCCTTTAATTAGATACTCAAAGTGTATTCTAGTTTCAAAGAAATCAAAGATTGTAGGAATAATTACAGCTTCAGATACTCTGAAAATGATGGAATGATTATTCTTTAAAATTAGTAAACACCGTTAACGCCAGCGATATCGCCAAAGTAAAGATCATGTTTTATGATTTCACCATAATCAGCATACGCATGCATTGTTTCTAATGTACATGTGAATTCAGGATTCCCATTCCTACAGCATGTCCAATTTCATGAGTTGTGATATTATCAAAGTCCATTGAATTAGGAACACCGTTGTTACTCCAATTATAGGAATTAACATCATACAGTTGATTCCATTCTGCAATGTATCTTGCTTGTGGTTGACCTGAAACAGCTCTCCAAACCCATGTAGATTCAATTCCAAAGTGAATGTTTTGTTAATCTAAGTGAATGTGTAAAATCCACATTTATTTTTGAGTTTAGAATCTAAGAATAGATTTGGAAAAAAGGATGAGAAGTTAGGAAAACATGGACCCTGTTATACAACCTTTCATGTTTTCCCTTTTGTCAAACTTCATCTCAGCTTGACATTATGGTAAAAAATGAATTCTCGTCAATGTAAGTATAACAAAATAAAATTTAAAAACATATTAAACATCACGGTATGCCTTTGAATCTAATTCATTCTTTAGGATGAGAACATAGTTCTGCCAATACACCGTAAAGTGATTTTGGATGAATGAAAGTAACTTTAGTTCCTGCGGAACCAGGCCTTATTTTTCCTAGAAATTGAATCCCACATCCTTCCATTCTTTCTACTTCATCTTCAATGTTATCTGTCTCTAATGCCAAATGATGCAGACCCTGTCCTTTTTTATCTAGGAATTTTTTAATTGGACTAGAATCATTTGTTGGTTGCATTAGTTCAATTCGGCCATTTTCTAGATGAATGATTGCGACTTTGACACCTTCTGTTTCAATGGTTTCAAATTCCACATTATCGACACCTAGTGCTTGTTGGTACACCTTAGCGGATTCCTCTACATCATTAACTGCAATTGCAATATGATCAATCTTCATCTAAAAGACCTCTTTTGGGCGATATTCACCAAATACTTCTCTGAGGGTATTACTGATTTCGCCAGTTGTAGCAAATGCCCTGACAGATGTAACTATGTAAGGCATAAGATTTTTTTCTGTCTCTGCTGCACTCTTCATTGCAGAAAGTGCTTTCTCACATTTCTTTTTGTCTCTAGATGTACGTAATTTTTTTAATGCCTTTCTCTGTTGAATCTCAATTTCGCCACCAACTCGAAGCAAGTCTGGTTGTTCTTCTTCTTCAGAGTACTTGTTTACGCCAACAAGAATTCTTTCATTAGCATCGATTTCTTTCTTTAACCGATATGCGTTTTGACGGATTTCTGATTGAAAGAATCCTTTTTCTATTGCCTTTACAGAACCCCCCATTTTTTGAATTTTTTTAAGATAATTCCATACGCCGTCCTCAATTTGATCACACAATTCTTCCAGATAGTAGGAACCCGCCAATGGATCAACAGTCTTTGTAATACCACTTTCATGGGCTACAATTTGCTGGGTTCTTAGTGCAATTTTTGCAGATTCTTGTGTAGGAAGAGCAAGTGCTTCATCTCTAGAATTTGTGTGAAGAGATTGGGTGCCGCCAGCAACTGCGGCCATTGTCTGAATTGTAACACGTGCAATGTTGTTATTTGGTTGTTGTGCAGTTAGTGATTCGCCACTGGTTTGAGTGTGAAATTTTAGCTGTAAAGAACGGGAATTCTTTGCATGAAACATTTCTTTCATAATTTTAGCATAAACTTTACGTGCAACTCTAAACTTTGCAACTTCTTCAAAGAATTCTATAGTACAACAAAAGAAGAATGAAAGACGTGGTGCAAAATCATCAATCTTTAATCCCTTATCCAAACAAGTTTGGATATAGGCAATAGCATTTGCCAATGTAAATGCAACTTCTTGCGTTGCAGTACAGCCGGCTTCTCGCATGTGATAGCCAGATATTGAAACAGGATACCAAGAGGGTACTTTTTCTGCACAGTACTCTATCATGTCACCAATTAACCGCATTGATGGTTGTGGTGGATAAATGTAGGTATTTCTTGCAATGTATTCTTTTAAAATATCATTTTGAGTAGTACCACGAAGTTCATTACTTTTGAATCCCTGTGATTCACCAACTACAATATAGTATGCAAGTAATGTTGATGCTGTAGAATTAATGGTCATTGAGGAACTGACCTTTCCAAGAGGGATACCGTCAAATGCAGTCATCATGTCTTTAATTGATGTGATGGAGACACCAACTTTTCCTACTTCGCCTTCGGCTTGGGGAGAATCTGAATCATAACCAATCTGAGTTGGCAAGTCAAATGCCATACTAAGACCAGTTTGACCCTTTTCAAGCATGAATTTGAATCTCTGATTGGTAAGTTTGGCATCGCCAAAACCAGAATACTGTCGCATAGTCCAAAATCTTTCACGGAACATTTCAGGATGAATTCCTCTTGTATATGGATATGTTCCTGCATCTTCAATAGGTTTCTTCTTAGAAGATTTTTGATAGATTCGTTTTACTAGAAATTCAGAATCAGTAAAAATTTTCTTTTCAAGTACTTTAGATTTTTTTGCTACCATATTATCACTTCAACAATGATTTTGTGATTTTATCTCCAGCTTCAAAAGGGTCAATGCTTTTTGATTGTAATTTTTTAAGATATTTTGAAAATGTTTTATCAGAATCTAGCATGCCACCAATCTTTTCTTTGAAGTTGTTTAAAACAATATCTTTTAATTCTACTTCAAGTCGTTCATGATTTTTTTCTTTCTTTGATTTCTTTTTGGACACCATCAAATCTTTAAGGGTTTGTGCAAATTTAGTAATTCCAGTATTCTTTTTTACAGATGTTTTTAGAATTATTGGATTTCGTTCTGTATCTCCAATATAGTCTAATACTGCATCGAATAGTTGGTTTGTTCCACTAAGGTCACTTTTGTTTACAAGATAGATATCTCCAATTTCAGTCAAACCAGCTTTAATAGTTTGAATACTATCACCAGTATTAGGATTAAAGATAACAACAGTAATGTCTGCAATGTTTGAAATTTCTACGTCAGTTTGTCCAGCTCCAACACTTTCAATAATTATTGGGTTAAATCCAGAATATTCTAAAACGCGAATAATATTTCGTAGTGAATTAGATACTGCACCAGTTGCACCTCTGGATGCAATACTTCGAATGTATGTTCCTGAATCAGTAGATTCAGTCATTCTAACTCTATCACCCAATATGGCCCCACCAGTAATATGACTAGTTGGATCAATTGCCAATACAGCAGGTTTTGTGCCTAATTTTTTCAATGCAAAAACAGTTTTGTTAATCAAGGAACTTTTTCCAGAACCAGCGGGTCCGGTAATGCCTATAATAATAGAGTTTCCAGAATCTTTGAAAATTTTCTTTAAGAGTTTCTTTGCTGCCTTTGGGTTATTTTCGACAATACTGATTGCTTTTGCAATTGCACCACGTTTTCCTTTCTTAATATCCACAAGCAAATCCAATATACAGTAAGGTTTTAGCGGTGCAATAAAATCTTGTATTCGATCTAAGGTCTAGAATAGATTACAGGAGGAACAGGTTCATCAAGTGCATGAATCTCAGTTTTTAGTTGAATATGACCTAATTCTTCATGATAAACTTCCAAAACTACTGGATGAATTGCCCAACCATATTTTGGTAGATTTGGAAATGGGACAATTTCAATAAATTCAGAATCAGAAAATGTTTTTTGAAAAGATTTCTCCATTCCAAGAATTTCCATTACGACAGAATTTGTTTTACCAGATTTGTCAAAATAAGAAATTTCAACATGGCTAGAATCATAGTATATTGCATCTATTTGAAAAGTTTGACGAAGAATATCTTTGTCATCTGTTCCGCCACCCATTAGAAAGACTATTGCTAAAACAGTAATTATTGCAATGGAGATAGGGGTTCTAAGTTTTCTAGCCATCTTTGAACTCTTTTCTCATACTTCTAAGAAATTTTGAGTTAATTCGTATTCGTTCAAGGGTTTGAGCTTGAGTACGTTCTGTACCAGGAGTTGGATTCTTTTTGAAGAATTGTATAATTTCTTTCTCCATAGAGTCATTAGTTACAGAAGAGATGCTAGCAACAATTCTATTAAACAAAGGGTTTCCATGTCCTACCTTTTTGTTTAGTTTTTTCCAGTTTTTCTTTAACCATGGCCATAATACTTTATCCCCATATGGATTTGCAGCAACTTTCATGATTGGTAATTGCATATTTTGAGAACGAACTTCAGAGGTTTGGGAAAAGTCAAGTGATTTGATAAGAAGTTTTTTGTCTTTAAATCCACACATAGCACCTAAGAAGCGAAGTTTCTCCTCCATGGTTTTTGCATTCTGGTATAGTTTTGTTAGTTCTCCATGAGTTTTTGTATTTCCATTCCATGCTGCGATTGAGCAAATTGGTTCTACTAAATCAGGTGACAAAGAACTAGGTGATTTTAGGAATTTATCATATCTTCTAAGAGCTTCTTCTGTAACTTCTTCATCGTTCATTTTTCCCAAGACAGAAATCACAAATGCGCGAAGTAATGCGTCAGTATGCTTATCTGATTTTTTGGGATCCCATCCTAGATTAAATAAAATTTTTCTAAAGTAATTCACGGCATAATCATAAATTTCTTCTACAAATTTTTCATCAAATGCGCGAAAATATAATGAAGCCAGATTATGTGCCACATTTACTGATACAAGATAACTATCTTCGTCATAATATGCATCAGAGAAATCAAGATAATTTCGTACTTGTTCATCGCCCGAAACACAAAAGGAAAATAAATCATTTTGAATTGCCCATCGGTCGATTTCAGGTATACGTTTTTCATCTACTAACATTTTCAAATCAAGTAAAATTCCTTCATCATACTTTACACGATAGAATCCCTTTCTTCCATAGTTGGCAACAAAACCAATAGTATTCTTTGGTAGTTTTATAGACAGAGATTTTTTAGAAAATAGTTTTTTAGAAATTTCGTTTTCTAGTCCCAAAGATAATGGAATGGACCATAGACCTTTGCTGAACTTTTCATCGTGTTCAAGCAAGTATCTCTTTTGTTTAAGTTTCAGTGAATTTCCATCTTGATTAATCTCAACTAGTGGAAATCCAGGCTGTTTGAGCCATGTGTTTATCATTGATGTGACAGGCATTCGCGATGCTTTGCCAATTGCATTCCACAAGTCCTTTCCTTCAGCGTTTTTGTATTTGAAATCAGAAAGATATTGTTTTAGACCTTTTCTGAAGTTTGGTTCTCCCACATAATGTTCAAGCATTCGCAATACACACCCACCTTTATCATAAGAAATTGCATCAAAGATTTCTCTAATTTCAGATGGAGAGTTTACTTTGACATCTATTGGGTGTGTTGTTTTTAGAGTATCAAGACCCATTGCAACATTCATTGCATCCTCAATAAACTGACTCCACAAATCCCATTCAGGATAGAATTTGTCAACAAACTTTGTCGCCATAAAGGTTGCAAAGCTTTCATTTAGCCACAAATCATTCCACCACTTCATTGTAACTAGATTTCCAAACCACATATGTGCAATCTCATGAGAGATTACTTCAGCAATGTATTGTTTGGTTCTAGTGGAAGATGTTTTAGGATCATAAAGCAAAATTGTCTCTCTGAAAGTAATTGCTCCCCAGTTTTCCATGGCACCAGCTGCAAAGTCTGGAATTGCAATCAAATCAAGTTTTGGTAATGGGAATTTTATTCCAAAATATTTTTCATAAGATGTAAGAAGTTTTTTCCCTAATTCTAATGAAAATTTTCCTTTTGATTTGTTTCCTTTTGTTGTTACAACTCTAATCTGTGTTTTACCAATCTTTCCAGTTAGATATTCAAATTCTCCAACGCCAAGATAGATTAAATATGTTGAGACAACTGGAGTCTTCCCAAATTTGTAAATGGTTTTGCTTCCAGTTTTTTTCTTTGATTTAATTGGCATATTTGAGATTGCAGTGAATTTATTGTCTGCAATAATTGAAATTTCAAATGATGCTTTTGCTTCAGGTTCGTCCCAACAAGGAAATGCACGTCTGGCATCTGCTGCCTCAAATTGTGTGGTAGCAAGATATTTTGTCTTGCCACCATGTTTGTATTTACTACGATAAAATCCAAGAAGTCTGTCATTTAAAATTCCTTGAAATTCTATGTTGATTGTTACATTACCTTTGATTTTTTCTCCTAATTTTATTTGTAATTCTTCATTTTTCTCATTTGTTTGTGGAGTTGATTTGATGATTTTTCCTGCAAATTTTACTTGACATGATTTTATCTTTAGTTCTGCACAATTCATTGTTATTGTGTTTGTAAGTTTTTTGCAATATACTAAAATTGATTCAGTTCCATGGAAGGTAAATTTTTTGAGATCAGGCTCAAAAGTTAATTCATAATTAATTGGAGTAGTGTTCACGTCTGAGATACTTTTGTTACGCTTTAAGTAGATTTTCTATTCTTGTAAACTACAGATTATTTTCACAGATTAGAAAATCAAATAAAGTTTTAAAATATACTGAAAACAAATATAATTATGAAACAAAAGACTGCATCACGAAGTATCAAAATCTTGGTTGCCAAATTAGGTCTTGATGGTCACGATAGGGGCGCTTTAGTACTTTGTAGAGCATTTAGAGATGCAGGAATGGAAGTAATCTATTCTGGACTTTTTGCAACTCCAGAAAGAGTGGCACAGATTGCAGAGGATGAAGATGTTGATGCAGTTGCAATGAGTTTGCTAAATGGTGCACATGGAACACTTTTTCCCAGAGTGGTAAAAGCAATAAAAAAGAAAGGAATCAACGACGTCCTTGTTGTTGGTGGAGGAGTAATTCCAGATATAG
>Ga0208748_1001115_pt1 | contig 12616 bp, 11 predicted proteins | sample Knorr_S7_td_Bott_FD_185599 | JGI IMG/M metagenome (GOLD analysis project Ga0208748, IMG submission 185599) | Marine microbial communities from Southern Atlantic Ocean transect - Knorr_S7_td_Bottom_ad_4513_LV_A (SPAdes) (version 2) | ecosystem: Environmental > Aquatic > Marine > Oceanic | place... | reverse complement strand
GCAGACAGTGATAATTGCTACTGTTGCCATGCAATCATTCCACATACCAAAGTAGCCAATAAGCATGAATGCTAATGCGCTTCCAACAACTAATGCCCAACTTCTGGAACCGAACCAAGCTAAAATTGCTATAGCCAATATTATTATTGGCCAAGGTGAATTAAGTAACAATTTTTCCAACCATACTAAAAAAAATAACAATGGATCAAAAAAAGCTTCTATGCCATCACCGTATTCACGAGAAAATTGTCTAAAACTTAAATCAATTCCCTTCTTCATCTCCAAAAGAGCAATTCGTTCCATTACAGGAAATTTAGTAAAGAATTCCATTTTATCTTATTATACTAATAACGAGCCTATTAAATAAATAGGCTCGTTAAAATAACTTATGATTTATAGACCAGCTTTGACTTTTTTAGCAACACCAGAAGATACCCATTTAGTCCAAACATCTTCGTGTTTACTTAAAAATTCAATTGCCGCATCAGAACCTCCAGCTTGATTGTCAGCCATGTAAACAAGCATTCCATTCATTACAAGACCTGGATAAGTACGATCTCCAATATACTTAACAATGTCTTTTCCACCTTGTTTTGCAAACTTAGTTGTAATGATTGTATTTACTTCAGACTCAGTCCAAGCAGACGGTTTAGGATCTGCACAATCTTGCTCAGCTACAGTTATACACTTGTCCCAATTTTCTCTACCTGCAAATGGCACACCAAAATCAAGTTGTATTAAACCATATTTTCCAACTATTGATGTTGGGTTCCAATAATATCCAAGCCAAGGATTTCCTGACTCAGCTGCTTTAGATATTGTACCATCTAAACCTGCGGCAGAACCTGGATCAATTAATACCCAACCTTTTTTTTCCATTTCAAATGCTCTAAAAAGTTGTGCGTTAGCTAACTGACATCCCCAACCTGCAGGACAACCTACAAAAGCTCCTTTTGAAGGATCTTCTTTAGATGGAAACCACTCTGGATGTTCTAAAATTTCCACTGCAGTCATACCTTTTAACTCTGGATGTTTTTCAATAGATCCAGGAGTTAACCACCAACCTTCTCCAAGGCCAGTAATTGGCGCTTTGTTAGCTATAACTAAACGACCTTCCTCAACTGCTTTAGTTAAAGGTATAAAAACAGCATTAGCCCATTGTTCTGGGTTCATATCTGGAGCACCTTTTTCATCCATTGAAGCAAATGTTGGCATTGTTGCACCTGGAATTAGTTCAACCTCACAACCATAACCTTTTTCCAATATGAACTTATCAACTTCGGCCATTAATTCCGCAGATGCCCAGTTTTGACTAGCTACTACAACTTTTCCACAACCTGCATTAGCTATTCCAGCGAATGCGCTAAAAAATAACACAGCGAATATGGAAAAAATTATTTTTCTTATTTTCATTATTATCCCCTTAGTTTTTATTTACATAAAGAAAACATATAAGAAGCTAAATATCAAATTTTATTCAACTAATAGTAGAACTAGATTTGGCTTTATAATATGGTAATTGATTGTAAAATTAAAATTACAATGAAATTTGTTAAAAAAAGCCATTACATAGGGTTTTCTTATAATTTGAATTGCCAAACAGTTTTTCAACAGTCAATAATTAGAGAGCATTAAGAAGTCGCCTAATTTAAATTATTTTAAAAAATTTTTAAAGGAGAAATTAATGAAAAAAGATTTGATAACAAGACTTAATGAAGGTCCTGTTCTTTGTGCTGAAGGCTATCTTTTTGCAATGGAAAGAAGAGGATATTTACAAGCTGGAGCCTTTGTACCTGAAGTAGTTTTAGAGCATCCAGAAGTTGTCTCACAATTACATAGGGAGTTCATAAGAGCTGGATCCGATGTTGTTCAGGCATTTACTTATTATGGTCATAGAGAAAAATTAAGAATAATTGGAAAAGAACATTTGCTTGAATCTCTTCAAAAAAATGCATTAAAAATTGCAAAAGACTCTAGAGATGAGTTTAAAGATTTAGAATTAATGGTTTGTGGAGATGTTGCAAACACTAATATTTATGACCCGAAAGACAAAAAAACTAATATTGAATGTCAGAAAATGTTCGAAGAACAAGTTGCTTGGGCAAAAGAAGCTGGTGTTGATTTCGTAGTAGCTGAAACGATTACTTGGCTTGAAGAATTGAAAATTGCACTTAAAGTTATTAAAGATGCAGGACTAATTGCTGTTTGTAATTTTTCAATTAAGCGAGATGAAATGACTAGAGACGGTTATACACCAGGAGATGCGTGTAAAGTTTTGGAAGACAATGGCGCTGATGTTGTTGGATTAAATTGTTTTAGAGGACCTAAAATGACCATGAAACTTTTACCAGAGATCAGAAAAAAAGTTTCATGTCATGTAGCAGCCTTACCTGTTCCTTATAGAACTACTGAAAAAGAGCCAGGATTTTTAAATATAACCGATGAGGGATGTAATTGTATTCCTGGTGGCAATGCTTTTCCTGTAGCTTTAGATAATTTATATTGCAACAGATTTGAGATGGCAGAGTTTGCTAAAGAATGTTTGTCCAAAAAAATAAATTTTATTGGAATTTGTTGTGGGGGAGAACCACATCATGTTAGAGAAATGGCAGTTGCTTTAGGTAAAAAACCTATTTCCTACAAATATTATCCCGATATGTCAAAACATTACGCACATGGTACCGATCCAACTTTGAAACTATTAAATACGGATGTAGCAAAAAAATTATAGATTTTAAGTGATGGAAACACATGCTAAAGTAATTATTATTGGCGGTGGCGTCGTTGGTTGCTCAATACTTTTTCATCTTGCAAAATTTGGTTTAAAAGATTGCATTCTTCTTGAAAGAAAAGAGCTTACTTCAGGCTCTTCTTGGCATGCTGCAGGAAATGTTCATGTAATTTCAAGTGATCCTAATATCTCAAGACTGATGGCTTACACTATTAGGTTATATAAGGAAATTGAAGAAACTTCAGGTCACTCAACTGGATTTAAACCTAGTGGGGGTTTTTATCTAGCATCAAATGAAGTCTGGGCAGATTATTTAAAAAGGGAAAGATCAAAAGCAAGGTATATAGGTCTTGATCAGGAATTTATTTCTTTAGAAGAAGTAGTTAAAAAAAATCCGCTAATTGATCCAAAAAGGTATATCTCTGCATTATGGGATCCAATAGATGGTGAAGTAGATCCATCAGGAGTTACATATGCTTTTGCAAAAGCTGCTAAAGTTCACGGAGCAAAATATTATAACAACACTGTAGTTAAAGACACAAAACAAAAAAAAGATGGAACTTGGGATGTGATCACAAATAAAGGCAACATTAACGCTGAAATAGTTATTAATGCTGGAGGACTATGGGCTAGAGAAGTTGGGCAAATGGCAGGAATTAATTTACCTGTCCAACCCATGGAACATCATTATCTAATTACAGAAACTATTCCTGAAATCGAGGCAATGGGAGAGGGTAAAAGATTACCAGTTGGAACAGATTTTGAAGGCAATATTTATTTTAGACAAGAAGGCAAAGGAATGCTTCTTGGAACTTATGAGCCAAAATCAACTCCTTGGAAAGTTGAAGGAACACCAATGGATTTTGGTCATGAACTTTTAGAACCTAAGTTAGATAATATTCAAGATAGGCTCGCTATAGGATTTGAAAGAATGCCAGCTCTGAAAAAAGCTGGAATAAAAAATATTGTTAATGGTCCTTTTACCTTTGGTCCAGATGGAAGTCCTTTAATTGGCCCAGTGCCAGGATTAAAAAATTATTGGGTAGCAGTAGGAGTAATGGCTGGGTTTTGCCAAGGAGGAGGAGTTGGCAAATGTATTGCTGAATGGATAATTGATGGAGAACCATCGATTGATGTTTGGGCAATGGATGTTGCACGATTTGGCAATTACGCTTCACCACAGTATGGAACAATAAAATCTTCAGAAAACTACGAAAGAAGATTTATTATGACTTTTCCAAATGAAACTTTACCAAAAGGAAGAAAACAAAAAACTACTGCTCTATATGATCGTTTCGTTTCGAAGGGTGCTGTCATGGGAGATATTTTTGGGTTAGAAAGCGTTTTATGGTTTGCAAACAATCCAAAAGATGCTTACGAAGAACCAACGATAAAAAGATCTAGATCACACGAGTATGTTTCGAAAGAAGTTAAAAATGTTAGAGAAAACGTAGGTCTTATTGAAATTGCAAATTTTTCAAAACATGAATTTCAAGGAATAGATTCAAGAAAATTTTTAGAGTATGTGTTAGCTGGAAGAATTCCAAAACCTGGGAGAATCTCTTTAAACCCAATGTTAACTCATAAAGGAAAATTATATGGAGATTTAACGGTTGCATGCATTAATGAAAATGAGTTTATCGTTTTTGGATCAGGCGCAGTTCAAGAAATGCATAGAAGATGGTTTGAAAATTATACCAAAGATTTTGATGTGAATTATAGAAATAGATCTGATGATTTTCATGGATTTTCGTTATCAGGCCCAAAATCAAGAGATCTTTTACAAAAACTAGTTAGAGAAAATATTTCTAACGAAAATTTTAAATTTAGAGATACTAGAGAAATGTTTGTAGCCGGAGTACCGGCTATTGTTAACAGAATTTCATTTACCGGAGAATTAGGATATGAAATTTATGTCGCTCCCCACTTTCAAATAAAATTATACGAGGAAATGGAAAAAGTTGGACAAGAATTTAATTTAAAACCATTTGGTTCTCGTGCTTTAATGTCCATGCGTTTAGAAAAAAGTTGGGGTGCGTGGACATTAGACTATAGACCTGATTTTACAGCAAAAGAATCTGGTTTAGATTTTTTTATTGATTGGAAAAAAGATTTTATTGGAAAAGAGATCGCAAAAAAAGATAATAGTAATTTAAAACTTACACCTTTAATTGTTGAAACAGACGATATTGACGTTACTAATAATGAGGCAGTTATGAAAGATGGAAAAAGCATTGGCTATGTTACATCAGGTGGATTTGCTCATTATGTAAATAAAAGTATAGCTTTTTCATATTTGGATAAAAATATTTTGAATTCTGATGAAAAAATTCAAGTAGAAATAAATGGTAATTTTTACAATTGCTCAATTATTAAAGAACCACTTTATGATCCAAGTGGAAAAAACATGAGAAGTTAAACAATGTCTGAAATTTATAAAATAATTGAAAAAAAAAAGCTTGATGTTGTCAACAATCCTATAGAGCAATCTCATGGTTTGCCAAATGAGTGTTATACAAGTGAGGCATATACAAAAATAGAAAGAAAGAAACTATTTGAGGATAAATGGGTAGTTATAGGTGTAGCAAGTTCTGTACCAAATAAAGGAGATGCAAAACCTTTCAATCTTCTTGATCTTCCGATTATTATTTTAAGAGATAAAAAAGATAAAATTAGAGTATTTCATAATGTATGCAGTCATCGTGGATATAAAATTTTGCAAAAACCTTGTAATATAAAAAATACTATCAGATGCCCTTATCATTCTTGGTCTTATAATACTGATGGTAAATTAATTGCAACACCACATATTGGAGGTATGAACAAACATCATGCCAAAAATTTCAATAAATCAGCAAGCGGTTTAAAAGAAATTAGGTCAGCTGTTTGGTTAGATTTAATATTGATAAATATAAGTAATAATGAAATTCCATTTGAAAAATATATTAAACCTTTAAGCGATAGATGGTCAAAATTTTGGCATCAGAAAGATAGAAAATTAATTTCCCACTCAAATGACTATGGATATTTTCAATTAAAAGCAAATTGCAATTGGAAGTTTGCAATAGAAAATTATTGTGAAAGTTATCATTTGCCTTGGGTTCATCCGGGTTTAAATTCATATTCAAATATTGAAGACCATTATCATATTCAAGGATTACCAAATCGTTTTGCTGGTCAAGGAACAACTGTTTACAATCCTAGATTAAAGGGTAAAGAAAAATTTCCTTGTTTTCCTAATTGGTCAAAAGATAAAGAACATATAGCAGAATATGTTGCTTTATTTCCAAATGTAATGTTAGGAATTCATAAAGATCATTATTATGCCTATTGGTTAGAGCCGGTTAATCATAAATATACAATTGAACATATGGAAATATATTATGTAGGAGACAAAGCCGCAAATTCGAAAAAATTTAAATCTATAAGGAAACAAAATCATAAACTGTGGAAAGGTGTTCAGTCAGAAGATGTGCATATTATAGAAGGCATGCAAGAAGGCAGAAGTTCACCATCATATAATGGCGGAAACTTTTCTCCAATTATGGATAATCCAACTCATCACTTCCATAAATGGGTAGCAACAAATATAGTTTGATATGAAATTTAATAGAAAAATTGCTCCAGATACAAAATCTAAACTTAGTTTTATTACAAAGAAAAGATTAAGAGAAGATGAAATAAATTTCAAAAAACTTAGATCTTACAGATTAGATAGAGTTAAAAAAGCATTAGAAAAAAATAATATTGAAGCTTGTATATTATTTGATCCAGTTAATGTCAGATATGCACTGGATACGGTTAATATGAGTGTTTATAACATGCATAATTTAACTCGTTATTGTTTTGTACCAGTAAATGGTCCAGTTATTCTTTATGAATATTTTAATTGTGAAAGATTATCTAGTCACTTAAATTTAATAAACGAAATAAGACCAGCAATAACTTGGGATTATTTTAGTAACGGAGATCAAGCAGGAACACAATTAGAAAAATGGATTAATGAAGTTAAAGATTTAGCAAAATCATATTGCAAAAGTAAAAAACTAGCGATTGATGTTATTAACGGTCCAGCAGTAACAGCTTTAAATAAAACAGGTATTGAAGTAGTTGATGCTAAATTAATTCTTGAACAAGCTAGAGTTATTAAATCACCAGAGGAACTAAAATGTATTAAAGCATCAATCGAAGTTGCAGAAATTGGTATTAATAAAATGCGAGAAGAATTAAAAGCTGGAATGACTGAAGATGAGCTTTGGTCTATTTTACACAAAACTAACATTGAACATGGTGGTGAATGGATTGAATGTAGAATCTTATCATCAGGACAAAGAACAAATCCCTGGATGCATGAAAGTAGCAACAAAGTAATTCAAAGCGGCGAAATAGTATCTTTTGATACTGATATGGTTGGACCTTATGGATACTGTGCAGATATATCAAGAGCCTTTGTAGAAGGACATAAGTTTAACGAAGATCAAAAAAAAATATACTTGATGGCAGTTGAGCATATTAATCATAATTCTAGATTAATAAAACCTGGAATGTCATTTAAAGAGTTCACCGAAAAATCATGGAAACTTCCAGAAGAGTATTATGGAAACAGGTATTCATGTATGGTCCATGGAATTGGCCTTTGTGATGAATGGCCAATGATAAAATATCCAACTGATGGAGGTCAAAAAGAAGGTTATTTTGAAAAAAATATGACTATAACCGTTGAAAGTTATATAGGGAAAGTTGGTGGGAAAGAAGGAGTTAAACTAGAACAACAATATTTAGTTGGTGAAAATGGACTTGAACTTATGTCCCATCATGCTTTAGAAGATCTTTAATGAAAATAATTTTAATAATGGGCTTGCCTGGAGCGGGTAAAACAACTTTAGCAAATGAATTAGCTAAATTAATTGAATCAAAAAGATTGAATGCAGATGAGATTAGAAGAGCCGCTAATGATTGGGATTTTTCAGAAGAGGGTAGGAAAAGGCAATCTAAAAGAATGTCCGATGCAGCACTTAAATTAAAAAATGAAGGAAATAATGTAATTGCTGATTTTATTTGTCCTACACCTGAAGCAAGAAAAATATTTCCCGCAGATTATATCATTTGGGTAGATACTATCAAAGAAGGAAGATTTGAGGATACTAATCAAATGTTTGTTAAACCTGAAAATTTTGATTTTCATGTAACAACACAAGATGCTAAGATTTGGGCACCAAAAATATTTGAGGATTTAAAATAATGGCATACGAATGGGATAATAAAAAACCAACAGCACAAATGTTAGGTAGGTGGCAACCATTTCATGATGGTCACTATGCTTTATTTGAGGAAATTATAAAAAAAACTGGTCAGGTTTGCATTCAAATAAGAGATGTTGAAGGAGTAGATGACAATCCTTTCGATTTTGGAACAGTTAAAAAAAATATTGAAGAAAAATTAAATCCCAAATACGAAGGTCAATTTAAGATTATGTTAGTACCCAATATAACAAATATTTGTTACGGAAGAGGAGTTGGTTACAAAATTGAAGAAATAGTTATGCCAAATGAGATACAAAAAATTTCAGCTACAAAAATTAGAGCTAAAATGAGAGAAGACGGAAAAATTAAGTAACAAATATAATGAATAATAGGTTAAAAACTATTGTTAATCTTGAAGAGTACCCAATTCAAGATTTAAATTCCCCAAAAATAAAAGAACTAATAAAAAAATGTAAAAGTGATTTAGATCAGTATAGTTGTTCTACTATTCCTAATTTTATATTAACCAGATCCTTAAAAATAATGAATGCAGAGTTAGAAAAACAAGTTGATGAAGTTTATATGTCTAAAGAAAGTATTAATCCTTATTTACATTCCAAAGACGAACCTTCATTAGAAAAAGATCATCCTAAGCGAATATTTTCTAAACGTTACAATGGATATTTAAACTCAGATCTTTTTGATAAAGACTCAGAAATGAAATTTCTTTATGAACAAGAAGAACTTTTAAACTTTGTGTCTGCTTGTGTTGGAATATCTCCAATTTATCGATGGGCTGACCCGTTGGCTTGCCATGCTTATAATGTTATGAAACCTGACGGTATTCTTCCATGGCATTTTGATAGTTGTGAGTTTACTTTAAGTATAATGATCCAAAAACCAGAGAAAGGTGGAATATTTGAGTACTGCCCATATATTCGAGAAGCAGAAAATGAAAATTTTGAAGAAGTTAAAAAAGTTCTAGATGGAAACCGTAAAAGAGTCCGACAGTTAGAATTAGAACCTGGTGATTTACAAATTTTTAAAGGACGTTTCACACTTCACAGGGTTACAAAAATAGAAGGAAATCATTCAAGATATCTTTGTATACCTGCCTATGTTTTAGATCCTTGGAGAGTAAACACTCCAGAGCATTCAAGAACTATATATGGAAAAGTATTGCCCATTCATATTGAGAGAAATAAAGAAAGAGCTGATGGTTTAGCAGATTAAACATGAAAGATATAAAAGAGATAATAAATTTTGAAAAATACCCAATTAACAAAACTAACTCTTCTGAGTACAAAGATTTAGTTCAATATAATAGAGATTTACTTGATAATGATGGTTGTTGTGTACTTCCTAATTTTATCAAAGAAGACTCTATAAAAAAAATGAAGGAAGAAGCTGAAAGAAATTTAGAAAAGGTTCACTGGACAAAAGATAGTCACAACCCATATTTTACAAAAGATGATGAGACTCTCCCTAAGAATCATCCCAAAAGAATTTTTACTTATAGAGAAAGTGGTTACTTAAATTCAGATGATTTAGAAAAAGATTCAGATTTAAACATTTTTTATGATTCTGAAGAAATGTTAAAATTTGTTTCAGATAGTCTTGGTGTATTTCCTCTTTACAAATGGGCTGATCCACTAGGTAAAAACCCTTATAGCGTTATGCATACTGATCACTATTTTCCTTGGCATTTTGACGGTAATGAATTTACTTTAAGTATTTTAGTTCAAAAAGCAGAAAAGGGAGGATTATTCGAATACGCACCAAGCATTAGAAGTAAAGATAATGAGAATTTTGAAAATGTTACAAGAGTTTTAAAGGGTGACAGAAAACTTGTTAAGTCTTTAGATTTAAAACCAGGAGATCTTCAAATATTTAAAGGAAGATTTTCAATGCATAGAGTGACAAAGATTGAAGGAAAAACTTCAAGGTACATAGCTTTACCTTGTTATGTAAAAGATCCTTTAAAAATCAATAAACCCGAACATTCAAAACAAGTTTATGGAAAAGCTTTGCCAATTCATTTTAAAAGAGAGAATATTCGAGGGGACGGATTAACAGACTGATGAGAAAAAATATTAATGAAGCTGAGTGGAAAGTACGAGTAGATCTTGCTGCAATGTTTAGACTAACTCACATGATGAGTTGGGACGATACAGTGTGGAACCATATTACGGCTAGAACTCCAGGTACAGATCATACTTTTTTCATGCATCAATTTGGACTTTTATACGAAGAAGTTAAAGCATCAAATCTTATTAAAGTAGATGAGAATGGCAAAGTTTTAGAAGGACCATCTGATGTTAATACCGCAGGTTTTATAATTCATAGTGCAGTTCATTTAAATCATCCTAAAAATAAATTTGTTTTTCACGCTCATCCACCAATGGCACTAGCAGCAACAGCATTAAAAGATGGAATTCCATATTTAGTTCAAGACTCTTCAATGCTTTATGGCAAAGTTGGTTATCATGATTGGGAAGGTTTATCAGTTGATAAAGATGAAAGATTTAGAATAGCTGAAAATCTTGGTGAAAATAAAATATTAATAATGAGAAATCACGGATTATTAACCGTTGGAGAAACAGCCGGAGAGTCATTCATGAATATGTATTATGCCGTCAGAATGTGCGAAGTTGCAGTACAAGCACAAGGTTCTGGATTAAAATTAGAAACAGCAGCAAAATCTTTGTGGGAAAAATCTCAAAAACAATACGATGCTTTTTCTCCAGGTCCAAATGAATGGCCAGCTTTATTAAGAAGATGTGATGTAACAGACCCATCCTATAAAGAATAGGTAATGACTACAGTAAATAATCTATCCGATATAGTTGATAATGGCTTGTGCATAGGTTGCGGTCTTTGTCAAAGTATTATTGGTAAAGATTCTATTGAAATTTCAATGTCACCTAAAGGAAGACTTGAACCCAAAGAAATAAAAAAAATATCGCCTGAAAATTTTGATAAAATTTTAAATGTTTGTCCGGGAGTTGTTGTAGAAGGTCTGCCAAAAGATCATATTGATGTAGAAACAAAACATGATTTAGTTTGGGGTTATTATTTATCTCTTTGTTATACATGGTCTACTGATAATAAAATTAGATTTGAAAGTTCAACAGGTGGACTATTAAATGGATTATCTCTTTATTTATTAGAGTCAAAAAAAGTAGACTTTGTTTTACATACTGTTGCAGATCCAAAAAAACCAATGAGAAGTGTATCTAAACTTAGTTATAACAAAGAAGAATTATTAAATTTTAATAGTTGTTCAAGATATGGGCCAGCTTCACCGTTAGATAAATTTCATGAAGCTTTGAATTTAAATCAGCCATTTGTTTTTGTGGGTAAACCTTGTGATATCAGTGCAATTAGACAATTATCAAAAACTGATAAGAGAGTGAATCAATTGTGCAAATACTTGTTGACCCTAGTTTGTGGAGGTTTTGCTGAGTTTACAAAAGCACAAGAATTTATTGAAAGTTTCAAAGTGAAAGAAGATGAATTATCAATATTTAGATACAGAGGATTTGGAAATCCAGGAAGAATGTATATTAAAACAAAAGATGGAAGAGAACACGATAGAGAATACAATTCATTTTGGGGAGAAGAGTCTACTTGGAGGGTTCCTTTTAGATGCAAAATATGTCCCGACGCTATTGGCGATAGTTCCGACATAGCAGCATTAGATACTTGGAGAGGAGGATCTCCTAAAGGTGAAGATGAAGGGTTTAATGCAGCAATTGTTAGAACTAAAAAAGGATTAGATTTATTAAACGAAGCAGCAACAGCCGGATATATTAAAATTGGTGATGAATTAAAAATTGAAGATATTGATGATTTTCAACCACATCAAGTTAATAAAAAAAAAGCTGTATATGCGAGGCATGAGGGAATGAGAAAAAAAGATATACCAACTATTGATACTAATGGTTTAAGAATTAAAGAATTATATGATTTAAATTCTAATGAGTTTAATTTGAAAGAGGAAGAAGGTATTAGTAGTAGGATTAAAAAGATATGAAAACAATTTCAAATGTTTTAATTAAAGATTTGGGATCAGGAATAAAAAAAGTAATTATTAACGATCCAAAAACATATAATTCATTATCTTTTTCTACTCTAAATTCACTTTTAAAAAATTTTAAAAAACTAGACAATGATAATTCTACAAAAGTAATAGTACTAGAAGGCGCTGGTAAAGGTTTTAGTGCAGGACATAATTTAAAAGAAGTAAGGAACTTAAAAAAGAAATCTAAATATCTAAAATTATTCAATCTTTGTTCAAAATTAATGCTGCAAATAGTTGAAGGTAAAAAGCCAGTTATAGCTAAAGTTCATGGAGCTGCTTATGCAGCGGGATGTCAACTAGCTGCTAGTTGTGATTTAGCTTACAGTACCAATGAAGCAACATTTGCAACTCCTGGAGTCAATATTGGATTATTTTGTAGTACTCCAATGGTTGCTGTTAGTAGGAAAGTTAATAGAAAAAGAACAATGCGAATGCTACTAACAGGAGATCCAATTTCAGCTAAATATGCTAAAGAAATTGGATTAATTAATGATCATTTTAGCAAATCCAAAATAAACAAAGAAGTATTTAAGGTAGCGAAAAAAATTTCTTCAAAAT
>Ga0208748_1001107_pt1 | contig 12661 bp, 12 predicted proteins | sample Knorr_S7_td_Bott_FD_185599 | JGI IMG/M metagenome (GOLD analysis project Ga0208748, IMG submission 185599) | Marine microbial communities from Southern Atlantic Ocean transect - Knorr_S7_td_Bottom_ad_4513_LV_A (SPAdes) (version 2) | ecosystem: Environmental > Aquatic > Marine > Oceanic | place... | reverse complement strand
ATTTTTTCAATAAATTCTGATGGTGATAAATTCGCGATGGTTTGATCGAAATGCAAAGAAAAATAATAATCAATACCTAAATCTTTTAACAAATGTTTTCTATGGTCTTCTGATATTATTTGATAACGATCAAGATCTTTAGAAAAAAATCTGCGAGGGTGTGGATCGAAGCATAATATTGCAGTGAGTTTGTCATTTTTTTTTGCATTATTGACAAGTGTTTTGATAATTTGCTGATGTCCTAAATGAACACCATCAAAATTTCCTATAGCTAAATGAAACAACTTTACATCAACTTTACTCTGCAAACTGATATTGCGAATTTCCACTTTTAATTTTTCCTTAAAACAAATATATTATTAGAACGACCTCTTAATAAATATTAATCTATTAATCATTACATTTTTATCATAATAATATGTAACTTGCTCAAAATTAATCACATAAAGTCAAATTTGCAACAAATTTTAACTTTTCAAAACAATCCTTTAAAACAAAAACAAAAAAATAAAGGTATTTATTTAAAATGAATATATAAAACTATAAGGAAATAATTATGAAGTATCTGCATACAATGGTTCGTGTAAGGGATATTGATGCCTCCCTTGACTTTTACTGCAACAAATTAGGTTTGAAAGAAATTAAGCGTAAAGAAAATGAAAAAGGTCGTTTTACTTTAATATTCTTAGGAGCTGACAATAGTGATGACCGTTATGCCCTTTTAGAACTTACATATAATTGGGACTCTGAAGAATATACAGGCGGAAGAAACTTTGGGCATCTTGCATACAGTGTAGAAAATATTTATGAAGTCTGTGAAAGATTAATAAAGAACGGCGTGACCATTAATCGTCCTCCAAGAGATGGTCATATGGCTTTTGTTAAATCACCTGATGGAATATCTATAGAGATTTTACAAGAAGGAGAATCATTACCCTTACAAGAACCATGGCGCTCCATGGAAAATTCTGGAAGCTGGTAATAATTTTTATTTCATTATATGACTAATCTGGTCTTCAGTAAATGGCGCTGGTTTATTACAGGTTGTTTGAAGAGTTATTTCTTGTCCTAGTTCAGCAGCGTTTATGGTGGATTCAATAAGGTCTAATACATGTAAAGCCAGGTTGCCATTACAACGGTGTTCTGTGTTATTCTCTATGGCATAAATCAAGTCTGCTAAACCAGCACCCCTATAATTGGATTGCTGAGGCGCCTCGTTGGTTCTTCCGCTGTGATTGATTATATTTACCTTGCCCAGATGCATTGCATCAACTGAATGGTCAACCCATTCGCTGCCAATTTCCTTGGAGATAGTCACTGGTCCACCAAACATATTGGGATCAGGCACGATCATGGAGCCTTTTGTTCCATACAGTTCCATGTGATTTCGTTGATGGTTAATTACATCAAATGAGATAAAGCCTTGGATTAAAGCTCCAGAACGAAACTCTACATTGAATGTGTACGATGTAGGAACCTCTACTATAACCTTTTCGTCTTTCCTTGGCCCTGCATCTATAATTCTATTTTCTTTTACTTTTATGCCTCTACTTTGAACATTTTTTGCTGGCCCTAATAAATGAACTAACATAGTAAAAAAATAAGGTCCCATGTCAATGATGGGGCCTCCTCCTTTTTTATACCAAGAATCAGGATTATGGTGAAAAGTCTCCACACCAGGAAAGGCAAAAATAAAATTACCCAACTGAACATCACCAATCTCTCCAACATCTAATAATTGACGCGATAGCTGACCTCCCGCTCCCAAAAAAGTATCAGGAGCATTCCCTAGATATATATTTTTTTCTTTTGCAATTTCCACAAGTTCCTTTCCTTGTTCAAATGATATGGATAAGGGTTTTTCACAGTATGAGTGTTTACCAGCAAGTAGTATTTTTTTTGTAACCTCATGGTGCGCCTGCGGAACTGTTAAATTCAATATAACATCAATATCGGGGTTACTTAATAAGTCATCGACACTTTGTATCTTAATATTATATTGGTCTGCGCATTTTTTAGCCGCTTCTTCATTGATATCAGTACAACTTATAAAATTGATATTATTAAAATATTCCTGACTTCTAAAATACGTTTCCGCAATATTGCCACAACCAATTAAACCAACATTAAGCATAAATTATATCCAAAGATTATTGAATCTAGTTTTTAGACTTATATCCAATACCAATATCATTAACACTTTTGCTTACCTCCATGATTTTTGGATATGGATAATTAAATCCCAATAACTGTTTTATTCTCTCAGGGCAATTTTTTTTGAAATCATCGCCTAAATAAGAAACCAAATCTTCAATCGGCTTCACATACTTAGGCAAAAACTCAATTAATATAGCTGCTCTTTGATGATCTGATTTATTAGGCATAGCCCCATGCCAACAATTGCCATTAAAGAATACTAAATCACCTGGCACTGCAGTCATTTGTTTTAAGTTAGAAAAATCATCATTCTTATTTGGATAAGTTAAATTTTTTTGCGATCCTGGATAATATGCAGTTGCTCCAGATAACTCAGAGCATATATCTAATGGTATTGTTACCTGACAATTTTGTGGAAATGAAGAATTCAGGCCCATGGGAAACGTTTCTTTATTATAGAAATCCCAATAAGGATAATCAATGTGTGGTTCTTGTCCAGCGGCGCCGGGCAATAATCGACTAGCACAGTACGATCCACAAATAAACTCTGTTCCAAGGAATTTGGTCATTAAATCAAAAATGATATCATGCGTAATTAAAGCTGAAAAAACTTTTGCTTTGCCAAACAAGTTCCAAACGCGTTGTTGAAGATGTATTGTGCCTGCTTCTTCAGCTTCAGCATTGAAATGAGTTTCTTTTTGTTCCTGATTGTCAGCAAATTTATTTACAATTTCTCTTGCTTTATTAATTTGATCAATAGGATAAACATCTCTAAATACAACAACACCATTTCCAACTAATAATTCATCAAGAATTTTTTTAGAATCAGAATATGATTTATTAAACTCTAACATATCAAAAAAATAATTTGATGCATGTTGACTGTTTAGTCAATAAAATAGTAAACTATACTCCTAGTTCATCCCTTAAATCACCAATTTCGGCACCACCAGCCATCAATCTTTTAATATCATCACCGCCGAGTTCTTCAGCCATCCCTCTTCCAATCACTTCGCCTAGACTTAAAAAAGTATACCGATCAGAAATCAATCGTGCGTGGATTTCGTTATGAGTGATTAAAATAATCGCAATATGCCCAAGTTTTTGAACATCTTTAATGGTTTTTAAGACTTCCATTTGTTGTTTTTGGCCTAACGCTGAAGTTGGCTCATCAAGAATAAGAATTTTAGCGCCAAAATATATTGCTCTTGATATGGCTAAAGTTTGACGTTGACCACCTGACATTGTACCTACAGGCTGTTCAGGATCTGTAATATCAATTCCTATCTTAGCCATTTCTTCAATAGTAATTTTATTCATTTCTTTCATTTGCATAATGCCAAATGGCCCAGGACCTTTTTTAATTTCCCTTCCAAGAAAAAAATTTCTTGTAACCGATGTCAATGCATTTAAGGCAAGATCCTGATAAACCGTACCTATGCCTAAATCAGATGCTTGACGAGGAGTAGAAAATTTAACTTCTTGACCGTCAACATAAATTTTTCCACTTGTTGGAGGATGGACACCAGAAAGAACTTTTATTAGTGTAGATTTTCCAGCCCCATTATCACCTAGTAGTGCATGCACCTCTCCTGGATACACATCAAGTGAAACACCACTTAAAGCAGTAAAATTACCAAACTTTTTTACAAGATCTTTAATTTCAATAAGAGGTTTTTTTGAACTATCAATCGTCATACGCTACCTATAACTCTCTTACGAATATTTTCATTTGTTAAAGCAGCTGATACTAATACGGCGCCCAAGAAAACTCTGTAGAATGATCCGTCAATACCTGGGATATAGAAGAAGGCTTCTTTGGCAATTCCAAAGATTACAGCTCCCAATATAATACCAAGCACAGTTCCAAATCCACCTGTTAACACCACTCCTCCAATTACAGCGGCGGCGATTGCTTCGAGTTCTTTTAGATTCCCTTTAGCCGCATCTGAAGTGTTCACTTCAAATACCTGGCTCGCTGCAAACATGGTGGCACAAAAAGCTGTAAACATAAATAATGAAATTTTTACTTTATTTGTGGGAACGCCGTTTGCTTGTGCTGCGCTTAAATTACCACCCGTAGAATATATCCAGTTCCCTGCTTGTGTGCGACTTAAAACAAAATAACAAACAAGCGCTAGTAAAAACCAAATCATTAAACATGAATACATACCTTGAGCAAATTGGTTCCCATATAAGTTTACATTCCAATCAGCAGTATAATAAAGCCAATCAAATATTGGTTCCATTATATCCCCTCCAAAGAAATTAGCTACAGGACGCGCCGTTACAATAGTATCAATATAAGTCCTGGCTATATCTAGATCTGTCACTGCTTTTGCAGTAACATCAGGAAGGGTAGCGCCTTCTTCAATTTTTTTTGTTAAAATCTCTATCATAGATTCATTGTTTGATTTTTTGGCACCCTCAAGTGATCTTTCTAAACTTTGAATCATTTTTGATTTGTTTGATATGGTTTTATAAAGTGCTACTTTTTCATTAACATAGGTTAATTTTTCTGCAATTTTAGCTACTGTTTGCGCAGGAACAGTGCTTAAAATGTCCAATAATTGATCGTTAGGAAGTGCTTTGGCTGCCTCTCTTTCCATCTCGCCATGTCCTGGAACTTTGATAATATTTTTTATATCAGGTAAATCTGTGACAGTTGTTGATCCAGCTGTTTGATCAGGGGCTCTATTAAAAGCGCGGAAAGAAACCATGGTAAGACCCCTTAAAAAAAATAGTCCACCTAGGGTTACAATAAAAGATGCTATACCTGTTTTTACAACTAACCATCCCTGAAACCAACCAAAAGGCAATGTAAAACACAATGTTATAAATATAGCTGTGAGAGGTGAAACGTCTGTTATTGCAAATATTTTTATAGTTTCAATATGAGGTCCACCAGCAAAAGATATGTAAGGAATAACAAATGCAAAACCCCATTTTAAAGTAATAGCCATAACACACCCGGCAAAACCAACCATAGAACCTATTGAAAGATCAAATTCACCAGCAATAATCAATAACCCTGCACCAAGTGCAAGAATTCCTAATTGAGCAATAATCCTAAAATTATTTCTAATTCCAAGGGCATTAAAACCCTCTCCAGAAAAAGGGTTTAAAGAAAATTGACCTTCAGGAATAGAGAAGTACCCAAGCAAACATAAAAGAAGTATCATGACGCCTATTGGTCCAACTTCTGGACGTGCTAGAATAGAGCTATACCATTTTTTTTTCGCCTGCCGATCCGATTCTTGTCTTTGTGGTTGCTGCGTAGCCGAGGAATTCATTTTTTTAATTAAATTTTAAATTAAAATTGAAAAAAAAGGACCGCCAAAGCGGTCCTTCATAAAATTAATTATCTATCAATTCCCGCTAAAGCAGCAACTGAAGTTGCATTAGACTTATCAACGAAGCCAGGTCCTGATGGGATGTTAGCTCCTGGAAGAAGTCCAGCACCGTTGTTGTACAAGTGTAATATGATAATTGGCAAATAACCTTGTAAACGTTGTTGTTGATCAATAGTGAAAGCCACTTTTCCAGCATTGATTAAATCCATAACTGCAGGACTTAAGTCAAAGCAAGAATGATGCACTGTCATACCTAGATCATCAAGTGCTTTTGAAACAGCGTCACAAACGTGAGGTCCAACTGATAAAATTGCATCCACTTCTGGGTTAGCTTGAAGAGCTGCAGTTGCACGAGTTTGGATAGTAGCTGGGTCTGAAGTTGTATCAGTGAATTCCATAGGAACAGATTCTCCATAACCTTCACATCTATCAACTAGAGCTGTGTTGTAAGCTTCTTGAATCATACAAAGAGCTTTAGTTGCACCCTCAGCTTTAGCACGAGCACCAGCAGATTGACCAGCAAGATACTCAGGTTGGCCTACATGCATTAATGCACCAAGGCTAGCTGAAGATTCTAGACCGGAGTTCATTGTTATTACTGGTACACCAGCAGCAACAGCAGCTTTAATAGCTGGTCCCAAAGCATCAGGATCCGGTAAAGAAATTACCATTCCATCAGGTGAAGTTGCAGCCGCCGCTTGGATTGAGCTTGCCATATCCGCCATATCAGCAGATGGATTGTAAATGTACTCAAAGTCAGCACCAATAGCACGAGCAGCGTCTTCGCCACCTTTTTGCACAACTGGCCAGAAAGGATCATTGCCTTCACCGTGAGTAACCATGACATATCTTTCAGCAAATGCAGAACTAGTCACAAAAACTATAGCTGCAAAAGTTAATAAGATTTTTTTCATTATTTCCTCCTAAATTTATTATTAATTAACATTGATCGTGTGAAGGAATATTGAACTTAAATCAAGAGAAAATTGATTAAAAAAGGTGGAAAAGTAAAACGTTTTACTAAAATTATGAAATTTCTTGATTTAATGTCTAAAATTAAAAAAAGCAGCCTCGAAAGACTGCTTTTGATTAAGTAAATTGTATTTAATTGTTAATTACATAAAATCAGCTGCGTTCTCTGCAGTAACTAGAACAGTTCCGGTATCAATATTATCTGGAATAGTTTCGCCGTTAGCTAATTTTAGAGCATTCTCAACGCCCATGTATCCCATATTATATGAGAATTGAGCTACAGTAGCTGACATTTTACCGGCAGCAACACTAGCCGCTGCATCTGGGTTAGCATCAAATCCAACCAATACAACGTCAGTCATGCCGGCACTTTCAAGTGCTTCCCAGGCACCCAATGCCATATTGTCATTAGAGGCAAACACTGCTTTAATATTTGGATTACCAACAATAATGTCTTCCATCACTGACATACCTTGTGCAGTATCCCAGTTTGCCGGAAGTTCTGCAACGATATTTAAACCACATTCTGTAAGACCTTTGTGAGATCCTTCAGCTCTGTGCTGTCCTGTTGTTTGAGTAATCATGCCTTGAAGAATTGCCACGTCAGAACCACTTGGAACTTTACCACAAATATAATCCGCAGCAAGTTTTGCGCCATTATAATTATTCGTTCCAATAAAAGTTACACCTTCATTAATGCCGTTGGTATCAATGTACACAACAGCTATGCCTGCTGCAATAGCATCGTCTAAAATAGGAGCAACTGCAGTAGGATCAGTTGGTGCAACAGCAATACCATCTACACCTTTAGCAATTTGATCTTCTAGTTGGTTTACTTGTGCCATCACATCACTTTCTTGAGGGGGTGATAAAATAACCAAGTCAACACCAAGAGCAGCAGCTGCATCTTTTGCACCCTGTTCAACAGAAGCCCAAAATGGATTTCCAGCGCCTGGCCCTTTTGTACTTAACAATATTGTTTTCGAAAAAACTCCCGAAGAGACAAATAAAGTAAGTACAGTAAACAAAGTAATAAATAATCTCATAATTTTCCTCCTAAAATAAATATTAACTATAAAAGTGGATAATAAGCAAGATATTAAAATACTATCTTCTTGTACCAAATTGACGCCTTAAGACATCAATATAAACGGCCAAAATAATTATCGAGCCTATTAAAACCTGTTGCCAAAAAACACTGACGTTCATTAAGTTTAGGCCATTTCGAAGTAATCCCATTATAAAAACTCCTGCAAAAACACCTAAAACAGTACCACGACCACCAAAGAAACTTGCCCCCCCAATAATAACGGCAGCAATTGCATCTAGTTCTGATTGTAGGCCCGCATTAGGATACGCTGAACCAGTTCTGCCAGCAAGAATTAGAGCTCCAATCCCAGACAAAAAACCGCAAAGCGCGTAAACAATGACTAGTATCCTGTTAACATTTATGCCTGCGGTTCTGGCTGCTTGCGGATTGCCTCCAATAGCATAAATCCATTTTCCAATTCTAGTTTGATTTAAAAAAACCCAAAAAATAAAATATATTATAATTATAAGAATTAAGCTTGAAGGAATGTATTGTGCTGCACCTTCGCCATAAAGCCACTCTAATTTTATTTTTCCATTCCCTATGGCTCGAATTTGATCTGCAAATCCACCTATAGGAACGCCGCCTGAAATTAAATTTCCCACTCCTCTAAATATATATAGGGTTCCAAGGGTCATTATAAATGGATGGGGCATTCGTAGAATGGTAATTCCTAACCCATTAATCATTCCGCACACCAAGCCGACAGCAGGTGCGACAAGAATAACAATTTGCCAAGGAAGTCCCGCCTTAGATGAAATTGCAAGGGCCATTAAAGAAAGCATGAGTATTGATCCCACGGATAAATCAATACCCGCAGTAACAATAACCATGAATACACCAAGCGCCAGCATGGCTTGCCAGGATATTTGTTTAAAAATATTTGTTATATTTCTCCAAGAAAAAAAAACTTCAGGTTGTAAAAGATGCAAAACTAGCAACATAATAGCGATTAAAATAAGTATTCCGTATTTATCAAGATATGGTATTGATTTTACGAAAAGACTTTCTTCTTTATGTTCCATACTATTATATTTTTTTACCCATGATCCACCCAACAACTTCATCTCGGGAGGTTTCTTTTAAAAGTGATTCTGCAAAATTTGCGCCTTGGAATAAAGCCATTACACGGTCGGAAACAGAAAATATATCATCCATTCGATGACTGATAACAATAACACCTACTCCTAAATTTTTTAGGCCTATAATTAAATCTAAAACCATACCAACTTCTTTTACAGCAAGGGCAGCTGTAGGTTCATCCATAATAACTATTTTTGCATCAAATGCCGTGGCTCTAGCTATTGCAACAGCTTGTCTCTGGCCTCCAGAAAGTTCTTCTACTTTTTGATCAGCACTCTTTACGTTAATCTTAAGTTTCGCCAAATGTTCTTCGGTAAATTGTTTTCTTTTTTTATGATCAAGAAATTTAATTGGTCCAAAACTTCTTGTGGGTTCTCTTCCCAAAAAAATATTGTCACCAATGGGTAAGTTCTCTGCAAGTGATAAATCTTGATAAACCATTTCTATTCCTAAATCTTGAGAATCACGCGGACTAGAAAAAAAAACTTCTTTTCCTTCAAAATAAATAGAGCCTTCACTTGGATTGTAGAGGCCTGATAATACTTTCATCAAAGTAGATTTGCCAGCACCATTATCACCAACAACGCCTAATACTTCACCAGGTCTTAATGAAAGATTGGCATCTTTAAGGGCTGTTATTGTTCCAAAAAATTTTGAAACATTCTTTGCCTCTAATATTACTTCATTAAAAGTGGATGCATTCATGGAAACTTCTTATTAAGCAATAAATTAATTATGATCAACTGGTTTTGATCTCAATAATCCAACAGTTTCTCTTTCCGCACGCTTGCATAGTTTGGGAGGTAAATTTTTCTGTATCAATAGTATATCTTCATAAACGATATTTCCCATTTCTTTAAAAGCTGAGTCTAATGCGCCTGCGCGGTGTGCTGAAAAAACCACATTTTTCAATTTTCGAATGGGATCATTTTTTTTCACTGGCTCTACTGGGAAAACATCTATGGCTGCATATATTTTGTTACTTTTTAGAGTTTTATAAAAATCATTAAAATTAATTATTGCCGCCCTGCTCATTAAAATAAAACATGCATTTTTTTTTAATAATTTAAATTTAGCCTTATTAATCATTCCCTGATTTGACGAAGTGGCGGAGGCAAGTACATAGATAATATCACTTTGTTTTAATAAATTATTCAAATTTACGGATCTAATATTATTTTGTAGCAATGTATGTTCTGGAACCCAAGGATCATAAGCAATTATTTTATCAGAAAAAGATTTAAGCAAAGGCAGTAAGGCTTTGGATAAATCACCAAAACCAATTAAACCAAAAGTTTTATCTTTTAGTAAAAAATTTTTTGCACTTTTTTCTCCACCATATTTTTCTTTTCCCTTAACGAAATCAGAATGAGAGATATGAATACTTCTAGCTAAAGATAATGTTAAGCCCAAAGCCATTTCCGCAACAGGTTGGGCAAAAACAGGGGAGGTTGACAATACATGAATTCCATTTTTAAAACAGAAATCATAATCTATATTATCCATAAAATTACTCTCAACATTAAAAATTGCTTTTAAATTTATAGCTTTTTTCAAAAGAGAGGTAGGTAGGTTGGGTTGACCTATTATAAATGAAGCTAATGAAATATTTTTATTGTAAAAATTTTCTTTAATTTTTTTATTATCACTTGGAACATTAATTAATTTGAATTTAGTATTTAATTTTTTAAAATTTTCTTTAGAAAAGATTAAATCGAGAGTTCTTGGATAAGGATCACAAATAATTATTGGCTTTTTCATAAAATAGTATTCTATTATAAATATATAGATATTATTAATATTGAATAATTTTTTATAAACATTATTATTTGCTTCAAATGTTGATTAATATTGACCCAATTTTAAGTCCAGAATTATTACATGCACTACGATCAATGGGACATGGTGATAAGTTGGTTTTAGCAGATGCTAATTTTCCCTCAGCATCTCTCGCAAAAAATATTATTTAGGTTAGATGGTGTCAATATTCCCAATGCTGCTAAAGCAATTTTATCTGAATTACCTCTTGATAGCTTCGTTGATTACCCTGTTGAAAGAATGGAAATAGATGATAATCCTGATGAAATAGATGATGTTCATCAAGATTTAATTGATGTTCTAAAGATCAGTGCAGGCGATAAATGGAAGGTTGGAAGTATTGAGCGATTTAAATTTTATGAAGAAGCAAAACAAGCATATATGATTGTTTCAACAACCGATGCAAGGGCTTTTGGCTGCTTTATTATAACTAAGGGTGTTATTAAACCCGATGGTTCTGTTTGGTAAATAATTATATAAAAAAATTATACACCTTTTCTCTGCTTGTTTATTCCTTCTTGGTGTTCCGAGAAAGCTTTTTTGTTTTCTTCTGTTGAAGAAACCTCTAGCGTTGGACTTTCCCAAAAAGCTGTGCCTTTTAGCCATTTATACCCATGGGTTTTGATGGATATTACATAAGTTTTTTTTGATTTTTTTGCCCTTAGAAAAGCAGCTTCCAGTTCAGTTGTTGATTTCACTGTTTCAGTTTCAGCACCCATGCTTGCGGCGTGAGCTGCAAAATCGACCTCTACAAAGTTTGACGCTCTTGAGCTTTTAAGATTGCATAAATACTCTTTTCCGCCCTTTGCTAATTGAAGGCGATTGATAACCATGTGCCCAGCATTGTCGCAAACAATTATGATGAGTTTTTTGTCATAAATTATAGAACTATAAATATCGCTATTTTGAAGAAGGTAAGACCCATCTCCAATAAAAACAATAAAATCCTGGTCTGGTTTTGCCATTTTCATTCCCAAAGCTCCTGAAATTTCATACCCCATACAACTGAAACCCCATTCAGTTTCAAAGGTATTTAATTCTTTAGGCTTCCAAATTTGGACCACTTCACCTACTAAACCTCCTGCCGCTGTAACTACTACATCAGAGGGATCGGCATTTCTGTAAACAGCCCCGATGGCATGTGCATAGGTCGGTATTTCCTGATTTGTTGGTCCGCTTTCTTTCTCTACATATGCATCCCATTTTTTTCTCTCCTCTATTGCTCGTTCATACCAAGTCTGCGGAGCTTGCCAATCACCCAAAATTTTAGATAGTTCAGTTAATCCAATTTTAGCATCACTGACAACTGGTGTTGCCCTATGTTTTGTTACGTCAAAACGAGCTGCATTAATCGAAACTAATCTGAAATCAGGATTATGAAAATTAGACCAAGAACCTGTTGTAAAATCACCTAACTTTGTTCCAATGGCCAAAGCCACATCAGTATCTTTTGACAAGCTATTAGATGATCCCACACCGAGACAACCAATAGGGCCTATATTGTAAGGATCGTCCTTATTCATACATCCTAAGCCCATTACCGTTGGGGTAACAGGGATATTATGTTTTTTAGCAAATTCGGATAACTCTTTTTCAGCTTCAGAATATAAAACTCCTCCACCAGCAATTATAATTGGTTGTTTAGAGCTTTTTAATACTTCAGCAGCATTTTTAAGCTGATTTTGATCAGGGTAAACTCTTCTAATCGCATGAATTTTTTCTTCAAAAAAAACTTCGGGATAATCAAATCCTTCCCCCTGAACATCCTGGGAAATGGAAATTACTGCTGGACCACAATCTGCTTGATCTAGCATGATTTGTACTGCCTGGGGTAGGGATGATAAAATTTGTTCAGGCCTTGTTATTCTATCAAAATATTTTGAAACGGCTTTAAAAGAGTCATTTGCAGTTTCAGTCGGACTATAAAAATTTTCAACTTGTTGAAGTACCGGATCAGGGAATCTATTGGCAAATGTATCGCCCGGTAATAGTAATATTGGCAATCTGTTGCTCAAAGCCACCGCAGCAGCGGTAACCATGTTGGTGGAACCAGGACCCACGGAAGAAGTGGCAATAAAAATTTGTTTACGGCGCATTGCTCGTGCATAGCCAATTCCACTTAATGCCATGTTTTGCTCATGATGACCTCTATAACCCGGAAGTTCATCTTGAAACTCTTCCATTGCCT
>Ga0208748_1001103_pt1 | contig 12673 bp, 14 predicted proteins | sample Knorr_S7_td_Bott_FD_185599 | JGI IMG/M metagenome (GOLD analysis project Ga0208748, IMG submission 185599) | Marine microbial communities from Southern Atlantic Ocean transect - Knorr_S7_td_Bottom_ad_4513_LV_A (SPAdes) (version 2) | ecosystem: Environmental > Aquatic > Marine > Oceanic | place... | reverse complement strand
TTTAAATCTAAGTATATACTTTCAATTGAGGATTTTCTACAATCATTTCTTTAAGAATTTCTGTTGCTAGTCTATCGAGTTTTTGCATTCCTTGTTTGGAAATAACACGGCCTTTCTTCTCAACTTTTTCTACATAGCCAAGTTTTTCTAATCCGTGAATGGCATTACGGATAATTGCGCCACTAGCATCTTTGTGGTGTGCAGCTCCATATCCAGATGGTCTACCACCACCATATTCATTTCTTAGTTCATTAACTCCAATAGGACCATTAAGGTAAATTTTTCTCATCAATGATGCACATCTAGTATGCCACCATTCTCTATCTTGTGGGGGTTTATCAGCATGAGCTCCAGTCTTAACAAATGGAATCCATGAAGGTGCAGGAATATCTTCATTCTTTAGAATAGCTGAAAGTCTTTCTATCAATACATCTGCTGGTACATCGTATACCTTTGCCATGAAGTGAAAAAATTGAGAATCGTCTTATAAATCATTGAGGTATTGTGTCTAGTTTCTTAAACATACTTCAGCACAAAATACTCAGATCGGCACTAGTAAAATTAGATTTAATCAATAAACTCAACATTGCGTTGTTTAGCGAATAATTTCAATTTCTTTGTTCTTTCTTCTCTTGTGGCTTCTAGATATTTCCCTAATGCTGGTCGCATTTTGCTACGACTAGGTACGCTGTAAGTCTTGTTTATGAAATCCTCATGAATCAGTTTATGCATCAAAAGATCTAACATTTTTTTTGTCTTTCGTTGTTTGTCTTCATCATCGTCTATGACATTTTTTTCAAGCAAATCTAATTGACGAGAAATATCTTTTTTTCGGATTTTAAAATCTACCATGACTGACTTTGCCCTTTCTTCATGGAATTTTTCCCTTACATTCTTCCATTCTTCCTTAGCTAATTGAATTTCTGACTGTTTCTTCATAGAAGTCTCTAATGCGCGATAATAATCTATAAGCATTTCTCTTTTTTTTAGTTGAATTTTTTTTAATAATATGTTATAAGCTTTGCTCAATATTATGAATTATCTTGTTATTAGAAATATTCTCAGAGTTTCATTTAATCAACACTCATTGAGGTATTATTTTACGATAAGTATGCCCACACAAGTAACAAGAGATTCTGATTGACTTAACAGATGCTCTTCCTAGACGGATTCTAGAATTAATTCCAGGCGCAATAAAGGACTTGCATTTTTTACAAAAAACCATCCTGAGATCATAAGGCATTCGAATTTTATGTCTACTACTAATTCGACGAGCAAGTAAAGCTTGACGCTGAGAAAGTTCAGGATTTGTTTTGGCGTTTGTAATTGCATTTTCAATTAGAATTTGCATTCTTTCCATTGCAATTTTTCTAACTGCAGGTTTCATAATAGTTTCTGAAAGTACACCTAAAAATTGGTTCTCATTATTATAAAAAAATGCAGTCAGCGGGATTCGAACCCGCGTCACAGGGTTGGAAACCCCGAATACTAACCAGGCTATACTATGACTGCAACAGAATGCAAATTTTAGTTCCTACATAAAAATGGTTTTTTCATACTCATAAAGCATCCTAGCAACTACAACATGACCTTCAAACGATTCATTACTAATAGAATACAAAGTACTTATTTTGTTTTCAATTGAATCAGAAAAATTTCCTTTTTGGAATCCTCCAATCACAATACATGTATCATCTGATATCTCTGCAGCAATTTTTTCATATGAGTTTAGTGTACCTTTAGTTGAAAATCCAATTACTTTTGATGGATTAATTTCATCTAACAACTCTAAAAATGTTTTTTCCTTGATCTCAAGTAATACATCATTATTTGTTGTAATTTTTTTTTCTTGGTACAATTTTTCAATTAGACCTTCAAATCTGTGATATGATTTAGGTACATGAACATTTTGACCAAAGTATATCACTTTATCATCAATTGTATGAACAAAAAGTTTCATTTTATTTTGGAGATATAATGGAATTGTAGTAGCTTCAAGTATTGAAAAGTGCACTAGATCTGGTCGTCCTCTTTTCATTTCATTTTTGATTCCTTTCATAGCTGCAAAATGCCAAGAATTATCTAGTAAAATTTCTGATGTGCGTTTTCCAAGTTTTCTTGCATGAGAAATAACTGATGGATGATGTTTTAATTCAGATGGAACAAGTTCTAATGCTGATTCAGATAAAATTAAGGAAAGCATTTTAGTTAATCATTTCAATTTGTTTTTTAAATTCATTCCAGCTTGATTTTGAAATTTCATCATCATTGATCAAACCAGTTGGATTAATAAAGAAAAGAAAGTAAAAAAGTTGTGATTCTATTATTTATCCAGAAGTACAACCACTGTATCCACATTCAATGCACATACTACAACCTTCTACAAAGACAAGGGTGTTTTTGCATGTTGGGCACAAACGATCTTCTGAAATCTCTTCGTGTATTAGAGATTCAGCTTTAATTTCTTCGTCATGAACCTTAATTGCAAGTGCAGTATTGACTTGAGCTTTAATGTATGGGTTTGTGATATTTGCTGTTACAAAACCAGTAACATACTCGGTTGGTGTAACTTCAAATGTCTTTTGTGCATTTTCACTTGTCATGTGAAGCACCTGTTTGTGCCTAGAACCATCACGATAAACCGTAATTCCTTTTAGTCCTAATTCATGTGCTAACAGGTATGCAGATTTCACATCTTCTGCAGTTACATCATATGGCATGTTGATTGTTTTTGCAATTGCATTTCCAATCCAATCTTGCCATACTGCCTGAGCCATAAGATGATCAGCCCAGTGGATATCCATTGCCGTTACAAAGACATCTTGCATCCATTGTGGAATTTCATCAAGTCCTTTCAGTGAACCATAGTTATCTGCAATCTTTGCAAGAAGTTCATCGCTGTAAAGTCCATTTTCTTTCAAAACTTCTTCGACAATCTTGTTTGTATAGAAGAATCTTCCAACAGTAACTCTCTTTTCAAACACAAGAGCAAATGCAGGTTCCATTCCGTTTGAACAATCTGCAATCATAGATAATGTACCAGTCGGGGCAACTGTGGAAACCAAGACATTTCTAATACCATACTTTTTGATTTTCTCAATTAGTGCATCCCATTCGTAGGAATGAGATTCTTTTGGTTTCTCATAGTATCCTGATACTGGAATCTTTCCTTCAGGATATTCTGTCTTCGAACAAAGTGGGAACTCACCACGAGATTTAGCAAGGGCAACACTTTCTTCCATTGAATAGTATGTTAGAGCTTCAGATAGTTTGGACTGTAGTTCATATCCTTCTTTCGAGTTGTATGGAATTCTTAGTTTGTATAAGAGATCAGCAACCCCCATCACTCCAAGTCCAATTCTTCTAGACTCTTTTGATGCAATAGTAATTTCTTCAACTGGATAGTTGTTTACATCGATAATATTATCTAGGAATTTTGTTGTCTTTCTGATTGTTTCTTCATATCTTTGCCAATCAAATTCATAAGTTCCATCTGCTTGTTTCTTTACAAGATTTACCAAGTTGATAGAGCCAAGGTTACATGATTCGTATGGATAGAGACTTTGCTCACCACATGGATTTGTTGCTCTTATTGGTGCTTGTCTGGCTTTAGCAAATACATTGTATTTGTTAATTTGATCAAAGAAGATCAATCCAGGTTCTCCGCTCTTCCATGCAGATAGCGCAATCAGATCAATTAGTTGATGTGCATTAATTTCTTTAACTGGTTTGTTGTCACGTGGGCTACGTAATACATAGTTGCCATCTTTAGAGTTAACAAGTGCATGCCAAAAGTCTTCCCAAATACCAACACTAACGTTAAAGTTTTCTAAAACACCTGGTTCTGTTTTGTTTGTGATAAACTTTTCAACATCAGGATGCCACGTTTCAATGATTCCCATGTTTGCACCACGTCTTTTTCCTCCTTGTTTGACAACTTCAGTTACAGTATTGATAATATTCATGAAGGATACTGGACCGGATGCAACACCAGATGTTGATGCTACAATATCGCCTTCCTCACGAAGATCAGAGTAGTTTATTCCAACGCCACCGCCTGACTTAAAGATTAATGCTGCATCAGAGGTTGATTTCATGATTTGTTCCATGCCATCTTCCATACTAAGTACAAAGCATGCTGAGAGTTGTCCTAATCTTCCACCTGCATTCATCATTGTTGGTGAATTTGGTAGAAAGTCTTGTGAGGTCATAAGCTCAAGGTTTTCGGTTATTCTATCTGCATAACTGTCAAGCTTTTTTGCTGCTAGTAATGTCAAAAGTTCTTTGAAGCTAATCTTCATTTGACCTTTGTTTGCAAGGGTTACATAGTGACTGATTAATGACCTAAAATGCCATTTGTTTAGATAATAATCTCCGACTCTGAATTTATAGTCAAAGGCATCGAGTTTTTCAAGATAAGATTTTGCTTCATCTATATCCTGGTTAGTATTTCCTGCTTTGTCAAATATTTGTGAATCATATAAAATATCACCAATTACGACTAGAATTGCAACTCTTTCAAACATTTGAGTTGGAGATTCAATGATCTCATTTTTTCCGTTTCTGAAGAGATATCTTGATGCTAGGACTCTCAGGCAATTCAAATCAAATTTTTTGGAAACTGGGTCAAGAGACTTTAGATTCAAGACTTTCATTTTTTCGTCTCTTAGTTTTCTTCTCTCGTGTCTGTAAACGATGTATGCTTTTGCTATATCGCTATTACCGCTATCGATTAAAGTTGACTCTACAATATCTTGAATATCTTCAACAGTAGGCGCTTTAGAACTCGTAAACCCTTGCTCCACTAGTTTGTTAATTACGTTATCTGTAAGTTGTTCAGCTAGACCACGATCTGCTTTAGATACAGCTGCCAATGCCTTGAATATAGCATTTGAGATTTTATCTTTATTAAAGACCGTTACAGTGCCGTTACGCTTACGGATCTCATTGATAGTACTTTCTATTTGCGAATTGTCCAATTATAATCTCCCCGTAGAGATTATGAGCAATATGTGTATAAATGATTCTGCAACTTTTTCTTAAAGCTCGGTTCAATAATATTGACACATCTATTATGAAGTTCATACTAACATAATTTTGACAGTAAACAACAATGATCGCTATATCAAAAACTGATCAGAAAGTTTTGAGAAATGATCGGAACTAGTTTTTCATTTACGAATTTCAGACAACATATGGTGACTTGCATTTTGGACACTTGTCTTCAAATGGTTCATCTTTGAAACCACACTCACCACATATTGAAACTTCCATAACAGGTTTGAAAGAAGGTGTAAGTGTAGATAGTTTATCAATTGATTTTTTAATTTCGTCAACCTTTGTACCTTTATCAATTTTCAATGTTACAAGTAATCCTCCGTTAAGCAATTTTGAGAATTTTTTACATTCAGAGATACGCACGTTTTTATCGGAATAACCACCAATTTCAGAGGCATTAATTACCACTCCTTCAGAATAAGAATCACTTTCCATTGAACTAAGGGCAGAATTCTTGCCATATTTCTCACCATCTAGAGTAGCAAAATGATGTGAACCTTCAGTTTCAGTCATACAAATAGCCACAGAATCGCCTAATTCTTTGCCTTTTTTGTTTCCAACGTCAACTGCAGTTTCAATGACTTTGTGAAGAATTCCACGTCCTTGTTTGTTATCGTGGAATCCAAGTATGTTAAAAACTGCTTCTTTAAGTCCTACCAAATTTACAACGAGAGAAACAGAACTTCTTTGCATGTATTGGGTGTTCTTTGCAAGAATAGGGTTAAGTCCTCTTCTAGTAAGATCTGAGATGCTTTTTTTTCTTAGTGCCATTGAAGATAGTGCAGGTTTCATTAGTAATGCAAGTCTTGCTCTAAAGTAGGTTTCATCTTTATTTGATTCAAAAGCAAGTCTTGGGAGGTTTATGGAAACAGATTGTAATATTATTGAAAGTGAGCCTGCACTCTTTGTAGATCCATTTGTTACACCATAACTTGATGTTTGGCCTTGAGCAAACATTACTTTTCCACCAAGTGAAATTATTTCAGATACTGACTGTGAGACATCAGTTATCTTTCCTTTGTCATGATCAATTATCAAACCAATTTTTGGGATGGGTGTTATTTTTGTATAATTTTTGTATGCGTTAATAATTGAATTGACTAATTTTGTATCAGATCCCAGTTGCAATCGAATTGAGACATTAGTACTTATTTTGTTATATCTGGAAGTTGTGGACGCAGTTGCAAATGCATTAGTTAATTTTTGTTCAAGTTCTGGAAGAGACTTTGAATGTTTTGAAAACAACTGAACTAATCCATCAAGCACAATTTCTTGTGAAGCTTCTTTTGAAAGAAGAGAGATTGTAATAGATAATGAACTTGTAATCTTATCAAGTTGTTTTGATGCAGGAATTCGTGACACGTCAAGATATTTTCCACCAAGAACAATTCCATCTTCAATCAACTCTTTAACATTAACAAATATTGTATCAGGAATCATTGACCAGACTCCAGGGTTGGTAATGTACAAGTCTCCAGAGAGATGTGAATCTGCAACATCTTTGGGCAAGAGATTAGTAAGTAAGTGTTCAGAAAATATTGTCTGTCCAGCGTTAAACAGAAGACCTTCAGCACCGTTATTCAGATGATCTAAGTTAGAAATCATCTCCTGAACGTCGTAAACAGGCAGGCCTAGGCGTGCGAGTTTGTTTCTGTATTCCTCATGACCGTGCTCCAAGAGAACAGAATTTACTAGTTCCCTTATGAGTGAGCCTGTTAGATAGGTAATTTGATATTTGTAAATTCTATTTTCAACTTCTTCAGTAATTTTTTGTGCAAGTTCTAATGGAAGACTTCCTTCACGAACTAATGATTGAATAATTTTATGAGAAGTAAATTCCTCAATGGATTCATGTGATGTTCTAACATACATTTTCCCACTTTCAATAATTGATCTTTCTTCAATTTGTCTTGCCAAGCTCAAAACTAGTTTTCCAAGATTTGTGATAGTATAACGTCTTTCAGATTTGTTAAGTGCAACAAGAGATTGTCTTAGTAATTTTCTTAAGTGATATGCAAATTTGCCACTTTCTTTTTTTGACTTGAAACCAGCCAGAGATTTTAATTCAGAATAAGTCAAAGGGCCCTTAGAATTTAGAATTCTGAGAATATCAATTCTATTTGGGCTTGCCATAACAGAGAAGATCATTCTAACACGTTTTGATGTAGATTGTAAGATTCCACTTCTTTGTGGTTCTGGTATCTCTTCACTCAATTCCATGTACCTTTCTAATTTGAGTGGTAAATAAGACTTGTTACCATGTAACTTCAGACAGTTTTAGATCAGATCTGTTGTTGACAGATAAATATTTCTAACATAAACGAACTAATTTTTTAAAAAATGTAAAAGTGATCTTGTTAGATCATTTTCTTAAACACCAAGTGAAAACTCTGATGTAGAAAGTTTCTGTCCACAAGACGGACACTTACTATTATAAGGATTCATTACATCTTTCAGTGATTTTAGCATCTTCATGTTTGTGATCTTTTCTCCACATTTACCACATGTAACTTCGACAGACATTAAAGTAACCATATATGTGAAATTATTAAGAATCGATTTTGATTTTTTTTAATAATTCAAGCAAATTATTTTACTGCTTTTCAATGATGATTCCACGATCATCAAAACCTGTTATTTTAGCTCTTGTTCCAACTGGCAGATCTGCAGGGGAAGCAATTCCGGCCATAAATCCAGAAATTCTCAAATGTGTATCGTCTAGTTGAAGTACGACAAAGGCGTATGGTGTGTATTTTTCAAAGCCCGCAGGAGCGACAGTAATTATGGTATAAGTAGCAATTACGCCTGTTCCCTCTAAAAGAACATCCTCAAATCCCTTGCTGCCACACTTTAGGCAATAATAGGCTGTGGATAGGTGAAGATAACCACAGTCAGTACATTTGTGAGTTAGGAGTTTACCTTGTTTAGCATATTCAATAAGTTGCTCTTCAACAGACATTTTACACACTCTGGAATATATGAACAGCACAACTTGCACCAGTCGCACCAAAGTTATGAGTTAAACCAATTTTTGCGTCTTTAACAGTTCTTTCACCAGCATTTCCAGTAAGTTGATCAAATACTTCTACTACTTGTCCAACACCTGTAGCTCCAATTGGATGTCCTTTTGATTTAAGACCACCTGATGGGTTAATTGAAATATCAGCATTTAATCTTGTTCTACCTTCACGAACAGCTTGAACACCTTTTCCTTTTTCAAAGAATCCCAAGTCTTCAGTATCAATTATTTCTGCAATTGTAAAGCAATCGTGTACTTCTGCAAAGTCTATATCTTTTGTGGTAATACCAGCCATCTTGTATGCAGCTTCAGATGCAATCTTTGTACTTGGAATTGTTGTTAGGTGTTCACGTCCTTGTAATGCAGCAGGTGAGCCACCTCTACCAGAACCAATTACTTCAATGTAATTACCACCATTCTCTTTTGCAAACTTTTCAGAACAAAGAATTACAGAACTTGCACCATCAGAGAACGGACAACAATCATAAAGTTTGAGAGGACTTGCAACTACTGGAGAATTCATTACATCATCAATTGTAATTTTTTTCTGTATGTGAGCTTTTGGATTAAGTATACCATTTTCATGATTCTTTACTGCAACTCTTGCAAAGTCTTCTTCAGTCGCATCAAATTCTGTTAAATAAGCTCTTGCCATTGATGCAAACAATCCTGGAAATGACGCACCAGCTTGACCTTCATAGAAAAAGTCTGAACAATATGCAAAGTAAGTTGTTGTCCATTCAGTTCCTGTGTGAGTAACTTTTTCAACACCAGTTACAACAAGACAATCATAAAATCCTGCTGCAACATTAGCATAAGCCTCCCTAAAAGATACAGAACCACTTCCACATGCTGACTCAATTGTCAATGATGGTTTATCGGGAATTCCCAATCTGCTCATTAAGACAGGGCCAAGATGTACCTGCTTGTCTGCAACGCCAAAAACGTTTGAAATGTAAGATGCTTTGATATCTTTTGGATCAATTCCTGCGCTTTCTATGGCTGAAACTGACGCCTGAGTAGTAATATCTGCTATACTCTCAGCCAATTTACCATATTTTGTGCTGCCAGCACCAAGAACACAAACCTTTTCCACTAATGTCACTGACCCAATTCCCTATAAAAATTGTTTTAGTAAATTCATCATAGATGTCATCAAAGAAAAAAAGTATTCAAACTGTTCAGATTAAAAAGATCATAACAAGACATGTAGTAAAAACTACAAAGTCAAAAACTAATATCTTCAAAAAAGAGATTATTCAATACTTTGATAGTAATGGATATCTATCTTGGTCTGCAAAAGAGAAAAAATACATAATTCTTGGTACCAATTCTCCAAAAAAAGGACTAGTACAGTGTCCTCATTGTAAACTTGGAGAGTTGATGGTTATTAGATCACGAACAACGAGAAAACGATTCATGGGTTGTTCTAATTATTATGGAGGATGTAAAGCCTCATCACCATTATTACAAAAAGCAAAGCTTAGAGCAACAAAAAAGCCTTGTGATGTATGCAAATGGCCAATGATAATTTTTCGTTATTCACGAAATCAAAAATGGACTCATCAATGTTCAAATTTTAATTGTAAAAGCCGAAAGCCTAAGCCTTCAAAGTAGGATAGATATCTGTTCTTCTGTTTTTTAATAAGGGTAAAATTTTTCGTGTTTGTTTTACTTTGTTTAGATTAATGTTAACAAAACCTATGCCTTGTTTCTTTTTCATGTCAAGTAAAATTTTTCCATATGGATCAACCACTAAACTTCTTCCACAGTAAATGTTTCCAACTTGATCAGGCGCAATTACATAACATCCATTTTCAATTGCTCGTGTTTTGTTTATTGTAATCCAATGTTCTTCTTTCATGTTACCTTTAACCCAAGCAGATGGTGCAACTAAAACTTCAGCACCTGCAGTAGCAAGTGATCTTGCCATCTCTGGAAATCTTAAATCATAACAGATCATCATACCCATTTTCCCAAGAGATGTATTTACAGGCTTTGTAATTTTAGAACCTGAAACTATTTTATCTGATTCCTTAAATCCCAACGCATCATAGAGATGAATTTTCCTATAAGTTGAGATTACTTTACCTGACTTGCCAATTACAAAACAAGTGTCATATACACGATCTTTTTTTCTACTCTTTTCATAAAATGAACCTACAACCTGAATTTGATTTTCTTTTGCAGCTTTTGCAATTGTTGTGACAAAATTTCCATTAATTGTTTCAGCCAGGTTTACAAGTTGTTTTGGAGTTTGGGAAGAACTTGTATAAAACATCATAAATTCCGGAAATGCACACAGTGTTGCATTTTTTGAAGTCGCTTTTGAAATATATGAAATAATTTTTTTTAGATTAACTTTTTTGTTAGTCGATGCTTTGAATTGAACAACTGCAACTTTCATGTGGTTGATTAACCAAATGACAATAAAAAGATAAACTCTGGTCTATTCTTTTTAAAAATTACTAAAGTTGGTTTCCGGCCATAAACCAATTTTCTTTAGGATTATCTTCAAAAACAATAATTACATGATTTTCTTTTGTTTTTAGAATCTCTACTGCTGATTTTGTGATTGCTTTTGCAAATTCATCTTTTTGTTCCTGTGTTCTACCAGGATACATTGACACTGTAATCAATGGCATGATAATTTCAAACAGATTCAGTGATTTATGTTTTCAATAATCTGATCTATAGCCGTATCTTGTGCCATACATGAAATCAGTACTGTGCGTTTTTTTGTAAATGTAACCAATTGCTAAACCTACCACAAATCCACCAATATGTGCAAGATATGCAACTCCTCCACCTGCAATACCAAATCCTCCTATGAAAAATGGAAGTAAGTTCTGAAAGACTAACCAGAATGGTAAGAACCATCTAGCCTGTATGTGCATCATTCTCCAAAAGAATCCCATCATCAAGAAAGTTTGAATCCTTGCTTTTGGGAAAATTACAAGATAAGCACCTAACACTCCAGAAATTGCACCAGATGCACCTACTGCAGGAATAACGCTACTTGTATCACCAAAGATATGAATTAATCCCGAAGTTACTCCCCACATTAGATAAATTCCAAGAAACTTTGCTTTCCCAAACTTTTGTTCGATGTTATCACCAAAGATCCACAAGAACCACATGTTACCAGCAAAGTGAAGCAGACCACCATGCATGAAGGTTGAACTAATCAAAGAGATGTATGGAGTACTTGGACATAAAATTCTAACAGGTCCCGCACCAAAGTCTAGTGTAGAAAAAGTTGCACCAGTCACACAATTTGGCACAGCACCCCAATCATAAAACATTGTAAATGCATTCTGATTTGTAAAATCAAAAAACTGTCCAGTAATTGCTACTTCAAGAAGAAATACAACTGCATTGACAATAATTAATGCTATAGTTACTGTTGGTTTGAAACCAGGAGGATGTGGATTTTCATCACGTAATGGAAACATTAGTTGTGTTTAATCATTGAAATTTGTATAATAAGATTATTCAGTAGATATGACTAATCCATCATAACAAGGATTGAAACTCATAAGGTACGTTTGATATTGTCCTACTAGTGCGTCGATATGACTAATCCATCATAACAAGGATTGAAACAAAAAGAACTTGATAAATTATTATTTTTGGAAAGTGGTTTGAATCGAACTATGAAAGGATTGAAACCATATTAATATTAATTCCTGCATCAACTATCGTACTATTTGCCCACCAGCTAGCATTATTTTTGATTTAAGAAGAAATAGTCATAATTTATGCAATTAACTACAATAGAAAAGGATGTTGATGTAAGATGATTATATCCTAATTTTTATTATGTCCACTTGGTTGGATCTTTTTTACGGATTTCCTTTCCATCAATTGTAATTAGATCTTTTTCTTCAAATACAGTATGCCATTTCCCGTTACTTGGAAAAATTTTGTTCATTTCTTTAACTTTAGTATTAGTTGGCGCTTTGTTCATCAAAGCCCCCCATCTCATGTTTGGTACTTTTGGCATAATATCATTGATGTCTTTCATTATACTATCACTTTACAAAATTTATTTAAAAACCTATGATTGAATCCTCATTATTCCTTCTTTGATCAAGAATTGAATTGCACTAATAAATTCAGCATCTGAAGAGTCTCCATCTACCCAAACACCAGTAGTGAATTTAATCCAAGATGGAACTTCATTAGATTGTGCATCTGAACCTTGAGCAGTTGGTGGAATTACAATAATTTTATTCTCAATAAGATATTGAATTGCACTAATAAATTCAGCATCTGAAGAGTCTCCATCTACCCAAACACCTGCAGTGAATTTAATCCAAGATGGAATTTGTGTTTTCTCAGACATAGGAGGTGTTGTAGTACTTGGGGATCCTGGACCTATTTCAATAATAGCTGAACCAATTCCAGCATATTTTGGATCATAATCTAATCCAGTTCCTAAAACTCTAACATCAATTCTAATTTGGCCTTGAGAAGGAACAAAAATTCTTTGAACATCAATTCCTTCATTAGAAAGAATTCCCAAAATTGAAGGATCATTACCAACATTACTATCTATTTCCTGATTAAGTTCATCAAAAACAACATAAGCAT
>Ga0208748_1001086_pt1 | contig 12825 bp, 12 predicted proteins | sample Knorr_S7_td_Bott_FD_185599 | JGI IMG/M metagenome (GOLD analysis project Ga0208748, IMG submission 185599) | Marine microbial communities from Southern Atlantic Ocean transect - Knorr_S7_td_Bottom_ad_4513_LV_A (SPAdes) (version 2) | ecosystem: Environmental > Aquatic > Marine > Oceanic | place... | reverse complement strand
CTCCTGGTACTACCATCACTTGTACATCGGACACCGTATTTTTTTCAACACCGCCACCGGCTCCGACCATTGAGGTCTTCCAATAATCATAATAAGTCGACACTTCCCATCGGTTACCGTAAAAATACAACATCGCATCATCAGCATACATATTGAAATACCCTTCTACGTCATTGGTTTCATAAGCTTTATTAAAAGCTATAGTTGCATTTTTAACTTCTGTAGCCGCTGATGAATTATGGTTATCAGCGAATACTGAAAATGAAATGAACGTGGTGACTAAAACAATCAGTATTTTTTTCATCCAACTACCTCTCTTCTATAATTACCTTTCTAGCATAGCTGAAATGATTTTCCTTATGATTTCTTTTTTATGCATTCTCAGTTAAATCAGAATATTTACTAGAAAAAGCTTACGTAATAATAAAGAATTGGATACAAAGATGACCAAAAAAATAACTCGTCGCGATTTTTGTAATGGCATAGCCATTGGCACAGGAATAAGTCTCTTGAGCCCTATGAATTTATTTGGGAAAAACGAATTTACTATTCAAAACCCAGAACAACCCTTCTCTTATTATCCTCCAACACTTACCGGAATGCGTGGCAGCCATAAAGGTTCTTTTGAGGTGGCTCATGCTTTGGCTTGGGCTGGAGAAAAGCCCGCTAAATATGAAAAACTTGATGAAGAGTATGATCTTGTAATTGTTGGTGCAGGCATAAGTGGCCTTGCGACTGCTTGGTTTTATCAAAAAAAAATGGGTTCAGATGCACGCATTTTACTATTGGATAATCATGATGATTTTGGTGGTCATGCAAAACGTAACGAATTTCATCAAGACGGACGATTGTTGTTGGGCATTGGTGGTTCAGTAAATTTAGAAAATCCAAAAAATTACAGTGAAGAATCAAAAGGCTTGCTCCAAGACTTAGGTATTGATTTAGATGCGATGAGGGATAATATAAATGACGATCAATATGCGCTGGCAAATCCAGCATCAAATCAGGCTTTAGCCCTACCTGGACCAAATGGTCATGTAACCGTTAAAGCTAATTGGATACTCCTTTATCAAGGTGAGGGGGATATTGAGACCGCTATTCAATCATTGCCTTTACCAGTCATTGAGCAAGAAAAATTAATAGAATTTTTAAGCGGAGAGCGTGATTATCTTGATGATCTCTCTCTTCGGGAAAAATATAACTATGTTCAAACTGTAAGTTATAGTCGGTTTCTGTCAGATCGGGTTGGCTTAGATGAAGAAACTTCATCAATATTCTATGCATGGATGAAGCTCATTTATTGTGTTGATGGAAAAAATGTTAGCGTTCTGGAAGCTATTTTAGTTGATGCGCCCGGTATGCAAGGAATGGGTGGACTAGCTAAGTTCATGCAATATTTGGGTTCTCTAAGTATGGATAATAATGAATCTTTGTATTTTCCAGATGGAAATGCCTCCATACCAAGATTGTTGGTAAAGAAATTGATTCCTGCGGTAACATCTGGCGAAGCAAACTTTAATAATATTTCTACGAGTCATTTTGATTACAAAATGCTTGATCGTGATGATCAGCCTGTTCAATTGCGACTCAATAGCACGGCAGTTGGTGTACGGCAAAATCAAAATGATCGTGTAGAAGTAGATTATGTAAAGGATGGTAAGGCATTAAGAGTCACCGGCAAACACAGTGTCTTAGCTTGTTACAATGGGATGATTCCTCACTTGTGCCCAGAGTTACCAGAATCACAAAAAGACGGCCTCCGTTATGGCGAAAAAGCACCGCTTGTTTGGGCTAATGTTCTTTTAGAAAATAGCAATGCCTTCTCAGAGCTTGGTGTTAACACGATCACTTGTCCAAAAGACCCTTTCGTCGTTGTCACTACTGCACCTCCAACCTCAACAGGCGGACATCAACCACCGAAAGAACCTAGTGATCCAATGGTGGTTTTTATGTTGGGTATTCCAAGCGTAAAATCAACTGGCAAAGAGACTGCACGTGAATTATTTAAGGCAGGTCGTCATGTTGTTTATTCAACCTCATTTGCAACTTATGAGAAACAAATTCGTGATCAACTTCAGGCGCTTTTAAGTGATTACGGTTTTAATCATGAAGCAGATATTAAAGCTATTACCTTGAATCGTTGGCCACATGGTTATGCATACGAGTATTTTGCGTTGCACGATCCAGAATGGGAAGAGGGTCAAGCGCCACATGAAATCGGCCGTGCTCAGTTTGGAAATATTTCTATTGCTAATTCGGACTCTGAAGCGCATGCCTATCTTGATGCTGCCATCGATGCTGCTTGGCGTGCTGTGGAAGAGCAAACTTCATAACCTATAGTAAAAAGGAATGGTGGAGCTTCTGGTTAAAAATTGGAACCACCTATTCCCTAAGTTCATTTTCCTCCATAACTATTCAGAGAACAACTCATGAAGGCTAATTTTGCAAATGCGAGAATTGGTAATAACATTAACAATGCTATTATGATTTTTCATAGGTAGGTTGCTCCGATTCTAAATTTATAGACAGTTTTCAGCATGTATAAAATAATTTTTATTGCTCTGAGTCTTATAACCCTTGCTGCCTGCGAACTGTCGGACGAGGCTGTTGGAGCAGATGTTGTTTTTACTGGTGGTGCGGTTTACCGGGTGACTGACACGGACCCGTGGGCGACTGCGGTGGCGATTACCGGCAACCAGATAACCTATGTTGGTGATGATGCGGGTGCAATGTCATCGATCGGCCTTAACACACGCGTTGTCGAGTTGGGCGGCAAGATGCTTATGCCAGGGTTTCAGGATGCCCATGTGCATCCTGTTGATTCAGCCATGACCTTCAATCAATGCGCTGTATTTGATTTACCTGAGCTTGAAGACCTATTGGAGGCCATTAAGACCTGTGTTGATGAAAGACCGAATGCTGACTGGATTGTTGGTGGTGGTTGGTTCGTCAGTACGTTCGCGCCAACCGGTCGTCCACCCAAGGGACTTTTGGATGCAATAGCACCCGATATACCCATCACATTACTTTCCAACGCAGCTCATTCAGTTTGGGCAAATTCCGCAGCAATAGAACACGCTGGTATCACAGCAGAAACGAAGGACCCGGAGGGAGGGCACATTGACCGTGACCCCATAAGCGGAGAGCCATCCGGTAGTTTTCAAGAAAGTGCCATGCCGCTTATTCAGAGTTTTGAGCCGGCCATTACCCTCAAGGAACGCATTGACGGACTTGCTTATGCACAGCGGCTATTTCATAGCTTTGGTATTACGGGTGTTCATGATTCTTATGTAGAGGTCAGCCGTGAAACTGCTTATAGCAATATGGAAGCCTATACGGCTTTTGCTGATGCGGGCGCGCTCAAGATGCACGTGGTTGCGGCTATGCTCTATGATCCGACACTGCCACTTGAACCACAGATCGAATTGTTCAAAAACCTAAGACAATCGGCTGATCGGAATCATGTCAGTGCAACGGCCATCAAAATCCTAGTGGACGGTGTCGCTACTTCGTATTCTGCAGCAATGCTGGAACCTTATGCTGATCGATTGGATGAAGGTATTACGGGAACACCCCTGATTCCACAGGCCGATTTGATAGATCTTGTAACCCGTCTCGATGCGTTGGGTTTTCAGATACATTTTCATTCCATAGGTGATGCTGCCACGCACTATTCGTTGGATGCTCTTGAAGCCGCACGCACCCAAAATGGGTCGCGAGATAGTCGCCATCATCTTTCACACATCATGGTATGGGACCCGACCGATTTTGATCGGATGGCGGACTTGGACGCTATTGCTAACTTTCAGGCACTCTGGGCGTCGAAAGGTACACATTATGACGAAATAACTTATGTCCGTATGGGCGAGGAGCGATCTAACTATCTCTATCCTATTAATTCGCTTCACAAGCTGGGCGTGAAGCTCGCCTTTGGCAGTGACTGGTATGTAACATCTGCTAATCCATTGCTAGCTATCGAGGTTGCTGTTACACGACTTGAGCCGGAGGGCAATACGACAGAGCCTCTTTTGCCTGCTGAGGCCATTGACTTGGCAACAGCCATTAGAGCCGCGACACTTGGTAGTGCTTACGGTAACTTTTTGGATGAAGACACAGGCTCGATTGAAGTTGGCAAACTTGCTGACCTGATCGTGATTGATACAAACTTGTTTGACATCCCTACTAGTGAAATCTCAGAAGCTCGCGTGATGTTGACCTTGTTTGGAGGGGAAGCCGTATTCGGAAGTCTAGATGATGTGGACGATTAAAGTTTAAAGATAGTGGTGGAGCTTATGGTTCAAAATTGGAATCAGCTCCTTACCAAGTTTATTTTCCTTCATAAAGATCTGAAGGACAACATATACAACATGGAATTTGAAAGAAGAGTAACAATAATATGATAGAGCATTATTTTTGTGATAATTAAGATAAGATCTATTTAGTTGGAGTTGAATCAGGTAAATATCTTGTGGAGTAGTTATGAATGTAGGAAATATAGTTTTAGTTGTCTTAGTAATCTTAATTATTTTTATAATTTACTTAGGCATAAAGGTTGTTCCGCAATCAAAAGTTTTTATTGTTGAGCGGTTTGGTAAATTCACTAGAACTCTAGAATCTGGACTATCAATAATTGTACCCTTTATTGATAGGGTTGCTTTTAGAGTTGATATATTAGAGAGACAGCTACCTCGATTTCAAATGTCAGTTATTACTGAAGACAATGTTGAAGTAGAACTTGACTCTACTGTATTTTTCAGAGTTCTTGATGCTGGAAAATCAGTATACAGGATAAGAGATATTGATCTGGCGATTGAAAATACTGCTATATCGGTCATCAGATCTGCCGCAGGAAAACTTCAATTAGATGATCTTCAGTCAAGTAGAGAAACTATGAACCAAGAAATAGCTAATAGACTATCTAAAGCAGCTGAAGTTTGGGGTGTTGAAGTCACAAGAACTGAAATTCTAGATATTCTTGTTGACGAAAAAACAAAAGAATCTCAAAGAAAGCAGCTTAATGCTGAAAGAGAAAGAAGAGCTGCAATCGCTAGAGCTGAAGGTGATAAGAGAAGTACTGAATTAAATGCTGATGCAGAGCTCTATGAGGCTAAAAAACAAGCTGAGGCAGTTAAAGTTGCTGCTGATGCAGAAGCATATGCTATAAAAATTAAAGCTGAGGCAGATGCGAAGCAAACACGATTAATTGCTGAAGCAATTAAAAACGATGGTCAGCCTGCAATTAATTTTGAGATTATGAAGAGACAAGTTGACGGATTATCAAAATTAGCCTCCTCAAATCAAACAAAAACTCTTATTGTGCCATCTGATATAACGAAAGCACTTGGGACGATTGAGCTCCTTCTAGGTAGCATTAGCAAGGATGAAAAATCTGATGCTTGAGGTACTTTTATATACAGGGAATATCTGGTTAATTATAGGGCTAACTTTAGCAATCTTAGAATTAACTATTGGAACCCTGATTTTTTTCTTACCAATGGGTGTAAGTGGACTAATTACTGGACTTTTTCTTAAACTCCAAGAGAATAATGTCTTATCAGTTTTCTTAGATAATTGGGCACTAACACTAACTTTTTGGGCAATACTTTCATTAATCCTATCACTGTTACTTAATTTCATAGTTTTAAAGAAAGACACATCAAAAGACATAAACCAGTACTAAAATGCATCGGAGATTACGATGCCTATAAATAACTCTTCTAAGAGATTCTGATGGTGGAGCTAGGCGGGATCGAACCGCCGACCTCTTGCATGCCATTAAAACGCTCTACCCCTATATGTTTTTGAAAGTGCTAACTTATTCGATAGTTGGTCTTAGTGTCTTAGTGGGTGCAGAGCAAAGTGTGTTAATACAAAAAAGTGAAAAAATTGTTGAATATTTCAACAAAAATGATTTCAAGAGTATGCATAAAATGTTTTCTGTTGAAATGAAGGAAGCTATACCTTTAACTCAATTGGAAGAAATCTTATCTCAAACTTCAAGTCAGTATGGAGTAATTAAGAAAAAGGAGTTTGTAAGATACGAGAATACTTATGGGGTTTTCAAAGCAGAGTTCTTAAAAAATAAATCTTCAAAAGAGTATTTATCTTTGAAAATATCATTAAATGAAAAGTCAGAGATAAATGGACTTCTTTTAGCACCCTGGATAGAACACCCCATCTTATTAAGAAATAAGTCCAATTTAACTCTCCCTTTTGAAGGTGAGTGGTGGGTTTTTTGGGGGGGTGACACTAAAGAGGAAAATTATCATGTAGTCAGTAGTGCTCAAAAAGGAGCTTTTGATTTTCTTATAAAGAATCAAGAAGGGAAAAGTTTTAGGAATGAAGGAAAAACTAATGAAGATTATTATGCATTTGGTAAGAGAATTATTTCACCTTCAGATGGTGAAGTTGTCCTTGTTGTTGATGGTGTAAAAGACAATATTCCTGGCAAGTTAAATCCAATCTATGTGCCAGGGAATACCGTGATTATAAAAACAGACAATAACGAGTTCTTATTTTTTGCACACTTCGTAAAAAATTCTATAGCTGTTAGCGAGGGACAAATTGTAAAACAAGGAGATTTACTAGGGCTTTGTGGTAATTCAGGCAATTCTTCAGAACCTCATCTCCACTTTCATATCCAAAACGTAGAAGACATGAATGAAGCAACTGGAGCCAAGGCTTATTTTGAAAATATATTAGTAGATGGAAAAATAAAAAGAGATTATTCCCCAGTTAGAAATGAAAAGGTAAGAAACACAAATTAATGGTATTTATTTTGCAATAGCTTGCATTTTTGTTTGGTCTTTAAGTTAAGTGTTGGTATTATTCCTTCGCTAAACTTTTGGGAACTCAAGAGTTTAGTAAGAGAAGCACTTATTAACCACAAGTGCTTTTCGCTTTTTAGGGAATGTCATATTTAATTCTTTTTCTGCTATCAAATATTCTTGGCAGAGAGAGGAATTAGAGTCATCTGCAAAAGCAGTCTCACTTAATATAAACATAAAGACTATAAGCAAAATTAAATAAAATAACGATTTACCACAAATAGAAAACTGTTCTCTAATAGACATCGACTTTCTCAATCCTTTTGCCTCTCTCCAAACATTGAAATTGCCAGTATGTCTTTATTCTAAGCACTCTGACTAAAAATATTTTCTGCCATCATAAAATCTTCTTGGGTGTCAATTTCAGTCCATTTCAGTCCTGAAATATCTAAAGCATGAAAAGGCACGTCCTTTTCAATGAGTCTTTCATAGACTGCCTCATAATACTCCTGATAGTATTGTTCATCTTTCATCATTAGTTCTAACTCAGAAAATAAAGCCTGTGCTGCTTCACTACTGATTTTTTCAATACCTATTGATTCACCAATCGCATCTAAAGGCTTGACCGTTTTGCTGGCTTTGACAACCCTATTTTTATCTCTAATAATGACTTTTATCTCTTCTGCATCAAGATTAATATTTTTGTCGATACACAGACAGTTATCATATTCAGAGGCAATAAGGCTTTTCAGTATATTAATATCAAAAACAACATCAGCATCAAATTTAATAAAGGTTGAATCCAGAACAAAGTTTTTTGTTAGCATTAAAGAATAACCAGTGTTCGTTACTTCATATTTTTCATTCGTTATAAAATGGACGACTAAATCAGGAAATTGTGTTTTTACATAATTTTTTATCTGATCCTGTAAATAACCTAACACAAAAACAACTTCACTAATTCCACACGTCTGAATATGTGAAATCATCATTTCAAGAATAGTTTTACCATTTATTTTCAACAGACTTTTTGGACAGTTGTCTGTCAATGGTTTGATTCTAGAGCCTACACCAGCGGCTAAAATGACTGCTTTAATTTTTCTATCTACCGTGTTATTAATTCAAACCTTTCACTAATGACTCTTGCTACAGCATCAGCAGGTAGATTCGTGTTATTGATTTTTATATAGTTTTTATCCTTAAACTCATTGTTACTTGAATTCAAAATATGATTAAAATCATTATCTAACAGCTCTTTTTCAGATGTTTTAAAATTCTTTTTTGAGGGTTTATGTTTCAATCTATTCGGTGATCTATTACGTTTCAGTCGAACTTCAACGCTAGCCTCAAGTTCCACAAAACAGACTGTTGCATTTGCCCGCTCAAATACTTGTATGATTGTTTCGATGAATTTGCAATCTTTCTCTGAATCTAACTGCCAGACATAAGTAAATATCAATCCCGGAAGTTTGCTCTTAGCCACCTCTTTAAACATCTGTATTCGAAATGCTTTCACTAATTTCTTAAAGCTCGGAGACTTCATGTCGAAATAAGGTAAAATCATCTCTATCGTCATATGATTGTGAAATAACTTCAAATCAGTTATCTTTTCTAATTCCTGTCCTACTGTCATTTTGCCCACGGATAAAGGGCCAAATATGATAACAAAATTCATTCTCTACTTTTCCACGTTAATTTTCTGATTACTTTGAAGTTGCGCACCTCTTTGCCATCCACGCATAAGCCCTAAATAAAGCTGACTTACTGCAAACATCCAAAGCATGGGCGTGAGTACATCAAGTACTAGTGCTAGTGATAGCATGAAAATGAAAACCCCTTCCTTAAATTCAAGTATTTTACGTTGCTCAGCTATAAACCACTTCAGGTTTGCTGAAAAACCAAATTTAAGACCTGCAGTATTTTGCTTTTTTACTGTTGATAATTGTTTGGCAACTATATCAACATAGTAATTGTCCTGTGACATTTTGGTATAAAGTGTCACATATTTCACATAACCTCGAAGTGAGTAAAAGGCAACACCGATAAAAGCCAAAAATACTGGTAGAACACTATGAGACTGGTTGTAAGCTGCATAACCTGTCGCACCAAACCAGAGTGTGACCTGTATTTGATCTGTTAACTTGTCATAAAAACCACCTGACAATGAGGAGGTTTTTCGATATCGTGCCATCTGTCCATCCATACAATCAAAAATATGGCTTAAATGTATTAAAACTGCAGCAATGATAAAGTTTTGAGTACCACCAGCAATAATAAACAGAACAGAAACAATTGCTGTAAGAAAAGAAATAAGGGTGAGTTTATTGGGTGTTAGCCATTTAAAATCTACAACGAAATAATTAACCACGATGGCCAATGGAGATGTAACAAATGAAGACCACCATTCATCATCTTTTGTTTTTGTTTCCCATAATTGCGTCAGTTTTTCATTCACAGTGTCGCTTTCAATGTCAGAAGATTGGCACTGGTTTTTTCAATTTCAGGAATGGATTTTCGGATTTGACTGTCGATTCCAACAACACCCAACATCCTAATCTGTTCAATAACGGGTAGTAATTCTCCAATCGGCTTAAAACTATCCAATACCTTCTTCAGTGAATTCAAAAAATATTGGATATCAGTAAAAGACAAGTCACCTATATTTCCAACCTGAAACACATGATTCTTAAAGTAACCCTTTCCCTCGTAGATAATAATAGATTTTTCGCGCAATTTCTGACGCAAAACACCAACATCAATATGCGATGGAGTATAAACAGTGGTTAATATCGAGCACATATCTTTCTGATTAATTACAAACTTAAGCCCCAGGCTCAGCATGCCTTGTCTTAACTTATTGGCTTTATCTCTCAGATTGGCATAGCGATTTACAACACCTTCGTTGAGTATATTGGATAGGGCTTGATCTAGAGCATAGAATAAGTGCACCGCTGGTGTATTGGGTGTCTGAGAAAAAGTTTTTATAAAGTCATAAAATTTATACAAATTTAGATACATAGATTTAATGGGAAGAGTCTTTAATTTCTCAAATTCTTGAGTTTCACCAACTACAAAAGATAATCCAGGATAAGAGCCAATTGCCTTTGAACTTGAACTTGAGCAAAATGTAATGTTGCATTTTTCCAGATCAATTACTTCTGCGCCTGCACTGCTTACACAGTCGACAATAAATATTGCACCGTGTGATTTTGAAAGTTTTCCGATTTTTTCCAAAGGATTTAACATGCCAGAACTAGTTTCATGATGAACCATGGCGATGACATCAATCTTCTGTATCCGCAAAAAATCTTTAATTTTTTTCAGGCTTAGTTTTTCTCCCCAGTCAAATTCCAATAGAAAAGTATTTTCATTATGAATCTTAGATATGCCGTGTAGTCTTTCGCCAAATTCGCCATTAGACAGAATAAGAATATTCTTCCCACCAACAACTGAAGACAACATTGATTCATTGGCGGCAGTTCCAGAGCCAGTAATGACTACCGCTCGATAATTTGCTGTATTCTTTATCTCGAAGAGTGCGAGTAATTTATTCTCAATACTTTGTAACAAATAATCAAAATCGATTTCACGATGACAAATATCATATTTACAAATAGCCTCTCGTACATTCTGAGCTAGATTGACTGGGCCAGGTGTAAATAATAATTGTTGATTCACTCTTTTTTATACTCCCTATATTAGCCAGCTTCTCATTCTTACTCATGCGTCACTCACTTTTTTTAATAAATAAATTATCATCAAAAAAATCTCCTCTTTTCTTAGATAGAATATTGGATAATAACTTAATGATTTGCATTGGAAAAATTATATTCAAAGCAGATCGTTAGCTCATTATAAATCAGAAAATTCACAGATAGATCCAGCTGTAAAGTTTATTTCAGTCTTGTGATCAATATAAAAAAACCAACAGGATATTTTAGCATATTTACCCTGTTATAAGTATTGATGATCTTGAAACTGAGTCCCCAGAAAACCACTTGATAGAAAATATAAAAGTTTCTATTTCAGAATTTGACCGAGAGCATAATAAGCAAAGGGTTAATTCCAGGATGAGAGCCAGAGTGCAAAGTGGCTATTGGGTATTTCATCCTCCAGCGGGATATTTACTAGAAGACAAGATTCTTATTCCTGACCCTCACAACAGCCCTTTGATTCAAAAAATCTTCAAGGATTTTTCTACTGATGCCTACCTTTCTCTTCAGTTGTTAAAGAAATCTGTAGCTTTTAAAGGTTTGTTAAATCTAAAAACAAATAAACTCTATTTGCAACGCCCTGAGACACTTAGAAATATTCTTACAAATAAGATATATATAGGAAAAATAGAATTTCCAAAATAGAACATCAGTGATATTGATGGTCGTCACGATCCTATTAATAGCCCAGAAGTTTTTGAAGAAGTGCAGGAAAAATTAAAAGGAAAATAGAAAAAGAAACATACTCACTCCCCTACAGGCTTTTAGGCCATCCTGTAATTAAAAAAGAAGGAATGGTGGAGCTTATGGTTAAAAATTGGAACCAACTCCTATCTAAGTTTATTTTCCTTCATAAACATCTGGAGGGTAACTTATGAAGGCTAATTTATAAGTTGAACATCAATAATGTTTCAGTAGAATAGATCGTGCACCGATTTGAGTCAGCTTGCGGGTGCTTAATAAATACAGCTAAACAAACCTTTGGGCCCGTCTAGCAAAAGCTGACGGGTTTTTTTATGCCTGACCCAATAGTAAACAGGCAATGTGCATTAAGAGTAGAGTTAAGTCTCTCGCCAACCTGCTGGCTCCAGTAAGGTGGCAAAAAAGATGCAGCTATAGGCAACACAATCCCTATAAGCTTGATCTTCTTGATGTGTTTTAAGGGAGAGAAAAGTGAAATCAGATATAAGCAAGAATACACTTACTGTTAGAGCTGGGCTGGAATCAGATGAGCAATTCGGAGCAGTAATACCTCCGGTTTACTTAACATCAACATTCGCCTTCAAACAATTTGGAGTGGAACAACAATACGATTACACCAGAACAGCAAATCCAACTCGGGATGCTTTGGCAGAGGCAGTTTCGGTACTTGAGGGTGGTTATGGGGCTACGGTTACAAGCTCAGGTATGGCAGCCATAACCCTTGTAACTGCATGGCTTAATCCCAATGACTATGTGTTGATTCCACACGACTGTTATGGAGGTACTATTAGGCTTTTTTCACGACTTGCACAACGGGGATTATTGCGAGTTAAGTATGTTGATCAAAGCGATCTTAACCTACTGCAACAAACAATTAATCAATACAAACCAAAAATAGTCTTGGTGGAAACCCCTTCCAATCCTTTGTTGCGTGTTGTTGACATACAAGCTATATCCAAGATTATAAATCAAAGTAATACATTATTGATCGTAGATAACACTTTTTTAACCCCAATCTTCCAGACTCCAATCAAGTTGGGTGCTGATTTGGTGATCCATTCAACAACAAAATATATCAATGGTCATAGCGATGTCGTGGGAGGTATTGTGGTAGCAAAAAATGAAACTCTACATCAAACAATGCAGGAGTGGGCAAATATCCTTGGTTTGTCAGGTGCTCCATTTGACAGCTATTTGACTCTCAGGGGGCTACGAACATTACAGCTTAGAATGCAAGCCCATGAAAAAAATGCTCTTACTCTAGCCCAAGCACTCTCAGAACATTCTTCAGTAGAGAAAGTTTACTATCCTGGTCTTACTAGTCATCCAAGCTATGCCATTGCCAAGAAACAACAATCAGGATTCGGCGGAATATTAAGCTTTGAAATTAAAAACGGATTGCAACAGGTTGGGAAATTTTTTAAATATTTAGAAAATTTCTCATTAGCAGAATCTTTGGGTGGTTTTGAAAGTTTAGTTTGTCATCCTTACACCATGACCCATGCACCATTGAGTTCCGAAGAGAAAGATAAAGCAGGTATTTCAGAGAATCTTATTCGTATTTCAGTAGGCATTGAACAACAAGAAGACATTACAAGAAACGTAATACAGGCACTAGAAATAACAGATTGAAAGATTATTCC
>Ga0208748_1001078_pt1 | contig 12863 bp, 9 predicted proteins | sample Knorr_S7_td_Bott_FD_185599 | JGI IMG/M metagenome (GOLD analysis project Ga0208748, IMG submission 185599) | Marine microbial communities from Southern Atlantic Ocean transect - Knorr_S7_td_Bottom_ad_4513_LV_A (SPAdes) (version 2) | ecosystem: Environmental > Aquatic > Marine > Oceanic | place... | reverse complement strand
CCACCCATCAATACAGAAAGTAGTCACTCGCATTTATGCCTAGATGCCCCCACTAATTCTTCACAGTCTGACAACCCTCCACAACCATATTTGTAAAGAACAAAGTAAAGATTCGTTTTACTACGATTTTGTGTTGCAGTCCATAATCAAAATGCTTGCACACATTTGGGTATGGCAGGGGGATGTAGCCTCTTTGAAAAGTACATGAGGTTAAAGGCATCTCTATGGTCATTCCCATGTGCGCATGTGAGGGAATAGAACCTCTCAAAAATAGGTGTCCATATAGGTGTCTATCAGCCCTGAAATTCAGCTCAAAAGTAAAGCCTTATATATGGCCTGCAAGAGGTAAAATTTTGTGCTAATTTTGTGCCATTAGCTTACAAAATCAGGCCATATTAGGGGATATGTGGCAATAGTAATGAGCCATCATCTTACTGATATTATTATCCTTATTTGTTGCAGACTGTCCCTGAATACCTACTATCAAAGTTTGCGGTACTGAGGGTCGCAGGTTCGACTCCTGCCGGGTGCGCCAGCCTCTCTAACAGATTACACAAATCTTTTATTTTATAAATCTGATAATTATGCGAAGTTTGTGCAATTGATTATTAAAAAAAAACACATCTAATATGATTTTGTAATTTATTCATTTTTATGAACCTCTTTCCAAGTTGGTCCTCCAGTATTTTCAAACCAATAGTTTTTTGCCCAGCCTACACCTTGCCAGCTTTTTAATTTTTCTGGATGTAATCTGAATAACCAGCGAGGCTGATTTAATGTAGGTTCCAAGTAAGTAGGTCCGTCTGGTCCAAGATAGCGCACTGCCATTTTTTCACCTATTTCTACCCATTTCCCTTCAATTACGCTTTCTTCAACTAGTTCTGCAACTCCTTCGCACAATATTTTTTCCATTGTCTGATCATCGTCAATTACCCAACTGCAACGGGGATCATTTTTTAAGTATTCAGCCCATTTTGAACGGCCTCTTGGAATAACCCAGTAACACCCGTTGACACAGTCGCAACCAGATCCTTTTTCGCAGTTACTCTTTTTTTCCCACTGATGCCAGCATGGCACGACGAATGGATCACCATTGGGCTTCAAGCACGCTAACCTAAGTGTATAGCCCTTATGTAGAAAAATTTCCATTTCTTCATTGCTCATCTTACCTATAGGTTTCTTATGTTCATCATTAGCGAATTTTTCTTTCATAAATCACTCCTTAAACTTTAATTTATTTTGCTATATTTGTAACTAATAATACAAATAATAAAATAAATCCATCTCAATGAAGACTCTGACAAATTATTTGTATTGACAATTAATTTTTTTAATGTATTATACACGCTATTGCATAATGCAATAATTAATCTTTAAATAAACTAGAGGAGTTTTTATGAATATTCAATATAAATTAAAATCCACTTTGCAAGTATATCTAGCTTTAATGATACTAACTATTGGATTCACAGCTCAGGGAGCAGAAGAATTTACTCAGGAGGAAATTAATTCATCACCTTATCTACAAAGTGTTCTAAAACGTAAAGGAGAACAATATGACACATCCAAATTTCGTAAACCAGGTCCTTACAGAATTGCTATTGCGGCGCAAGGAACTAGCAATTCTTGGTCAGCACTCTTTGATGAACATGCCTACTGGTATACTGAGGAATTAGGAAAAGAAGTTATAAGTGAACTTTTGTATGCAGACGCACAAGCTTCTGCAGATAAGCAGGTTCCACAGGTCGAAGACCTGCTCGCACAGGAACCTGATGCATTGATACTTGTACCAATGGGTGCAGCAGCTCTATCCGCTCCAGTTGAACGTGCAATGGCTCAAGGTGTTCCAGTCATCCTTTGTGCTAGTGCCGTAGAAACTGATAATTTTGTAACAGAAGTAGGCACTAATCTTTATGCAAGTGGTGCTGGACTGGCAAATTATATGGTTCAAAAGCTTGGTGGAAATGGGAAAGTCCTAATGATGACTGGGATTCCTGGGACAAGCACATCAGACGTAATGGAGGCCGGAGGAAAGGCAGTTTTTAAAAAGTATCCTGGAATCGAAGTGATTGCCGAGCAACCAGGAAACTGGTCAACGGCTGAGGCGAAACGTATCATGGAGACTTGGTTAGTCAAGTACGGTGACAGTATTGACGCCATTTGGTCTGGAGGTGCTCAAATGTCTCAGGGAATTGTAAGTGCATATCTAGACAAGGGTATGAAAATCCCTCCAATTGGTGGTGGCGAATTCGCAACTGGTTTTTTGAGACAGGCTATTGAAAATGATCTAGATTATGGAGCTTGGCAGTATCCTAATGCTATGGTGGTCCTCTGTATGGATGCGGCCGTAAATATTTTACGTGGTCGACTAGTTCCTCGATTTATCGATTTTGTCGATCACATTCCAGATACCGGAACTTTTTCCGATTTAGAAGGACGTAAATATTTTAACAAGGAATGGAGTGACGATGTATTTGGCCCCATTCTATTTCCAAAAGAAAGGCTCAAGAAACTCGGTTATTTGAGAAAATAAACCAATCATACTTATCCTTAGATAACTTTATCAGTGAAACAAGATTGTTCGAGTAATGCTAAATTTTGAGGCAGGGTAGTTATAACATATTTAATCAATACCGAAAAGTATTTAAAAAAAAATATGAAGCTAACTAGCGACGTTCATGTTGTGGGTGGTGGATACTACGGATTCAACATATCTGGAAGACTAGATTGTCATGTTTATGTGATTAACAGTGGAACAGAGCTTGCGATCGTCGACCCCGGTTGTGGAATAGATCGTGATTTTAAAGCAATACTTGCCAACATCCGAGATGACGGTCTAGATCCAAAAAGAATTCGAAAGATCCTCGTCACCCATTACCATTGTGACCATATTGGCGCAGCAGCAGAAGCCCGGGGATGTCTTGATGCAGAAATGTATGCCTCAAAAATTGTGGCACCCAATATAAGAGAGGGAGACGAGAAAGCCGCTTCACTGGATGTAGGCAAAGCAGTAGGTTTCTACCCTCAAGATTTTGATCTTAAACCCTGCGAAGTTGATGTTGAATTGTCAGAGGGAGATTTGGTCAGAATTGGAAACATGACAATGGAAATATTTGAAACTCCAGGTCATTGTGAAGGGCACCTTAGTTTTCTTCTGAGTGGCGGAGAGAGGAAATACCTCTTCGGTGGAGACATGGTCTTCTGGGGAGGACGAATACTACTGCAAAACATTCATGACTGCAAAATCAATGATTATGCCGAATCTATTTTCAAGATTGAAAAAAAAGATTTTGATGCCTTGCTTCCAGGTCATTTACAGATATCCTTGTCTGACGGGAAAAGTCATGTACAGAAAGCAGGAGATGCTTTCCGAAAACTTGGGGTTCCCCAAAATTTATTATAGAATTTAAAAACATTAGTGTACCGAATAACTTTCCCCCTAACGGTTCTCCGTTTTATAAAGCGAAACAGCGGCTACAAAAATAAGCCCCTTAATTATTCCGCTATAAAACTGGCTAACACCAAGTAAAACTAACAGGTTGTCAGTAAATGTAAGTAATAATACTCCTCCCAATACACCTATAACCGTGCCACGTCCCCCAAATAGGCTTGTACCTCCTATTACTACTGCGATGATTACGTTTAGTTCTAGTCCATTTCCAATCACCGGGTCTCCCACTCCCATCCTCATCAGCCAAAGTAATCCGGTAGCAGCAGCTAGGACGCTGCAAAGTGAATAAACACCATACCTTACTCTCTTGACTGAAATGCCTGACAACTGTGCCACAGACAGATTTCCTCCAATGGCATAAATATGTTTCCCAAATATTGTCTTGTTTAGTAGGAACATCATCATGAGGATAAGTATAATAAAGAAAAAAATAATGACGTAGATTCCAGCAATTTTCTCGCTGTAAAGCATTAGAAAATCCCTACTTGCCTTACCGATAGGTTTCGTAGTGATTGATAGAGAAATACCCTTAAGAATGAAGAGTGATGCAAATGTAACTACAAAGGGAGACATGTTTAATTCATTGATCAAGAATGCGTGTATCAATCCAACCGAAAGCCCCAATCCCAACGTCAAACTAACAGCCATCCATACATTATCAGGGTCACCATCCATTAGAATCGCAGAAACCAGTACACATAGTTTTACTAAAGAACCAACGGAAAGATCAATGCCTGCAATCAAGATGACCATCATTTCTCCTAAGGCTGCCGTACCAAGATAAGCTGCCTGACGCATAACGTTAGTCAGGTTTCGAAGGGTTAGAAAATATTCAGAATTGAAAGCACCAATTACTACTAGCACTAAAATTAATGCATAAACAATAAGAATTATAGCGTGCTTTTGAAAAAACGATCGTTTCATACTTTCTTTTGAGTTTTATAATTTTTAAAGCAACACTTTTTTTAATTTTTTATGGCACAGACTGTTGTATTGGTTGTTGCGAATTCAATGATCATCTCCTCGGTGGTTTCATTAGGAGTCAACTCAGCTACAATCTTTCCCTCCCTCATTACCAGGATCCGATCACTTAGACCTAAGATCTCAGGTAATTCAGAAGAAATCATCAATATGGCAATACCATCCTTATTTAATTGTCTGATCAACTGGTATATTTCGAACTTTGCCCCAACATCAACACCCCGGGTTGGTTCATCCATTATGATGACTTCTGGAATGGTCTGGAGCGATTTAGAAAGTACCACTTTCTGCTGATTCCCCCCACTGAGATATTGTACCTCTTGGTTGCCTGATGTCATGTCAATAGAATGTATTTGCCGTGCCCGCTCAACAATTTCATTTTCCTTTTTCTTGTCAGTGAAACCCCAGCGAGAAATCTTACTGAGAATCGGGAGTGTAATATTATTTAGTATAGAAAGTTTTGTAAAAAGGCCGTGATATTTTCTGTCTTCAGGAACAAGAGAGATCTTACTCCTTATCGCATCAGCAGGATTTTTGAAAACCACGTCTTGTCCTTTGATTTTTATGGTGCCAGAAGTCAAAGGGTCTGCACCAAAAATCGCGTGTGCCAACTCCGTCCGTCCTGACCCCACCATCCCTGCCACCCCTAAAATCTCTCCTTCTCTTAGGTTAAAGCTGACCTTATTAAGTATGGTCTTGGTTGAAATCTCCTCAACCTGGAGTACAGGATTTCCTAGTTGATTGAATGACACCGGAAAAACTTCCTCTAAAGTCCTGCCTACCATCATCTTGACAAGCTCTCCGCGGCTCAAATCTTTAATCGGCTTCGTGCCCACCAATTGCCCGTCCTTCAGGATTGTTACTTCATTTGCGATTCGGAATACCTCTTCAAGACGATGGGAGATATATATGATTGTAACGCCACGTTTCTTTAGGGATTCGATGATAAGGAAAAGCTGGTCCAGTTCATGTCCAGCTAAGATTGCAGATGGTTCATCCATAATAATAAGGTCCGCATTTTTGGAGAGGGCTTTGGCAATTTCAACCATCTGTTGGTAAGCAACCGTCATTTCTCCCACTTCCATATCCATATCAACCTCAAAACCTAGCTGTTTTAACAGCTTTTTTGCCTCAATCTTAAGACGCTTTTTATCAACAATGCCAAAATATTTCCTAGGTTCGCGACCTAAAAATATGTTCTCCGCTACCGTCATCTGGGAAACCAAAGCCAGTTCTTGGTAAATCACACTGATTCCACTGTTCAGAGCCTTTCGGGTTGAAAAGCTTTGATGCTTCTGTCCCTTGAAAATAATTTCACCACTGTCTGGTAATAACGCTCCCGCAAGAATTTTAATAAGGGTTGACTTGCCCGCACCATTTTCTCCTACCAGAGCATGTACGGTTCCCGGTCGACACTGAAATGATACATCTCGAAGTGCATTAACTCCCCCAAATGATTTGGAGATGTTTCGCATCTCAAGAATGTAAGGGTTTTGTGATTCTCTCATGAAACTACAGACTTTATTTAATAGTCATTAGGAGTTTTATTTGAAACTAGCAAAGTTTATCTATCTTTGTGTGCCAGACTGTATAGGGAGACAGCCGCCAGAATGACAAGCCCTTTGATGATGAATTGGGTTTCTATGTCCAGGCCTATTAGGACAACCATGGTGCTCAATATTTGTATGATCAGAACCCCTGCGATTGTACCCATGAGTTGACCCTTTCCACCAAAAAATGACGTCCCACCAACTACAGCTGCGGCAATGGAATCAAGATCCAGGCCAGTTGCAATAAATCGGTCTACATAACCCACGTAGCCAGTCAGAATCACACCGGATATAACTGCAAGTCCACTTCCTAAAACATAAACTGATATTTTAATAAAATCAACCGGGATTCCATTAAGTCTTGCTGCTTCAGGGTTGCTTCCAACTGCATAAATTCTACGGCCATAAGATGTTCGCCTCAAAATGATCAGAAAGAGACCATTAAGTATTAGCCATAGAAGTAGTGGAATGGAGAGAAATCCCCAGGATTTGTTTACCAAACCTAGAGCTTCTGGGACGAATCCGCTGGGTACTCCACGTGTGAATGCTTGCTGGGCTCCCTGAACGAGGAAAAGCATCACTAGTGTTGCCACAAGCGGAGGGACTTTGCGTTTGGTGATCAGCAGCCCGTTAGCCAATCCAATAAGCATACCGATAATTAAAGCTATCAGAATAGCAAACGGAATCATTTCATTCCTACCATTACTCACTTCAGCCACCACCATTGAAGTCATGACGATGACTCCCCCTACGGAAAGATCTAACCCCGCAACAAGCATGACCATAGTTTGGCCAATAGCTATTATCCCAAGCTGAGCACATTGTCGGAACATGACGGCAAGTGTTTCTTTTTCAAACATTTTCGGAGTGATCAGGGCCGAAATAATCAGCAGTATAACAAGAGTTAAATATACACCGTATTGTTCAATGAACTGGCGAAACTTAAAAGTAGGTTTATCCTGAATAGCTGAGGGCACTGAATCCATTACTAAAGTTATATATTTAAGTTCTTATCTTTGAGTTATTAAACTGAATCTTAGATAAAGTAAGGGGAAAATATGAAAGTATCAGTAATATAGTAGTTTTAATACGTTTTCTCAACATCAATAGCGAAAGCCTAAAATTATTTTGTATCCAGACTGTCCCCAGCGGAATGCCAATGCGGAACCCAATGCTCATGTTCCTCCAATTATGGCAATTGTTTTCCCCAAATCTGACATTAAAATTTCCTTCAGTAAGATAATTTATTTCGATTATTCAGCAAAGAATGTTCTATACCAAATTCTCGTCACTACGTGCGCCGCAGTTTCAACTGAAATCGGTACTTTGTTCAATGTTTCCTGATTGTTAATGATAAAAAATCTAGTGACCTTCACAGCCTTTAGGTTGAAGTTAGATTGTAAAATCACAGCCTAGTTGAAACACACAATCCCCACGTATGACTCTGGCAGGAATCCTTTTGCACACCACGACACCATCCGCCTCAAAATAAATAGGTTCAGATGGTTTTCCAGGTGTCTCAGGGGAATGTGTATATCCTGCGACTTCTCCCTTCATCACTTCATCTCCTAAGCCTTTAACTGGCTCAAAAAGTCCTTCCTCCATTGCATAGCAGTAGTAACTGAAATCAGGCGCGTAGAGCATCCGGGTTTGGGTTGCTGGTATTTGTGTTTTGGCTTGTATCACTCCACAAGCTTGGAGAAATCCAATAATACCTCGTTCACAGATTTGCAAGCATTCCGGAGATACTGTCCCACTGCCCCCCAATTCAGTCCCAATCAAAACAACATTGTTCCTCGAAGCTGCATGATTTGTCGTGCCATCTGCATGTGCCAAAGGGAAAAAGAAGGAATATGGTGCTGCAAAAGCTTTCATCAATTCTTTCATCTTCCTCATTCGCTCTTCGTTCTCTACGACGACGGCAACCACGCTTGGCACATAATGTAGGGAGGAACCACCACTGTGCAAATCAAGACTATAGTCTGCAATACTGAATAACTGGGATTCAATGTAATGGGCGATCATAAAGGAAGGTGACCCATCTGGATCTCCTGGATAAATCCTGTTCAGGTTTTGTTCATCAATCGGGGAAGTCCTTAGTCCTGCTTTAGCCGCAGGAAAATTTGCCATAGGAACAATGATGACTCTACCCTGAATCTCTTCAGGTTTCAATTGATTGATAAGCTTTGATAGTGCGACCTGTCCCTCATATTCATCTCCATGGGTTCCTGAAATCAGGAGGACCGTTACCCCACTTCCATTCTTGATGCAAGCAAGAGGAATGGGTAACCAACCATAAGCAGATCGGTGGACGGAGTGGGGCAATCGTATATAGCCTGTTTGCTTTCCGTTTTTTTCAAAATCAATAGTAGTTTGCAACTTAGAAGGTCTTTTCAACATTTGATGAACATCTATGCAAGGGTTCTATAAAAAGCTTTATTATCAGCTAAATTGATTGAACTAAACTGTCTTGTCGAACGTCGAAAAGGTCGTATGATTTTTTGAACTGTTTCCCCACTGGAGTTGTGTAAAGTGTGGTTCGCTGTTGTGGAGTGCGGTTGATTCTTTTGATTAACTTCACCATCCGTTCCGGAGACATTTCCTGTCCGTGAACCGCACCGGCGGCTCGGGTGATGCTTTCGTTCATCAGCGTTCCCCCCAAATCATTAACTCCAGCCTTGAGGCAAATTTTCACGCCTTCCGGCCCCATTTTTACCCACGAAGTTTGGATGTTGGTGAAGTGTGGATGCAAAACCAATCGGGCCACAGCATGAACCAAAACCGCTTCCCTAAAGGTAGGGCCTTTGCGAGTTTTGCCTTTGCGAAAAATCGGTGCTTCCATATGCACAAAAGGCAAAGGTACAAATTCGGTGAATACGCCGGAACGTCCGTTGCAGGAAGTTTGTTTTTGCAGTTCGCGCAAACGCAATAAATGACGAGCGATATGTTTTGGTTTTTCGAGATGGCCGTACATCATTGTTGCCGTCGTGCGGAAACCGACTTCGTGGGCATCACGCATCACGGACAGCCATTCTTCGGTGTTCAATTTGTCCGGACAAATCAACGCACGCACTTCGTCATCCAAAATTTCGGCGGCAGTTCCGGGCAAAGTGTCGAGTCCGGCGGCCCGCAAACGCCGTAAAAATTCCGCTACACTCAGGCCTAAAGTTTGCGCTCCCTGCCAAATTTCTAACGGCGAAAAAGCGTGAATGTGCATGTCCGGAACTGCGGTTTTGATTGCAACGCAAATATCGAGATACGTTTGCCCTGTATAATTCGGATGAATCCCGCCTTGCAAACAAACTTCCGTTGCGCCACGCTCCCAGGCTTCTTTGGTGCGCAAAACAATTTCTTCCAGTTTCAAATCATACGGTTTTCCTCGTAAATTTTCTGACATCTTGCCTTTGGAAAATGCACAAAATCCACAACGGAAAGTACAAATATTGGTGTAATTGATATTGCGATTGACGACGTAAGTTACCACATCACCATTGACTTGTTTCCGCAATTCATCGGCGGCCAGACAAACTGCGTCAAAATCGTTTCCACGTGAACGCAAAAGTTTTTCGATTTCTGTTTCAGACCATTCTGTCTTTGTTTTTTGGGATTGCAAAAGTTTTTCAATTTCCAGATTAATCCGCATTTCCCGGAAGTTATTTTGAGGATTGAATATTTCAGGCGGTCTGGTTTCTTGTCCCGGAGACCACGAATCGGTGCGTGCAAAGCCTTCACTATCGCAAACATGCAGAACTGGCGGACGTAGTATCTCGTCTAACCAAATTTCAGCATTTAAGGCATATTCCGGATAAATCGCCAACCGTTCCGTCATTATTTTAGGGGTTTCATCCTTTCCTGAACATTCAGCAGTAATCCGCGACAATTCTTGCAATTCCGGCCAAGGTGCTTCCGGATTGACATGATCCGGAGTGATTGGGGAAATACCGCCCCAATCATTGATTCCAGCGTCGATCAAGGCTTTCAAATTGTTTGCGGTATTTTGATTTCCGGAACTTAAATTTGGCGGAGCTTGCAAATTCATTTCTGGTCCAAAAATAATCCGCGCCACCGCAATTGTCCACACCAATTCCTCAAGATTTGGTTCAGGAAAATTGACCATTTTTGTTCCGGATTTGGCACGGAAATTTTGGATGATAATTTCCTGAAGGTGACCGTATTGTTTGTGCAACTCCCGCAAGGCCAGCAATGATTCAATGCGCTCCAAACGTGTTTCGCCAATGCCTATTAGAATTCCGGAAGTAAACGGTATTTTCTCGATTCCCGCTAGTCTGATCGTTGCTAAACGAAGACTTGGTAATTTGTCAGGGGAGCCGTAATGTGGTCCGCCTTTTTCACAGAGTCGTTTAGCAGAGCTTTCCAGCATCAAACCTTGCGAAACTGAAACTTTCCGCAACTTCCGCAAATCTTCGGCAGACATTGTGCCGGCGTTGATGTGCGGCAAAAGATTGGATTCGGAAATGATGTGTTCTGAGATTTCATTCAAGTAGGAAAGAGTGGTTTCATGTCCCAAACTCGCTAATTCCTGCCGTGCCTCCTTGTAGCGTAACTCCGGTTTGTCCCCCAAAGTGAACAACGCTTCTTTACATCCCGCTGCTTCGCCCTGTTTGACAAGTTCTAAAACCTCGTCAGGAGTCATAAAACTTCTAATATGATTTTTTGGTGTCTCGGCAAAAGTGCAGTAGTGGCAAAAATCCCGACAGAGTTTGGTCAGTGGAATAAAAATTTTACGGGAATAAGAGATTAAATTACCGTGACCTTCATCTCTAAGCTGAGAGGCAAGTTGAATAAGATTCTTTGTGTCTTTGACATTGACAAGTGCTACTGCTTCAGCTTCTGTGGGCTTGCCTTTTAGAAATTGATCCATAGGAATTTTAGTTATTAGGTGTATTAAACCTTCAAAATAAATTATTTTGCAAATATTTATTTTATTAGAGAATATAACCCTTGGGTGATCATAAAACCAAGGTCGTCTCCATACTGGATCAGAGGGATTCCGTCCAGAGATTTGAGTTTTATTGATTTAATCCACTTCTTCTTTCACTTGAATGATTGAAGCCATTCATCAAGGCGCTCCAAACCTCTTTCCAGCTTTGGGATGGACGTAGCATAACACAATCGTAGGTATGAATCAAATTGAGGGCCAAATGCACAACCTGGCGCGAGGCCTACCCCATAATTTTTGAGAATATTTTTGGCCATACTCAGACTTTCATTACAATCACGTATTTTGAAAAATGCATAAAAAGCAGCTTCTGGAACGCAAAACTCAATACGTTCTTGGGAATCAGCCCATTCTTTAAATCGGGATAATGCTTTCAAATAGCGCTTGTTATTTTCGCGAATAAATGTTTCACCTTCCTTCAAAGCTATAATACCTCCTTGTTGGATAAAGGTTGGAGGACCTGCGACATTATACTCAGTTAATTTCTCCAATTGTGTCTCCAGCTTAGACGGGGCCGTGATCCATCCAAGTCTCCAGCCTGTCATGGCCCAGGATTTTGAAAAACTATTTACAATAATAACGCGGTCTTCATCCTTGACCACTTCACAGAAAGATGGAGAATGATCTAAATTAAAACTTATTCTTGCGTAAACCTCATCGCTAATAATCCAAATTCCACTTTTTCTTGCAAATTCTAGTACTGCTTTCTGTTCATCTGAGCTCATCATCCAGCCCGAAGGATTATTCGGTGAATTTATTATTATGGCTGAAGTATTGTTATCACAAGCATCAAAGAGTTGGTCGAGGTCAAGCGACCAACCTTCTTCTTTCATTTTGAGCGGAACACCTTCTACTTCTGCACCAATAATATGCTGGACAGCTGGGATATTAGGCCAACAGGGTAACACTACCACCACCTTCGATCCATACGGTATCAAAGTCTGAGCAGAGATCATCAAAGCATTCATTCCAGAAACTGAAACCGTGACCTGTTCAGTACAAATACTTGTTTCGTAAAGTCTGTTCATGTAATCACAAATAGTTTCGCGTAAAGGGAGCAGACCTGAATTAGGAGCATAGAACGTTTCTCCAAGATCCAAAGAAAGTTTTGCAGCAGATCGGATGAATTCAGGCGTACTGACATCAGGTTCACCAAACCAAAACTGAACGACGTCTTCCTGATTCACTGCGGATCTTGCAACTTCTCGAATTGGCGAAAAGGGAAGTTCGAAAATATCCTTTCGGATTCCCAGATTATTCACCAAATTTTTCTTTTCCATTTCATTATTTCTAACGTTCTATCGAATTTTAAATTGAAAATAATTTGCCAATTTTGTGCCATTAGCTTACAAAAACAGGCCATATTTGGGGAGATGTGGCAATAGTGAAGAGATTATAATATTGATATTGTTATCCTTATTTGTTGCAGTATATCCCTGTATACCTACTATCAAAGTTTGCATCAAGGAAAAACGGGTATTCTCGGAAACTGTGTGTTTGCAACGTTTTCTAAGAATATCAAACAATTAACCTTCGCAGGGTGTCAGTCTGAAATTCCTCCCAACTCCTCTCAACTCCTCTCGATTCCGTATGAATCGGAAGTTTTGCTACCAATCTGCTACCAAAATTTAGAAGATGTTCCATGTAGGTATTAAGGTGTATTTTACAAGAATCGGGTGTTTTATTTAGTGTATCTGACTGGTTCGGCCAAATTACTACCAAAATTTTTCTTCAAATTAGTATCCAAATGAAGGTTTAATAATTCTCTCCAAGACTAGTATCTCTGGATTGTACGAGTTATAATCGAATCTGGTGTTTGATGAGTTGAAAAAAGGCGGCATATCTGGTTGACTAAAATTGTCAATAAACAATCAACCATTTAAAAAGGATATGCCACCATGGATAAGAATAGCATTTTAGA
>Ga0208748_1001073_pt1 | contig 12912 bp, 10 predicted proteins | sample Knorr_S7_td_Bott_FD_185599 | JGI IMG/M metagenome (GOLD analysis project Ga0208748, IMG submission 185599) | Marine microbial communities from Southern Atlantic Ocean transect - Knorr_S7_td_Bottom_ad_4513_LV_A (SPAdes) (version 2) | ecosystem: Environmental > Aquatic > Marine > Oceanic | place... | reverse complement strand
GCCATCCCCATCTATGTCGCCGACAGCCATGTCGCTGAGATATGGATCGTTGATCATGATCGGATCGGCTGAGTCCCACTTGTGGACACGCTCTTGGCAGTCGCCCCAGAGTATAGTCAGGTTGCCGGGAACATGCGGGCCGCCGACGAAGCGGATGTTCTGTTGGTAGTAGACCAGGTCGTTCGCGCCATCGCCATTGACATCGGCGATTTCAATCCTGACACCGTCTGCAGTATCGCGGAATCCAGCACGGTGTGAATCGTTATTCGAGATGAAAACATCCTGTCTGTCTTTGAAGCCGCCATTTCCATCGTTGTAGAGGACCGAAACGAAGTGGCCCATCGCACTCGCTGCGGCGATATCGTTGTCCCCGTCACAGTCGAGATCGCCGATTGAGATGTAGGCTGGATCTCGTTGCACAGCGTATTGAGTGATTCCGGATGCAGACACCGCTGGAATCAGTGAGAGCATCGGTGAGCTGAGCATGATCATGACTAGAAGAATTGCCAATCTTCCGTCGCGAGCATTCGAATTGACATTCTTAAGCGAGGCTAACATGGCTCGTCCGAAATTCAGTCGATTCTTATGTGTTGGCCTGCTCTGACACACTCAACTCCATAGGAGTTGGAGCAATATGATGCAAAAAACTCAGCGTGCTTCAAGCCAACTCGGGTTCGGGGCGTACTGGGTTTCAAGTCCACCATGAATTCGCTCCAGCCTGCCAAGCAACCAAAGTCGATCGAGGAATATCTTCAGATCGATTCCCGTGCGATTGATGCGCTCGCCGAGGAGCGCCTCGATCGATCCTATCGGGAGTGATGTATGGCCGTGTTCACGGACCACGAGAGTGAGAACCAACTGAATCCAAGCCTCGGCCATCGGATCGCCCGAGATATTGTCGGACAGCGGTTCGAGAGGTTCGTCGAGTTCATCGAGGAAGAGGCTGATCGCGGCGAGATCAGGGTCGGTTCGAGAGGGCGTGCCGAGACGCTCCATTCCCGCGTCGACATCGAGCTCGCCGATGGTGCGGACGACCGAGGGTAGACGGCTTGGGTCGGGCGGTGGTCCAGGCAGCACAGGCACCTGTCGCTCAGGCGCAGATTCCTCTCTCGATGACAGATTGATTCTTGATACTGGATGCGTATATCCGATGTCTCCATCCAGCCCAATCCTCTCACGATAGAGTTCGACCCACGATGCCGGACCTTGAATCACGATTTCGACATCGTGGTCGTTGGAACGGAAGCTGAATCGGATGTTCCCCTCGTCGCTCATCAACTCACCCGTTGCGTCACTCGATTTGAACCTCAGGCTGCCGCGAGATTGCGCAGAACCGCCTGCAGAATGCCACCGTGACGGTAGTAATCGACCTCTACTGGCGTGTCGAGACGGACCTTCGCTTGGAATTCGGTCACTTCGCCGCTCGGCTTGGTCGCCGTGACTTGGATGGTAGAGAGTGGTTCGAGGTCGGAGTGAGTTGGGATGTTGAAACTCTCCGTGCCGTCAAGGCCCAGCGAGTCAGCACTCTCGCCGGTCAGGAATGTCAGTGGAAGGACTCCCATTCCGACGAGGTTCGAGCGATGGATGCGCTCGAATGAGGTCACTATCACAGCCTTGACACCGAGGAGGAGGGTTCCTTTCGCCGCCCAATCGCGGCTGCTGCCGGTGCCGTACTCGGCGCCGGCGAGGACGACGAGTGGAGTGCCGGTTGCTTGGTAGCGCATGCTGGCTTCGTAGACCGATGTGACTTCACCGCTGGGGAAATGAGTGGTGAATCCGCCTTCTGTTCCAGGGGCTATCTGATTGCGGATCCGAACGTTGGCGAAAGTCCCCCGCAGCATCACTTCGTGGTTGCCGCGGCGGCTTCCGAAGGAGTTGAAATCACGCGCTTCAACACCTTTCGAAATGAGGTACTGGCCAGCCTCGCCGTGGTGAGGGAAGGCGCCTGCTGGACTGATGTGATCGGTGGTGACAGAATCGCCGAATTTGACCAAGACACGTGCGCCTTCGATCGCCTCGATCGGTGAGGGTGTCGCTTCTATGTCTTCGAGGAAAGATGGCAGTCGGATGTAGGTCGAATCCTCTGCCCATGGGTAAAGCGCGCTCGCTTCGCTGGCGATGGCGTCCCAGCGCGGTTCCTCGAGGATATCGGAGTAGCGATCCTTGAACATCTGTGGATTGATGGCCGCGCTCATTGTGGTGCGGATCTCCTCATCGCTCGGCCAGATGTCGGCGAGCATGACCGGCTCACCGCTTGGGTTGTGGCCGATTGGCTCCGATTCGAAATCGATGTCGAGGGTTCCCGCGAGCGCATAAGCGACGACGAGGGGCGGGCTGGCGAGATAATTCGCCTTGACCATCTGATGGATGCGCCCCTCGAAGTTACGGTTGCCCGAGAGAACGCTGCAGACCACGAGATCGGCCTCGTCGACCGCCGCGGCGATGGCAGGATCCAGAGGTCCCGAATTACCGATGCAAGTGGTGCAACCATAGCCGACGACGCTGAATCCAAGTGCGTCGAGATCCTTCGTCAAATCAGCCGCGTCGAAGTATTCGGTGACGACTCGGGAACCCGGAGCCAGACTCGGTTTCACCCAAGGTGCGATCGACAGACCCGCTGCCCTCGCATTCCGAGACAGAAGCCCTGCCGCGATCATCACGCTCGGGTTGCTGGTATTCGTGCAACTGGTGATCGCTGCAATCACAATATCCCCGTGATTCAGGTCAACGCCCTTTCCGGCGATCTCAGCCGAGGCGTCGTTGCGCGCCGGATCGACTCCGTGACCGTGATGACCGATCGGCGCGTTCAGAGTCTCGCGCCAATGCGTCTTCATCGCAGTCAGATCGACCCTGTCCTGCGGGCGCTTCGGACCAGCGAGTGCGGGCTCTACGGTGCCGAGGTCAAGCGAGAGGTTGGAGGTGAACTTCGGAGTCGGAGTTTCAGCCATGAGGAAGAGTCCCTGTGCGCTCAGATAGCGCTTCACATCCTCGACGTGCGACTCATCTCGACCAGACAATCGCATGTATTCCAACGTAGTCTCATCGACGGGGAAGAAGCCACACGTCGCCCCATATTCGGGAGACATATTGGCAATGGTGGCACGGTCCGGTAGACTCAGGTTCGCAAGGCCAGTACCGTGGAACTCGACGAACTGCCCCACGACCCCATGAGCACGGAGCATCTGCACTATTCTGAGGGTCATGTCAGTTGCAGTCACACCGGGTCGCAGTGAGCCAGTCAACTCGAATCCTGTGACCTCGGGAAGAAGCATGTAAATCGGTTGTCCGAGCATCACGGCTTCGGCCTCTATTCCGCCTACTCCCCAGCCGAGAACGCCTAGGCCATTGATCATCGTCGTATGGCTGTCGGTGCCGACGAGCGTGTCGGGCAGCCAGACGCCATCATCCTCACGCGCCACGCTCGCGATCCATTCCAGATTCACTTGATGAACGATGCCACGACCGGGAGGGACAGCGCGGAAATTGTCAAGGCTCTGTTGTCCCCACTTGAGGAATTGATAGCGCTCGAGATTGCGCTCGTATTCAATTTCCAGATTGCGCTCGCGGGCATTGGGGAAGAGTCCCGATACGTCGACCTGAACCGAGTGATCGATGACCAGATCGACCGGGACCTGTGGATTCACCTTCTCGGGGTCGCCGCCCAGATTGACCATCGCGTCGCGCAGCGCCGCGATGTCGACAACAGCAGGAACTCCAGTGAAATCCTGCAGCAGAACCCGACTAGGACTGAAAGGGATCTCTTTGCGAGTCATGGTCGGCGACCAAGCGGCGATTCGCTCGACATCAGCAGCGGTGATGAGGAAACCATCGCACTTGCGCAGAGCAGCCTCGAGCAGCAGTCGAATGGTGAATGGCAGCTCTGCCAGTGAGCAGATTCCGGCTTCTTCGAGAACCGCCAACGAATGAAAAGAAGCGGTTGAGCCATCGTGTTTCACGAATGTCGCTAGCGAATCGAAGGCACTGTCCGCAACCATATCCAATCACCCGTGTGAAGAAACGGCGCGACGGCCCTCCATGAAGGTGACTCAGTGAATTGGTGAGTGGACTTGAGGTAAATCAGCTTCTGACGACACTGATCAGGCGAACATCCTGAGATGGTTTGTCGCCGCCTAAGGCGGTCGCGACCTCGCTGATCGCATCGACGACATCCTGCCCCGAAATCACCTGTCCATAGACCGTATGGCAGGCGTTGCCTTGAGCCGCGCAATCCTTTCCCTCATTCCAGTCGAGGTGGCTTGGAGCCGAATCAGAGGGGACGAGATAGAACTGGCTGCCATCGGTATTCAATCCAGAATGTGCTGCGGCGAGGGCGCCAGGTACGTGCTTGAGACCATTGGTGTGTTCGCCGGGAACCGCCCAATCCTTGAGTGGGCAAGTCTCTGCCGTGTATTGTTGATTGTTACTGTCGTGGGTCTGGCCATTGCAATATCCATACCATACGCCAGAATAGCCACCACTGCCGCTCTGCATCTCGATGTCACCCCCTTGCACCATGAATCCGTCGATCACCCTGTGGAAGATGGTGAAATCATACTTGGATTCATCGACCAGAGAGAGGAAACTCTCGACGTGCTTCGGAGCAGCATCCTGATACAATTCGATGATTATCGTTCCTTCGACTCGTGTGTTCGGGTCGCTTGGGTGGACATAGGACACCTCCATCGTCACGAATGGATTCGTCGATTCACGCTCGAGAACTTCTCCAGCATACTTGAAGGCGATCAGGAAAGCGATCATCGACGCCATAATCACCACGACACCCAGAGGTGTCGGATTGCCATCGTCGAAGAACTGCCAACTCTTCCCCAGAGAAATCGATTCTTCATCCATCATCGATATGAGTTTGTTCATGCTTCGACGGACGTCCTTGTTATTGGAATCCAGTTTCAGTGCCTTTTGGTAATTCTTGAGGGCTCGCTGCCAATGGCGTCGACGAGCGCCAATCTCGATTTCGCCCATGGCGATTTGAGCTTCGGCTGCTAAAGCGAGCACCCTTGCTCTGTGGTGATTACTTTCTGCAGCAGCATCCCAAGCAGTAGAACGAAGAATCTCCAAAGCATTCTCAGGATTACCAGAATTAATCGCATTCTCGGCCTCTTTGAGGGCGGCTATCAGCTCACTTGGCACTGGGGGCATACGCCGCCCGAACACGCACCCCTTGAAAACCGCAACGGCTGTCGATTCCTCGCTACGCGAGGGATTTGGGAATGGCAACGGCTAAGACCGGATTTCACTCGGAACACGTTGCACAAGGACTCCGGTCGTGCGCCAAGGACCCCGGGAGACACCGAAAAGGATGACTCGTATCATCAATGATTTCACACTCAACATCGCCACAGCCAACGGTACAGGTTCGCAGTCATCGAACCTGATTCTGTTGCATTCCATGTTCGAAATGGGAGTGAACGTCAGTGGGAAGAACCTCTTCCCAAGCAACATCTCGGGTCTTCCGACTTGGTTCATCATCCGGGCAAGTGACGCTGGATATCAAGCACCAGGTGACGTGACACACATTCAGGTAGTCATGAACAAAGATACTTGGTTCGCCGACGTCGAGAAAGTCGAGGCTGGGGCCTGCATCATCTACAACGAGGATGTCAAACTACCAGTCGAGCGCGACGATTGCATCGTTCTCGGAATGCCGATGACGAAGATGGCTCGCGCCATCAATCCGAAACTCGCGCGCCTGATTTCGAATATGTACTACGTCGGCGGCCTCGCCGAGGTTCTCGGCTTGGACGACGAAGCGATTCATGCCGCTGTCGCACAGCAATTCAAAGGCAAGGAAAGAGCGATTGAACTCAATATTCGAGCCATCGAAGAGGGGCGTGCGCACGCGCGCGAGAACTGGGAATGCGACATCGGTCATCGTATCGAAGCGCGCGAGAAGAACCCGAACACATACCTCATCGAAGGCAATGAAGCGACGGCTCTCGGCTCCATCTTCGGTGGCGTCAACATGCTTTCGTGGTATCCTATCACACCATCATCAAGCTTGGCTGAAAGCATCATAGATTGGCTCCCCAGATTGCGAACCGCCGAAGATGGTGGCGCCACCTGCGCAGTCATCCAAGCCGAAGATGAACTAGCTGCTGCTGGCATGGTGATCGGCGCTGGCTGGGCTGGCGGCCGAGGAATGACCTGCACCAGTGGCCCGGGAATCTCCCTGATGTCCGAATTCGTCGGACTCGCTTACTTCGCCGAGATTCCGGGAGTGATCTGGGATGTCAATCGCGTCGGGCCATCAACTGGACTGCCGACGCGCACCCAGCAAGGTGACCTGACGATGCTCTACGAAGCCAGCCACGGAGACACGCAACACATCATCCTCATCCCTGGAACTGTCGAGGAATGCTTCGAATTCGGCTGGAAGGCATTCGATGTCGCCGAGCGCTTCCAAACCGTTGTCTTCGGCTTCAGCGATCTCGACCTCGGCATGAATCGCTGGTCAACCGCTGGCTTCGATTACCCCGACCAAGCGTTGGACCGCGGGAAGGTGATTCGCACTCAGGAAGAACTCGACGCGGTCGAGAACTTCGGCCGCTACCGGGATGTCGACGGCGACGGCATCACCTATCGCACCCTGCCCGGCAGCGGTCTCGAACCGCTTCTCTACCGTGGCTCAGGCCACGATGAGGATGGTATCTATTCCGAAGATCCCGCCGTCTACCAAGCCACCGTTTCGCGCCTGAAACGGAAGATCGACGGCGCCCGCGACCTGCTTCCGGCACCGATCATCCGAGCCGAAACCGATAAGCAGGTTGGCATCATCTACTACGGTTCGATGGAGAACACTATCACGGAGATCGATGACATCCTCGAATCGACGGGACTCTCGGTCAGCACCTGCAGAGTCCGAGCATTACCCTATCACTCAGACGTCGAGGCATTCATGGCAGAGCACGATCGAGTCATCGTCCTCGAAGTCAACCGCGACGGACAACTCTACGGAATCCTGCGCAAGGAACTGCCGGTCGAACTCCTGCCCAAGATGCACAGCGTCGCCTTCAGCGATGGCATCCCGCCACGCGCCCGTGTGTACGCGGAAATGGTCCTCGAAACTCTCGAACACGCAAAGGAGGTGAGTGCATGAGCATGCGACCGATCCAACTCAATGTCATCGACTTGCCCAAGACCGATTACACCGGAGGCAAGTCCTCACTCTGCCCGGGCTGTGGCCATGACCAAATTTCCAATGTCATCATACAAGCCGCCTGGGATAACGGCATCCCACCCGAAACCATAGCCAAGATGTCCGGAATCGGCTGCTCCTCCAAAACCCCAGCTTATTTCCTCTCCAAGAGCCACGGATTCAACACCGTTCACGGCAGAATGCCATCGGTCACAACTGGCGCCAACATGGTCAACAGAGACCTTGCTTTCATCGGGGTGTCAGGTGACGGCGACACAGCGTCGATCGGCATCGGTCAGTTCATCCACGCCATCCGCCGCAACCTGAACATGGTCTACATAATCGAGAACAATGGAGTCTACGGCTTGACCAAGGGACAGTATTCGGCGACCGTGGAGATGGGGTCGAGGAAGAAGAAGGGAGAGCCAAACGAGAACCCTCCAATCGATCTTTGCAAGATGGCTATCAACCTTGGTTGCGGATTTGTCGCAAGATCATTCTCTGGAAGCAAGAAACAGCTGACTGCGCTGCTACGCGCCGCCCTGTCATACAAGGGAATGGCCGTCATTGACGTCATCTCACCCTGTGTCACCTTCGCCAACAACGACGATTTCTACAAGTCTTATCATTATGTCAAGGCGAACGACGAGGAGCTCCATGCCGTCGATTACATTCCACACTTCACGCCGCTTGAGGAGGTCGAGATTCCCGGAGGTCAGTATCAGGATGTCAAGCTCTTCGATGGCTCGACTCTGCGTCTTGCGACCATCGAAGACAAACATGACCACAGCGATGTGATCGCTGCTCTGTCAGTGATTCACGAGGCAGAGAGCAGCGGCAAACATGTTACTGGGCTTCTGTTCTATAATCCAGAGATGAAAACCGCCGACGAGCAACTAGGGCTGACCGAGACACCGCTCGTCGATCTGGATGAGGCTCAATTGCGTCCGAGCGAGGCCGCGCTGGCCGAACTCAACGCTTCTTTCCGCGCTTGAGCACCTGAAGGCGAGGATTGGTAGTCCCTCCCGGATTCGAACCAGGGTCATGGGATCCAGAACCCCACATGATGGACCACTACACTAAGGGACTAGCGAGTCGGCGAGATGGGGCCGCTATTTCAACAGAACCGCTCGACCCAATAGTTGCCGCCATGCGAGAATAAGTCGCGGAAGGCTGAGTCTGCAGATACATCGCCGAGGTCATTTTCAATCAATTCCAGACCACGGCGAATGAGCCGAGTTGAAAGAAGTGAGAAATTGATCAGAATAATTGTCTGCTCTAGTGATTCATAGAAATCAGAACGAGAATAAATGAAATCACGACGCAGTCGTCTAGATGAGTGAATTCGGTCGTCTGAGGCTGAATAAAATCGCTAGAGCACGCGCATGAGGATCTTGGAGACCCAAGTTATCATGATGATGACCATGAACCAAGCCAGTGCGTAACGGGCGATTGGTTTGGTTTCTTTCTTTGGTGGAAAGGGGTCGATTCCGGCCTCGATCGCCTCGGCGAACAGGGCGAGTTCCTCCTCGATGGTCTCTGGGTCGCGCACACTCACACCTCAAGTTTCGGCAGTTGGATTCCAGCCGGAGAAGTATTCCTCTTCCATCACTGCGAAATCAGCCTTGGTACCAGCGAGGTCGACGCTGAGGCTGGCATAATTTTCGTCGATTCGCCCATGGTTGCTCGACTTCGGAATTGTAATCGCGCCGGTATCGTAAACCCACTTGATGGCGGCCTGTGCAGGTGTGCAGCCCACCGATTCAGCGATTGCGACGAGCCGCTCGTCTGAGATTTTGTCGCCTCGTGCGAGCGGTGAGTAAGCCATGGGAACAGCGCCAATCGCTTCAGTCGCGGCGTGCAGAGCGGGCCGCTGCAGCCAAGGATGGATCTCGATCTGGTTAACCGAGGGCATGATGGTCGCATAGGAGCGCATCGCATCGAGATGGTGAGCCCCGTAATTGCTGACGCCTATGGCTCTGGTCCATCCGCGCGCCAGACATTCTTCCATCCCGCGCCAGACATCCGCACGCGCATCGATATCCTCGGGTGGCGCGTGGACGAGATAGAGGTCCATCCTGTCGAGTCCAAGATTATCGAGACTCTTCCGGCAGTGCTGAATCGTCTCGTCATAACTCACTGCATCCATACGACGTAATTTGGTGACTACGAATAATTCGTCACGCTCAACCCCACTCTCTCGAATCGCCTCGCCCGTCTCGCTCTCATTCGAGTAGGCCCTCGCCGTGTCGATAAGCCGGTAACCCGAGTTGATCGCGTGCAGAATCGCTCCCTTGCATTGACCACCTTCGGCCAATTGCCAGACGCCGAGGCCGAAGCGTGGCATCTCAATCTGGTGTAGTCGCTCACCGCTTGCGACCGAGGTGTGGCCGATGGTGATGGTCTCATGCATACGGCGTCGTCGCGAGGGCGGGATTTGAATGCATTTGTTCGGGGCTGCCTTGAAGACTCAGACCCTTTCGAGCGGTTCATGGCTGAGTTGCCAGAGGGCGTCGAACTACCCACAGCCAGCATCGCGACCCCACGCCCTTCCGCAGCAGCCGTTCTGAGTCGTGAAACCCATAATGGTCTTGAGATTCTGCTCTGTCACCGAGTTGCCGAGGTACCCGCGTTCCCGGACTTCTGGGCCTTTCCTGGCGGCGGCGTCAGTCGGGTTGACCGCACCGCTGCCGATGCTCATCCGAAATGGTTCGCGGGGCGGCAGGACCGCGTCTCGCTGATTACTCTGCTGCGCGAGATGGTCGAGGAAATTGGCATTGCACCCGATGGTTCCGGAGGCTTTCTCGAGGTATCGAATGAAGTTCGTGATGCAGTCAATTCTGACAAGGCTGCTTGGGTTCGCCTCGCTGCGGAGGGCAGCCTTGCAGTAAAGCGTTTTGAGGCTGAGGTGATCAGCGAGCGCACGACTCCGCCACTGGCTCCCGTGCGCTTCGACAATCGCTTCTATCACGTCGCTTTGGGGGCTTCGAAGGTCGAGCCGAGTTTCCCCTCTGGTAGGTCGGAATTCGATGGATTCCGATGGTGGAAGCCAGCCGATCTGCTCGCTTCTTGGCTGGCTCACGAAGTTCGCTTGCCTCCTCCGCAGGTCACCCTCATTCGGGACATCACCGACTCGGGTTTCGAGGTGCTCGCAGCCGACCCTCCCTCTGGATACCACATCATCGAGTTCGCGCCCGGAGTAGAATGCGTACCATTGCCTACAGCGACCTTACCTCCAGCGACTCACACGAATTGCTACGTTCTCGGCGTCGCCGGCGGTCAACGCGTCATTGTCGACGCAGCCGCCAAATCACCTGAGGCATTGGCGATTCTGGCGGCGAAAGTTGAGGAAATCAAAGCGACTGGAAGCACCATAATCGCCACCGTTTTCACTCATCGTCACCCCGACCATATCGGCGACCTATCGGCCATTTCCAAACTCTACCAAGCGCCGATATGGGCTAGCGCTGAGACTCACGAGCTAATCCCGCCGTGTGATACCGACAGCAACATCTCAGACGGCGACACCTTCACCCTCGATGGCCCCGCAGGTTTGGTGACTTGGACGGTCCTTGAGACACCCGGCCATTGCCCTGGACACATCTGTCTGGCCAGTCAAGCCGGAATAATCAGCGGTGACAATGCAGTCGTTGTGGGTACCATTCTGGTGCCTTCAGGGGAGGGCGACATGAACGCATATCTCAACGGACTCGAACGCCTTCGCGCCCTCGATTCACCCCTCCTCTTCCCGGGCCACGGCCCTATGGCAGCAAACCCGAACCGTCTGCTCACACACTATATCAAACACCGAAGAGCACGCCACGCACTCGTCCTCGCTGCGGTTGAAGAAGGACTGAGCGATGTCGAATCAATCGCTGAATCGGCGTACCGAGACACCCCCCAAGCACATCCGATGCTGGCGATCGACCAAACCCTCTCTCACCTCTACGCACTTGCGAGGACTGAGCGATGTCGAATCAATCGCTGAATCGGTGTACCGAGACACCCCCCAAGCACATCCGATGCTGGCGATCGACCAAACCCTCTCTCACCTCTACGCACTGGCGCAGTCCGGCGAAGTCGTTACCGATAACGACACATTCAGAAAGGCCTGAAAGACCTCGAAGAACTCGAGCGCGCACCCGTCATTGGCGCAAAACCAAGCGCTGTCCCATCGGAGTGATACTGCTTGTTCTGCTAATAATAGTGCTAGTTATGGCTCGTGTCGATGCCAGAATGCCCATCCAGGTGAGGTCGGGTGGAGGGATGTACGGACCCGGGCAGGGGATGTACGGACCGGGGTACTACGGTGGACCTTGGTACCGGAGGCCATGGTTCCACCGCAGACGCACTCATTTCCACCACAGAAGGAGCAGGACTAGCAGAGTTACCAGGAGTTCTGGTGGCTCTCGGCGCTCATCTGGTGGCTCTCGGCGCTCATCTGGTGGTGGTCGGCGAAGTTCTGGTGGCGGTCGGCGAAGTTCTGGTGGCAGTCGGCGAGGCCGGTGAATAACAGCCCTTCTCCGAAGGTCTGAAATCAAAGTCGAAGCATTGCTCGACCAAGATGCACCCAGACTGGCAGGTCGTTCCTCAATTCGAGGGCGCTTCGAGCGAGGAAATCCATGTTCCCGCGGCAGATGGTGTTACCGTTCGCGTCCTACGCTGGACTCCACTCGATGCGGTTGCTGCGCAGTCGCGTACTCTGGTGATGATTCCCGGCTGGAATTCGGTCATCGAAGGTTGGCTGCCGATCTTGTCTGAATGGGTCAAGCAACGACCTATCATCAGCATCGAGACACGTGAGAAGGACAGTTGTGTGATCGATGGAGAAATCGACAAATCGACTTTCTCGATGCCGAATCTCTACGGCGACATCTGTCTCGCTCTGAGAAATCTCGGCATCGACTCGACAAAATGCGACGCATTCGGCTCATCACTCGGAGCGACTCTGCTGCTCGAGGGATTGCGAGATGGAGCACTCGAGTTTCGCTCGCTCACCGTTCTTTCGCCGAACCTCGCTTTCCCAGCCCCGCTGTGGGCGAAAATCATGATGCCGTCGCCCGTTTTCGTTTACGCGCCATTGGTTCGCTTCGTCATCTGGTATCTCGACAAACGACTGGAAGAGGAGGGTCAGCGCATCCGTTATCGCCGCACCTTGCTCGCAGCCCACATTCCCCGCCTACGGCTCTGTACGCTCGTCTTCTCGAAGTTCAAAATGGACCTAGACTTCACCGATATTATGCTTCCAATCGGTATACTAAGCGCCTCTTCCGACACTCTGCACGACCATGGCAACGCCGGCGTTCTCGACGCCGCCCTGCCCAACAGCACGCTGATCGAGATTGAAAGCAATCAATTCGCCCACGAACCCGAAGCGATACCACTCATCGAAGCCTTCCAATCATCCATCCACTCCTGAGATTGAATCGAGAGGAGGCTTCGAATCATCACGGCTACCTCGCCGAAACTGCCCCCTACCATTCTGTTATCTTGCCGTGACGGCCACCACTCCACTACCTCGATAGCCGTGGTCTTCAAGCGATGGAAATACGCTCGACTGCGTTCTCTTTTCGACTGAGCGAGAACGGATTGAATCGCCGCCTTCGGCGGCCTAGATGAGCGCTCTCGACCGTCTGAGGCAAGGCTGAGAACGCGGTCGGCAGTTGGTGGGCCCGCCAGGATTTGAACCTGGGTCTGTGCACCCCGAATGCACAAGTATAGCCAAGCTAACCCACGGGCCCTTGTGTTTGTTCAGTCGC
>Ga0208748_1001072_pt1 | contig 12919 bp, 9 predicted proteins | sample Knorr_S7_td_Bott_FD_185599 | JGI IMG/M metagenome (GOLD analysis project Ga0208748, IMG submission 185599) | Marine microbial communities from Southern Atlantic Ocean transect - Knorr_S7_td_Bottom_ad_4513_LV_A (SPAdes) (version 2) | ecosystem: Environmental > Aquatic > Marine > Oceanic | place... | reverse complement strand
GGCGCTGGTAGCGCGCGGCGACGCGTGGCTAGACGTGGGTCGGCGCTGGGCGCGCTGGTTCTGGCTGCTGACCGCGAGCGCGCTGACGATGGGGGGCTACTGGGCCTACACAACACTCGGCTGGGGCGGCTTCTGGGCGTGGGACCCGGTCGAGACGTCAGGGTTGCTACCGTGGCTGGCGGCCACCACGTTCCTGCACGCGGCGGTAATGGGCAAGCGCAAGCGCCACTACGCGCTGCTAGGGCCGCTGCTGGCGATGATGGTGCTGCTGCTGGTGCTGTTCGAGTCGTTCGTCACCCGCAGCGGCATCTGGCTCTCGGTGCACGCCTTTCTGCCGTCGCAGGGCGAGGATGCCGCGCAGCGGTTCATGAGTATAATGGCCGATGACGCGTCGGTCAAGGGGCTGGTACTGCTGCTTGGCAGCTGTCTGGCGGCGACCGGTTTCACAGCGGCGCGCGCCTACTCGCGCGCGCCGTCGCCCGAGCCGCAGCAGCGCGAAACAGTCGAGGAGTGGCTCGACGAGGATACCACCTTTTTCGGGGCAATCTACACCCAGCTGCTCATCCTAACCGTGACGCTGGTACTGCTGCTGATGGGGGTCAACGGTTACCTGCCCGGCTTCGTCTTCGAGACCCGGCTGGCGCTGTTCGTCGCGCTGCTGGCGGCGTTCTTCGCCATCTACACGCTCCAGCGCTGGCATCCGGTGCGCCAGCTGCTCGGCTGGTGCGTCGCCGCCGCCGTCGCGAGCGCCATTCTGGGGATACTGCTGCTCGGCGCACGCCCCGGCTCGTGGATGGCGGGCGCGGCACTGCCGTGGGCCGCGCTCGCCGGCTACGCGGCGCTGCGCTATCTATGGAGCTTTCGGGGGAAGCCGCTGCTGCCGCGACTGCGCGCGTGGGGGCCCTACATCGCGCACCTGGGCATCATCCTGGTGGCGCTCGGCTACGGCATTTCCTATGGGCTCGACCAAGTCGAGACGGTCGAGCTAGAAGAGGGCGGCTCGACCGAGGCGGCCGGCTTCACGATTACGCTCGATGACGTCGTAATGCGCCCCGGCGAGGAGAACCGGCTGGAGGCGCAGTTCCGGCTGCACCGCGGCGAGCGGCTGGTGGTGGACGGCACCGCCGCCAGAGTCAACACCGCCGGCACCGCCGACTGGCGCACGCTCATCTACCTTGAGCACCACCTGGACCGCGACATCTACGTCACGCTGGACGAGGCGGTCCCCGGCGAGGGAGACCAGCCGAGCCGCGCCACACTCACCGTGCGGCAGATTCCCGGCATAATGCTGGTCTGGACCGGCGCGCTGCTAACGACCGGCGGTATGGCGCTCACGATTTTCACCGACTGGGCGCCCGGCAAGCGGTGGCTGCGAAAGGTCGGGAAGTAAGGATTGATTAGGCTGGGCCAGATACTCAATCTCTTTCAGCGCCGCCCGCGCAGCGTTGCCATCACGAAACTAGAGACAAACGAGCCCGGGTGCCGAGCCACCGGCGTTGTCGTCCTGGCGGAGCGCCCGCTGCCGCGCTCCTTCTCCGCCCCGCTACCCATCCGAGCGTCGGAAGTCCACGGTGGGGCTGCTCCCTTCCGGGCCTGACCCGATTCCCGTGGTGAAGGCCGACGGCCTGCCCTCCGGCAGACCGCACTGACCGCCTGCGACCCCGGAGGACAGGACTTCACGGTCGGATTGCGGATTGGGCGACCCACTGGGTGCGCCGCCGCCGGCTGTCGCCCCCCCTGAAGGCGGTTGGGGGTCACAGGGTACGTCTAGCTCCCCGGCCAAGCTCAGCCCTCCCTTTCGTCAGGACGACTATTTGGAGCTTTGCATGCCGAAAACCCGCTTCAGGCCGCGCGCTGAGCCGCGAAACAGCTTGCCAGTCCAGGTCTCCTGCTCGCCGCTGAACTGCTTCATGATGGCGTTGCCGTAGGGCTCAATGGTCTCGCTCGCAACCGCCGCGTAGCCGTGCTCATGGATGTCAGCCAGCGTATCGCCGTAGTAGCCCAAGATATTCTCGTAGAGCATCTTACCCGCCACCTGCGGCGCGGTGACAGCGATTCCGGCCGCTTGCCGGGCGCGCGCGGTCGCCTGCAGCGTCATCACGCCCCCCAGCTCGAGCAGCGACTGCCCCTCCTCGGTGGCGGTCGCCAGGAAATCCTGCATCACACTGGCGACCTCGTCGCTGACGTCGCCCGCGGCGCGGCCGGTGGTCGAGAGCAACTCGCCGATGGAGTCGCGGATTTCGTCGATGTTCTCGCGCACCTGCTCGCGCGTGAGCGGCGGCGCGTCGATGTTCTGCGCGAAGCTAGCGGTGGTGCGTTCAAGGCCTTCGAGCAGTTCGGCGAACGAGCCGGGCTCGCTCGCCTCGTCAAGGTAGCCCTTGGCGACTAGCTCGCCGTGGAGCCGGTCGAGATACGCCTGCCCCCCCTTGACCGAGTCGGCGAAGAAGGCGAAGACCCACAGCGGCGAAAGGTGCACCGTCGCGACGCCGATACCCTCGATAGCGTTGCCGAGCAGCTTGCGCGTCGCGTAATCTCCACTCAGGCCTTCGTCGTCGTAGACGCCCTCGACCCCCCCGACGTTCTCAACCGCGAAGCGCAGGATGTTGCCAACAAACAGGTTGTAGCTGGTGGTATCCTTGACGAAGTCCGGCACGAGCAGGTCGGTCGTCTCCTTCAGCATCCCGCCCAGCAGCGCAGTCAGCCCGCGCAGGTAGCGCTCTGGCAGCGAGATGGTGTAGAGCGCCCCCTCCCAGAGCGCCTCGCCGGCACGCCGCAGCGGTTCAGGCATCGACGACCCGGCCGCCGATAATCACGGTCTCGACATGGTTGATGCCGAAATGGTAGGTTAGGTGGCGGTAGTCGGGGACGTCGCACACCAACAGGTCGGCGCGCCAGCCCGGCGCAATCGCACCTCGGTTGCTGCGCCCTAGCGCCAGCGCGCCGTTGAGCGTCGCGGCGGTCAGCGCCTCAGCCGGCGTCAGCCCCATGCGGAAGACCGCCAGCTGCATCACCATCTGCATCGACTCGGTGTAGCAGTTGGGGTTGCAATCGGTCGCAAGCGCCAGTGGAAGCCCCGCGGCGACCATCTTACGCGCTGGCGCAAAGTCGGAAGAGAGCAGCGCCAGCGGCGTACCGGGCAGCAGGATGCCCGTCGTCCCGGCGTCGCGCAGTGCCTCGATGGTATCCAGCGTGGAACCGGCCAGGTGGTCGGCCGACGCAACGCTCAGTTCTGCGCCGAGCATGCCGCCGCCGCTGTCGCCAAACTCATCAGCGTGGATGCGCAACCCCATGCCCGCCTCGCGCGCCGCCTCGAGCAGGCGGCGCGACTCGTCGACGGTGAACGCACCCTCCTCGCAAAAGACGTCGCAATATTCCGCCAGTTCCGCCGCGTCGGGCAGCATCTGCTCTAACTGCTCCAGATATTCGGCGCGGCTCGTGTCGTCGGGCAGCGCGTGCGCGCCCATGAAGGTCGAAACCACCTCGGCCAGCCCCTGCTCACCGAGCCAGCGCGCGACGCGCAGCTGCTTCAGCTCCTCCTCACGTTGGAGCCCGTAGCCCGACTTCACCTCGATGGTCGTCGTCCCCGTGCGGGTCGCGTTGCGCAGTCGCTTCAGCGACTGCTCGCGCAGCTCCTCCTCATCGGCGGCGCGGGTCTCGCGGACAGTGCGCAGGATGCCGCCGCCATCGGCCAGGATATCCTGGTAGCTACGGCCTTGCAACTTCCACTCCAGTTCGTGCTCGCGCGAGCCGGCCCAGACTAGATGGGTGTGCGGGTCGACGAAACCGGGAACGACAACCTTGCCGCGCGCGTCTATGGTTTCAGCGTCGGGGTAGTCGAGCTTGCGCCCCACCTCAACGATGCGGCCGTTGCGAATTGCGACGTCGCTGCGGGTGTGCAGTTCGATGCGTCCCATCGCCTCACCCGCCAGCGGCGAATCCGATGCGGGGGGCGAAGCGACCTGCGCCGCACCCTTCAGCAACAGCATGGGCGCCTAGAGCGCGAAGCCATAAAGCCCGCTGGCGTTGCCGACTGGATGCTCGAGATGGCGCAGTTCCGCGACTCGCCCGCAGCGATATTCGCCGACCTCGAGCGGCGCAGGCTCGACCGCGCCGCTGCCGAGACGGTCATTGCCGCCGACGAACGCTGGCGCAGCCTCATCGATGAAGGCAACAAGCTGCGCAGCGACCGCAACCGCATTTCGCGCGAAATCGGCGCCGCCAAGAGGGCGGGCGACGACGCGGATCTGATGCTGGAGCAGATACAAGCTCTCAAGTCGCGGCTGCCGCAGCTCGAGCAGGAGACCGCCGCGGCGCTGGCGGAGCGCGACGCAGCGCGGATGCGGGTCCCCAACCTGCTCGACGAGGCGGTCCCGCAAGGCGACGGCCCCGACGGGAACGTCGAGATGGCGCAGCACGGCGACCGGAGCGATTTCAGCTTCGAGCCGAAATCGCACAACGAACTGCTCGAGACGCTCGCGGGCGCCGACCTCGAGCGTGCCGCGAAAATCGCCGGGCGCCGCTTTTACTTCCTTACCGGGGGACTGGTGCGGCTCGAGCTGGCGCTGGTGAACTACGCGGTCGACCTGCTGGCGGAACGCGGCTACGAGCCGGTGGTGCCGCCTTTTGTGATGAACCGCGAGGCGTACGAAGGCGTCGTCGATTTGGGCGACTTCGAGGAGGTGATGTACAAAATCGAGGACCACGACTTGTACCTGATTGCCACTTCGGAGCATCCGCTGACCGCGCGCTTCCGCGACGAAATCCTCGAACCGAAATCGCTACCGCTAAAGTTCTGCGGGCTCTCGACCAATTTCCGGCGCGAGGTGGGCGCGCACGGCCTCTCCGACAGGGGCATCTGGCGCGTCCACCAGTTCGCGAAGGTCGAGCAAGTCGTCATCTGCAAACCGGAGGATTCGGCCGCGCTGCACGAGGAGCTGTTGCAGAACGCGGTTGACCTGCTCACGGGGCTGGGAGTGCCGTTCCGCATCGTTGAGATGTGCACCGGCGACATCGGCACCGTTGCCGCGCGCAAGTTCGACCTCGAGACGTGGATGCCCAGCGTGGGAGAGTGGAAGGAGGTCGTCAGCGCCAGCAACTGCACCGCCTACCAGTCCGTGCGGCTGAACATGCGCTACCGCACCCCCGACGGGACCGCGACGCCGCACACGCTCAACGCGACCGGTATCGCCACCACGCGCACGCTAGCCGCCATCCTCGAGAACTGCCAACGGGCGGACGGTTCGGTCGCCATTCCCAAACCGTTGCGCAAGTGGATGGGCGACGCAGAAGCGCTGCTGCCGGCATGAGCGTCGCGCTGCTGCCGGGGCGTTTCCAGCCCTTCCACCGTGGCCACCTCGCCATCGCGCAAACGGCGGTCGCCGACGGCCACGAACTGCTGGTGATGATTGGCTCGGCGCAGGAAGCCGTAACGTGGGAAAACCCCTTCTCGGCCGGCGAGCGGCACGAAATGGTCGCGACCGGAATGGCGGCGGCCGGCCTCGCACCGCGGGCCATCGTAGCGGTCGCGGACCTCAACGACTACGACCGCTGGGTCGCGCACGTCGTCGCACGGCTGGGGCCGTTCGACTGCGTCTATTCCGCCAACGCGCTGGTGCAGCGGCTATTTGGCGCGGCCAGCTACCGTGTTATCGCGCCGGAGCTGCAGAACCGCCGGGAGTGGGAGGGCGGCGCCATCCGTCAGGCCTTGGCCGCGGCGGGGACATGGGAGACGGCGCTGCAGCCCGAAGTGGCGGCGCTGGTGCAGCGCTACGGCGGCCCGGAACGGCTGCGGTCACTGGCGCCAGGATAGCGCTGCGGACAGCCTCATGGCTCTCGAAGATATGCATATAAAAGATTGCGAAACCCGTTTCAGTCGACCTTGACCCGGGTGCCCTGCGGTTTTTCCGACTCCTGCTTCTTCAGCACGAGGTCGAGGATGCCATTGGTATAAGTTGCCTTGGCCGAGTCGGGAATGACCTTCGACCGCAGCGGCAGCCGCTTGTAGTAATTGCGCGCGTCAGTCTCGACCTTGATTATGACTTCCAGCTCGCTGACGTCGATATCGATATCGGCTTTCGAAACGCCGGGGAGCTCGACCGTGATGGCGATCTCCTCCTCGGTCTCGTTGGTGTCGGTCAGCGGCTCGCGGCTGTCGGTTTCCACCGTCGCCTTCTGGCCAGCCGGGCCGAACAGACCGTGGCTGGTGTTGCCGAACTCCTCGAACTGCGGCCGGCCGTCGGGGCCGGAACGCATGCTGAAGCCCCAGACGAAGGGCGACTTGTCGCCTGCCTCGGGCAGGTTGCCCTCGGCTGCGTCGCGCATCATTTCGTCCATCGTCTTGCGCATGCGCCTGAACTCAGCGTCCAGACTGCCAAACAGGTCGTCCAAGTTCCAGTCCTGACTGAACCAGTCATCTTTCTCGTCTCGCTTCCCGTTCATTTTTGCCTTGTTTCGGTATACAACCTTAGGTTGTAAACCCCATGTTGCTTACTGCTATATATAATGTTGGCCCGGGCAACAATCAACTGAACTCCATTTCATCTTCGTCCTCGACAACTTGTGCCTTCACCACGACTGGCGTCGCTTCGACTGCCCCGGCCTCGACCGGCTGCACTGCGACCGCCTCGACCGGCGTTGCCTCCACGGGTTGCACCGCGACCGGCTGCACTGCGACCGCCTCGACCGGCGTTGCCTCTACGGGCTGCACCGCGACCGGCTGCACTGCGACCGCCTCGACCGCGGCGGGTTGCGCCACGACCACCGGCGCGGGCTGGGGCGCCACTGGCGCCACATCGGCTACGGGAGTCGTGGTGGCGACAGGGGGGGCCGCTTCGACTGCCGCTACCGGGGCCGCCTCGACAGAGGCGACCGGTAGCCCATCTGTAACGGCAACCGCGGGTGGCTCGTCAGGGTCGCCTTCCTCCTCCTCGTCATCGTAATCCTCATCGTCGCGCGAAACGTACCAATAGCCGCCGCCGGCAATCCCGGCGAAGAGCACCGCCGCAACTCCGTAGAGCATCAGGCTGGAACTGGTCGCCTCGGTCGGCGTCACAGCCTCGACCGAGAAGGCGCGCTTCTCGGAGATGCGCGCATGCTGGTCGTTCGAAAGCCAGACTTCCATGGTGTAGTGGCCGGTGGCTGCGCTACCGGGAACGCTGGCGTGCAGTGTCACCGTCTGCGTGCCGCCGGGCGGAATCAGGATTAGCGACTGCGCCGAGACAGGCTGGCCATCGCGGTCGCTGAAGCTGAGCCAACTCGAGGCGGCGGGGTCAGTCAACGATTCTGAAGCGAAATAAATCCGGATTGGCTCTTCGGGGTTGGTGTTGCGCACCTCGAACTGGTGGCTCACCGAACCCCCCTGCTCTGCGCTCAGTTGCAGGTTGGGGTTGCGCAGGTCGATGAAGCCAGACTGCACCAGCTCGATGTCGACCGTCGCGCTCTCGCTGCCGCTGGCGCCGCCCGTGAGTGACGCACTGATGGTGGCGGTCCCGGTGCCACCGCCGTAACTGGGGCTGACCGAGAGGGTCACCTGCACCTGTTGCGCCTCGTCCGGCGCGAGGCCGCTCACCATACTGGGGCTGAAGCTGGCCGTGAACGCCCCGGAGGGGTTGGAGACCGTGCTGAAAGTGTAACTCGCGTCCTGGTTGCCCTTGTTAGTGACTGCAATCTGGAACTGCACTTCCCCGCGGTCGCGGACGGTGATGTCGGGGCTGCCGAGTAGGTCGAGCCGGAAGCTCCAGTCAGGGTCAGGAATGCGTGCGGTTGTTGAGAAAACCCGACTGTCGTGGATGCCGGCATCGCTCTCGGCGCGCGCGGTCACGACAGTGTTGTCCTCCTCGCCATCACCCGCGCTGGAGGGGGCGGTAATCGTCAGCTGGACCGACTTGCTGTCGCCAGCGGCGAGGAAGAAATCGTCATCACCCAGCTCGGCGGTCCAGCCATCAATCGTGCCGGCAGACGAGAGCAGGACGGTGTCGTCGCCACTGCCACTGTTGTAAATTGTCAGCGTGTAGGTCACCGACTTGCCGGGGTTGACGTTGCGGGACGTGGTCCCGGCGTCGACCTCCAGCTCGGGCGTGGCCGGGATGTTGACCCAGACCGTGAAGTCGGCGCTCCACTCGTGGTTACTGAGCGTGTCGGTGAAGGTCACCTCGACCGAGTAGGCGTTGTTGCCCGCCGGCAGCGAATGGCCCTCGTAGGACCAGTCGAAGCGCGCCTGCATCCAGGTACCCTTGCTGTTCACCAGCTCGCAGCTACCTTCCCAGGGCGACTCACCCTGCGGGCCCATGCGCATCGTGTAGCCCGCCTTGCCGCCGGGCAGGTAGTCGTTGCCGAAGGCGTCCTCGACGCGGGCATAAACTATCACCTTGCGGCCGGTTTCGTCATGGTTGGCCGCGCCATCAGCGATGGTGCGGGCGTGGCCCACCAGCAGGACGATGCCGCCTTCAAGGTCGGGCGAGGCGCGCGAGCCGTAGCGCAACTCGATGCTGGCATCGCCGGGCGGCTGCTGGCCTACGTTTAGATTCCACTGTGCCTCGATGCGCAGCGTGAAGCCGGCGGTCGGCAGCGCGGTGTGCGCCAGCGTCCCGCTCCCCTCGAGGAGCATCTCACCGTCGTTGACCGTTTCGGTCGTGGTCTCGAAGCTGCCTTTCACTTCGTCGGCGACAACGATGCTGAACTGCAGCTTGATGTTGATATCATGCGAAGAGTAGACCGTCACCTTGCCACTCCATTCGCCCGAGGCGTTAATCGAGAAGCCGAGGCTGGACGACTCCCAGTCGGCAACATGGACGTAGTTGTTGCCGGTCGGGTTCGAATCGACCTGCGCCGTGTGCGGGCTGTCGCTGGGCGGGCGGTCGACCTCCAAGTCGCCCGGGGCTGCGGTAGAGGCGTCTTCGTCCATGTAGAACGCGACAGGAGCCTCCTCAGCAGGGAGCGCCGGCAGCAGCAACAGTAGTGCCAGGCTACCCAGCAACAGCAGTGAACGGGAGAGGTGCATCAGGCAACGGCGATATCTGTTTCCATATTTAACTTGCGTTAATCATCTCCGCCGAAATTCCAGATGCTGTCGCCAATAAAATGGAGCGTTTTCACCGCCTTTCCACGAGTGGCGGCGACCATCTCCGCGCCATCGATGCTCGCCTCGCCCACCGCCAGCGGCCGCTTGTGATTTTCCTCGCGCACCCAGACTAGGTCGCCCTTCGCGACCGCCTCATCAACATCGTTGATGCCGGCCGCCATCACGTTGGCACCGTTGCACAGGAACGGCACCGCGCCCATGTCCACCTGCACCCAGCCGCCTGGCGGCACCAGCTCGAGCAGGCCGCGTACCGCGAGGTGCCACGCTCCGCCACGCTCAAGCGCAATCACGCGTCCGTCGCGCAGCAGCGCCTGTCCCGTCGGGGACTGCGCCAGCTCGACCTCACCGGGACGGTAGCTGAATTCGAGCCCGTGCGCCTCGGTCAGCGCCGCGTTCAGCATGCGCGCCTCGCGCTTGTTGACCGGGTGGCGGCGACGCAGGTTGTACTGGGCCATGCGGCCGCAGGACAGGGGGTCTTTTAGCGGACCGCGTTGGGCACGCGATGCGCATTGCAGTCATGGGAACTGGCTACGTCGGACTCGTCACGGGAGCGACGCTTGCCGCCTCCGGCCACGACGTGGTGTGCCTCGATATCCTCCCCGAGCGGGTGGCGGCGCTCAATACGGGTGAGTGCCCGATTTTCGAGCCGGGGCTGCCCGAACTCCTCGCCGCCGGGCTGGCGTCGGGGAAACTGCACGGCTCGGGCAAGATGGCTGACAAAATCAGCGCCGCGGATTTGACATTCATCTGTGTTGGCACCCCGTCGCGCGACGACGGCTCGATGGATATGGCGCAGGTCGAGTCGGCCGCAGCGACCATCGGCGACGCGCTCGCCGGCGGCGAGCGCGAGCACGTTGTCGTTGTGAAATCGACCGTCCTACCGCGGACGACCGAGGAGCTGGTACTGCCCCGCGTGCTCGAGCGCAGCGGGCGAGACCGCACGAGCGTGGGCTTCGCGATGAACCCCGAGTTCCTGCGCGAAGGCAGCGCCGTGGCGGACGCGCTGGCGCCGGACCGCATCGTCATCGGCGCTGCGGACGGGCTGGCGCTGGCGAAGCTACGCGAGCTTTACGCCGGCACGAAGTGCCCGGTGCTGGAGTGCGACCCCCGCACAGCGGAGATGGTCAAGTATGCCAGCAACGCGTTCCTCGCCGTGAAGGTCTCCTACGCCAACGAGATTGCGAACCTGTGCGAGGCGTGGGGCATCGATTTCGCGACCGTCGCCGAGGGGATGGGGCTCGACGACCGCATCTCGCCCCGCTTCCTGCGCGCCGGCGCCGGCTACGGCGGCTCCTGCTTTCCCAAGGACGTAAAGGCGCTGCGCGCCGCCGCCGCCGCCGAAAATCTGCCGGCGGCGATGCTTGACGCGACGCTGGCAGTCAACGAGTCGCAGCCGCTGCTGCTCGTTGCGTGGGCGCGCGACGTGCTCGGCTCGCTCGAAGGCAAGCGCGTCGCCATCCTAGGACTGGCCTTCAAACCGGAAACTGACGACGTGCGCGAGGCGCGCGCCGCCGTTGTGGCGCGCGCCCTGCTCGAAGCCGGCGCGAGCGTCGTCGGCTGCGACCCGCAGGCGGCCGAGAACTTCGGCGCGCTGTGCGACATCGAAATCGCGCCCTCCGCGGAAGCAGCGCTCGCGGGCGCCGACTGCGCCATCCTGATGACCGAGTGGCCCGAGTATGCGGCGCTGCCGCCGGCCGCCTTCACGGAGCGCATGGCGCGGCCGCTGCTGCTCGACGGCCGCCGCGCCTTCGACGCGGCGGCGATGCGGAACGCAGGCGTCGAGTATCGCGCCATCGGGCTCGGCGGAAGCGAGTAAATTCTTTAATAAGCCGCCCAAGTCCGCCGTCTCCCCGCGGTCCGTAGACTGCGGAATCTGGTGAAACACCATGACCAAAGGCACAGCATCTTTCGGAAAGCGGCAGAAGAAGACCCACATCATCTGCCGGCGCTGCGGCCGTCACGCTTACCACGTTCGTAAGAAGCGCTGCGCCGCCTGCGGCTTCGGCGCCTCCGCGCGCCAGCGCAGCTACAGCTGGGCCAAGACTCACTGATGCCGCTGCGGGAAGCGTGCGGCGTCGTCGGAATCACCACCGCGACGCCAGTGCTGCACAACCTGCTCATCGGCCTCCGGGCATTGCAGCACCGCGGGCAGGAATCAGCCGGCGTCGCGCTCTTCGACGGCAAGCACCTGACACGACGCGGGATGGGGCTAGTGTCGGAAGCGCTCACCAACTTCGAGACGCGCTTCCACGACGCCGCGACCGGCATCGGCCACGTGCGCTACTCGACCGCCGGCAGCTCCTCGCTGCGTAACGCGCAGCCGATTACCGCCAGCTTCGCAACCGGCGAGCTGAGCCTGGCGCACAACGGCACCATCGCCAACCAGCAGGATCTGCGCGAGCAGTGGGAGAGCGAGGGCGCCGCGTTCATGTCCGACACCGACTCCGAAATCATCGTGCGGCTGATTGCACACCGGCTGCCGCACGCCGGCTCGATGGTCGGCGCCATCCGCGAGACGATGGGGCGCATGGTCGGCAGCTACTCGATTGCGATGCTGCACAACGACGAGCTCTTCGCCTTCCGCGACCCGCTCGGCATCAAGCCGCTCTGCCTCGGCGAGCTGCCTGACGGCCACGTTGTCGCCTCCGAGAGCGTCGCGCTCGACGCAATGGGCGCCACCTTCGTACGCGACATCACGCCGGGCGAAATCGTCCAGCTGACGCCCGACGGCGTCGTTTCGCATCCACCCGCCGCCGGGGGCGAGCGGGCGTTCTGCATGTTTGAGTATGTCTACTTCGCGCGGCCCGACTCACGCATGGACGGCACGCTGGCCTACTCGGTGCGGCATGAGCTGGGGCGCCAGCTCTGGCGCGAGCATCCGGTCGAGGCCGACGTGGTGGTGCCGGTGCCCGACTCGGGCATCGCGCACGCGCTGGGCTTCGCCGAGGCATCCGGGCTGCCCTACCGCGAGGGGCTCATCAAGAACCGCTACGTCTGGCGCTCGTTCATCCAGCCGCACGACGCACAGCGCAAGGCGACCATCAACGAAAAGCTGAACCCGATACGCGAGTTCCTTGAGGGGCAGAGAGTGGTGCTCATCGACGACTCCATCGTGCGCGGAAACACCTCGCGCCGCATCGTTGCGCGCGTCCGCGAGGCGGGCGCGCGTGAAGTGCACCTGCGGGTCGGCTGCCCGCCAATTATCGCCCCCTGCTACCTCGGTATCGACATGCCGAGCCGCGAGGAATTCATCGCCCCCGGCAAGAGCGCGGAGGAAATCACGCGCGACGTCGGCGCCGATTCTGTCGCTTATATATCTATCGATGGGCTGGTACGGGCGATCGGCAAGCCGCGCGGCGAGCTCTGCCTCGGCTGTATCAGCGAGGAATATCCGGTCCCGATTCCGGGCGAGCGGATACGCGGGCAGGCGACGCTGGAAGAGTTCGAGGCATAAGCGCCCGGGACCTACAACGCGACCAAGAAGTAGCGCCTGAAGCGGCCCCAGAACCGCGATTCCAGTTCGCCGCGTCGCTCCAGCTCCCCGAGATAGTAGCCGGCCAGCTGCCGACTCACCTCGAGGTTCTCGGCGATTTCCTTCTGGCTCAGCCCGCTACGGTCGGTCAGCAGCGCCAGGATTTGCTGCTGGAGCCGGTGCAGTAGCGGCTCCGGGTCAACCTTGACGCCGGCCGGGAAGAAGCGCTTGTGCGTCCCCTTGATTTCGGCGCGGACGAACCCCTCGGTCTCAAGAATGTCGAGGTGGTAGGTCACGACACCGTTCGAGAGCTCGAGGCTGTCGCGAATCGATGAGTAGCAGTCACCCGGGTTAGCGCGCACGTAGCC
>Ga0208748_1001062_pt1 | contig 13037 bp, 15 predicted proteins | sample Knorr_S7_td_Bott_FD_185599 | JGI IMG/M metagenome (GOLD analysis project Ga0208748, IMG submission 185599) | Marine microbial communities from Southern Atlantic Ocean transect - Knorr_S7_td_Bottom_ad_4513_LV_A (SPAdes) (version 2) | ecosystem: Environmental > Aquatic > Marine > Oceanic | place... | reverse complement strand
CGTTACTGGACTTGGTATTTCTGGGGATTTTGTTATGGGAGCTGGAGTGCGGCATGGTTGGATGCCAATTGGTAGCCCAATGATTGTTACGAAATCAAAAGGCTCTGTAGTGTATGAGCTGGATAATAAGCCTGCTATTCGTATCTATGAAGATTATTTTGGAGAGCGAGCAAAAGACTTAAAAACCGAGCCTTTAGCTCGTTTGGCAATTACATATCCTTTGGGAATTAAGGTGAGCGATCTTGATGAATATTTGATTCGAGATCCTATTACGGCAGATGAAAATGGAGCTATTACGTGTGCTGCTGAGATTCCAGAAGGGTCAGAGGTAAGGCTCATGATTGGAAGTAAGGAGAAGGCGATAGAGGCGGCCGAAGATGCAGCAAGAAAGCTTATGCGAGATTTTGAAGAGAAGGGAGCAAAGCCAAAATTTATACTCATGTTTAACTGCATTGCCAGAGAAAAGCTATTTGCTCAAAAAGCAAATGATGAAATTCAAGCGGTGATGAAAATTATTGGCAACGACGTTCCTTTGCTTGGATTCTATACGTATGGGGAAATAGCTCCTATAAAAGGAGAGGTTCGAGATGCGGATAAGATCGTATCAAAATTTTACAATGAAACTGTTGTGATGCTTGCTGTGGGAGAATGAACCTCTTCTTTATTTTTGGAGCTGTTGTGTTTAGCGTTATTGTTTTTGGTTTTGTCTTAGTTAAGCGCACAAACAAACAATTAGAAAAGCTGCGTTATGAGAATGCACGCTCATTAAAACTTCTTTCCCAAAAAGAAAATAAACTCATCTCCCTTAATCTTGCGTTAAAAGAGCGCAACAAAGAATCCGACGAAGTAGCAAAGACATTGGTCAGAAGAGACTTGGAGCTCACGGAGACAAATGAACGATTAAGAGAGCTCGATTCAATAAAGTCAGAATTTGTGTCTGTTGCAGCTCACCAATTGAGAACCCCTCTTACGGGAATTAAATGGACTCTGAACGCTCTTTTAAATGAAGAAGTTGGCACGTTGGACGAGGACCAAAAGAAATTTGTTGCAGATGGTCTTGTCTCAACATATAGACTCATAGAGCTTATCAATGATTTATTGGATACCGCGCGTCTTGAAGAGGGGAAATTTGGGTTTATTTTTAAAATTCAAGCACTGACTCCAATATTGAAACAAACAGTTAAGAACTATGAGTTAATGGCCAAGGAAAAAGGCATAGAGTTTATGCTCCAGTTGCCAGAAGCTGACCTTCCTTTTTTAAGACTTGATATAGAAAAGATTGGAATTGTGCTTGATAACCTTATTGATAATGCTATTAAGTATACGATCCCAGGAGGCAAGGTAACGATGCGAGCCTTCATAGATAAAAAGTATCTTATAATAGAGATAAGAGATACGGGAATTGGTATTCCCAAGGCACAGTTTCATAGAATGTTTACCAAGTTTTTCAGGGCAGCAAATGCTCAGCTTGCAGAAACTTCAGGAACTGGGCTTGGTCTGTATGTATCTTATAACATCGTTAAACGTCACAAGGGGACTCTTTCTTTTGAGAGTCGCGAAGGAGAGGGAAGCACGTTTATTCTTTCTCTTCCCCTTTTGGAAAAAGCCAAATAAATTTAAATACCATATTGTGATTAAAACACTTACGTTTCATCCCTCCAGAATCGGGTGTCCGTCAATTCCTGGTACTATGAAGGGAATTGTGATGTCAATTTCGGGAGTTAAAGAGGTAAAAGTGAGATATGAAGAACGCGCAATAGATGTCACGTTTGATGAAACGAAAATATCATCAGATGAGATTACAAAGAAAATAGGAGAAGAGATGGGTCTTGCAATGGAAGTTTCAGAACATGGTTCCAAGAAAGACGAGAATGTGGCAAATACCTGCCCTATGTAGATAGGGAAGATACTTTTCCACAGGGTAGCCTATTGCTTGTCCTCCATGTTTGGTATAATAATCTAACGCGCAAAAGGTCGTTTTCAGTATTTTTAAAGTAAACTATATTAAAATGATTCAAAAAAACACAATGGGCATGGTAGTTGGTATTCTCTTGGTTGTTGGTGGTCTAAACTGGGCGTTGGTTGGACTCTTCAACTTGGATGTTGTCGCTACTATTTTTGGAGGAACTGCCGCTTTGGGATCCAAGGCTGTATATACCCTCATAGGGCTTGCAGCTATATACAAGCTCGCCAAGATGGTAGGAATAATGAAGTAATTGATACTTCTTTTCAGCCTCCTGTTCTTGCGGGAGGCTTAAAGAGATATTTATTTTATGACATACTTATTTTTTAATCTTTTAAATCGTCTCATTCCCGCAAAGGAAGTATTTGCTCACTGCGATATTCCTTGTGGCATCTATACTCCAGAACCAGCACAAACTGCAGCTTTAACTGTGATTCGTATGGTAGAGAAGTTACAGGAAGCAGATATAAAAGATGTTCATGGAATTTCAAGATTTACTCAGATAAAAGAGGAGCATGCTCAAATCGTAAAAGAACAACTCTTAATTCTATGGACAGACTATTTTAAGGAAGAACATGTTGCAATGTTTCCTAGCTTGCACGAAACTTTTTGGAAGGCAACAAAGCTTTGTAGTAAGGTAAAGCAGGAGGTGAGTATGGACACGGCTAAGGCCCTAAAAACTGCGGTAGATGAGATAGCAGGGATTTTTAAAAAGGCAGAAGCCGCAAAGAAAACGTAATGATTTCCTATTTTAAGGTCAGAGGGCAAAGTATGGAGCCCTGGGTCAAAGACGGCGCTTTTGTTGTAATAGATAGGATGTCCTATCTATTTTTTAAACCTAAGATAGGACATGTTGTTTTGGTCAGACACCCTAAAAAGCAAAATCTGCTTCTCATAAAACGTATTGTAAAAAGAGAGGGGGATAGGTATTGGGTTGAAGGTGATTCACCCTCAAAAAGCACAGATAGCAGAGATTATGGGTGGCTTAAAAGAGGGTTTTTAATGGGAAAAGTTATCCACAAGACAGGTTCTTTGGCTCTTGGTATACTATTATAATCTAAGAAAAGGTCGGAAATACTTTATATAATTAAAAAATATACAAAAAACATATGATTCTCGATTGGTACGCAATTACTTTAAATGGTTTACAAGATCTTTTGCAGGGATTCATTGGCTTTTTGCCAGCTTTGGTAGGAGCCTTGGTTATCTTTGTTATTGGTTGGTTCATCGCATCTGGAGTAGGGCGCTTAGTAGGCGACATTTTAAAGAAAATTAAATTCAATCAGATTTTTGAAAGAGGAAACTGGAAGAACGCTCTTGAAAAGGCAGATTTAAAGGTGGATCCTTCAGGATTCATTGGTGCTATCTTTAAATGGGTGCTTGTTATCGTATTTCTTTTGGCCTCAGTTGAAGTTCTTGGATTGAATCAACTTGCTGCTTTTATCACGGATGTTCTCGCATATTTGCCTAATGTCTTGGTTGCCTCATTGATTTTCGTGGTAGCTGTGATTATCGCAGATATCGTAGAGAAGGTATTGAGAGCTGCAGTGGAGTCAGCTCAGGTAGGGCAGGCACACATGGTTGGTGTAATTGTACGATGGTCTATCTGGATCTTTGCTGCAATTGCAATCTTAACTCAACTCGGTATTACCCCAATTCTTTGGCAGACTTTGTTTACCGGTTTGGTAGCATTGGTTGTCGTGGCTGGTGGTCTGGCATTTGGCTTGGGAGGAAAAGAGGTAGCAGGCCAATGGCTACAAGACATGAGTAAGAAATTGAGAGGGTAAAAAGTCAACTGCTTGAGTTTTTAAGGGTCTCTTTATTGAGTTTAAATCACCCCGCTTTTTGGCGGGGTGATTTTTTAAAACAGGGATGAGTTGACATCAATCGCGCTATAGCATATACTTATTTAAGACATGAGAAATAAGCAAAAACTTTTGCAACCACAAAGTGGCTAAGAGAACCAGAGGGTTTTTCTTGTAGTATGATGCCGCCACGAAAGCGGTTTTTTGTTCCTCATGTCAGCACATTGCCAATTGAATAATGGGTATAATCTGCTAGCAACAGGAATAATTGTAATTACAGGCAGGTAGTGGATGCCTTGGGATGTAAAGGCGATGAAGGACGTGGCGTGACTGCGATAAGCCTCGGGGAACAGTTTAGCATGTTTTGATCCGGGGATTTCCGAATGGGGAAACCTGGTTTGTGGAAACACAGATCGTCTGGTCGTAAGATCAGAAGCGAACCCGCTGAAGTGAAACATCTCAGTAAGCGGAGGAAAAGAGAACGCAAGTTTATTCCCTTAGTAGCGGCGAGCGAAAAGGGAGGAGCCTAAACCCTATGCTTTATGTATGGGGTGTTGTAAGACTATAGTGTCGGGAGTTGTTTTTAAGCGCTACGCGATTTTGGAGATCTCGATAGTGGGGTCCCCGAAATTGCGAGGTGATTTAATAATAATTTCTGAGGGAGAATATTTAGATAAAGTGGTTAGAAGAACGTCCCTGGAACGGACGGCCAAAGAGGGTAAAAGCCCCGTATTCGAAAACTACCTTTATGCTCCTTGCTATTTTTCTTGAGTACCTCGGGACACGAATATCCCGTGGGAAGCTTCCGGGACTATCCGGAAAGGCTAAATACTTTACATCACCGATAGTGAACTAGTACCGTGAGGGAAAGGTGAAAAGTAGCCCGGTGAGGGCGATGAAATAGAACCTGAAACTATCTTGCCTACAACGAATCGGAGGGGAGTTTACTCCCTGACGGTGTGCTTTTTGCAGAACGAGCCAACGAGTGTTCCTATCAGCTCCGTCTAAACGCCTCTGGCGTGCAGGCACAGCGAAAGCGAGTGTGAATAGCGCGACCAAAAGAGCTGCTGGGAACGACCCGAAGCCAAGCGAGCTTGCCATGAGCAGGGTGAAGGATGACGAAAGTCGTCTGGAGGCCCGAACCCGTAGATCGTTCAACGTCTTGGGATGACTTGTGGTAAGAAGTGAAAAGCTAATCGAGCTTGGTAATAGCTGGTTCTCTCCGAAATAGCTTTAGGGCTAGCGTCGAGAAGCAAATTCTGGAGGTAGAGCTCTGAAAAGAGCGCTCTTGGAGCAATCCAGGCGTTTTTATCAAACTTCGAATGCCAGAATCCTAGACTCGGCAGTCAGAACGTGGGGGCTAAGCTCCGCGCTCAAAAGGGAAACAGCCCAGATCTTCATCTAAGGTCCCTAAATCAAGCTAAGTGCAAAACAAGGAGGTGAAACTCCAGTGATAGCTAGGAGGTTCGCTTAGAAGCAGCTATCCTTTAAAAATAGCGTAACAGCTTACTAGCTAAGGAGTTTTGCGCCGTAAATTTATCGGGGCTAAGCTTGGTACCGAAGATAAGGACTTTCGTATTTATACGAAAGTGGTAGGAGAGCGTCCTCTTTGCAATGAAGGTGAGTCGTGAGGCTTGCTGGAGCGGAGAGGAGTGAGAATGTTGGCATGAGTAACCACAATGCAAGTGAAATCCTTGCACACCGAAAACCTAAGGTTTCCTTGGCAATGACAATCACCCAAGGGTTAGGCGGCCCTAAGTGCTGCATCAAACGGTGTAGTGCGATGGACAGAAGGTTAATATTCCTTCCCCTTGTCATATGCTTTTTCAGATGACGGAGTGTAGTAGCTCTTGTGAATTAATGGATTTTTGTCCTTGACGTAAGGGGTAACCTAAGCGTAGAGGCGACTCGCTGTTATGGCGAGGAGAAGAGTGAGCACGCTTCCCGGAAAAGCTCTGAAAGTTTGAGTATGATGAGTCCGTACCGTAAACCGACACAGGTGGGTTGGTATCAATGTACTAAGGTGAACGGGTGAAAGCTCCTGAAGGAACTCGGCAAATTAGTGGTCGTAACTTCGGGATAAGACCTCCCTGTAGCAATACAGGGCGCAGCAAACGTATTCCTGGCGACTGTTTACCAAAAACACAGGTCCCTGCATAACTCGTAAGAGGAAGTATAGGGGCTGACGCCTGACCAGTGCTGGAGTGTTAAGTCTGCGGGTGGTTTTGAGCAATCAAAACTGCTCAGTGGGTGAAGCCCCAGTGAACGTCCGCGGTAACTATAACCGTGTTAAAGTAGCGTAATCCCTTGCCTGGTAAGTTCAGGCCCGCATGAAAGGCGTAACGACTGGGAAACTGTCTCCAGGAGCTGCCCGGTGAAAATGCAATACCGGTAAAGATGCCGGTTACCTGCGGCTAGACGGAAAGACCCCGGGAGCTTTACTATAGCTTCTTATTGTCTTGTCATTTTACCTGCGTAGAATAGCAGGGAGGCTTTGATGTCTGTTTTTCGGAATGGGCGGAGCCGACAGTGAAATACCTGTCTGGTAAGAGGGTAAGACTAATTCTGCGTATGCAGATGACAGTGGGAGGTGGGTAGTTTTAGTGGGGCGCTAGCCTCCTAAAGAGTAGCGGAGGCGTTTACAAGGTCAGCTAAGTCCGGATGGAAATCGGACCGGTCGTGTAAAGGCGCAAGCTGGCTTTACTGCGAGACGGATATGTCGAGCAGTTGCGAAAGCAGAACTTAGTGAACCGATACGCCGTAATAGAAGGCGTAAAGATCATCAACCAAAAGTTACCCCGGGGATAACAGGCTGGTAGTGCCCACGAGTCCATATCTACGGCACTGTTCGGCACCTCGATGTCGGCTCATCTTATCCTGGGGGTGGAGAAGCTCCCAAGGGTTTGGCTGTTCGCCAATTAAAAAGGTACGCGAGCTGGGTTCAGACCGTCAACATTATTGAACCATGACATTGAGTAACACACGGCGGCCTTCATGAGTAATCATGATTGCAAACCGACTCATATCGGTGAATTCCTATGAACTTTTCAACCTGGAAGAGTAGGAGAATACCGAGGCAACCTATATTTGTATATAGGAGCTGTAGAGACTTGGTCAAAATGACCAGACGAAGGAAAGTATTCTTTCGTAACACGTCGGCATCCTTAGTAAAGGATGGTGGTATAGTCCATACATTTGGTAACAAATGAGTATGCGTGAGACAGGTTGGTCCCTATCTACCGCAGGCGTCAAGTCTTGAGGAGATTCGTCTCTAGTACGAGAGGACCGAGATGAACTAACCTCTGGTGTACCAGTTGTCCTGCCAAGGGCATTGCTGGGTAGCTATGTTGGGAACGGATAAGCGCTGAAAGCATATAAGCGCGAAGCCAACTCCAAGATGAGGACTTATAGATCCCTCGAAGATCACGAGGTTGATAGGCTCTAGGTGAAAGTGCAGTGATGCATTGAGCCGAGGAGTACTAATGATCTTAACAATTTTTCTTTGCTAGCAGATTATACCCATTATTTTTAAAAGAACGTTCAAGTGGCGGTTATACTGGAGTTGTCCCACCCGTTCCCATTCCGAACACGGAAGTGAAATGCTCCGAGGCCGATGATAGTGCTTTGCGCGAAAGTAGGTAGCTGCCACCTGAGCGTTTTTTGTTTGCTTATTCCTGTTAGCTATAGTATAAAGAAAATGCTTTAGATTTTCCTCCTGAAGCGCCCCGGGGGTTTGCTCTAGCATTCCTCTGGGGAGCACTATTCTTTTTTCTCGACGCCAATTGGGGCAAAGCAACATAGTTCTATGTTGCCGCATCGAACGTAGCTCCTTCCTTACTGCTCCCAGATGGGATGGAGCCCTGCCTCTCTTTATGTCCCTCTTGGGCTTTTGGGTCCTGCGACTCCAAAGCTCAAGGGGGCGATAATCTCCTAAGTGCCAATTGGCATAAGCGACATCACAAAGATGTCGTCTTTTTTTATACATCGCCATATAGGCGGTTTTTTGCTAGACTAAGAAAATATATGTACTCCTTCTTTACAAAGCATAAGCTTGTAGTGCTACTCTTTTTTATAAGCGTTCTTTTGATTTTGAATCTTAGTTCACAAAGCGTAAGGGGGAAATTTTCTTCACTTCTTTCTCCTGTGCAGTCTTTGCTTTGGAGAGTAGGGACATCTGGCACAGAGATCTTTTCTGAGGTTTCAAAGGAACGTGCACAAGAACTAAAAACAGAGAATCTTTTCTTGCGCCAAGAGCTCCTTTTGCTTCAAGAAGTGACAAAGGAGAATGAGCGTCTGCGAGAGGCGTTTGATACATTTGCGAGGGAAGAATTTGATCTGCTTTTTGCTGAGATTATTGGAAAGGAAATTGAGCGAGATGTATTACTTTTAAATAAAGGAGCAAGAGATGACGTAAAGCAGGGGATGCCGGTTATAACAGAAAGTAGGGTTGTCGTGGGAAGCATTGGAGAGGTATTTAATGACACCTCAAAGGTTCTTCTTCTTTCGCTAAAAGATAGAGTATCTGACGTAAAGGTGCATACAAGAGAACTCATAGGAGTATTGCGAGGACAAGGAAGATACGGTGTTCTTTTAGATCTTATTCCTCAAGAGGAGGAGCTCAAAAAAGGAGATCTTGTGATAACGTCGGCTCTAGGTGGTATATTCCCGGATAACTTGTTGATTGGGGAAATAAGAAGCGTTGAAAAGAGTGATCTCACGGCTTTTCAAGGAGGGAAAGTTGAGTTGTTTTTTAAAGTAGGGAAAGAAAATTCTTTATTTATTCTCACAAATTACCTATGAAAAAGGGGCTTTTGATTGTTCTTGCTTTTTTTATACTTTCTCTTTTGCAAGTGAGTTTTTTGCCTCATTTTCCTATTGGTGGATGGGTGATTAATATAGTATTAGTTTCCCTGATTCTTGTAGCCGCTCTTGGTTCAATAAAAATTGGTGTTGAGGCAGCTTTGGCAGGTGGATTTTTTTTAGATATTTATTCTCATTTACCTTTTGGCTTTTGGATGATTCTTTCCTTAGCACTCTTTTTTGTAATAAGGTATATCGTACGCAATTATGTTCGATTCCCGCAATATATATAAGAAGCAAGGGATAGATGAGATTGAGGTTCAAGAGGTATTGCTTGATAATCTCATGCAAAAAAAAGAAGGAGAGGAGTTTTCCGAACAGAGAATGGAAATCCCTTTGTCTTCGGGAATCTTGCGTGTTCTCTATGGAGCTTTTCTTTTGATTATAGCGATTGTTGCAATAAAGTCCTTTGATCTTCAAGTACTCTTGGCAAACGAAATGCATGAGGCAGCACAGCAAAATGCAGTTCGTAATATTCCATTAGCTCCAAATCGTGGAGTGTTGTATGATAGCTCATTTTTGCAGCTTGCATTTAATAGGCCCAGTTTTGACTTTGTATGCGATAAGTTTAATATGCCAAGCACTCCAAAGGAAAAAGAGGACATATTAAAGAATGCTTCTTTAATATTAAATATTTCGTTTGTTGAGTTAAAAGATGAAATTCAAGAGAATCTTGCGCCTCGTATTTTGGTTCAAGAAAACCTTTCCCATGAGGAGCTCATACTTTTGGAATCTCGACTTTCTGAATTTGAAGGGTGCAGTATACAGGAGAATATAAGGCGAGAGTACATTAAAGGATCTTTGTTCTCCCATCTTTTAGGATATACAGCAAAGATTTCAGCTCAGGAATTTTTAGAACTTCAAGGGTATTCGGTTACTGATCAGGTTGGCAAAGTTGGAATAGAAAAGACATACGAAGAATCTCTTCGGGGAAATCCTGGTAGAATCGTGCTTGCTCGAGACGCCGCGGGAAGGATTGTAGAGGAAAGGGAAACTATTCCTTCCCAGCAGGGAACAAGTCTTGTGTTGTGGCTTAACGCAGGATTGCAAGAGCGTATTGTGGAATCTTTACAAACGGTGTTTGCGCAAACCACAGCTAAAAGAGGAGCTGTAGTGGCTCTTGATCCATCAACTGGAGGTGTACTCTCGTTGGTAAGTTTGCCTTCCTTCGATGCAAACCTTTTTACTAGGGGTATTAGTCAAAGGGAATGGAATGATTTGCTAAACAATCCTGCAAATCCACTGTTTAATCGAGCAATATCTGGCATTGGGTATCCTACGGGTTCTGTTATTAAACCCTTAATTGGGGTAGCGGCACTAGAGGAAGGAGTTATTAGTGAGGATACCAGTATCTTTGCTCCTTTGGAGATTTGTGTTGAGAATATTTACACCAAAGAAGACCAATGTTTCCGAGATTGGACGTTCCATGGTACCTCAAATATTATACGAGGTATTGCAGAATCAGTTAATACCTTTTTTTATATCATTGGTGGGGGATATGAAGGTTTTTCTGGCTTAGGACCAGTTAAAATTAAGGAATATATTGAGCGATTTGGTTGGGGAGAAACAACTGGGATAGATTTACCAGGAGAAGGGAAGGGCATTCTTCCTGAATTTGATCAAAACTGGAGGCTGGGAGATACGTATCATCTTTCTATTGGACAGGGTCCGTTTGCTGTAACTCCACTTCAGGTTGCCTCTGCTTTTTCTGCAGTAGCAAATGGGGGAACTCTATTTGAACCTCGCGTAGTTAAAGAATTTGTGGATGAGGAGCGAAATACGCTTGAGGTTATAGGATCTAATCTTAGAAGAGAAGGGTTTGTAGACGCAGAAACTCTTGAGATTATTAGGAAAGGAATGCGCCAAACCGTAACTGCAGGCTCTGCCACTGGTTGGTTGGATTCCTTGCCCGTTAATGCAGCTGCAAAGACTGGAACAGCTCAAACCGGAAGGAGAACGCGGGACGGAAAAGACTATTTGCACTCCTGGACCGTAGCTTTTGCACCGATTGAAAACCCAAAGATTGTTTTAGTGGTGATTGTAGAGGATCTTTTAGAAGGACAGATAGGAACCCTTCCAGTTGCAAGAGATGCTTTAGAGTGGTATTTTACGCAATAAGCTATAGAAGTATGGAAAACTATATTACCAAAGAAGGAAAAGAAAAACTTCAAGAGGAGCTGCAATATCTAAAGAAAACAAAGCGAAAGGAGATTTCAACTCGTATTCGCCAAGCCGCTGCTATGGGGGATTTATCTGAGAATTTTGATTATCAAAATGCAAAAGATGAGCAGGGGTTTATGGAGCGCAGGATAGCTGAGCTTGAAGATACTCTTTTTAATGCCAAGGTTGTTAAAGAATCTTCTAGTGTTGAAACTGTGCAAATAGGGTCTCAGGTGACTTTGGAAACAGGGAGTGAGAAGTGGACGATTACCATTACAGGACCTCAAGAAGCCGATCCTTTGGTAAATAAGATTTCAGCTTCATCTCCCTTGGGAGAAGCTTTGCTGGGTCAAAAAAGAGGGGATAAGGTGGAGATTGAAACACCAAGTGGGAAGGTAGAGTACCGGGTTATTGAGATTGCATAATGGCAAAATCCTGCTATATTTAGATGTAGCAAAAGGAAGGGAGATTTAAATGAATCAGGCAAAGTTAGGACTGAAAGTCTTACAGCGCGCAAAGGAAGATACAGAATGGAAGAAATACTCCGATCTACTTCCTAAGTTATCTCCAGGGGGCAAAGATATTGTGATGGCGAAATTTTCTGTTGTCGGCACTTTCATATTCGATCTCTTATCGGGGAAAATTTAGCATACGTATAAAAGTTTCCCAGAAGAGCCCATAGTAGCTCTTGAGATTCCAAATCCTTTGGCACCGATAAGAGAATATGCCTCCGAAGAGAAAGCCCTAAAGGGTTATCTTCTTGGTATGGATTGGACAGATGGTAGGGACAAACGCTTGGTTCCTAATCTCTCTGCTGAAGCAGTCGATTCCTTGTTACAGAGAATACGAAGACAAGGAGTAGAGCCCCTTGATTATATTCTCCGATCATAAAGATGGGTTTATTCCCCTGCTTGCTTGAAGCACGCAGGGGGTTTCTTTTTGACCAAAAGGAAGAATAGGCGTAATATAGGAGCATATGGCAAGTATTCAAGAGATACGCAAAGCCAGGATAAAGAAGGCCGATCACCTTAAAAAGGCGGGAGAGTTAGCATATCCTGCAAGTTCAAAAAGAACTCATGAGATAGCAACACTTCAAAAGGAATTTGCTTCATTGATAAAGACAGAAAAAGAGGTGACTGCTGCAGGTAGAATTCGTAGCATTAGGGAACATGGAGGTTCTACGTTTTTTCATATTGAGGATGCAACGGGACAGATGCAAGCATATTTAAAAAAAGATGGGGTAGGAGAAAAGATGTACCAAGCTTTTTTGGAAACATTTGATGTTGGGGATTTTGCAGAGGTGCGAGGAGTACTATTTTTAACAAAGAGAGGTGAGAAAACCATTGAGGTAAGTTCTGTGAAAATACTTGCAAAATCCTTACTTCCGCTTCCTGAAAAATGGCACGGATTAAAAGACGAAGAGGAGCGATATCGCAAGCGTTACCTAGATTTGATATTTAATAAAGAGGTTAAAAGGAAGTTTGAAAAAAGAACTGTTATTTTAAAATCCATTCGTGAGTTCTTAGATAAAAAAGGCTTTGTTGAAGTTGAGACTCCTGTATTGCAAAGTATATATGGGGGAGCTGATGCTCAACCTTTTACCACTCATTTGAATGCCTTTGATTTGGATATGTATCTTCGCATTTCTTTAGAATTGCCTTTAAAACGGCTGATTGTTGGAGGTTTTGAAAAGGTGTATGAGATGGGAAGAGTATTTCGAAATGAAGGAGTAGACAGACAACACAATCCAGATTTCACCATGCTGGAGTTTTATTGGGCGTATGCTGATTACAAGGATTTAATGAAGTTTACTGAGGAATTTATTTCTTTTGTAGTACAAAAAACTGTAGGGGGAAAAGAGATTGAATATGAGGGAAAGAAGATCAGTTTTAAAACTCCTTGGCCTCGCGTTGAATATGCTGAACTTTTTTCAAAGTATCTTAAACTAGATATTGAATCTTTAAGTCGCGATGCACTAGCAAAAGAAGCAAAAAAGCTTGGAATTAGTATTGATAAAACATGGAATAAAAGTCATGTGACAGATGCATTGTACAAGAAGGTGATTCGTCCAAAGTTGTGGGAACCCCAGTTTATCATTCATCATCCTTCCAAAATGTATCCATTGGCAAAGACGAGAGCTGAAGATTCAACTAAGGCAGAGACTTTTCAATTGTTGGTCGGCGGTGGATGGGAATTGATAAAGGCGTATTCTGAGCAAAACGATCCTGCGCTGCAAAAGAAAGCATTTG
>Ga0208748_1001055_pt1 | contig 13070 bp, 10 predicted proteins | sample Knorr_S7_td_Bott_FD_185599 | JGI IMG/M metagenome (GOLD analysis project Ga0208748, IMG submission 185599) | Marine microbial communities from Southern Atlantic Ocean transect - Knorr_S7_td_Bottom_ad_4513_LV_A (SPAdes) (version 2) | ecosystem: Environmental > Aquatic > Marine > Oceanic | place... | reverse complement strand
AACGCTATTGCCGGTCACGTTATTGATGATAGCGTTGGCGGCGGTGGCATTCTTCGCCAATCAGAGCACTATTTGGGCCGACGACGACCACGGTGACTATCGGTTCACCTCCACCAGTCTGAAGATCGGTTCAGGGGCCGTCTCCGGGATAATCGATCCTTCCGACATCCTTTTCGATGTGGACTATTTCTCTTTCCAGGCATTAAGAGGGGTCAGATACACCTTCGTGCTCGATGAGATTACGGTGGTGGACGCCAACATATCGATAATCAACTCCATCTCACGCGGGAACAACAGCTCCCCCGAACAAGAGATCACGGTGACCGGCGGCCAGAAGACGGTTACCTGGGTCGCCCGGACCACCGACACCTATTACGTGGAGATTGCCGGCACCATCGATAATTTCGACGGCTCTTTCTATCTAGGTGATTACACCCTCACCGGATATGAAGACACGCGATTCGTCGACCGGCATCCCGACGAGAGCACCGGCGCCACGCAGATATCCGCTGGGAACGTCTACCAGGGTGCGGTCAGTCCCTGGAGCAACCAGCCCAGTCTGATCGACACCGTTGACGGCGGAGACGACGTCGACTTCTTCTCGTTCCAGGCCCAGCGGGGCGTGAAATACACCGTTGAGATTGACCTCGGCACGTCAGAAGGCGTGGAGATCGCGATCCACACGGGCCTGTCAGGTCTGGAAAAGACCAACGACGGCATCGGCAGTACCCTGAGTTGGATATCACCAAAGAACAGCACCTACTACATCGCGGTAACCGGCACGACCCGGGTACGAGACTCCAGTGGAACCTACGCCGTTAAACTTAACGCCGAGACATCCCTCTTAGACCAGCACTTGCAAACAGTCGCTGGGGCGACGGTGGTCAGCTTCGGCAACGCCCACCAAGGGTCCATCAGCCCCGCGGACGACCTGGACTATTTCTCCTTTCCGGCCCAGCGCGGCGTCAGATATAACTTGGACGTTACATTGGGCACCGTCGATGGAGTGGCGCTTACGATCACCGACACCAGTGGCACCAGCCTGGCTTCCAACGGAGGCGTCGGAACGAACCTTGAATGGCTGTCTCCGGCCAATGGGACCTTCTTGGCGGTCATCTCAGCTTCGACACAGGTGCCCAATGTCATCGGCACCTACTCACTGAATCTCAGCAGCGACAACAGTTTGCAAGACCACCACGGCGACTTCCCCGGTATCGCCTCGGTGCTCAGCTTCGGCAACGCCCATCCGGGCGCGGTTAGCCCAGAGACCGACCGGGACTATTTCTCCTTCCTGGCCGAACGGGGCATCAACTACTCCGTGGCCCTGGAACTGATCACCGCCAACGGCGCGGTCATATCCATCGAAAACTCGGCCGGAGACACGTTGAGCAGCACCAACGGGCTGGGCACGGGCCTCGGCTGGACCGCAGCTAGCACCGGCCTCTTCTACGTTGTGGTGTCTTTCTCGCCGCAAGCCACTGTAGGCATCGGGTCATATGCCCTCACGGTATCTGCGAACACTAGCCTGGAGGACCGCCACCTAGACACCGCTTCCACAGGTACTCCACTTAGCTTTGGCACTGTCTACCAGGGGGCCATAAGCCCCCAGTCCGACCTGGATTTCTTCACCTTCCCGGCCCAACGGGGAGTTGAGTACATGTTTGACCTGACCTATGGGTCGGCAACGGCAGTCTCATTGGAGGTCAACAATGTGGGAGGCAGCGCCGACACCGGCGCACGAAACTTCGGCGAGACCAACATCGTAACTTGGACCGCCCCAGACACGGCGACCTATTTCGTCAAGGTCTCGGCCTCGGCTAAAGCGGCGGAACCCACCGGCACGTATTCCCTCAAGGTCACGCCGGATATGACGTTGCAAGACCGGCACAGTGACACCCCCACCAAAGGCACACGCATCGGCTTTGGCAATGCCATCGCCGGCGCCATCAGTCCTTCCAGCGACTACGACTACTTCCAGTTCCTGGCGGAGAAAGATGTCTCCTACACCGTAGATGTCAGGCCTGGCACGGTGGAAGGGGTCCGGTTCTCGCTGGAGAACGCGGCAGCCGGGTTCTCAACCTCCAACTTCGGACTGGAGCAGTCCTTGGAATGGAAGGCCCCGGAAGCTGGTTGGTATACCCTGGCGGTTTCCGCTTCGGGCCGGGTGGCCAATCCAACCGGGACCTACCTGATCACCATCAACCGGCAGGGCGACACGCGCCCCGAGACACCCAACGTTACTGACCCGGTGACCGACCCTTTAGAAGTTCCGTTGCCCGGAATCACTGAACCTATCGGGACAGCCTTGATGCTCGAGTCCCGCGTATCGCCTCTGGGTAGCGTCGTGCGGGTACCCGTGACCTTCAACCAGGGCGAAATCATCACGAGCCTGGGGTTCACCTTGAACTACGATCCTGACTCCCTCCGGGTGCTCACCGTGGAGCGGGGTTCCAGGCTAACCGAAGAATCCTTCACTTACGATGTCGACACCTTGGGTGAGGTACGGTTTGGATTCGCCTCAACCCAGGGCACAACCCCTGGCGGGACCGCGGCGGTTATTGATTTCCAGGTTGTCGGGACCGCTGGGACGGTGAGTCCCATAACCCTGTCTGATGCCTTGGTGAACCACAATGCCAGCGGACCGCTGACGATGCAGTTGGTCGGCGCTGACTTCAAGGTCGGTCCAAGGGTCCTGGGCGACGCCGATGGAGACAGCCAGGTCACGGCACTGGACGCTCTGCAAGTACTGAGGATGGCGTCCAATCTGCAGAAGGTAGACATGGCTCTGGACGTAAACAACGATGGAAAGATAACCATCGACGATGCCCGAATCATTCTGAATATGGCCCGGCCTAGTTAGGGGAGCAGATCATGCGCTGGATGTTGGAAGTCGCATATATCGGATTAGCCACCAGTTGGAAATGGCTGTTGGGGTCGACCGCTGTGGTGGCCGCACTCGTGGGGATCCTTTTCGGCGTCGGGGTGCTCGGCGGTGGCGGTGGCGAATCGGGTAGGATAGATATTACCCCCCTTGCAGCCTCACCCACGCCGACCCCGGCGGCGGGTCCGTCTCCCACGACCCCGGCGGCGGGTCCGTCTCCCACGACCCCGGCGGCGGGTCCGTCTCCCACGCAGGTCGTCACGCCGACGACAACCCCTCAGCCCACCGTAGCTCCGGCGGCCAAGTTCATATCGGTGCCGATCCTGGTGACGCGGGCTAACAACGTAGGAAGTTTGGAGTTTGTCTTGGTCTATGACCCGGCCAAACTGGAATTGGCCCAGGTGGAACGGGGCCTGTTATCCGGGGACGCGCTGATCGACTCCAGTTCTCCCGGACCGGGACGGCTGTGGGCCGGCATCATCGACATCAACGGGATGGACGGCAGTGGGCCGGTGGCGGTGGTGAAGTTCAAGGTCCGCGACAACGTGGGCGGAACGATGCCTCTTTCCCTGGAGAGCATCTACGCATACGACGCCAACACCCTGGTGGACATCCTCACTACGACCACTCCAGGCGAGTTCAGCGGGGCCAGACTGACGCCCCTCTCTCCCATCGTGACGTTCCAGTAGTCAAAGACCCCGATGAGCGACCGCAACCCATGATCTTGGTAGGGAGGCACGCTCGGCGTGCCTCCCTCTGTTTTAGCCACCTTTCCACCAAAGCGATTCTCACCTACAATGTTGCCCGGTATCGACTACTAAACACGAAACGATGGAGGGGATATTTTGGCTAATTTGACACTTGCGGAAGCTGAAACGATTTTGGCCGGGTCCAAGGCGAAGATGGTGGAGTTGGGCGTTAAGATGAGTATCTCGGTGGTCGATCCACGGGGAGACCTGATCACCATGTGCAAGATGGACGGAGCTCCTTGGCGGACCCCCGTGGTATCCCGTGGTAAAGCGGTGGCCTCGGCCAGCTTCGAGGTAGCCAGCGGCTCATTGACCGATAACTCTCAGGCCCCGATCTTCCGGGCGTTCATGGCCATGGAAGGCGGCCATTTCATACCCGGACAGGGCGCGTTGCCGGTCTTCCGGGGCGGCGAAATAATCGGCGCCGTAGGCGGCAGCGGCGGCACCGCCCAAGAAGATGAGGACTGCGCCCGGGCAGGCATTGAGGCCGCGGGGTTCTCAGCAACCCGGTAGCAACCCACTGAATCGAGCCATTTCGCACGTAGGGGCAGGTCTCTGACCTGCCCCTTTACTTCGCCACGGCGATGGTAGAAACCAAGGGTCGGCATGTCGTACCACACAGCATCTGGCGGATACAAACCCGGTATACGACCGGCAGGGCGGGTTGGAAACCCGCCCCTACGCCCCTCGTCATTCTGGCGAAGGCCAGAATCCAGATTGGTGGCTTTAGTCGACCGTCTTTTATGAGACTGTTCCTAGATTCCAGCCTCCGCTGGAATGACGGTGGGTACGCCAGTATTCGCGGCATTCAGCAGAGGTGAGAATCCAGGTTCGCTGTGTCATCTCTTAGTCTTAAGCCAGATACATCGAGGTCGCTCTTCCTCCGGTGGACGTGGCTTGCCGCTGGATTGTAGACTGAACCGCAGATAATCACGGCCACAAAGACGCCGTTGCAGCGGCCCGCGGAGTTGAATTATGCACGTCGGTACGTCAACTTTCTTCCAGAACCATGGTAAGACCCGGACTGACCTTGAGGTCTACCAGAACGAACTGCGTCTGGCCGACCTCTGCGAGCCCCTGGGATACGACTCGATCTGGGGCGTGGAACACCACTTCACCGACTACACCATGTGCCCCGACGTCCTCCAGTTCCTTTCCTATATGGCGGGAAGGACCGAACGGATACAACTGGGCAGCATGGTGGTGGTTCTGCCCTGGCACAACCCGGTGAGGATCGCTGAGCAGTTCTCGGTGCTGGACCACCTAAGCGGCGGCCGCGCCATAGTCGGCGTAGGCCGGGGACTGGGCAGAGTCGAATTCGAGGGGTTTGGTCTGGACATGGCCGAGTCACGGACCAGGTTCGCCGAGAGCGCAAAGATGTTGGTCCAAGCGTTGGAGGAGGGTGTCGCCGAGTCCAGCGGGGAACTTATCAAGCAGTCCAAAGTGGATATCAGGCCCAAGCCTTACAAGAGTTTCAAAGGCCGCATCTATGCCGCCGCGGTCTCGCCTGAGTCGTCACTGGCGTTGGCTCAGTTGGGCCTCGGCATGTTGGTGATCCCCCAGAAGCCGTGGAGCGAGGTTGAGAACGAACTGAAGGCCTACCGGGAGATATTCCAGGAGGTCAATGGCGAGCCCGCGCCACCGCCAATCGTCGTCGGCTTCACCTTCTGCCACGAGGACGAAGAACGGGCCCGGGAGATGGCCGCCGAGTACGTTGGCAATTATTGGGACTCGATCATGAACCACTACGAGTTCCGGAGCGACCACCTGAAGACGACCAAGGGCTACGAGTACTACGGCAAGTTCACCGAGAAGATCGAGAAATACGGCAACCAGGACGTGAAGGACTTCTTCCTGGACCTGCAGGTGTGGGGCACGCCCGAGCAGTGTTACGAAAAGGTCATGAGCACTCGGAGCCGCATCGGCAGCGAGTCATTTTTGGCGGCCTTTAGCTTCGGCGCCATGCCCTACGACGAAGTTGAAAAAAGCATGAGGCTCTTCGCCAAAGAAGTTATGCCGTTGCTAAAGAAAGTCCCGGCCGCCGTCTGACCTACTCGCCGATGTAGCGCATGTCCTCTTTCTTGAACTCGCCCAGAGCACGCCAAGCGAACCGCTCGCTGTAGGGGTTTTCAGTCCCTTCCAGTGCGTCCGCAATCAACCCGCCCAGGACCGGGCCGAACTTGAATCCGTGGCCGCTCCCGCCGGCAGCGACCACCAAACCCTGCCGCTCCGGGTCACGAGCGATCCAGAAGTCGCCGTCCCAGGTGTCGCAATAGAGACACATCTTGCTGTCGCTCAGTGGGACCGTCGCTAGGGACGGCAGCGACTGCGCCAGGAAAGACCGGCAGAGGACTTCCTCCTCGGCCAGTATCACCCTTTCCGCGTCAGGGTGGACCCGTCTGCCGGGCCCATGATTGGCCATCTTGACCACACCCTCATCGTTGGCGGGGAAGCCGTACCACCCGCTCCGTGGGACATCCGCGGCCCAGGGTGGGAACAACGGAGGTCGGTAGCTCTCAGGGTCTTCAGGTCTGAAATAGAAGACCGGCTGCCCCACCGGCCACATCCTGTCGGCCAGTTCCGGCAGTAGGACGGTCGTCCAAACGCCGGCCGCCACCACAACCCAATCGGCCCGCAACTCGGCCCCGTCCGACGCGGCGGCCCCAGATACCCTGTCGCCATCCTGCAGCAACCGGGCTGCCTTGAACCCAGTCACCACCGATACTCCGGCTTCAGCGACGTCTTTGACTAAGCTGGCGATTATCTCACCAGCTTCGGCCCAGCCGGCCGTGGGGCTGAAGTAGCCATCGACGTAATACTCAGAGTTCCAACGGGGAAAACGCCGGGCCAAGTCGCCAGGCGCCAGGCGCTCCACCGGAAAGCCGCGGCCGGTCAGCATATCGTAGGAGTCCTGCTCGTACTCTCCAGCGAGCATAGGCGCGCTGGTCAAGAGCAACATGCCGTCTTCGTGGAACAAATCACGGCCCCAGGCGGTGTTCCAGCGGCGCCATCCCTCGATCGCGTCGGCGCACAACGTCGAATACAGACCATCGGACCCGTAATCGGCCCGTACCATGCGGCTGAGGTCATTGGAGGTCGCCAGGGGATGCGGTACCGGGCCGGGGTCGGCTACGGTAACCTGGTGTCCACGCTTTTGCAGCTCCAGCGCGGCGGTCAGTCCGAAGATGCCCGCTCCAATGACCAGAACAGAATTATCAGCGGCCACAGAACAGCCCTATGCGCCGCATCGCGCGGGCGTCATATGAGTCACACATCTGTGTCACGCCGCAGCGGACTTGATGGCCTTCCGCAGTTCTTCGATGCCGACGTCTCCCCCGTGGAGTTCGCCGCCGATCATGTAGGTGGGGGTACCGGTCACTCCCTTCTCTTTGGCCGCCTCGTACTCCCGCATCACGGTCTCGCGGTACTGGCCGGACTCGATACGGGGTCCCAGCTCTCCCCAATCCATCCCAGCGGCCTCCACGATGCCCTTCAAGACATCCAGGTCGTTTATGTCGGCCCCAGTCTCCCAATAAGCCTGGGCGGCTAGGTGGTGGAACTCCCTGTCTTTGCCCTGCTCCTTGGCGTAAGCGGTGGCCTCGTGGGCCCGCAGGGTGTTGGGCGACCACTGAGGGCGGCGCATAACCAGATTCACGCCCTTGGCCCGTTCCTTCATCGCGTCATTCAACTCGGTTTCGGTCTCTCCGTCGAAGAGACGCCGGGCCACACCTTCCGGTGGACGGTCCGGCTGCAGCAGATAGGGTTTGCGGTCTATATCGATGGACAATTCCTTGGCCAACATGTCGAGCCTGCCCAGGCCGACGTAGCAAAAGGGTCAAGTGTAGTCATACCAGACGGTGACGCTAACGGCCGTGGAAGTGGTCATCTCATACCTTTTTCTGTATTGTGCTTGGTTAATCGGCCGCGCTGGGCGCGCCCGAGCGGGCGAAGGCCTTGCGCAGGGCAGCGGACGCTTCGTCAACAGCTTGTACGCTCTTGTCGACTGCCGCTCCCATGTTGAAGAAACCGTGAATCATGCCGTCGTACCGGGTGGTCGTGGTCTCAACACCGGCTTCGCTTAGGCGTTTGCCGTAAGCCTCGCCTTCGTCACGCAGCGGGTCGAATTCAGCCGTGATGACCAAGGCTGGCGGCTGCCCAGCCAGGCTCTTGGCCTGGGCCGGCGCGGCGTAGGGGTTGGAGGCGTCCGCGCTGCTTTCCAGGTAATGGTCCCAATACCACTCCATGACGACCTTGGTCAGACCGTAGCCCTCGGCGTTGTCCTTGTATGAGACGGTGGTGAAGCTCACATCGGTTACAGGATAGACCAAGAGTTGCAACGCGATATCGGCGCCGCCCCGGTCCGCTGCCATCAGGCACATGGCCGCGGCCAAGTTGCCGCCGGCGCTGTCTCCGCCCACGGCCAGCCGGGAACCGTCCGCGTTGATACTGGCGGCGTTTTCGACCGCCCAGGTAGTTGCGGCCCAACAGTCGTCGGCGGGGCCGGGGAACTTGGTGTCAGGCGCAAGACGGTAGTCCACAGATACGACCACGCACTTGCCGCCCACGCACAGGTCACGGGCGGTGGCATCGGCCGAGTCCAGGTCGCCCAGCACCCAGCCGCCACCGTGGTACCAGGCCAGGATGGGAAATGGGCCATCACCCTCAGGGGTATAGATTCGCACTGGGACATCACCATCTGGGCTGGGGATATTCCGGTTTTCCACCTTGGCAACTTCAGGGCCGGGAGCGCGCGGGCGCTTCTTGGCGTTGGCTCTGGCTTCGTCTGCGCTGACCGTATTCGCTGCGGGCAGCCCTAATGCGGCCACGCTCTCCATCACATTTACTATCTGCGGGTCTAACGGCATCTCACACCTCTTTAATCGTTCCGGCATTTGAGTTTATTTAGTTGGGCATTATAGCTGATTGGATAAGCGATCGATCAGTTTTGGGCCGCATCCGAGCCGGGGTCCCAGATCCAGTATTTGGCGATGGCGCCGGAATCGACCCGCAGGTCTATCCCGGTAATCATCTCGGCTTCGTCTGAGGCCAGGAACGCCGCGGCTTTGCCGTAGTGGCTGGGACTGGGTAGTTTTTGCAAAGGCGTCCCGGCGCCGGGATCCGCCGGCCAACCGGGCAGGCGCTGTCCCAACCTGGGTCCGGGCCACTCGACACCCCAGCGCTGGGCCCTTTCCACCCCTTCCGTTCTGTCGGTGGCGGTCGGCGTGAGGCTATTGACCCTGATCCCGTATTCGGCCAAGTCCATGGCAACCGCACGGGTGAAATTGAGCAGCCCCCCCTTTGCGGTGCCGTAGCCGATGTTCCCAGGCTCACCCTGGTGGCCGGCCGTGGAGATGATGTTGATCATGGCGCCCCGGCGGCCAAGGTCGATCATCTGCTTGGCGACGAGCTTCGTGAACAAAAAAGCGCCGGTCAATAGGATGTCGGTCTGCCGCCGCCATTCTTCCACGGACATCTCAAGGATCCCCTTGGTATTGAATTGGGTGGCGCCGTTGATCAGGATGTCGACTCCGCCGAACGCCTCTTTGGCCTGCTCCACAGCCGCCGTAACCTGGGATTCGTCGGTCACATCGCATGGGATCGCGACGGCGCGGCGCCCCATCGCGATTACCGACGCGGCGCACTGTTCGGCGTACTTGGGGTTGATGTCGATGCAGACCAGGTCGGCCCCTTCTTCGGCCAGGCCCTCGGCGATCCCGCCCATGATATTGGGGCTGGTGCCGGTGACCATGGCGATCTTCCCCTCAAGTTTCATGGCGTCTATCCTTTATCGGCCCAGCAGGTCATCGTTTCTTGAGACTGGCTTGCCATTTTTCGTGGTCCGGCACTTCTTCGCCAACCACGTAGAGGTAATAGTAGCAGCCCATCTCTCCAAGAAACTTGAACTGATTCCGAAGGTCTTTGACCAGAAAAACGAAGTCTCCGTGGGAGCGCAGGTATTTCTGAAACCCGCCAAACTCAGCTTCAAGCTCCAGAATCTTCTGGGCGTTGGCCACCACCGCTTCCAGCTTGCGGCGGTTCCGGATCACGCTGGTGTCCTCAGTCAACTGGTCGATCTCCGAGGGAGTCATTCTCGCGACTCTGTCGGCGTTGAAATCGTGGAACGCCGCCCGGATGCCGGGCCATTTGGACTCGACGATCTTATAAGACATACCCGACCGAAAGACCACCTTGCTCATGATCTCCAGGTAATCGCCCGGGGTTTGGGGGGTGATTCTGTCCGGGGCTTCCATCTCCGGCATGTCGTTCCTCCCTGGGGCGCAGGTTAATCGATGGTCAACACGATCTTGCCGAAATTGGCGTTGGTCTCCATGTATCGGTGAGCCTCCGCGACCTCTTTCAAGGGAAAGGTCCGGTCGACGATCGGCTTCATACTGCCGGAGGCCAGGTGGGGCAGCACGTGGCGTTTGAACTGGGCGGTCACGGCCAGTTTCTCCTCTAAGGAACGGCCCCTCAGGCCCGTCCCCGTTACCTGCAGGCGTTTGCCCATCAGCCGGCTCAGGTCCACCTCAACCCGGCTACCCCCCATCAGTCCGACCTCAACCAAGCGGCCCAAAACAGCCATGGAGGCGATGTTCTGGTCCCAGTAAGGCGCGCCGATGAAATCTATCAGCACGTCCACGCCCGCGCCGCCGGTGTGTTCTTTGACCACGGCCGCGAAGTCTTGGTCGTGATAGTTGATACCCACGTCCATGCCCAGCTTGGCCGCCCCGGCCAACTTCTCGGCCGAACCGGCGGTGCCAAACACGAACGCTCCGGCGTGGTGGGCCAGTTGCACGGCCGCGGTGCCCACTCCGCTACCCGCAGCGTGGACCAGCACCTTCTCACCCATCTGCAAATTGCCCCGGTTGAACAGGGCGTCATAGGCCGTGAAATACACTTCAGGCGTCGCGGCCGCTTGGACGAAGTCCCAGCCATCGGGGATGAGGACAGCCATGCGGTGGTGAGTGACGGCGCGGCTGGCGTACCCGCCACCGCCCAGAAGCCCAAAAACACGGTCTCCCTTGGCCATGCCAATCACCCGCTCACCCGCTTCGATGACTACTCCGGCAAACTCCAGTCCGGGGATGTCAGAAGGATTGCCCGGAGGGGCTGGGTAGCCGCCCTCACGCTGGAGCATATCGGCCCGGTTCAGGGCGCTGGCTTTTACGTCTACTAGAACATCTTCGGGACCGGGGACTGGGTCATCGACCTCCATCACCTTCAGGACATCGGGACCGCCGGGCTCAGTAATGACGGCTGCGCGCATCTATTATTTCCTCTGTAATTGGGTTGATGACGAGAGCACATAACTGTCTCTCAGAAGTCTGGGACAGTCTATCACCGGTGGCGGAACAGCGTAGGGGCACGATCCCGATGAATCGGGATGCCCCTACGCCCAGATGTTCCCGGTGGAAATCAGACTTCGTTTCAGTCGGAGGCCAAAGCCGCGTTGTGATCGTCGATGCGTTGCATCAGGTCGATGATCATGGGCATCGCTGGACCGTAGCGATCGGCATCATCGACGCCGTAGCCCTTGTGGTAGGCGGAGCGGAAGTTTACGATCGCACCTCCGGCGCCGGTGACCGAGGAGTCGTTTTCATCCCAGATGCCTCCGTGAATCAGGTCAGGCATCGAACCGGAATCGCGGAAGACATTCTTGGGGTCGCCGCCGTCTTCCACGATCAGCATCTGCTGCTCAAACTGACGGCGCATGAACACGATGGGCAGATCGGTGCGGCCCAGGTGCTCCGCTGTCCGGTCCATGATGTCGCCCTGGGAGACCCAAGCGTGGGAGTCCTGAGCGAGAACGAAGTCCCAGATGGGCTTGCCGTCTTCGTCGAAGATCGGGATGTCGTAGTAGGGTACGGAATCTTGTTCGCCAGCTTCGACCCCGTTCGGGGCCGTGTAGCAGCCGTAGGCGATGTGGTAGGTATTGGTGTCGTCGATGGGAACCCGTATCTGGAACTCCTGACGCACCTGTCCGGGCCCGCCGGTCTGGGTGAAGAACGGGAAAATGACCGTCGAGTGGCGGGATTGGCGGTCTTTATCGGCGCCGAGGTCTTTGGAGTAGTTGATACCTTTCTCCATGCCGTATTGGGTCTCATGGGCGTACAGGGACTCGATGCCCCGGCCCATGTCAATCCTGGAATGAAGAGTGGATAACTGCCGGTCCTTCGTCCGCTCATCAAGCTTGCCCTTCTTCTCCAAGATGTACTGGAAATTGTAGCCGTGGAGATAGACGCTGTGGGCCGGGTCGCCGGTGTTCTCGTGGCACTGGAGCCAGTTGCACTCAAGATGGGTTATCCCGATCTGGCGGATGGCGTTGGGCATCACGAACAGGTCCCAGGGTGGCAGCAACGGCGTCGGCGGCGGTCCCATGTAGGCCCAGACCAGACCTCCCATCTCCTGTACCGGGTACGACCCGATCTTGACCTGTTCCTTGAGCTTGTTGGTGGGCGATTCCAGGGGCGTGTCGATGCACTGACCGTCCGGGGCGAACATCCAGCCGTGATAGCAGCAGCGGAGGCCGTCCTCGTCGGGGATGCCGTACTTCATCAAGGTCATTCGGTGCGGGCACCGTTCGCCGATCAGACCCAGGTCGCCTTTCTTGGTGATGAACAGGACCAGGTCCTCTCCAAGGACCCGGATGGGCATCACGTCTTCTTCTTTGAGCTCGGCCAGCGGGCGGATGGGGATCCAATAGCGGCGCATCAGCTCGCCCATCGGCGTCCCAGGGCCCACTCTGGTAAGTCTCTCGTTGGCTTCGGCGGTCAGCATGTTGACCCTCCATGATTGTCATCGATCGATCGGGTTTTCCGGGGAATTTCCCCTGTCTGATCAGATGGCAATCAGTATATCGCAGATTCGACAAACGCAGAAAACCGGCCAAGGCAGTTCCCCGGCCGGTCTTCTCTCTTTCAGCCTAACTTGAGTCTAGTTGGCGGTGAACGCTGTTTCCTCGCCGTTCACGGACACGGTATAGGTCCGGCGAAAATCAAAGCCTCCCCCCAGGGGAATCTCGGTGACGACCGCCGGCAAGTCGTCGGTGCAGGGCACGTTGTCCTCCGCGATTTCCAGATGGGTAACGGTGATTTCGATGCGGTCGATGAACCGGCGGTTGATCTGGTAGCCATCGAACCTGAAGCAACTGCTGCCCAAAGGCAGCCTGGAGACAACGGTCAGAAGGACCTCACCGTCGGAAGCTGTTACTTCGACACTCTCGATGGGCGACTCTTTTCCGGCCATTGCCAGACCCGTCTCATCTTGGGCCGTGAAGGAGATCGTCAGGCCGCCGTTGATAGTCACGGTGTAGGCTTCCCTGGCGGTTAGCCCGCTGCCCAATGGGACCTCACTCTCGTGATAACCGTAGATGGCCGTGCAGGCGATGGGTTGGTTGGGGTTGGGCATCAGGTTGGTCACATCGACCACGAACCCGTTAC
>Ga0208748_1001052_pt1 | contig 13091 bp, 18 predicted proteins | sample Knorr_S7_td_Bott_FD_185599 | JGI IMG/M metagenome (GOLD analysis project Ga0208748, IMG submission 185599) | Marine microbial communities from Southern Atlantic Ocean transect - Knorr_S7_td_Bottom_ad_4513_LV_A (SPAdes) (version 2) | ecosystem: Environmental > Aquatic > Marine > Oceanic | place... | reverse complement strand
AGACAACGAACCAAAAATTAACAAATAATAAAATTTATACAAAATAACACACAGATGTTAGTTTGCTATTAGATCTAGTTTATTATTGAATTTAGCATATTGTTAATGAAGACTGAGGCAACACATATCACCACAATACTCTACTAGCGTGTTACTTGGTACCGACTATTTCGTATCTCGTAAAGGGTAGTTCCAAATCTTCAGTCTTCTAAATTTCTTAAATGTACACTAAAAGAAGATATACGGGATTTTGGACATTCTAATTATGAAACCTCAAAATATCACTAACATTTTTTATGGCATTCTTGGATTGGGGATTCTGATATATGCAATAAATCATATTTCAACATGAATATTCATTGATCTATAGACAATTAATTGAACCACCTGAAAATTATAACTAACGCAATTATTCCCAGCACTACTGGTAGAAAAAACCACGGAAGATTCCTGGGTTTCACAGAAGAAAATATAGAATCTTTTGCTGTATCTGGTTTCATATCATTATTTAGCAAGAATAATCTTTAACATTTTCTAAACTCTTTATTTTCACTATAGCCCAGTCTTTTAGCCTTAATCTTTCCTAGGAATTGTTCTCATGATTTGCAATATGTTAGGGTGTAATACTGAAGCTTACACTCAAGTCATGTTTTACCACTTTGAAGAGGGGAGTCGAAGTCCTTACTGTAAGCAAATCATGAGGTTTTGTGTTAATCATACTAAATTGATTTGCAGAGAGGGGAGTTTTGTCAGGGTTCAGGTGTTGAATTGAGAAAGATTAAGATTGGAGTCAAAGACAAAGACTATCTTGATTTTCTCTCGATTTGTATTTAAGAGGAACTCTCAGTGGAAGATAAACTCAAAAATATAATTCAATATCATTTGATTACTTATAGAAATAGAAAAAAAATGAGAAATGATAAATTACTTTGATTTTTGGTAAATACTTGGTCGATTATCTCTTTCAGTTTTTACAGAAAAGCAATCAGGGCACAAGCCTTGGTAATTATTTAGATCATTATTGCTTTTGTACCCATCAAAATAGTCATATTTCCACTGTGATGGTGAAGTAAAACACATGTTGCATTTACCATATTGTCTGTTTCTAATTTGCTCTTTCTGAATACTAGTCAAACCTCGTCTTTGAAAAATTTCTAATTTTATCTTCTTTGAACGGACACCAATAAAGATACCAACAATTCCAATTAAAGCAAATGAGATGATTCCAATAATTGTGGTTTGCTTATCATTAAGGATAATTTCATCTGTATTGATTGCTGCACCAGTTACCATTCCACCTGAACCATTTCCACTATTAGTTAGATTGTGTACTCCACCAATTAATTCAACTATAACATTGTCATTTAGACTGCCATAGTTTACCTTAATGATGTATGTTCCATCATATTTCCATAATCCTCCAGATGCATTGAAAGTTGTTTCAAAGGCTCCATCATCTGATACATTGATTTGATCAATTGTAACAATAGAGTTCATTGAATTTACAACAGTAATTGTAACTGGTACATTCCCTGGAATTACATTTGCTACTTGACCGCTAATTGTAATTGTATCATTATGACTGTATGTTGAGTTATCTGAACTTACTTCTAATGGTAAATCCGATTGAGCAAATGCTTCTACAACAAAGTATGAAAAACAACTTGCAACAAGTAATGATAAACCAAGAATAATCACTACTCTATCCGTTCTCCCCCGGGATTTTTCAGGGATTTTCCGTGATTTCTCATCAAACTTCATACAGGTGCCGTTTCTGTCAATAATTTATACCTATTGGTAATGAATGGTAATGATAGGTTACAAATGCCAATATTTATAAAATGAGGCTAAACACACTCCTCATGGATTCGTATAGAACTAGTATGCAGATTGTGTCAGATCTCCTAGTAGCTACTGAGCAATCAGGACTAGAGGGAATCAAAACAACACATCTTTTGACAAAAGCAAATCTCTCACATTCAAGATTAACAAAATTTATTGAAAATTTGACTGGTGCTGGTCTGATTAACAAAATTGAATTCGATGGAAAAAATACCTTTGTAATTACGCCAAAGGGCAAGCAATACTTGGAGTCATATGAAAAATTTTCTAATTTAGCTGGATCATTTGGATTAGAACTCTAAATTATCCTAGACTCGTTGTCTTCCTAAAAATGACTGAAATGGACTAGAAAATATAAGGAAAGTTCCACTCTTCTTATGTTACAAACTCATGTAGTTAATGTACGAAAGTCCTAATTCGTATTTATGGATTCGTTGCGACAGGATATAGAGTGTGTTTCAACGATGGTTTTTTTTCATATTATCAAGTATATTGATTATGTAACCATTGGTGAATAGTAATTTTTGGCATTATACATGGTGTTGTTATGCAGTTGAATGTTTCAAACTCATCTACTAATGGAACAAAAAATATCACTAATATGAAAATCGCAATTCCGATAATTATGGCTAGATATAGATACAAAATTACTAGTTTAGTCCTATGGCTTCAGCAAAGTAATAGCCTGTAAGAATAGTTACAGCAGACCAAACACAAGAACCTGCAAATGTGTACATTACAAACTTTGGAATTTTCATTTTTAGTAATCCAGCTGGAACAGATATCATCTCCCTCATTACTGGAATCATTCTTCCCAGAAATACTGCTTTGTCACCATATTTTTCAAACCAAATCTCAACTCGTTCTAGTTTTTTTTCTGATACTTTGACATATTTTAGATAACGAAGTAAAACCACTCGTCCAAGTTTTAGTGCTATAAAATAGATTGCAGAGGTTCCAATGGTTGCACCAATTGCACCAAGAATGATCATGGGAATTACACCAATTAATGAAATCCCCTGTTGTGATGCCAAGAATCCTGCTGTTGGAAATATTGCTAGAGTAGGAATTGGTGGAATTATTGTCTCAATTAAGGCAGCTAAAAAGATCCCTTCATAGAGATGGCTTCCTAAAAATTCTGTAACCCATACCAAAAACGAATCAAAAGGTTCCATTTGTCTTTGGCAATGAGATCCTACTAAATTACCTTACGAGCAGAAAATGACACTAATTAGTCATGTTTTGTGTCTAAAGATTAATGATAATCCACCTAAATTAATAATTAGAAATATTCCAAAGTTTACAATTGAGTTACAAGTTTCTAGATCATGCAACTGACGCAATAATTGAGGTTACAGCAAAAGACCTCAAAGAAGCATTTTCAGTCACAGCTGATGCGGTGATTAATCTAACACTTGATCAGGACAAAGTAGAAGAAAAAGATCAAAAAGAGTTTTCAGCACAAGGAAAGGACCTAAGTTATCTTCTATTTAGTTGGCTGGAAGAGATTACTTTTGTTCTGATTACTGAAGGATTTGCAATAAAGAGAATAGAGTTTGATATTGAGAAAGATGAGGGCTACAAAATAATTGCAAAGGCGTATGGAGAGTCTCTTGATTTTCACAAACACAATTTCAAAGTGGAAATCAAGGCGCCAACATTTTATGATATGGAGATTAGGCAAGACAAAGGTGTTTTTATGAGATTTTTGCTTGATTTGTGATTTTAGTGAATTACTCTTTGCACAAAACAAGAAGAAGTTAGATAATGAATTTATAACATTTGTTGGAATACAAGATGAAAAAGATATAGTCACAATTGTAATTCATGATGCGATTAGTAATTTTAGGGGACTTTTATCAGATCCAAATCCTAACCAAGGAGAATTTTCAGCAAGTTCAAGTTTTACATCACAGAAAGTATTAGATATTTTCGATAGTGATGGAATTTACAATGCAACAGCATTTACAAATAATCAAAAATAAGATAATGGAATTATATTAAAACTAGAATACAAAAATAACAAAGTATCAGTTATAGAAGATTTTTTACTTGCGCTTAAATCAATTACAAATTATTCAGTTGAAGTAGAAAAAACAGTTACATTTACAGATAGTCTTATAGATAGTTCAGTTGAGGAGGTAGTATTTAGTTTACATAATCAACCTATAGGAGATACAATTGATTCAAGTTCTGGAAAATTTGGAAGTATTCAAGATGTATACTATAGCTTTGATATTGTTGTAAAAAGTGAAGCTCAAGAAGACAGAAAAAATATCACAATTACTGTAAAGAAGGCATATGATGAACCAGAAACAATTGAGTCAGAATCAGAAACAACAGAGTCAAAACCAAAAGAATTAGAAATTACAGATCCGTTTGTTGATGAAACAAAGGATCTACAGAGTTATGTTGACAGATATAACAACGAGGCCAGTTACAAAAAGTGGTTTGATGATAATTACTAAGAATACTTCTCAATTAATGAGGCTGTAGGATTAGAAGAACCAATAATTGAAGAACCAGAGTTTGGTGAATGTGGTGAAGGAACAAAGCTAATTGATGGTAAATGTACAATTGTTGCAATATAAAATAAAGGTGGAGGTTGTCTAATTGTAACTGCAGCATATGGCTCTGAGATGACACCACAAGTTCAATTTCTCAGAGAGATTCGTGACAATCAGTTAATGAATACTGATTCTGGCATATCATTTATGACAGGTTTTAATCAATTCTATTATTCATTCTCACCAATAATTGCTGACATGCAAAGAGAAAGTCCAATATTCAAAGAAGCAGTAAATCTTTGGATAACTCCATTATTATCATCATTATCAGTAATGTCATATACAGAATCTGAATCACAAGTTATAGGATATGGAATTGGTGTTATTTTGATGAATATTGGAATGTACTTTGTAGCACCAGCTATGTTGTTTTATGGAATTAGAAAAGTTAGACGAGCTAAGTTTTAATCACAATACTTGTCCATCATCATTATGGGAAAACTAGATAAATATCTTAGAATTTGTGGTGAGTGTGGTATTGTATATACTTCTGTTAGCTTTACAAAATACATTGATCAGTGTCCCATATGCAAATCAAGAAGATATGAGGCAATTATTATAAACTCAGACAAGGCTTAATTTTTCAACATAGATTTTTTAGTAGAACCAATTTTTGAGATATGTTGTCTGAAGATCCAGAAATTGAAAAAATAAAGCAGAGAAAACTAGAAGAGATGCTCAAACAGCAGAGCCAGTCTAGAATTGAGCCTGGAATTGCAGATCTGAATGACTCAAATTTTGACCAAATAGTATCAGCTGAGAATCCAACATTAGTGGATTTTTGGGCAGAGTGGTGTGGTCCATGCAAAACAATGCATCCAGTTTTTGAGAGCCTGTCAAAAAACTATCCAAAAATTAAATTTGCAAGAGTCAATGTTGACAACAATCAAAACATTTCAATGAAATTTGCAGTTCAATCAATTCCTACATTTATCATGTTCAAGTCAGGACAGGTTGTAGATAAAATGATGGGAGCAGTTGGTGCACCTGGAATTCATATGATTTGTAAAAAGCATTCAAACTAGTAGGCGTATACTGGTTCTTTTTCTCGTTGAATCTTAACTATTTCATTTAGAACTTTTTGTTCTTCAGGATTTAGTTTATGCATAAATCTGTTGAGTAGTTGTTTTGCCTCATGTGATGGCGGAAATGTATAGTATACTTCTTCTTCAAAGATTTGTCTACCAATTGTGACATCTTGAACAGAACAAGCAACCTCGTCTCCTGTTTTTGCAGTACTTACTGTCTTTTTATCAAGCTGAAGTTGGTGAATATTTCCAACCTTTCTTCCAGCCATATTCATAAATGGAATTTTATGCTTTAGAGTTCCTACATCTACGCGAATTCCAAAGACTGCAGGATTATTATTTCGAAAAACCATTCCTTTGAGGAAAGTAAATTTTGCAACTGGAATTAATTCTGAAAAGATTGCGTCATCTTCATTTGCAGTGTCTTCCTCTACCCATGCATTATAGTTATCAATTAAACTATAGATTACTTTATCTTCAAACACTTTGATATGACTGTCTTCTGATTCGTCTTTTGCATCAGGTAGAACCTTTACATTAAATGACAAAACAACTCCAAGATGCCTATCTTTTTCTTTGATTGCTTTTGCCTCTATGACATCTCGTCTATTAACAGGACCAATGTCGGCTTTGGCAACAGGAACTTGTGAACGTCTAAGCATCTCAAGTATAGCTTCAAGTGAGCCTATAGTATCACATTTAACGATAATTCCATCAGTTTCAGTATCAATAAACATAGATTTCATCTCAGATTCGATGAGTTTGGTAAATTTTTCAATCTCTTCATCATTTGATGCAATATAGAGAGTACTTCCTGGAAGAACTCCTTCAAGATCAGGTGATGCGATTTTTAGTCCAGCAGCAGCAACTACTTGTGTAACTGGTTTGAATTTATCTCGAGGATCTCGCATCTCATCAAGAGGTTTTGGTAAAAGCAATGCTTTTGGTTTTATAGCTATTACAGAATCTCTTTTAGCTACAACAATACTGTTTTCTTTTTTGATTATTCCATCAATTAGAATAATATTTGCTGTCTGTCCTAATCCAATCTCATCTTTTACCTCTAAGACAATGCCGCGTGGATCTTTTTCTTCTTGATTTAGTCTTTTTTGAAGATATTGTTGTGTTAGTCCTACTAGTACACTAAGTAGTTCTGGAATTCCAACTCCAGATCTTGCAGAAATTGGAACTATTGCAATCTCGGATTTAAAGTCCTTAACACGATAAAATGCTTCTGATTGATATCCCAAAATAGAAAGAGTACCTACTACATCATAGATTTTTTGATCAAGATCAGTTTGTACTGATGCGTCTTGTTCTTTTAATACCTGTGAGATAAACAAAGATTCAGATTTTCTCCATCCAGAAATTTGATCACATTTGTTTAGTGCGACAACAAATGGAACTTTTCTGTTCTGTAAGATTTTCAAACTTTCATTTGTTTGTGGTTGAAATCCACGATTAACATCAACTACAAGAATTGCAATATCAGCTGCTGAACCTCCTCTAGAACGAAGGTTTGTAAAAACTTCGTGTCCTGGAGTATCAATAACTAAAAGTCCTGGAACCTTGTTTTCTGATTGTTCAAGTTTCTTGTATAAAATACCACATGTCTCTTTGATGGTCTCAGTTGGAAGAAAGCTAGCACCAATATGCTGTGTAATTCCACCTGCTTCTCTACCTTGAACTCCTGTACCACGAATTCTATCTAGAAGTGATGTTTTACCAGAGTCTACGTGACCAAGAACTGCCACTATGGGCTGACGAATTTGCAAAACAGATCACTCAAATGCTACCCTCGATTCATGATCAAAACTTTCTTGTGAATCTGATGCATGAATAATATTTTTACTAAATCCTAATCCAAAGTCTCCTCTAATGGAACCAGGTTCCGCTTCAAATGATTTAGTTGCGCCAACCATAATTCTAGTAGTAGCAATTGCATTGTTTCCTTCAATGATTGCCGCAACTACAGGTCCTGATGTGATATATGATATCAATTCACCAAAGAATGGTTTGTCTTTGTGAACATTATAGAATTTCTTTGCCCGTTCTTGAGTAAACGTAAACATCTTTAGTTTTAAAATTTTGAATCCTTTTCTCTCAAATCTTGAGACAACTTCACCAACTAGATTTCTATCTACTCCATCTGGCTTTACAATGAATAGGGTTTTTTCAGTCAATTTTACTTCTTTCTAATTCCGCCTTTAACGTGTTTCTTGGTCCACTTTAATTTTCTTGGATCACGTTTTAGAACTAGTGCATTTTTTTTACATTTAGAAGAACAAAACCATAAAACAGTTCCATCATTTTTAGCAAACATAGTGCCAGAACCTTTTGGAACAGGTCTATCACAGAAATTACAAGGTTTAGATAAAAGACTCATCTATTCACCTATTTGATCTTCTTTGCTTCTCTCTCTGTTTCTCTTAGCATTAGAATCTCTCCTTCTCTAACAGAACCTTTGACATTTCTTGTAAGAATTCGTCCTTTATCATTTCCTGTAAGAACTTTAACTCTAACTTGAATTACTTCTCCAGCAATACCAGTTCGTCCAACAATTTGAATAATTTCAGATTGAACTACTTGATCAGTTGTAGAACTCATTGATCAGTCTTGCCACCTTTGATTTTAGAAATTGTTTCTATAATTTGATCTACGATGTGTTGTGCATCACCAGCATCCAAAATCGCTGCAGCCGCTGAAGTAATCTCAATGCCTAGTGAATTGCCTAATTCTTGCTTAGTTGGGACAAATACAAATGCTGCACCCTGTTCCTCACATAGAATTGGAAGATGAGCGACTACCTCTGGTGGTTCAACATCTTCGGCTATAACAATTAGTTTGCTTGAACCACGTTCGATTGCCTTGGTGGCTTCATTGGTTCCTTTCTTGACTTTACCGCTAGTAGCTGCTACTCTAAGTGCCTCTAAAATTGGACTTACAAGGTCCTCTGGCGTCTCAAATTTAACGTAATAAGGTTTTCCCATACTTCGTCACCCTAGGGGTCATTCTCCATTCCATTCATCGATTCGTTTGGTATTAAAAGTGTTATCGGGAAATTATGGACTTTAGCTTGTTGAGATATTCAGACATCAAAGTGTCTAGTTTCTCTTTACTTTCAGCTTCTGCATAGACTCTGACAATTGCTTCGGTTCCGCTAGGTCGAATCATTACCCAATTTTTAGAATCAATTGTAATTTTGATACCGTCAGTTGTATCACAACTTGGAAATTCTTCTTTTAGTGAGGAAATCAGTTTTGAAACATTTTCAGGAGAACATGAAACCTTGTCTTTTGTAGTGAAAGAAGGAGGCAAACTGGTAATTTCATCTGATAGAGATTTTCCTTTAGTCAAAAGATCAAGCATTAATGCCAAAGTCATACAACCATCTCGGACTTGATTGTGCTTTCCATACATGTAGCCACCATTTTCTTCAAATCCTATTAACGCATTAATGTGAACCATTTTTCTTGATACTTCAACACTACCTATTTTGGTACGAATAACTTTTGAATTAAATTCATCAGCTAAAACTTCAATATTAGAACCTGAATTCAAACAAGTAACAATCAAAGAGTTTGGATTTTTCTTTAAGATATGTTGGGTGAGGACTAGTGCAGATTTATCCCCAGTTAAAATATTGCCTTGATTGTCACAAAAAATACTTCGATCTCCATCTCCATCAAACGCAATTCCAAAATCAGCATTGTTTTCTATTACAGTTTGTGAAAGTTCTGAAAGATTTTGTGGTGTTGGTTCTGAACCACGTCCTGGAAATTTTCCATCAATATTCTGATTTATAAGAAAGGTTTCACATTGCATCATTTTACAAAAATCAGGTGCAGAAACTATCTGTGCACCGTTTCCTAAATCCAAAACAACTTTGAAATTTTTTGATTCTATTAATTTATAATCAACTTGGGATGCAATTCCTTTTAGATATGTCTCAATTGCTCTTTCTTCTTTTCCTGTAGTGCCCCAATTTTCTGTATTCTTAATCCAACTTTTTTGCAGATAGATATCTTCAACTACTAATTCATCGTCTCGTGAAATCTCAACCCCGTCTTTTGCAGTAGGTTTGATTCCATTGTATTGAGGAGGATTGTGAGAAGCAGTGATCATTATTCCACCAGAATATCCCAAAGTCTTTACTGCAAATTGAAGACATGGCGTTGGAACAATTCCTGCAACATTACAATCAATTCCTATTGAATTAAGAGCAGAACTTACAACTTTAGAAATTGTTGGACTTGATTCTCTTCCATCAAAACCAATCAATACTGGTCCATTTTCAAAGTAAGTTCCAATAGCTAAAGTCATATCATGAACAAATTCTAATGTAAAGTCTTCAGAAAATACTCCTCGAATTCCATTAGTTCCAAAAAATTTTGCCATGATGTTATTCAATAATAGATAAATTTGTGTTTAATAGCATGTCCGTTGCGGGAGTCGCCCAGCCTGGTCAAAGGCGTAGGGCTTAGGACCCTATCTCTTAGGAGTTCGTGGGTTCGAATCCCACCTCCCGCATCTTTTTGATTTCTGTGAATGATTAATAATGAGAAAATATCCAACAAACAAAGTCATGAAAAAGACAGTAATTGGAATTACAGTAGTGGGAAAAGATAGAGAAGGAATTGTAGCTGCATTTACAAATTTTGCATTTTCAAAAAGTGGTAACATTGAGAAGGTAAACCAAAATGTGATCAAAGGTATTTTTGGAATGTATCTAGAAGTATCCTTTTCAAAAATAGTTGATGTAAAGAGTTTCGATGCTGAAATACAAAGTTTAGCTAAAAAAGAAAAGATGGATGTAAGTACACATCATGAAACAAATTCACAGAAAAATATTGCAGTATTTGTAACTAAAGAGACACTTTGCCTTAAAACAATTCTTGGTAATGCAAAATCACTCAAAGGAAAAATCTCAGTAATAGTTAGTACAGAAAGGACACTTGCGCCATTTGCAAAGAAGGCAAAAATTCCATTTGTTGTAATTCAAGAGAAGGATCAACAAAAGGCAGAAGAAAAAATTATTGAAATATGCAAAAAATTTGAGATTGACTTGATTTCACTTGCAAGATACATGAGAATTCTTAGCCCTAACTTTGTTTGGAGATACCCAAATAGAATTATCAACATTCATCCAGCATTATTACCTGCATTCCCAGGAGCACTGGCATATGCACAAGCTTACGAAAGAGGTACAAAAATTGTTGGGGTAACTGCTCATTATGTTACAGAAAACTTAGATCAAGGACCAATCATTTTCCAGGATTCGTTCAAAGTAGATCCAAATGATTCATTAGAAAAAATTAAGGCAAAAGGACAAAAACTAGAAGCAGATACATTACTTAAAGCAATGAAGATGCACCTAGAAAATAAACTTGAAGTTCGTTGGAGAAAGGTTCACATAAAATCCAAGTGAAATAAATGGTAGATATTCAAGCCCAATTTGATCTTAATCTTAGAAAATCAATTAAAAAGAAAAAACAAGTGGCAATAATTCCAATTGGTTCAATAGAACAACATGGTCCACATTTGCCCATATCAACTGATTCAGATATTGTAACTGAAGTAGCAAAAAGACTATCTGAAATGAAGGGGTATCTTCTTCTTCCAACAATCACTTATGGAGTTTCATTTGAGCATGCACCGTTATTTAATTTGAGTATTAGAGAATCAACTCTACGTACGATTCTGATTGATTTGTGTTCATCACTTTTAATGAATAACATCAAGACAGTTTTCATAATTAATGGACATCATGGAAATCTAAAATCAATCAAAAATATTGATGTAAAGCTCCAAAAAATTTCAAAAAACAAGCTCAAAGTGTTTCCATTATCATATTGGCATTTTATGAAAAGAGAATTTGATCATGCAGGATTTGTAGAGACATCATTAATGTTAGCAATTTCAAAAAATGTCAAAATGAAATTAGCAAAAAAAGGATTAATCACAGATGGAATGAAAAAACAAGAAATCAAAATACTTGGAAAACTAGCTAATCAATCATTTCCTAAAGCTACCAAAAACGGAATTTGGGGAGATCCTACAAAAGCAACAAAAAAGGATGGAAAGACGATTTTAGCTGAAATCATTAAAAATCTGGGAAAAAAGTGTCAAACTTGCCTTACTGAGAGAAGCTCATAGTTTCACCAATGAATGTTTAATATAATCCCTCAATATCAAAGCCAATAAGTGAAATAGATGTCCGTTGATATGGCAGTAAAAGTATTGGATGAGAGTATTAATCAAGTTGTATTGATAAAACTCAAAGGAAACAAGACAATTAGAGGTAATCTACTTGGTTTTGACCAACACATGAACCTGCTTCTCGACTCTTCAGAGGAAGTCCCCGCTGAAGGCGATACTAAAAGCCTTGGAACCATTGTAGTCAGAGGAGACAATGTAGTTATGATATCCCCTCCACCACCAGAAAATAGGTGATTTGAGATGGTAAAAGGCACAACTTCCATGGGTGGTTTTACAAAGAAAAAAGTTCACATCAGATGTAGAAGATGTGGTAAAAACTCGCTTCACAAACGTCACCACCAATGTGCAAGTTGTGGATTCCCAAAGGCCAAACGCAGAAAGTATTCCTGGATTAAATGGTATACATAGATGCAAGAAATTATTCTAATTCTTAGTTCATTAGCTGGTGTAGCTACAGTCGTTGCAGCACGAAAAATGCCAAGAGGTAAAAATCAATTGCTTAGTCTTGGTGCCAGTTCACACATTAAAAGCCAAATTAATTCCCTAAAAATTGAAAAAGATATTCTAACTAAAACAATTACAAGACTATATCAAACAGACTCTGAATTTTCTAAAATTCAAAAGGATAAACTGTTACTGAGATATCAACACCAGTTAGGAATTGTTTTAGCTAAACTAGAAAAACTTGAGCAAGCAAGTCAACATCCAGATTTGGGTCCAATAGGTGATGGTTTGATCACTTTGATGGATCAAAAATTATCAAAACTAGATGATAGATTATATGAGATTTCATCAAAGATGGCAAGTACAAAAACTGAAACGCCAAAGACAAAAGAATCAGAAGTGAAAAATCACGAATCAAAACCATTCAACTTTGAGAAACCAAAAGAAACAAAGATGGAATCAATTTCAATTCCTAAAACAAGTTCAAGGCAATCATTTGAATTAACTACTTTGACAAATATTCTAAGAAAAGATGTAAAATTTCCATTATTGATTGATGTAGAATCAAAACAAGAGATTGTAAATCCAATGCAACAATCAAATGTAATTCAATCTGAAATAATTAAACCAAAAGAAGAGATTGTACAAGAAATTGTTCAACCAAGAGCAAAAGTTGAAGATAAAATAGAGATTATTCAGTCATTTACGCCAAAAGTGGAGCCAGTATTAGAAACCAAGCCTGATATTGACAATGAAGTTGCAAAGATTACAGAACATAAAGCACTTCCAGAACCAGAATCAGAACAAAAACCCAGACCAATAACATTAGATAATAACTTTGATGATGATGCAGATGACTTGGACAAAATCAAAGAAAATATTATGAAAGTCATGTCAAAGCTTGATCAAGCAGAGGTAGAGTAGTTGTCCTATGATGATGCCATTTCAGCATTGTCAAATAATGCACTAAAATTTGTTAAAGATGATTATG
>Ga0208748_1001049_pt1 | contig 13105 bp, 12 predicted proteins | sample Knorr_S7_td_Bott_FD_185599 | JGI IMG/M metagenome (GOLD analysis project Ga0208748, IMG submission 185599) | Marine microbial communities from Southern Atlantic Ocean transect - Knorr_S7_td_Bottom_ad_4513_LV_A (SPAdes) (version 2) | ecosystem: Environmental > Aquatic > Marine > Oceanic | place... | reverse complement strand
TCAGCCGGTCGCCGGCACCGAATGGGTCGAAATCTACAACCCCGCTTACGTCGCGGCCGAGGTTGACGGCTGGAAGCTGAGCGACCTCGCTGAGGATGACCTGATTCTCGGCGCCGAAGGAGAAACGCTCACAATCCCGGCGCGCAGCGCCGCGGTCGTCGCCGCCAGCCCGACCGATTTCGCCAACCGTTACCCGAGCGTCAGCTACGTCTTCGGCCTCGAAGACAGCGCCATCGGCGACGGGCTGGGCGACATCGCCGATACCATCGCCCTCGGCTACCACACCTACAGCGACACGCTCGCCTACGAGGACAGCGACGGCGCGGACGGCGACGGAAACTCGCTGACGCGCGACTGCCCCACCTGCGACAACTGGACCGCCGCGGTGCCGACGCCAGGCGCAGTCTGACCGCCGAGAAAACCCTAAACCCACCCGGCACTGCAACCGCGATGCGCCCCGCTTCCCCCGCGCTGGTGGTCCTGGCGCTGCTGCTCCCCGCCTTAGCCGGCTGCTTGACCCCGGAGGGACCCCGGGAACCCCTCGACTCCGACGGTGACGGCTATCCCGACCCGGACGATGTCTTCCCCGACAATCCAGAAGAATGGGTCGACTCCGATGGCGATGGCTACGGTGACAACGGCGACCAGTTCCCGGAAGACCCTGCCGAATGGATCGATAGCGACGGCGACGGATACGGTGACAACAACGACGTTTTCCCTAATGACCCGGCCGAGTGGCGCGACCTTGACGGCAATGGTGTGGGAGACAACTCCGACGACGACGACGACGGCGACGGCTATCCCGACGGGATCGAGAAACTGGTTGGTACTGACCCCTATGACAACAGTTCAGTGCCGACGGACTTTGACGGCGACTTCATCCCTGATTCCATGGACGACGATGATGATAACGACGGCTACCCCGACAGCTCGGACGCCTTCCCCTTCGACCCGGCCGAATGGGCTGACAGCGATGGTGATGGTGTAGGGGACAACTCGGACTCTGGCGATGACCGCTACGCCAATTTCACTCTGGAGCCGGCCTTCCCCAACCTCCACTTTGATCGGCCGGTGGCCCTGACCCATGCAGGTGATGACAGGCTCTTCGTGGTCGAACAGGAAGGCCGGATTTACACTTTCGTGAATGACGCCGCCGTGGAAACAGCCACACTTTTCCTCGATATCCGCGACCGGGTCAATGATGCGGGCAACGAGGAGGGTCTTCTGAGCCTGGCCTTCCACCCTAACTTCCAGGAAAACGGCTACTTCTTCGTGGACTATACCACCAGTGACCCGCGGCGCACCATCATCTCACGCTTCGCGCTCAACGCCAGCGATCCCTCGTTGGGAGACCCGCAGAGCGAAGTGGTGCTGCTCGAGATCGGGCAGCCCTACAGCAACCACAACGGCGGACAGATTGCCTTTGGCCCCGACGGCTATCTTTACGTCGGCATGGGAGACGGCGGCTCTGGCGGCGACCCCCAGGGCCACGGCCAGGACCGCTCGACCCTGCTGGGCGCAATCCTGCGCCTCGATATCGACGGCGGCGGCGATGAAAACCCCTATTCCATTCCCCCCGACAATCCCTTCGTCGATAACGGCGACGGCTTCCGCGAGGAAATCTACGCTTACGGGCTGCGCAATCCATGGCGCTTTAGTTTCGACACACTCACCGGCGAGCTGTGGGTGGCAGACGTGGGCCAGAATAACTGGGAGGAGATTGATGTGGTCAGGAGCGGCGGCAACTACGGCTGGAAGACCATGGAGGGAGCCCACTGCTACTCCCCTTCCAGCGGCTGCAACCAGACCGGTCTTGAGCCGCCGGTGTGGGAGTACGACCACGGCACCGGCTACTCGATTACCGGCGGATACGTTTACCGGGGTTCATCGGTGGGCGGGATGTACGGTGCCTACATCTACGGCGACTACGGAAGCGGGCGTATCTGGGCGCTGCACTACGACGGTGTCAACGCCACCAACAAGGAACTCTTTGACACCAGCTTGAATATCGCTTCATTTGGCGTGGGCCACGATGATGAAATCTACGTGGTGGCCTTCAACGGCGATCAACTCTACGCGCTGCGACCGGCGGTGTGAGCCTAGCCGCCCGAGAAAAACCTAAACCCACCCGGCACTGCAACCCCGATACGCCCATGGAATAGGATAATATAATCCGGAATTCATAGAGGGTCCATGAAAACTATGACTTGCATGCAGCTCGGCGGAGCGTGCGACAGGGAATTCAGCGCCGGGACCTTTGGGGAAATCGCCGAGCTCAGCAAGGCGCATGGTTCAGAAATGTTCCAGAGCGGGGACGAAGCCCACCTTCAGGCAATGGAGGAGATGATGGAATTGATGAAGGACCCCGAAGCCATGGGCAAGTGGTTCGAATCGAAAGAGGAAGAATTCGACGCCCTGCCTGAAGACAGTTAATCGCGCTGCGCCGGCGGCGCTAGCCTACTCGAACGCCTGTATTCCCGTTATCCACTTGCCGAGGATGAGGTTGTGGATATCGTGCGTCCCTTCGTAGGTGGAAACGCTCTCGAGGTTGGCCATGTGGCGCATTATAGGGTACTCGTTGAGGATGCCGTTGGCGCCGTGAATATCTCGCGCCATACGCGCGATGCTCAGCGCAACGTCGACGTTGTTCATCTTTCCCAGCGAGACCATCTCGGGCGAAGCCTCGCCCTTGTCCTTGGCGCGGCCGAGGTGGTATGCCAGTAATTGGCCCTTAGTAATCTCGCGCAGCATCCACGCCAGCTTCTGCTGCACCAGCTGGAAGCTGCCGATGGGCTTGCCAAACATGATGCGTGATTTTGCGTATTTGACCGAGGCGTGGTAGCACCCCATGGCGGCGCCGAGGGCCCCCCAGACGATGCCGTAGCGCGCCTGCGTCAGGCATGACAGCGGGCCCTTGAGGCCGCTGACGTTGGGCAGGATGCGGTTGCCGGGAATACGGCAGTCCTGCAGGACCAGCTCGCTCGTGACTGAGGCGCGCAGCGAGTGCTTACCCTTCATCTCCGGCGCGCTGAAGCCATCGTCGTTCTTCTCGATGATGAAGCCGCGAATCTTCCCGTCAAGCTTGGCCCATACGATTGCGAGGTCGGCGATGGTGCCGTTGGTAATCCACATCTTGGCGCCGTTGAGCACGTAGCCGTCGCCGTCGGCGACCGCCTTGGTCTCCATCCGTCCCGGGTCGGAGCCGTGATCCGGCTCGGTCAGCCCGAAGCAGCCGATGAGCTCCCCGGCCGCCATGCCGGGCAGGTACTTCTGCTTCTGTTCCTCGGAACCGTGGGCGTGGATGGGATACATCGAGAGCGAGCCCTGCACCGAGACAAAACTGCGCAGCGCCGAGTCACCCCGCTCCAGCTCCTGACAGACGAGCCCGTAGGCGACGTTCGACAGGCCGGCGCAGCCGTAGTCCTCGAGGTTGCAGCCAAAGAGCCCCATCTCGCCAATCTGCGGCAGGAGGTCCATCGGAAAGGTGCCGGCCATGTAGTGCTCCTCGATGACCGGCAGCACCCGCTCTTCGGTCCAGTCACGCACCGTGTCGCGCACCATGCGCTCCTCCTCAGTCAGGTGCTGCTCGAGGTTGTAGAAATCAACCCCGCTGTAAGGTGCCATACAAGGGTCGAATCCGGGGACTATAAATGGGAATCGCAGCCGCCGTCTTTAATTCAGGCGGCTGCTGCCCCCATAATGGAGGAAATCTGGGTCGAGAAATACCGCCCCACTACGCTCGCCGAGGTGGTCGGGCAATCGGCGGTGACGACCCGGCTCGCGAGCTACGTGCGCGAGAAGTCGATGCCGCACCTGCTCTTCGCCGGGCCGGCCGGGACGGGTAAGACCACTTGCTCACTGGCGCTGGCGAAGGAGATGTTCGGCGAATACTGGCAGCACAACCTCCACGAACTGAACGCTTCCGACGAGCGCGGGATTGACGTCGTGCGCGGCAAAATCAAGGAGTTCGCGCGCACCGCGCCGATTGGTGAGGGCGGCTTCAAGATTATCTTCCTCGACGAGGCCGATGCGTTGACGAGTGCGGCGCAGGCGGCACTGCGCCGCACGATGGAGAAGTATTCGCGCACCTGCCGCTTCGTCATGTCGTGCAACTACTCCTCGAAAATCATCGAGCCGATCCAATCGCGCTGCGCGGTATTCCGCTTCCGGCCGCTGCAGGGCGAGGATGTGCAGCGCTACCTGAAGTTCATCGCCGGCCGCGAGAAGCTGAAGGTAGACGACGAGGCGTACGAGGCGCTGGCGTATCTGGCGCAAGGGGATTTGCGCCGCGCCATCAACTCGCTCCAGATGGCGGCGGCCGCCGACAGCGAGACCATCACCGCCGAGGTGGTCTATCAGGCGGTCTCGGCGGCGCGGCCGGGCGAAGTGCGCGAAGTGCTGGAGCTGGCGCTGCAGGGCAACTTCGCCGGTGCACGCGAGCGGCTCGACGCGCTGATTATCACCTACGGCCTCGCGGGCGAGGATATCCTGCGGCAGATGCACCGCACGGTGCGCGAGCTGGAGATTCCCGACGAGGCAAAGGTGCAGCTCATCGAGAAGCTGGCGGAGGTCGACTTCCGGCTCTCCGAGGGCGCGACTGCGCGCATCCAGATTGAGGCCGCCATTGCACACTTCATCGTTGTCGGGCGGCACATCAAGCGCGAGCAGTCCTGATTTGCAGGGCCGATTGGACAAAAGGTTTAGAAACACCCCTTATCCCCCGCCGTGGGAGACAACTTCCTGACGCTGGACGACCTGCCGCCCGGCGGGAAGACAGTACTGCTGCGGGTCGACATCAACTCCTCCCTCAACCCGGAGACCGGCGCGCTGCTGGATGACACGCGCATCCGGCGCCACGCCGCGACAGTGGAACTGCTGATGGATGCCGGCGCGAAGGTCGCCATCCTGGCGCACCAGTCGCGCCCCGGCCTGCTCGACTGCGCTCCCCTCAAGCGGCATGCGCGGCGGCTGGCACACCTGCTCGACCGGCCGGTCGAGTTCATACCCGACATCCACGGCCAGCTGGCTCAGGACGCAATCCGCGGGCTGCAGCCGGGCGAGGTGGTGATGCTCGACAACGTCCGCTTCGACCCGGAAGAGGTCGCTGTGAAGGCGTGGGACGGCAAGGGGTTCGCGCCGCAGGCCAATACCGCGCTGGTGCGCAACCTCGCGCCGCTCGGCGACATCTTCGTCAACGACGCCTTCGCGTCCGCCCACCGCTGCCAGCCGTCGCTGGTCGGCTTCACCGAGGCGCTGCCGATGGCGACCGGGCTAGTGATGGAGCGCGAGCTGCGCAAGCTGGGTGGCGCGATTGCCGACGGCCCGGCGCCGCGGATTGCACTGCTGGGCGGCAGCAAGGCGGCCGATTCGGTCGCGATTGCGCACCACTTCCTCTCGCAGGGCGTCGACGAAGTACTAACGGGGGGCGTCGTCGCCAACCTGTTCCTGATGGCCGGCGGCGTCGACATCGGCGAGCCGAGCACCGCCTACATCCGCAACCATGTCGCTGACTGGGAGCAGGTGGTCTCCGACGCCAGGACCCTCCGCAAGGAGTTCGGCGACCGCCTGATGGTGCCGGTCGATGTCGCGGTCAGTGACGGCGGCCTGCGACACGGCCTGCCGGTGAGTGACCTGCCGACGAAGCATCCGGTCCACGACATCGGCCTCGAAACGCTGGTCACCTACCTGCAGCACATCAAGGGCGCCGGCACGGTCATCGCCAACGGGCCGATGGGCGTCTTCGAGAACCCCGAGTTCGCCGCCGGAACGCGCGAAATCTTCACCGCCATGGCCAACAGCGACGCGCTGACGGTCGTCGGCGGCGGCGAGACCGCGATGGCGTTCACCCAGATGGGGCTCGCCGACCGGGTCAATCACGTATCCACGGGCGGCGGCGCCTGCATCGCGTTCATGTCGGGCCAGGTGATGCCGGTGCTCGAGGCGCTGCGGCACTCGAAACGGCGTTTCGATGAAGGCGGTTACAACAAGTAATGGAGCCACCGGAGGGATTCGAACCCTCGACCTGCTGATTACGAATCAGCCGCTCTACCGGGCTAAGCAACGGTGGCTCGCGCTTCCCCCTGCAGGCGGCGGTTAAGAGGCTAGCGCGGCGCTACGCCTCATCTTCGTCTTCGGGCTCTTCGCGCGCCCAGATGTTATCGGGGATTCCGTCGTAGACTGACGGCTCCTCCTCCTCTGGCTCGAACTGCGGGCCGGAGTCACGGCGGTTGAAGATTTCGCGGTGCTTCATGAGCCAGTAGTGGATGCGCCACTCGCGGCCGTCGTAGAGCGTGGTTTCCTCGCGCTCGGTCTCCATCAAACCGGTATCTTCGAGCATGTAGAATGTATCGCGGTCCTCGGGGTGCAGCACGTTGTCGATGATGCGGTCGCTGTAGCCGAAAAAGTTCAGGATGTGCTCCGCGAGGTAGCCCGCTTCGTCAACGCCAAGGTGCGAGTATTCAGCGCTGTTGCGGATGGCGGTCGCGAGTGAGTCTGCCGTCAATACTTCCATGGAGCTCCGGGGTCTTCGCCGCTGTGGGCTAGGTGCTATATTAATTCCGTGTCGCGCCGTTTATATGCGCGCGACGGCTCGAGCCGCCCGTGGCCGATGAGCAGGACCTCTGGGAACAGATGGAGCAGAAGCTCTTCGGCATCCCCGAAGGCGCCAGAAAAGCGGAGGGCGCGGCCGGAAGTGCAGCCGCGCCACGCGCGCTCCCCGAGCTGCCGGAGCTGGAGGCGGTGGGCGCGCCGGCACCGCCCTCCGGGAACGAGTCGCTGACGTCCATGAACACGGGCTCGCCGCTCGCGGCGAGCCCGGTGGAGCTGCTGCGAAGCGGCGTTTCCGCCGGGTTCGGCTGCATCCTCGGGACGATGGTGCTCTTCGGCCTGTTGGGGCTGCCCGGCTCGCTGGCGGCCGCGGTTGGCGGCTACTTTGGCGGTCGCTTGGCGGGCGACCCGGCGCGGGCGCTGACGGCAGCAATGCTGCCGTTCCTGCTGGTCGCCGCGATTGTGGGGCTTGCGAGCGTCGGCGGGCTGCCGCCGGGGGCGGGGCCGCAGGACCTCGGCGCGGCGCTGGGCGAGTGGCTCGACTATTCGCCGGGCGGGGGGGCACTGGGGCCACTCTCACAGCTGCCCGATTCTGGGTCTGCGGTCTTCATCACCGTCATCGTCTTCGCCTTCGTCGGCGGCCTTTCGGAAGCGGCGCGGCGCGGGCGCGACTAGAGGCCGGTCCACCCGAGCGCGATGGGCCAGTAGTAGCGCTGTGCGACGAGCAGCACCAGCACCGCCAGCAACACCATCGGCACGCCGTTGCGGACGAAATCAGCCGAGGAGGGGATGCCGGAGGCGTGAACTATCAGGTTGGGTGGCGTGCCGAAAGCGGTCATGAACGCGAAGGCAGTCGAGATAGCGGTCAGGATAGCGACCACTGCCAGGTCCAGCTCTGCCGCGACGCCCACCGCGAGTGTAATCGGCACCAGCACCGCCGCCGCGGCGCCGTCGGACATGATGTTGGTTAGTGCCACACCGAGCAGGATGATTACCGAGAATAGCAGCAGCTCACCGCCGCCTTCCACCAGCCCGAAGATGCCGAGCGCCAGCCATTCGGCGACGCCGTGGTCGACCATCGCTGCGCCCAGCGTCAGCGCCGCGCCGTAGATGAACATCACTCCCCAGCGTAGCCGGCGGCGGCTGTCGTCCCACTCCAGCACCCCGCTGACGTGCATCGCAATCGCGCCGAGCATCGCCACCGTCCCGAGCGTCAGCCCGGTGCGGCCCGAAGTCAGGAATAACAGGAACGTGCCGCCAAGGATGCCGAGCGCCAGCAGCTGCCGGTCGCGCAGCGGTTCGGCGGGTGGCAGGTGGTAGTCCAGCGAGCGGTTGCGCAGCTGGTTGGAGAGGATGAGCGTCACGAAGAGCAGCGGCATCAGCGCCAGCGTAATCGGCGCCGCCAGCACAACCCAGTCAAGGTAGTCGATTTGCAGGCCATACTGCTGCAGGAAGCCGATGGCAATCACGTTCCGCGCCCCGCCGGAGGGTGTCGCGAGCCCGGCGATGGAGCAGCCGAAGGCGACCGCAAGGGTGAACGCGACCATCTCGCGCGGGTGGTCACGGATGTCGGTCTTGTCGATAACTGTCAGCACAATGGGGAGCATGATGGCCGCCACCGAGTGGTCGGGAATCACCGCCGCCATCAGCGTCGAGACGATGATTAACCCCCCGAGCAAACGGTAGGTCGAGGCGGTGAAAGGCGCCAGCAGCTTGCGGATAATCAGCGACTCGGCCCCCGAGGCCGAAATCCCCTGCGCGATAATCAGCGAGCCGAGAATCATGAACACCGCGTCGGACGCATACGGCGCGAAGGCGTCGTCGCGGCTGCGCAGCCCGAGCAGTACCAGCCCCGTGCCAGCCATCAGCGCCGTCACGGGAAGCGGGAAGACTTCGGAAACCCAGAGGTAGATGATGAGCAGGAAAAAGAGCAGGACGTGCCGGCCATCGACCGGCAGCGTAGTGGTGAGCAGCAGCAGCCAGATTACGGACAGGATTACGCCGCCCGCGAGCAGCTTGCGGAAGGTCCGGTTGAGCCAGAGCCGGTAGGACAGTGTATGGCGTCGCGGCTGCGTCCGCAGCCGCAACAGGTCGGCGCGGCGCCGGCGGTTATCCCGGTCGTCGTTCATCGCAACACGCAGACTGGCCGGTGGGCATCGAGCACCAGTTCGTGCAGCAGCGCCACCGATACGGCGTCCTCGATGTCGGGCAGCACCACCAGCCGCACCCCTTTGGCAGCGATGGTGCGGTTGGTCGCCGCGATGTTTCGCCGCCAGAGGCCGCGCAGCGGTACAATCGTGGAGGTGACGTGGAACTCGCCGCCCAGCTTGCCGCGCAGTTCCTGCACCGCGTCGTCGAGCGCCGCGGCGGCGCCATGGATATCCTCGCCAAGGTGCAGCAGCTCCAGGTCGCAGCCGAAGGTGCGCGCCAGCTGCTCGACCAGCCCCATCGCCCGTTCCGGCAGCTGCGGACCATCGAACACCACCAACGCCGGCCCGCCCGGCCCCGGCAGCGGCTGCCCGTGCCGCACGACAAAGACGTGGCACTGCACATCCTCGAGGATGCGCTCGACCTCCGAGCCGGTGAAGAAGCGTGTCAGCCGCGACCGGAATGGCCCCAGCACCAACGTGTCGCCCGCCTGCTCCTCGGCGACCATGTGCGCCAGCACGAGGTTGCGCTCACCGCACCGCAGCAGCGGCTCCACCTCAACGTCGCTGACCGACGCGGCGAACCGCTTCAGCTCGCGCTCGCCCAGCGGGAAGAAGCACTTCTCGGGGTCCTGCAGGTCGCTGCCGGCACCGGTCTTGGCCGGGTTGGCGATGTAGGCTACTACCAACGGCAGCTTCAGCCGGCGCGCCAGCATCAGCGAGTAGTCGGTCGCCGCCTTGAGTCGCTTGGAAGGGTCGAGCGGCAGCAACAACTTGCTGAACATCCTCGTCCAAGCTAGGACAACGTATATGAACTACCCCCCAGTCCGCCGCAGCCCGAGGGGGCAAGCATGGCTAAAGCGCAGCGCAAGTTAAAGGACCGCTGGAAGGGAAAATCGTGGTATTCGCTCCACGCACCCTCCATGTTCAACTACGCCGTCATGGCCTGGACACCGGCCGACAGCCCCGAGGCTGTAACGGGTCGTGTGGCCGAGGTTTCGCTTGACCAGCTCAGCGGGAATTTCGGGCAGAAAAACTACATCGTGCGCTTCCGCGTCGGCGAAGTGCGCGGCCCCAACGCCTTCACAACTTACGATGGTCACCGGCTGACTTCCGACTACAAACGGGCGCTGATCCGGCGCCGCAACAGCCGCATCGACTGCAACTTCATCCTCACCACCGCCGACGATGTGCGCCTGCGGCTCAAGCCGATGCTAGTGGTCGACAACCGCATCCGCCGCTCGCAGGAGAAAGTGCTGCGCGCCCGGTCGACCCAGCTCATCATCGAGAGCCTCAGCAAGCTGGCGCTCAACGATGTGCTAAAGCGCATCTACTCAGGCGACCTCGCGCGCGACCTCGCTAAGGATCTGCGCGTCATCTACCCCACGCGCCGCGTCGAAATCTCCAAGATTGAGGTGCTCACACCCGACGCACTGATGGAAGTCCCCCCCTCGGAAGAGGAACTGGAGCGCATCCTGGCCGGGGAGGAAGACGAAGGCGAGGAAGCGGAAGAGGAGACTGTAGACGCGGATGCCGATTACGATTCCCTCACCGTACCGGAGCTCAAGGAACTGCTGAAGGCGCAGGGACTGCCCGTTTCGGGCAAGAAGGCCGACCTCCTCGAGCGGTTGGCGTCAGCCAGCGGCGACGAAGCCGAGTAAGCCCGCAAGGCGATGCCGCAGTCGCGGCTTCAAACAGGCGCTGCGTAGCTTTTTCCGCTATTTTTTCAGGACGCGCATTTTGCGCACGGTACGATATACGCGTCATAGACGCCGTCGAGGAAATGCCACAGCGCCTGCGATGCAGCTCCGGCGGCCGCAACTGCGGCATCGCGGCTCGCCGCGTCCCGGCATTCGCGCGCCAGAATGGCGCGCTCCTCAGCGCGATGTCGCAAGTCAGCCTCCTCGTGGACGGTGAAGAACTCAACCGCACGGGGGTCGTCGAGCGCGTAAAACTTTGCAAGGCCTTCACGCTTGGTGCGCGAGACGTCGGGCACTTGCGACTCGTAGGCGTAGAGCGCCGCAACGCCGTTACGGTAGTCGTCGCCCTCGCAGAGCTGCCGCAACGTGGCAACCGATTCGCGCGTTGCGTCGAGCATCTCCACGTCCTGCGCGCTCTCGCGGCTGACGCCCAGCCCCTCGGCAAAGCGCAGCCAGAGCTCGGGGTGGTTGTCGGGCCCCTGCTCCTCTTCGACAAGGTTGTCGAGCAGCATCTGCCGCACGCTGATATCGTCGCAGCGGGAATGCACTGCGCTGACGTAGGTCGGGAACGCCCTGACGTGCGCGTAATACTGGCGCGAATATTCGTCCAGCGCCTCACGCGGCAGCTCGCCCTTGTTCCAGAGCTGGTAGAATGGGTGGTCCAGCAGCGCGTGCTGTGCCACGGCTGCGTCAATCCGGTTCAGGAATACCTTGGTTGCCTTGTCCATCTCAATCTCTCCTTTGGGCCGCCTTGGCGGCGAGGGGGCACTCCCGGCCGGCTCAAAAGTATTGCGCCCCATTCATCGGGCCGCGCCCGCGATGCGGAAGCGCGGCCGCCCTCGGCTTAAATATCGCTCGTCAGGAAATGACGCCGGTCTCGCGAGCCGCCCGTTCTATCGTTTCGGGCGGGTCGCGGTCGAGGATGGTGTAGCGTTGCGGACGGATGGTGTGCGCCTCGCGCAGCGCCTCGAGGACGAGGGCGTCATCCAGCCCCAACTGCTCCGCGGTGGTGGGCGCGCCAGCCGCGGCGAGGATGTCGCGAATGCACTCCCAGTCGCCGCCGTGGAGCTGCATCGTCACAATCGAGCCGACGCCGCACTGCTCGCCGTGCAGCGCGGGGCTGCCGGCATTGGCGTCGAGCCAGTGCGAGAACTTGTGTTCGCCGCCCGAAGCAGGGCGCGACGAGCCGGCTATAGACATCGCGACGCCTGAGGAAATCAGCGCCTTGACCACCAGCCGAACCCCCTCCTCGCTGTTGCCGGCGAGCAGTTCGGGGGCCTCCTCGACCAACCGAGCGGTCATCTCCGAGAGCGCCGCCGCGTAGGCCGAATACTCCTCGCCGCGGTCGCGACCGAGCTGCCAGTCCAGCACCGCGGTCTGGTTGCTGACGATGTCACCGATGCCAGCCGCCAGCAGGCGGTGCGGCGCCGAGGCGATGATGGTTGTGTCGGCGACCACCGCAATCGGCGGGCGCGCCTCCATCGAGGTCTTCTGCCCGGCAGCACGAATCGAGGCGCGTGCCGGGGCGAAGCCGTCGTGTGACGCCGCGGTCGGGACCGAGATGAACGGCAGGTCAAGGTGGTAGCCCGCCTGCTTGGCGAGGTCGATCGGGCGGCCACCACCCACACCGGCAAGGAAGCCGCAGCCTTCGGCGGCCGCCTCGACACGCGCCAGCTCCTCCATGCTGGCACCGTCGATTTCGATGACCGCGACCGGGTGGCCCGCCTCCTCGAGGTAGCCGAGCACGCGGTCGCCCGCCACGGAGCGAGTGACCGCGTCGCAGACCAGCAGCCCTCGCTCGGGCAGGTGCAGCTCGGCGATGACCGCCGGCAGCTGCTCGATAACGCCAGGGCCGGTGACTACCATCCGCGGCAGGACCATCGAGCGCGGCGGGCGCGGTTTCATGAGGGGCGCAGCGAGCGGCGTGTTTAACCCTGACGTGCTCGCGAAACCGGTTCGCGCAAGCGGACGCGCTGACACAACCGCTTAATACGGCCGCATTTACGCGCCGCCATGCGGGATGGCGATATCATCACCCTCGACTACGAGGGGCACACCGACGGCGAGCTGTTCGACACGACGCTCGAGAAAGCGGCGAAGGACGCCGGCACCCACGAAGAGGGACGACCCTACGGCCCCATAACGGTCATCATCGGCGAGGGGCGGCTCGTGCCCGGGCTCGAGGCAGCGCTGAAGAAGGCAAAGGTGGGCGAAGCGAGCGAGGCGACGCTGCCGCCCGAGGAAGCGTACGGCCAGCGTGACCCGAAGCTCATCGAGACCATGTCGCGGACGCGGTTCAGCCGCACCTGCCCCGACGCCAAGGGCTACCCCGGCGAGGAGCTGGAAATCGAGGGGCGGCATGCGCACCTCGTCGCGATTTACGGCGCGCGCGTGCGGGTCGATTTCAACCAGCACCTGGCGGGGAAGGAGCTGGTCTTCAAGTTCACCATCAAGTCAAAGGTCTCGAAGGCGGACGCCAAGGTGGCGGCGCTGTTCGACATGGAATACCCGGCAGGCGACAAGCCGGAAATCGCGCTCACCGGCAAGCGCGCCGAAATCACGCTCCCCGACCGCTGCAAGTTCGAACCGGCCTGGTTCCAGGCCAAGTATCGCGTCGTCGCGGCGCTGCGCAAGCACACCGACCTGGAAGAGATAATTTTCATCGAGAGCTACGAAGGTACCAAACCGGAAAAGAAGGAAGCGAAGAAGAAG
>Ga0208748_1001035_pt1 | contig 13189 bp, 3 predicted proteins | sample Knorr_S7_td_Bott_FD_185599 | JGI IMG/M metagenome (GOLD analysis project Ga0208748, IMG submission 185599) | Marine microbial communities from Southern Atlantic Ocean transect - Knorr_S7_td_Bottom_ad_4513_LV_A (SPAdes) (version 2) | ecosystem: Environmental > Aquatic > Marine > Oceanic | place... | reverse complement strand
CCAGCGCCAGCAACACAACCATGACCACTTTGAGAGCGTTGCCGTCGGGGTCCATGCCGGTGATGCCGACGATGAACATCGCCCCCACCTTGAGGAACAGGCCCATGTTCAGCAGTCCGCCAAACGCCAGCATGATGCCGCCAAGGATACGCGTGCGGCGGCCGAAGCGTTTCTCGTAATACTCGGGGATCGTCAGCACCTTGTGCTCGCGCAGTCGCACGACGATGAAGCCGGTCACGCCGATGAGAAACGCCACTATGCCGGCGATCACCCCGATGTGAAACGCCGCGAAGCCGCTGGTGAACCCTTTTTGTGCGCTGTACATCACCGTGATCAGCCCCATCTCGGTGCCGGTCAGCGTGGCGACGCCCAGCCATGTGCCCACGGCGCGGCCGGCGCTGACGAAGTTCGTCATGTTGCCGGCGTAACGCTTGACGAAAAAGGCGATGCTGACCGAGAGCAGCAGGTACACCGCGACAATCACCCAGTCGATGGTGCCGAAGTTGGTCTGGCTGGTGGCGTTGGTGAGGGCGCTTTCCATTCGGGTCACTCCACGAGGAGCAGCCGGAAAAACTGGGCCTCGCCGACGGGAAGGTCAACCTCGACCTGCTGTGGGCCGTCGCTTTTTACATCGACCTCCAGCACCGATTTCCACGCCGCTTGGCCAAGCGCGGGGGTGGACTGGATTTCGATCAACCGGCCCTGTGACGCCTCGAAAACAAGACTCATTTTGCTGTTGGCCAAGTTCACGGCGGTCAAACGCAACGCACTGGCTGCATCGCCGGGATCGGTCCCGGCGAGGTATTCGCTGACGTTGGTCAAGCCGTCGCCGTCGGCATCGCCGTCGGCGTCGTTGCTGTTATTGGGATCGAGGCCAAAGGCGGTTTCCCACTCGTCCGGCATGCCGTCGGCGTCGGTGTCTGCCATCTCAGCCGAGCGGTTGGCGCGGCCGGGGTTCGGTGCGGCCGCCTTCCAGTTGACCGGGTCGTTGGCAAACTTATTGGCGGTGGCACGCTGCAGTGTGGCACCGAGACCGTCGGCCGCGCTTGGCCAAGGCGCGGTGTCGCTGAAGGTGACTTGGTCCACGAGAATGTATGGCACGAAACCGGCGTCGTCGTGCTGCAAGCCCTGCGGCGGGTCCGGCTTGTACAGGGCTACCGTGTCGCCGCCGTTGGCCAGTTGCCCGCGCAACGGGCCGAGGATCGGCACGCCGTCCGGGATGCCAAGGCGCTTGGCCAGGCTCGCGGTTTTTTCAGGATTTTTCACCGGGTTAAACTCGATCAAGACCACGTAGCCACCCGGCGGCAACTGGAAACCGCGCGGGAACTCGAACGTTGTGCCGCCATCGATCAGCCACGTGTTTTCCGGGTGCAACGGGTCGTGCAGCGGCACGGTCGTGTTGGTGATATTGTGCAGTTCGATGAACTCGTCGTCCGGCGTGCCGGCGCCGAGCGGCAGCGGGGCGGGGTGGTACATGATCTCGTGGATCACCACCGGGCCGACTTTTGCTGTGGCGTTGGCAGCGCCAGCGCCCTTACGAAAGGCCGATACGGAGGAGGGGTTGTCCACTCCGAATGTCGGACTGACCAGGGTGACAAACTGATCGCCGATGCTGGTTTTCACGCGGCCAAGGGAGACGCCGTTTTGCGCCGCACCAAACTCGATGATGGCGCGGTAGCCGGTCAACTTGCCGAAGCCATCCGCCTCGGAGAGGATGACCTTGTCGCCGTGGGCAGAGTTGAGCGCGAAGCTGTGTTCCGCGCCCGGCGCCGGGTTGAACTGTCCCTCGTAAAAGGCCATCACGCCCCGTGCGGTCAACGTGGTGTTGGCGGGAATCCTGTATTTTTTCAGGCTCGATTCCGAGTTGCTGATCCACCAGTTGCCAATGTCGACCGGGTTGTCGGAGAGGTTTTGCAGCTCGATGGCGTCCTCGAACGGAGGGTCGGTGTGGGTGAGCACCTCGTTGATGACCACGTTTTCCACCGGCAGATAATTGGATTTGCCCGGCGTGGGGGTGCTGGGGAATTTCGTGATCCGTGTGGCGCCGTCGGGCAGCCGCCCCTCCGATTCGCCGGGGATGGTTTTGGAGATCAGCCGCTTGTCCAGGAGCGACTTTGTCCGGCTGTAAAGGGCGATCGGTTCACCAAGGCTGGACAGGCTGAAATTGACGTGGTCGCCGCCCTTGGCCAAGTCGGCGTCCGCGATCCATTTCACGAACCCCCCGCCGGCGATGTAGTTGAGTTTCGTGATCTCAAACTTGGTGCGGCCGATCGAGCTGATGTTGTCGGTCAGGTACAGCCCGTCCATCCGAACCGGCTTCGGTTGCGGGTTGTGCAGCTCGATCCAGTCGCTGCCGCGGCCGTTGGCCATCCACTCGTTGATGACAAGATTGGACGGGGAGGCCAGCGTTGCGGGAAGCTTGTTCTCCTTGCCTGGAGAGGGGGAGTCGAGCAGCGCCCAGTCGCCGTTTTTGTCGCGGCCGACGGAACGATCCGGCACTTGGAAGCCGTAGCTGATTCTGTCGACAATCTGTTCGTCGGCGTTGAACAGGTACACGGTGCCGTAAGCGCCATTGAGCGAGCGGCCGGTGTTCAGGTAATCCGCCGGGCCAAGCGCGGGGTCGCGGGAGCCGTTGCACCACACGAGCAACTGGCCCTTGGCGCGGAGCTTGGCGCTGTCGGGGAAGCTCCACTGCCCGGGCTCGACCTTGTCGATGCTCAGGCTCATGCCGGCGAGATCGATGGACGTCGTGGAGTTGTTCCAGATCTCGATCCAGTCGCTGGTCCGGCCAAGCGGGTCGATGACGGCTGCGTCGTTGATCGCAAGAAATTCGCTGAGCTTCAAGCCGTCGGTCTTGGGCAGGTAGTTGGCTTGGCCGGGGCTGACGGTGGTGGTGAACGTGGTCCACGGGCCGGTGCCGTTCGGGAAGCGTCCACGGGACTCGCCGTCCTCCTGCGTGCGGTAGCTCAGGTCGTCGAGTTCCGCGCCGTTGGTGTCACGCAACAGGAGAGTTCCACCGGCGGCGGGCAGCTTGAAATCGAGGTGCCGAACGCCGGGTTTTTTGTCGGCGCTGAAAACCTGATAACTGCCCGGCGCAATAAACGAGAGGCGGCGGTAGGTGAACTTGGCCAAGCCGGCTTCCCACGCGAGGCCGAATAGCGCGGCCGGTTTGCTGTCCGTGTTGAACAATTCAATCCAGTCGTCGCTGCCCGGCGGAGCGGCGGCGACGAACTCGTTGAGCTTGAGATTCTTCAGGTCGGCGACCGGTGCGGCCTTGTTCGTCTTGCCGGGGGTGGGCCGATTGAGTGACCAATCGCCGCCGTCGCTGCCGCGGCCGATCGAATGGTCGGCCACCTGCAGGCCGAAGCCCAGCACGTCGATGCGTTCGCCTCCCGGGTTGAACAGCGCGATGGTGTCGCCGTCGTTGTCGATCGCGAAACCGGCGTGCAGGCCCGGCGCCTCCGCGGCTGTATCCAGCCAGACCACGAGGTAGCCGTTGGCCTTGATCACGACATTGCCTGGGAAGTTGAATTTTCGGGGCTTGGCCGGGTTGTCGCTCAGGCTCCAGTTTTGCAGGTACACATCGGTGCCGGCGACGTTTTTCAACTCGACGAAGTCGGGGAACGTGGCGCCGTTTGGCGCCGAGGCGACGTTCTCGGCGAGCACCTCGTTGAGGACGACCAACGGCTGCGGGCCGCTTGGGCTGGGCCTGCCGGGGGTGCCGCCCTTGGCCAGGCTGGCACGCCAGTTGGCCGGCGAGTCGGGGTCGCCCTCCGGGTTGCTCAACACGAGCGAGTAGCCGTCGCCATCGGGCTCGCTTGGCCAAGCGCCGCCGTCATCGTAGTCCACCGAGAGCACCGTCTCGCCGTTGCGATCGACCAGGGCCAGGCGCTCACCCTTGTTGGAGAGTCTGCCCTCGTACAAGCCGCTAACCCGCACGCCGGGATAGCGCGCGCGGAACGCTTGCACATTGGCGTCGTTGACCAGCAACAGGTAAGCACCGGCGGCCAGCGGCGGGCTGTTCTCGGCAAACCGGAAGGTGATGCCTTCAAAGGAGAAGCCGGACAGATCCTCCTCGGTGTCGCCGACGTTCTGCAACTCGATGTACTCAAATGCGTCGCCGCCCTGCGGGTTGTACATGATCTCGGTGATTCTCACCGGCACGTCGCCGCCCCCGACCATGAACGAGGCCTCCGTCAGGGCACTCCATTTGCCGGCAGTCATTGTGCGCGCCTTGACGTGTGTGCCGTCGTTAAGGATGACCCCTTTCGCTGAGTCGTACTTTTTTGCCGAGGCCGAGATCGAGCCGGCGAAACGGACACGCGGGTCGGATTCGTCGGTTGTGTAGTAAACATCGCCGCGGGAGGCGCTTAGTTTGAGTTTGAACCCTTCGGGCACTGTGCCACCGAACTGATTAAACTTGGGTGCATAATCAGAGGCGGCCAAATTGGCTTCCTTTAGATGTCGCAACACGGGCGCGCGCCGCCTCCGGATCCAGTTTGTTCCCCAGCTTTTGCTGACAGGGATCGTGCCCCGCACGGTGTTATACAGCTCATCGAAGATCCGCCTAATCTCTGAGTCGGTCAGTCCGCCGCCGTTGTAGAAATGTTTGTGAACCCGGTCCGCAAAAATCATCTGGTACTCGGAACTGACCTTTAGCCCATTGAAGAGCTTGGCAACATCCGTGTTGCCCCAGGGAGGATTTGTGTTCGAGAGCTGGTTCTTGATGGTGTTGTGGCTGGTGCTTTTGCTGAAGGTCCACTCGGCATCCCAGTTGATGAAGCGGAACAGGCCGTCCGGCTTGTGGCGGGCGGCGCGCCAGTTGTTGTGCGGCCAATCGTCGTTGGCGGCGTAAATCAACGGCAGGAGGTAGTCGGCCATCGCCGGCATGTCCAACTGCTTCTCGACCACCTGGAAATGTTCCGGGTCGTTCATGTCGTATCGGTTGACGTAGTTGAGCATCTTGCGCCAGCTGGTGACAGTGCCGGCTTGGACCTCGTTGAACTGCGCGATCAGATCATAGTTTTCATCCGTCTGGTACCAGTCGGCGAGGAACTTCGTGTCGATGCGTTCACAAGGGTTGTAGTAGCCCTTGTACTGGCCGTTGATGAACAGGTTCACAAAGTTACCGCGGGGACACACCTGGCCGACGTTCGAGCAGAGCCGCCGCGCCCACTCGTCCTTGATGAACGGGTTGGTGTGATCGTTCATGCCGGCCCGCAGCACAATGCGGTCGAACGACTGCACCGGGATGTCGCCGAACAACGGGTACTCCAGCCGTCCCGCCCCGTAGTCGCCGCGGAAGTACAGCCGGAACGAGTATTTGCTGAACGGCAAACGGGAGTTGGGATTGTAGCGTGGACGCACGTAGCCGCCGCCCTGGATGCGGATGCCGCAGTCCACCGCGAAGCCGCCGTTGTCATCGGGACGGATCAACTCGGTTGATACCGGGCGCTCCCAGGCGATGCCGTGCCGAGTGGCGTTGGGCTGTTTCTGGATGCCCTTCGAGCCCCAGAGGTGCCGGTCGTCGGTCACCAGCGACAGGGCAGGGATGCGCTTCCTGTTTGCTGACAGGCCATAAAAGTAGGTGTTCGTTTTTACCTTCGAGGGCAGCATGCCTCCCTTGTAGGCGATCGCTCGAATGATACTCGTCTTGGCGATCCGGATCGCCCCGGTGTAAACTTTTCCAACGGTCTCGTAATTCCCGTTGCCGCAGCAGCCCGGGGTATCCCCGTTGGTCGTGTAACGGATTTTCGCACCGGGTGTGTCGGTCGTTAGGGTGAGGTAAACCGCCTTCCTCTCATAAAAACCGCGCGGCAAACTGAAATGCACCGAGCTCACGCGGCTGGAAACGGTGGCGGTGCTGTTGGCCGCGCCCGGCGTCGGCTTCGAGAAATAGACCCATTCGTCGTTTTTGTTGAGGCCGTAGCTGACGCTGGCAGCCTGCTCCGGAAACTGGATCGCCGACACGGCGCGCCGCGGCGCTTCCGGGCTGCACAACGCGAGGTACTCGCCGTTGGGGTTGAGCTTGAAGTTGGTGTGCGACGGCTTGGAGGTGCTCTTGTTGCGGATGTCCTCGCCGGTGGCAAAGATGACGAGCCGTTTGCCGGCGCCGATCGAGAGGTCGGGGAGAAGCCACTTGGCCAAGTTGGCCCGATCGTCCGTCAACGACCAGCCCGCGAGGCTCACTGTGGCGTCGCCGCGGTTGTGCAGCTCGATCCAGTCTCCGTCCACGCGCTTGTACGCCCGGGTGGAGGCGGCGCTGAACTCGCTGATCACCACGTCGCCGGGGGAGTGGGCCGGGTCAACCTGCACCGACCAGGCTTGGCCAAGGAACGGGTTGGGTGCCCTGTTGAAATCGGTGATGCCGTGGTCGTCCGCCCAGGTCAGTTCCACTTGGCCAAGCGCCGACTCGTCGAACTCAAACATATACGGCCCGGCACCATGGCCGCTCACCGCCTTGGCCGTGAGGCCGTTGGCCATGAGGTCGGTCGCGTCGATGCCCTGCACCGGCTCGTCGAACCACAGCTCCACCTGGCTGAACTGGCGCGCCATGCCGGCGAGCGGCAGGCGGCTGGCCAAGCGCGGCGGCACGAGGTCGAGCAGCTCGTAGCTCCAGGTGGCTTTTTGAATTCCCGTGCTTCCCTCGGGGGCAAACTTATTCGGCGGAGACGCCTGGTCGCCGATGCCGTGGCTCGGCGCCCACCAGACATTAATCCTCCCGTTGGCCGGTTGGTCGAACCGGAATGTGAACGTGTTGGCTTTCTCTGTCAGTTCCGTCGCCGGGTAGTCGTTGACCATCAGGTCATCCACATCCACGCCGGACATCGGCTCGCTGAAGGTGACGGTGATCGCGCTCAACTCGGTGACCTCGCCCGGCTCGGGGGAGATGGACACAACCTCGGGCGGCACGAATTCCCGCTCCTTGGCGCTGAGCCGCACGTCGAGGTAGGCATCGCTGTTGGACTTCCGGAAATTAAGCAGCATGACCGACAACACGTTCCAGCCTTTCTCCGCCGTTTCGCTCATGTTGTGCAACGAGGTCACGTGCCAGTTGATCGGCTCGCGATTGGACTTGGTTGCCTGAGAACTGTACCGGAGCGTTGATGTGGGCTTGTGAAGGCTGGCGATCTCCACCCCGTTGAGCCACGCCACGAAGCCGTCATCCGCCTTGACTTTAAGCGTGCCCACCCCCAGCACGGAGGGGTCGGTCACGCGAAATTTCCGGCTCAAGAACACGGTTGAATATTTGTTCTGCATGTCACCCAGTTCGGTGCCGCCGTTGGTTTTCTCGTTGTTGAAAAACGGGGTCTTCCCGCGCGACCAGGAGGAGTTGTCGAAATCAACTTTGGTCCACGCCGTGCGCGGGGAGGAGGCCTCCTTGGTGCCCTTGTGGTACTTGAAAACAGCGCCCTCCTTGATGAGGTCTATGCCGTTGGCCAGCCGCGGGGCAGCCAAAGCTGCCAAGGCCACGGCCAAGTTGAGTAGTCGTTTATTCATGTGGTAAAGTTTGCCTTTCCGGCCGGCCGGTTTCGCCCGGCCAAGCGCGGCATTCGCCTTCTCTGTTCGGCTCCATCTCAGGAGTCTGCATCCTCCTTGCCTTGTCCGAGGATCTGTTTCACCTCCAGCGGGATGCTGGCCTCCTGCCGGCCGTCGATCGCGATGTCCACGGCGTGCTGGCCGAACTTCTCAAACTTCAGCCGCTGGATGTTTAGGATGAAATTCCGGTACGCAAAACTGTCGTTCTCCGGCACGCTCACCTCGAACGGCAGCTCGATGCTCGGCATGACAAACTTGCCGTCCTCATCGACAAAGTTGATCCGCAGCTTGTGCGAGCCCTCCTCCACGCGCTTGAACACCGCGCGCAGCACGATCGAGCACTGCGGGTAGTTGGCCGGCAGCTCCCGCGTGTGAACCGAGTTGAACGTGCCCAGCAGGTTCAACTTGCCCTTGTAATCCGTGGCTGCGTCGCACAGCACTGCTACCTGAATATCCATAAAAAAATTATCCAATCTTGACCCAGTCCGGGCCACGCGGCCGGGGAGCCTAGCGGCAAAACCTTAATCTGCCAATCGCATTACTCGCACCCTGAAAAATCGTTTTTTGCCGGTTTCCCGGCCTCCAATGTGAATCCGAATCGTTTCGCCAACACCGCCCGGGATGGGTTGATACACGTCGCCGGGCATCGACCCCCACTCGCCATCAAGCGCCTCGGCCGTTTCCAAAAAGTATTGGCGGCCCGGCTGCATGGTGAACTCCGCCAGCAGTTCACCCGCTTGGCCAAGCGCCAGGCCAAGCGCCAGCCGGCTGGCTGCGTCGCCGGGATTCGTGCCGGCGAGAAACTCGTGGGCGTTGTTCGCGCCGTCACCGTCGAGATCGAGCGCCGCGTCGTTGACCGCCGGGTTCAGGCCGTGCGCCAGTTCCCACTCGTCCGGCAGCCCGTCCTGGTCGTCGTCAGCGGGAGCCGGCGAATCCTCCAGGCCCGGCGAGCCGCCAGCCGCCGCGCTTGGCTGCCAGCTGTTCGCGTCGTCCAGCGCGCCGAGCGCCTGCTTGGCCGGGTCGAGCACCAGCGGCACCAGCGAGTGGCCGCCGCCGTCGGCCAACTTGGGCCAGTTGTCCTCGTCATCGTAATCAAGCGTGACCAACACCGCGCCGTCCGCCGCCGAGCGCACGCGGAGCGTCTCGCCGTTATTGGCCAACTTGCCGCTGTAAGTGCCAAGGACGGTCGTCTCCCTGGCCAAGCGGTAATGCGGGCGGAACGACGCCTCGTCGTCGTGGCCGATGATGAGTGCGTATTGGCCCGGCGCCAGCGTGAGGCCGGCTGGCACGACGAACCTCACGCCGCCGGAGAGCGTCACGCCGCCGAGGTCGAGTGTCGTGTCGGTGCTGTTGTTGTGCAACTCGATGTAATCGAAGTCAGGCCCGCTTGGCGCGTTGTACATCAACTCGGTCAGCACGAGATGTGCCTTGAGGCTCCCGAGTGTGTCCGGCTCGCCGGCCCGGAACTCGACCGGCCCGGACCAGTGGCTCCAGCGCTTGGTGTCGTCGAGCATCCGCACGCGCGCCCGATACCAATGCCCGACCTTGGCCAAGCCGGAGGGCAGGGCGATGGTGTCAGCGAACTTGGTCAGCACGTCCGATTCCCAGTCGGCGTTGATCTCGTATTGGCGCGGGTTGGCCGGGTCGTACGGCGGCGCGTCCGGCCCGCTGACCTCGGCCAGGCGCCACTTCATCCCGGCGAACTTCCCGCTCGAGTCGCCGAACGCCGAGCTGCGAAACCGCAGCGCGTTGACCGGATGCCCGCCGCCGCCGCTGTACACGATCGTCGGCTGGTCGGGATGCTTCGTGTCGCGGGCGGCCGACTTGAGGATGAAATTGCGGCGGGTGCGGATGTAATTCTTCATGATTTTCACCATGCCGGGGAAATCCTTGCTGCCTGCCTTTTGGTAAAACCGCCCCTTGCCGGCCTTGCTGCCGTTGACCTTGCCGGACGACATGATCGGGTGGTAGTCCCACATCGCGCGGTCGGCATCGGCGATCGATGGCATCCGCCCGGTCGGCTCGTCGATGACCGCCGCGAACTCATCGATCAGCCTGTAGCCCTCGTCGTCGTTGAACAGCAGGTCGAGAATCTCGCGGGCGCGGTTGCCGTACTCAACCTTGAAAACCGGCTTGCCGAGCACCTTGCCCTTGAACGGGTCGTTGCCGTTACCGTACATGTTGCTGGCCCAGGTGAGGTCCAGATCCCACGGGAGCGTGGCCCACTTCTGCGTCTCGGGATTGAGGTAGTAGAAATAATTTTTGCCGTAGCCGATGTCGTAATGGTGGATGCCCTCGACGACCGTGCGGTAGCTGTAGTAGCGCGGCAGATCCATGTTCTGCCGCCACCAACTCTCCGGCGGGTTGCCCTTGTACCGGCTCAGGTACGAGTTGAGGTCGGACTTGTCCGTCACGGCCGTCGGCCCTTGGTTGTTCAACTCGCCGCTGCCGCCCTCCATCTTGTACAGGTTGCCGTCGGGCAAATCGTGCTCGTCGAGAAACCGGCCGTCCATCTGCTCGAGCACGAGGTAGAGGCCCCAGAAATCGCCGTCGTGCTGCGTCGCGCCGGTTTCCGCCGCCTCGTCAATGATCCGGAAATGCACCCAGTGTGTCTTGGGCGCCTCGACGCCGGCCAACTCGAACAGCTTGAAGCCGACCGCCTCAAACATCCCCTGCTCGCCTCGGTGCTGGAAGTTGCCCTGCTGGATGCAGGCGGAGAAGTTAAGCTTGTCCCAGCGCGTGTCGTACTCTCGGCCGTAGTGGTCGTGCGCCTGAAACGAGTGGCCGCGATTGAAGTCGAACTTCCACATGTTCTTGCCCATCGCGTAGCGCCATACGCCACCCCGGGCGCGGTAGCGGATGTGGTCGTACACCTCTCCGTCGTACACCAGTGTGCCCTTCCACTTGTAATTGTCGCCGCCGTATTTTTCGTTCCATGTTGAGTTCTCGACGTCGGTTTTTTTCGAGATCAAGTGGTACACCGGCACGCGGGTGAGCGCTTGGCTGTCGTACTCGACCACCTTCGCGCCGGGCTTGGCCTTGCCACTCCAGCTTGGCACGCCGTCGTAGCAGAAGTAGGCAAAGTTCGGCGAGGGATCGCCGGGGTAGGGCGCGGTGGCCACTTGGCCAAGCGCGGTTTTCACCGACACACGATAGCGGATCAGATGCCGATGCTGCTGTGCCGACTTGGGCACAGTCGCCGAGAAAACGCCGTCCCTTGCCCGGGCATCCCCCGCTTGGCCAAGGTCGTTCATCGTCAACTTGGTCCAGCCGCGCTCGTAAGCCGCGTCATCAATGTGCACGTAGCCGCCGGGGCTCACGACTTGGTACTCCGCATAAACCTCCGAGCCGGCCACCGCCGTGCTGGGCACGGTGGTGATTACGACCGCCTCGCTGCCCTTGGGTTGCCTGGGCGCGTGCTCGACATCGGCCAGGCGCGGGAGCGGCTCGGCGGCGAACACCGCATTGCGCGCGCCGGGAGTGGGGCCTCGGTTGGCCGGGCCGACCGTTGCCTTCAATTCCACGTCGATGAAGAAGTCGCTGCTGCCGCCTTTCGACGCGTTGTGCGCTTGGATGGCCAAAATATTTTCGCCCTCGATGAGATAGCCACCCGGCGACGGCAGGTCGAACTCGACATAGTCGTGCTCCTCGATCGCCGAGCTGGCGCTGGAACCGAAGCGCGGCTCCTTGGTGGACATATTGCTGCCAGCGACGTGCCGGCCGTTGATCCACATGTTGAAGCCGTCGTCGAATTGCAGTGCCAGTTTCAACGCCCCGATTTTCTTCATGTCTTTGACCGTAATTTTTTTGCGGAAGTAAACCGACGTGTAGCCGTTGCGCATGTCGCCCAACGTCGTCTTCATGAAGTTCTCCCCGTACCCGGTTGGCGTGCGCCCGGTCAGCCAGCCGCTCTCCGTGAAGGCCGCCTTGCGCCAGACGGTGCGCGGACTCGACGCCTCCTTGGTGCCCTTGAAATATTTCCACGAGCTGCCCTTGGCCACGAGCGTGTTGGCCTTGGTCGAGGCGTCGCCGCGAACGGACGGTCTCCAGTTGTGGCCGTCGTTGTTGTCGAGGTCGGGATGGATCAGCTCGATCGAGTAGCCGGGCGGGTCGCCGACGATGGGCCACGGGAACCCCAGCCGATAGCGCACACGGTCAACGAGTTGGCCGGTGGCGTCGCGCAGCTCGATCCGCTCGCCGTCGTTGTCGAGCTTGCCCAGCCACGGGCCAAGCGTCGCGCCGCCGAACTTGGCCTTGAACTGCGCCGGGTTGTGCGCGACGACGACGAAGCCGCCGCCGCCGATTTTGCTGCCGTCGGGAAACGTGAACACGACCGCGTCCCCGATCACCCAACCGCTGAGGTCGACCGGCTCGGCGGCGGTGTTGTGCAGCTCGATGAACTCAGCCAACTCGGTTTTAACGTCGGGATCGTGGTGGATTTCATTGATCACCACCGCGCCCTTGGCCAAGGCCGTGAGGCTGGCAAAAGTAACGAGAAAAAATAGGCGAAAATTCACAGGCAAACGCATTCAAAGCACCCCGGATGCCACGAGGTCAATCCCTCAAAACAGCTCTTTTTTGTTCGAGTCGCCTGCCAGCAATGCGGGCATTTGACGCAAAGCTGCGTGTCACCCGCACCCGCGGCCGGTTTTGCGGCCTTGGCCAACGGCTTGGCCGGGCAGCTCAGCCCATGTGGTCGACGATGTTTTGGCCGAAGGCGGAGCACTTGATCTCGGTGAAGTCATCCGAGAGGCGGGCGAAATCGTAGGTGACTTTTTTGGAGGCGATGGCACCGATCATGCCCTTGACGATGAGGTCGGCGGCCTCGAGCCAGCCAAGGTGGCGCAGCATCATCTCGCCGCTGAGAATGACGGAGCCGGGGTTGACCTTGTCCAGCCCGGCGTACTTGGGCGCGGTGCCGTGGGTGGCCTCGAAGATGGCGTGGCCGGTGTCGTAGTTGATGTTGCCGCCGGGGGCGATGCCGATGCCGCCGACGCACGCAGCGAGCGCGTCGGAGATGTAATCGCCATTGAGATTGAGCGTGGCGATGACGTCGTACTCGGCCGGTCGCAACAGAATCTGCTGCAAGAAAGCGTCGGCGATGACGTCCTTGACGATGATTTTGTGGCCGTCTTTTTCGATGACTTGCCACGGGCCGCCGTCGAGGTCGGTTGCGCCGTATTCCTTCCGGGCAAGCGCGTAACCCCAGTCGCGGAACGCGCCCTCGGTGAACTTCATGATGTTGCCCTTGTGCACGAGGGTGACGCTGTCGCGGTTGTTGGCGATGGCGTACTCGATGGCCGCCCGCACGATGCGCTCGGTGCCTTCCTCGGACACCGGCTTGATGCCGATGCCGACGGTGTCGGGGAAACGGATTTTCTTGGCGCGCTCCGGGAATGCCTCGGCGAAGAGTTGCTTAAATTTGTCGCAATCATCGGTGCCGTGCTGGAACTCGATGCCGGCGTAAATGTCCTCGGTGTTTTCGCGGAAGATGACCATGTCGGTCAGCTCCGGTTGCTTCACGGGACTCGGCACGCCCTCGAACCAGCGCACCGGTCGCAGGCAGGTGTACAAGTCGAGAATCTGGCGCAGCGCGACATTGATCGAGCGGATGCCGCCGCCGACCGGCGTGGTGAGCGGCCCCTTGATG
>Ga0208748_1001011_pt1 | contig 13390 bp, 17 predicted proteins | sample Knorr_S7_td_Bott_FD_185599 | JGI IMG/M metagenome (GOLD analysis project Ga0208748, IMG submission 185599) | Marine microbial communities from Southern Atlantic Ocean transect - Knorr_S7_td_Bottom_ad_4513_LV_A (SPAdes) (version 2) | ecosystem: Environmental > Aquatic > Marine > Oceanic | place... | reverse complement strand
GGTAAAGTAAAGAGAATCCTTACTTCAAGTCAAGTTCACCCTCATGGAATCAAAGTTGAATTGGATAATGGAAAAATTGGTAGAGTTCAACAATTGTCATGAAGAAAGAACATTACTAAAAAACTCAATCTTCTCTATATTCAGTAATGGAATGATTGTTTGTTTTTTTAAATAGAATCACATCTATTCCATTCTTTTTGCATTTTATTTGGTACATGAATTACTCATAGGATCTGTCCTTAATGATCTTCGGGTTATTGTGATCTCATGAAGACCATGCCTACCAACTAGTACCAACATAACAGATATCCTACTCTTGAAATCTAAGAAACATAAGATCTAGTCAACTTTGAATGTGCGAATCTTAAAATTTCGTGCTTGATTTTTAAAATTATGGAAAAAATGCGTGCAATGGTACTTTCTGAATGTGCTGCGATTGAGACAAACCCATTGAAACTTACTGAGATAGATAGGCATGAAATTCAAAGGCCAAATGAGATTTTACTAAAAATTGAAGCATGTGGAGTTTGTCATTCACAGCTTCACGGGATTGAAGGAGATTGGAAAGACATAGGAATTCCACCAACTCTTCCAACGGTTCCAGGTCACGAAATAGTTGGAAAAGTAGTTCAGATTGGAGAAAGTGTTACTAAATTCAAAGTTGGAGATAGAGCAGGGATTACTCCACTTCTTGAGACATGCAAAGACTGTCAATATTGTAAAGTAGGAAAAGAGAACCTTTGCGAATCATCAACAATAACAGGAGAATCTTTCAAGGGAGGATATACAGAATACATTACAGTGATAGAAGATTTTGCAACCAAAGTCCCAGAAAGTATGAAACCAGAATATGCTGCACCATTATTTTGTGCCGGAATCACAGCATACAAAGCAGTTAAAGCTGCAGAACCAGAACTACATAAAAAAATTGGAATTTTTGGAATTGGTGGAGTTGGCCACATGGCAGTTCAATTTGCCAAAGTAGAAAATTGTGATGTGATTGCATTTTCTAGAACTCAAAATCATCTAGATGTTGCAAAAAGATTAGGTGCGATGGATGCAATGACTTTTTCTGAAAATCAAGAAGAGTTCCTAGATAAATTAAAAGAAAAACATGGAATGTTAGATGCTGCTATAGTTTTTGCACCAGCAGATATTGTTACGGATACTGCGATAAAATCAGTAAAGAAGGGAGGATTGATTGTAATTGCAACAGTTGGGGAAAACCCAGCATTTATGGCATTTGAAGAAAAGACAATCAGGGGAACTCTAATAGGTACAACAAAAGACATGGAGCAAGTCATAAAGATATGTGATGAAAAAAACATCGAAGTGATTTCTCAAACATTTCCATTAGAAAGTGCAAATGAGGTACTCAAAAAATTAAAAGATTCAGAAATTGAGGCAAGAGCAGTTTTAATTCCTTGACTTTGGGCTTAAATATTGGAGAAATTGATTTTTTGATATGAATTGTAAGAGATGTCATCATACAGACGAAGTACATATCCCAAGTGAAGACAGTAGTTCAATGATCAAGGCAGGTAAATGTCTAATCCCAACCTGTACATGTCAACAATTCTTGGATCCAATCGAAAAGATTGATGAAGATCTGTTGTAACGATTCATATATCAAAATCTTTTCAGATAAATTATGGACAAACACAAACCATCAGATGAAATGATTCAAGACCTGGACAACATATTATCAAAACTTAATGCTATGGAAATTGTTGCATCAGATGATTATCAAAAAAATTCAATTAAAATCATGAGAGCTTTGATAGAAGGCCAAATGCATTCAATTAATGAATTTCAGCATTTGAAAAAGGCGATAGACTTGTTAATGTTGCAATTGTTTGATGTGCAAAATAAAGTTAAGAGTTAAGCTTTGTATCGCTTATTCCACAACCAGTACAACGATAGAGAGTAGATTTTTCAAGAATTTTTTCAGGTTTCATTTCAGAGCCACAACAAGGACAAGAAAATTTTTTTGGCTCTAAACTTGGTTCTTCTGTTTTTCGAACAACATAATCAGGTTTTACTTCAGGAATGTCAGCAGAATTACAAGGTGGTTTGTAGTGAGTTATTATCTTATTGATTAAATTTTGTCTGTAATTACTATTTGATTCAAACAAAGGCAATATTGCAAGATACAAAGATTTTTCAGACTTTGACTGTTGGACCCAACATTCGAAATGTGAATTTTGAACAAAAAAAGACTTGTCATCAGTCTTTTCACAGTCACCAACATAAACGATATTGAAATTGTCCTTGTCTCTGGAAAAGATCAAGTATACCAGTTTTTCCATTGGAGGTCCCCATTCATCAAGAGGTACAGGTCCAAGAAATTCATACTGGAGAATTTGAATGCTCAATGAATGTATTTTCTACTGCTTTCTTTTCTTTTTTTCCCAAAAAACTATACTAGTACCCTAATTTGATCGCAAAATCCAAACTTGAAAAGATTAAATTCAAGAGTTATGGATTTTTTGTAAATGACAAAGTATGGCAATAACGCACAAGCAGGATTTGCGATGATTGTGGTTGCCGCAAGTCTTGCAGCAGTTGGTCTTTTAGCATTAGCAATTGGTGAAGATGTACTCTTTTCAGATAACATGCAAAGAGACAATACAGCTCATTTCAATGAATGTAAGGAAAATGATTTTAAAGCTGATGGTTGTGAAAAATATTGGGATAGAATTAACAACGAAATCTCAGGAATTTTTGTAGACATAGATGAGTAAAATCAGTATCCTTTACTAAAGTCTTCTAGCATATTTTTATTTTTTGTTAATCTATTCATTGCATAAAATGCACCACCAACAATTCCTGCTTGATAAAATGTATACAAGAAAACACCCGATGATGTTGGATCAGATTTTGTGAAACTTAGAACAAGCATCGTAAAGAATACAAATGTTCCAACAAATGTTACCATTCTATTTAAAAATCCAAAGTCCATTCCAACAATTCTTTTGGAAGCTGCTGTCATCAATGCAATGCTAGTAATTATTAGGAAAGTTGCACCACCATTTACTGTGACAAATGCATTTAACCAAACTAAAAGCCCATCGTTTAAAATTGTAACATCAGGCATTACACTACCTCCATTTATTGCAAAGTTTACAGAGCTAAACATGCCACCAATTACAAAAAAGAACAAGAGAAGTTTTATGCTTGATCTTTTAAATGCACTACGGATTTTTGAAGGATTAACTGCTCGTTCTGTAATTCTAACCCCATAAAGAAATCCTACTGCCATAGCAGGAATGAACATAATATTGATCAAAATAGGAGATTCTTTGTTAATGGACTCAATTTGAGGATGAAAAATTAGGAATAAAATAACTGCAAGAAAGGCAGCAGTGACAAATAATATCAAACCTAGATGTTTGTGACCATGTGACTCAGAGATACTATTCCAGTTGTACATCTTACCGATTGTTAAGAAAATCATTAAAGGCCAAATCGAAAAATCATTTGGTCAAATTATCAATTCTGTTTACCCTTTTTAGCAGAAGCCAAGTAGATTCTTCATGAAGAGATTAACCCCATTAGTCATACTAGGCATCACTATCTTGATTTTTGGATTAATATTCCATCTTCAAGGACAATCAGTGATAGGACCAGAATCCTCGTTTATGTATTCTAATCCAGATTGGATTACTTATGGCATTCAAATTGCAATATTAGGAATAATCATAGCTGCTGTGGGAATTGGAATTAGTATAATCAAAAGAAATTAGTTTATCACACGAAGGGTAATGGTACTTTTAATATTTTGGAGTTTTCTAATTTTAGATATAATTATTTCGTTCATTTGTGAAGGAGTGTCAGTGACAAATTTAGCAACAACATCATAATTGCCATAAGTTATCATACAATCTTTGACTTCGGGAATATTTTTTAGTTGCAAACAAAGTGATTGTTCCTCTCCAATTTCACAACTAATTAACATGTAGGCTTTGTCCATCTCAACTATATTTTCTTAAAAATACACTAACTTAAAGACATCTAAAGAATTATCTCAGTAAATAGATCTCAAAAACCTGCAATTATTGGATCTTTTGGTTTCATTATTTCTCTTAATAGGATTGTTGCAAAAGAACCTCTAGATAATGAAAACTCTACCGTAGTATCATATGATGAATTGTCAGAACAATGGATTGCAGCTTGTCTAAAACCTCCCTCACTACTTACTTCCTGCATCTCTTTTATGAAAAAGTCTTTTGGGGTAATTTCTTCCTGTTCAAGTATTTTGGAGATTTGATAATCAAATCTTGTTTTTTTGTAATATGAGTATCCAATAAATGGCAATGCTAGTCGTTGATCTAATCCTTTCACATATTTTCCAATTATGCCATGAAAATCAAAACAAACATCACCGGGTTGTGCTTCAAACAGATTTTCACCATCAGAAAAGGCTGAACTTAGAGATTGATTAAAGAGAAAAGACTGATAGGCCTGAATGTAAAATCTTCGCAATGATATCTGAATAGAGCGAATTGCGCGAAGTGCATCACCATGTTCAATCATTTCTTTTAGAACAATTCTTTCAATATCCATTTGATATGGAACCTGGTCAAAATATTTTTCATAGTTTTCCTTATCAGAAAGTTTTTCACGAATCTCAGTATTTTCTTTTGAATCATAAGGAGATGTAAAAGATAAAACCAATCCAACAGCTTTTTTGAAATCTCTCTGCAAAATTGCCTTTCCAATCAGATGAGTTACAGGTCTTTTTGAACCAAATCGCTGATAGCCATAAAAATTCAGAATTTTGTTATATTGAGTAAAAGAAGACAAATCATTAGAACAATCAGAGATTTTAATTTTGAAATGATTTGATACCATATCCTTTTTTGACAATGGTTTTTTTACAAAGCCAATTTTTTCAAGAGAGTACTTGTCAGTTGAAAAATTTTCAATTATTTTTCCTTTATTTCCAGAGCAAACAAATTGTTCTGTTATAGCAGATGCATCTTTTAGTCCTAGAGCCTTTAAGCGAATTCCTTTTTTTCTAAAAACATCAGATAAAGCATGGTTAGTGTCAATCTTTTTCTTTTTTAGTTTGTATACGGCATAACCTTCTTGATCATTAATGGAGTTTTGTGCTCTTTGAGAAATTAATTCAGTTACTTGAAAATCTTCAGGTTCAACTCTAATTTTCCCTCCAATTCCGTTAAAGTCTGTACTGTAAACAGTAATACCTATTTCAGAATCTAAATTTGGTATCACTCTATTGTCACTGTAACAAATTTGCTAATTGCTATATCAGGAGATTGTGCTCCAAGTAGAACTTTGTATGTTCCAGGTGTAGCATCTTCTGATGCTGTAATGGTTGCAAGTATTGGTTGAGGAGCATCAAAATCTAATTGAAATGTTCCAGGAATATCATTAACAAGGTCGATTTTCAAAAACTCATGAGTTGTAGATAGAATTAATGAAACATTCAACATGTCTTTTTGTGATTTAGGAGATACGACAAAGTTGAGAGATTGTGAATCTCCTGGTGCAAGTGTTAAGGAATCAGATTCTAGTTGAATTTCAATGGGTAATGGCACAGAGGTATCAACGACCCCAATGTTATTTTCTACCCATTCAGTAAACCAAATTTTTTCACCATAAATTGTAAAGTCGAAGATTTGAGCTACACCACAATTATCTAACATAACACCAGTTCCAGGATCACAATCAGCCCAGTAAGGGTTCTTGGAAGGAATATGATATTCTACAAGAGACTGGGATTTTGGATCCATTACAGAAATGTTGTTTGCAGTTTGTTCATTAAAAACAAGGCGTCCTTGTAGATCAGCTTCAATCCAATAGGGTCTAGAGATTGGGTAGTTGACTACACCTGTTTGATTCCCATAGGTACTAAGTTGGGGGTCAGCTGTAACATACTGAGTAAATTGTTCAGTGAAAGGATCAAAACTAAAGAAGAAGGATGATGTAGTGTCTGCTAACCAAATAGTTCCATCATCAGTTACCACAGCGCCGTTTGGAGTAAGTAGTTCTGGTGGTAATTGATAGACTTGTACAAAATCAAGTAAAGGAAGAAATTGTTCACCAGAATTTGCAGCTAAGTCAAGATACCCATTTTGATTAAATTTTACTAAAACCCCACCTTGCTGGAATAACCAATTTGTAAACCAGATATTGTCATTTGCATCTACTGCAAAATCTGCGGTTACAGAATTATCAACAGGTGATGGAATGCTAAGATAATTTATTTCGCCACTAGAGGGATTGGCATCTAATAATGTTAGTTTATTTCCAGTAAAATCATTGATAATAATTTGAGAGCCAACAATTTGGAGTTTTTGTGGTAAAGAGTTTCCTTCAGAAGGGTATGCTATTCGCTCATATTTCTCATCAATAGTTGAAAATTTCCATATTGAATCAAATCTTTCATCAGTGAACCACACAGAGCTATCTGGTGCATAATCAATTCCCCACATCATAGAACGTTCACCCGATGGCCACAAAGGATTGTCATACTCAGTAAATTTTTCAGTGACAGGATCAAATTTTGCTAGTTTGCCAGTATTCGTTTGAGTAAACCAAACATTTCCATCATAATCTGTTACAACTGCCAATGGATTTGTACAGGGCGTTGGAATTGAAAATTCCTGAACATAATCAGTAGACTTTGCATCACCAGAACCACAAAACTGAGCACGTTGGTCATCAGGAAAATTATCAGCTGGAGTTCCAGTAATTGTGAATCCTGGATTATCTTCAGGAGGAGGCTGCATCATGCTTTGTAGTCCAAAACCTGAAGTTACCATTATTCCACCAAAAAAGAAAACCACTAGTAGTCCTTTCTTCTTCATATCTCAAAAAATATCTAGCCGTGTTATATCTTATTCCCAACAAGTGTGTAAGTTAGAGTAATTTTAGATCACCAGTTATTTTGTCAATCAGATTTTCAGGAGCTGGACCAATTGAGATACATGTTGTTGTCCCAGGAGCTATCTGTGTATGTCCAGCATCTGTGACTTCAGACCATGGGAGATTCAAATCAATTGCATGTCTTTTTATTTCTTGTAAATCTTTAATGCCAGAAACTTTGAGAACAACCTTCTCTTGTCCATCCAACCATTCATCATACCATTCAGGATGAGATTTTCTTACATGTTCTGAACCAAGAACACAAGCATGTCCTACTTGTGCTGCTATTTTCCCTTTTCCCATTTCAAGATCAGTCCTAACAACAATTACTTGTTTGATATCTCCCATACAGTAGTCAAATACAGGCTTTATGAAAAACTTTTGAGTTAAATAATTGACAAAGAAACAAAATCTATGAACTTTGATGTTGTAGTTGCTGGAGGAAGTGTTGCAGGGTTATTATGTGCAAGAGAAATTGCTTCAAAGAGATTTTCAGTACTTGTGATTGAAGAAGATTATGAGATAGGGACTCCTGAACATTGTGGCGGATTAGTTAGTATGGCAGGATTAGAAGAACTAGGAGTAATCCCATTTAGAAAAACTTTTGATCATATGATAGAATCTGCTGAAATCACAGCACCTAATGGGAATAGTTTTACAATTAATTCAGAAAAACAAAAAGTAGTTGAAATTAGTCGAAGAGAGTTAGATAAGCAAATAGCTTTTCAAGCTCAGAAAAATGGGGCAGTAATTAAAGTCAGAACAAGTTTTCAGGAGATTACAGACACAGGGATTAGAACAAATGAAGAGATAATTGATTGTAAGATTTTTGTTGATGCAAGAGGAGTTTCGTCACTTGTACACAAAGACAGAACTGGAATTTTATTATCAGCGCAATATGAAATTTACGCGGATTGGATTAAGAAAGGAAAAGTAGAAGTAATGTTTGATCAAGAAAAATATACAGGATTCTTTGCATGGGTCATTCCATCTGATGAAGGTAAAGGCAAAGTGGGAGTTGCAGGAAGAGGAATCAACATATCTGAAACATTAGATAAGATTCTTGAAGAAAAAGGAAATTATTCAACAATTAGAAAAATTTTTGCCCCAATCTGGGTAAAAGGGCCTATTGCAAAGTTTGTAGAAGGAAAAACAGTAACGGTTGGAGATGCTGCAGGACAAGCTAAACCAACAACTGCAGGTGGAATTTTTACTAGTGGAATGGGAGGGGTTTATGCAGGACAAGCGATATCAAAGTTTTTGAAAACAAATAACAGAATAGATCTTGAACAATATCAAAAAAAATGGACAAAAAGATTTGGTAAAGAATTTGCAAAACAGATATTTGCAAGAAAAATTTTGGAGAGAGTAGACAATAAAACAATCAATAAACTATTTGAGTCAATTACACCAGAGATCGTAAAAGAAATTTCAGAGAAAGATGATTTTGATTTTCATACTAGCTCCATTATAAAATTACTAGGAATGAAAGGTTCGATTAAAACTGCACAAACTCTAATTGGTGGAGAGTTGAAAAAATTACTGAGCTAAAATGTGCTCAAATTCTAAGCAAGGTATAAATGATGTTGGCAGAAAATCGGGGTATGTCATCTACGATTTCGTTACCAACATGTAGTTGTTGTCACAGACATATTATGCCTAATGATAAATGTGTAAAATTCAATTGTCCTAATTGTGGTGTTGATTTAATTTGGAGATGTCAAAGTTGCAGAGAAGCAGCAAGAAACTATACTTGTTCTTCATGTAATTTTCAGGGACCTTAAGAAAATGGCTCAATTACTATTAATCGCAAAAATTCTTCCTAAAGATATTGAAGTAGACTTGGACAAACTAGCAGAATCTATCAAGTCATCACTAAAAGAAGGAATTGTAATGAAAAGACATGTCAAAGAACCATTGGCTTTTGGATTAGAGTTTCTAAAAGCAGAATTCGTCTTAGAGGATAAGGAAGGACAAATGGATTCATTAGAAAATACTGTTAAATCAACTGAGGGCGTCAGTGAATTAGAAGTTCTCAATATGAGTAGAATGTCAGTTGACATGAAATAGGTGATTTTTTGGTACGCAAAGAAGAGCCTTTGCAAATGCGGATTGGAGAAGCAAAGCAAAGAGATGTTGGTAAAAAACGGGCTAGAATTGGACCTGAAGCCATGGATTTTCTCAAAGTCACTCCTGGTGACGTTATTGAAGTGATGGGTTCAAGATCTAGTTGTGTAGTTGTTTGGCCAGTTGACGAAGATGAAAAATTTCCAGACATTATACGAGTTGATGGACAAACAAGAAAAAATGTTGGAGCATCACTAAATGATATTGTAAAAATTAGAAAAGTGGCATCAAAGATTGCAAAAATAATTTCCCTAACTCCTGTAAATGATTCTGTTACAGTAGACAAAGAATTTACAGATTTTGTTAAAAATAGATTGAAAGGATTGCCAATTACTCATGGTGATGAAATTTCTGTAATGATATTAGGAAATTCTATGGACTTTAAAATTACAAAGACCACTCCAAAAGGAGTAGTTAAGATAGATCGAACTACAATTCTTAAAATTTCAGCAGAAACTGCAGTCGATAGAAAAGTTCGAGTGACATATGAAGAAGTTGGAGGACTTAGGGAACAAGTTAAAGCAATGAGAGAGATTGTAGAGCTTCCATTAAGACATCCTGAGTTGTTTACAAGATTAGGAGTTGAACCACATAGTGGAATTTTACTTTACGGACCTCCAGGATGTGGAAAGACATTACTTGCAAAAGTTCTTGCCAGTGAATCAGAAGCTAACATGTTTTTGATTAATGGTCCAGAGATTATGAACAAGTATTATGGTGAAACAGAAGCAAAAATTAGGGAAATTTTCAAAGAAGCTAAAGACAACTCCCCAAGTATAATCTTCATTGATGAGATTGATGCAATTGCACCAAAAAGGGAAGAAGTTTACGGTGATGTTGAAAAAAGAGTTGTTGCTCAATTGTTGGCATTAATGGATGGTCTTACTGACCGAGGAAATGTAATTGTACTTGGTGCTACAAACAGACCAGAAGGTGTTGATCCAGCACTTAGAAGACCGGGTAGATTTGATAGAGAATTTGAGATATCAGTACCTAACGAAGATGGACGACTAGAGATTCTTTTTATTCACACTAGAGGAATGCCGGTAAGTGATGATGTAGATCTAAAAGATTTGGCATCAGAACTACATGGATACACAGGTGCAGACATCAAATCACTTTGCAGAGAAGCAGCAATGAAGTCAATCAGGAGATATCTACCAGAAATAGATCTTGAAACAGAAAAAATTTCTTCAGAAGTATTACAATCAATGCAGATCAAGTTAATCGACTTTTACGATGCAATGCATGAGGTAGTTCCTACAGCGATGAGGGAATTTTATGTTGAAAGACCAAAAGTCTGGTGGAAAGATGTTGGAGGATTAGATAAGATCAAAAAAGCATTAACAGACAATCTCATTGTAGCAATGAAAGAACCAAGCAAGTTTACAAAGATGGGAGTAAAACCACCAAGAGGAGCTTTGATTTATGGGCCTCCAGGATGTGGAAAGACACTACTTGGACGAGCGGTTGCTACTGAAACTGGTGCAAACATGATTTTAGTTAGAGGTCCTGAGATCCTTTCAAAATGGATTGGGGAATCTGAGAAAGCTGTTAGAGAAATATTCAGAAAAGCAAAAGCAGCGGCACCATGTGTAGTAATTTTTGATGAACTTGATTCACTAGCACGTTATAAATCAGGAGAAGGAGGAGCAAGTGAAAATGTTCTGAGTCAATTGCTAACAGAAATAGAAGAAGGTATTTCTTCACGAGTTGTAGTAATTGGAATTACAAACAGACCAGATATTTTGGATAACTCATTGTTAAGAACAGGAAGACTAGACTTGGTTCTATATGTAGAGCCTCCAGATGAAAAAGGACGATTAGAGATAATCAAGATTTTAACAAAAAAGATGCCATTAGTAAATGATGTAAAATTACAAGAGATTGCGGTAGCCACACAAAACTATACTGGTGCAGATTTAGCAGCACTTTGTAGAGAAGCAGCAGTTCAGGCAATGAGAAACAATTCGTCAAAAATTTCAAGCCAAGATTTTGCAAATGGTTTGAAACAAATTAAACCATCTATTACTAAAGAAGTTGATCAATGGTACAATACTATAAGAGAAAGTATATCTAATGCTGTACCTAAGACAGGAGATAAATCATTCTACGGATAAAAATGGCAATTCCAATACGAAATATAGTATATGACAAGATTAACGAGGTAAATTCCTTAACAGATGTTAAGCTTTTTAAAATCTTAATAAAAGAAGGATATGTACTTCCTGAAGACAAATTCAACAAAATACTTTTAGATTTAGAAATTCTTGGTCTTATCACAGTAGTATGGATTACAAAAGAGGAGCGCAGGATAGAGATTGTTGTTGTTGAAAAAGAGATAGACAAAATTGAAGAACAGAATAAAGAAACGATTGAAAAAGATTATGAAGCAAGTTTCCCAGGTTTTGAAAAATAACTACTTAGAATAAAGGGAAATGAAATGCAGCATCCAATGCAACTGCTACAAAAATTATTGTGAGATATGGAGCGGTGACTTTGTATGCTTTCCAAGCAAATTCAGATGTAGGATTTTTTGTTAGATTATAGTGATATGCAAGCATCAATCCACCAGAGACTAGTGCAATTACGGTATAAACAATTCCCAGCCCATTCGGAATAAATGAAAGTATTAAAGAATAAGGAATTAAAATTATTGTGTTTCCTAAAATGAACTTTGATGTTTTTTGCATACCAATTACAACAGGTAACATTGGAATTTCAGCTTGTGCATACTCATCTTTAATCTTCATTGCAAGACACCAAAAGTGAGAAGGAGTCCAAACAAATACCAAGAATCCAACTAAGAATCCTAACAAATCCATACTACCAGTAGCTGCAGACCATCCGGCCCAAGCTGCTGCACTACCAGCAATTCCACCAATTACGATGTTTGAGGAGTTTCGACGTTTTAGCCAAACTGTGTAGATAATCACATAAGAGAAGATACCAACAGCAATAAAGAAAGCAGATACTGGATTTAGAGCAAAGTAGCCATAGATTACAGAGACACAGCTTACAACTAATCCATAAATGAAAACATGTGATGCTGCCATTCGTCCAGAGGGGATAGGTCTTGTACTGGTTCGGGGCATTTTAGGATCAATGTCTTTATCATAATAATGATTTAGAGCACTGGATCCTGCAGATGCTAATGTTCCTGCAATAATTATGTGCAAGTATGACCAATAATCAAGTTCAGCGGTACCGTCAACTAATTTACTTGCTGCATACATCGAAGTAACTGCAGTAATAACTAGAAGGACAACTATCCGTGGTTTGGATATTTCTATTATTTCTTTAAATCCCAATCTCATTCTATCCTATTCCAAAGCCATTTAATTTCTTCGTCTTATGTGATCCATAATGTTTCAAAAGGAATAAGTATCTCAGTCCTACCAGCTATCTTGAATGAGTAATTGGGACCTCATGATGCCAGGAATGGGACTAACAGCTGTAGGCTTGGCTGGCGTTTTTTTATCGTATGCCGGAATTGCACATACGTTCATTGACGGTTTACATGCCTTGAGTGGACTTGTCATGTTTATAGGACTAATTTTCTTAGCAGTCGGCATCTTAGATGGAGGTATTTCAACTAGTAACAAAGCCAAAGCGACAACTTTGGTAGTTTTAGGAATTTCATTGTCATTTGGATTGTATGCTTTAGCAACCATGAATACATCAGCCTTTACAGTTACATTAGCAGGAATTTTAATGGCAATTGGATTCCCAGCAATCATCATAGCATATCTAGCAATGAAACATCCAACAATAGTAAAACCAGTTGGTTCCATTGTTGGAATTGCAGCTGCAACAGGAATTATCATGTGGCTTGCATTTGGATTCGTGAGTCCTGATACATACATGATTACTCAACAAGTCGGAGTTGAAGAACCAACCCAAGAAGTTATGTCAACAGGACCGATCTTTGCAATTCAAATTCTAGAAGGATCATCTGAAGAAGGAAATCCAGATTATGAACCGGATGTCGCAGTTGTTACACAAGGATATACAATTGAATGGACAAATGTAGATTCACTTCCACATACAGTTACTAGTGCAGTGGACTACGGAGACACATTTGATTCTAGTATAATGAATGCAGGAGATGTCTTTACGTTAGATACAACTAATTTAGAAATAGGCGAATATGGATATTTGTGTATCATACACCCTTGGATGGTTTCAACATTAGTTATTGAAGAACCAAAAGAATCAGTCAAAGTCGCAATTCCAGAAGGAGCTGGAATTCCAGAAGATGGACAAATATTTTATGATCCTCAAGTAATCGATGTGACAATTGGTACTACAGTAATTTGGGAAAATCTAGACAACACAGTACATACAGTAACTTCGGGTAAACCACCTG
>Ga0208748_1001005_pt1 | contig 13425 bp, 14 predicted proteins | sample Knorr_S7_td_Bott_FD_185599 | JGI IMG/M metagenome (GOLD analysis project Ga0208748, IMG submission 185599) | Marine microbial communities from Southern Atlantic Ocean transect - Knorr_S7_td_Bottom_ad_4513_LV_A (SPAdes) (version 2) | ecosystem: Environmental > Aquatic > Marine > Oceanic | place... | reverse complement strand
CACAATAACTGTATGTTGTTTTTTCCATTATTATAGAAACTGAGGGCTCTGCATAAGCAGCTGGCAAAAATACAAAACTTATTGCCAAAATTATAGGTAAGACCGTATTTCTTACTCTCATTTTATCTCTCTCAGAATTACTCAATAAAAATCACAAAGCAATATTGGGTAATACTTTTTAAGATCTTTAGCGTAAACTATTTGTCGATTTTTTTGCGGAGACGCTCTTTGAGTGTGTGGATTTTATCCTTCACTCCAAGGGGTTTTACTAATTTGAGATTAATGGATTAAGTATCATTTAGAACCTAATTTTCTCGGTTAACCATTATTAAAGGGGATTTTACTATGCCCGATATGCCTAGTCATCAAGACAAGATATGGATCAGACTTTGGAAAGAAAATGCTACAGAACTACGTGAGCGTGTAGTAAGATGGCGTAAGCAAAATGCCATTACTAGAATCGAAAAACCAAGTAGATTACAAAGAGCTAGAAGATTAGGGTACAAGGCAAAACAAGGAATCATTGTTGTCAGAATGAGAGTTGGAACTGGTGGTATGAGAAAACAAAGACCTACAGGTGGTAGAAGACCAAAACACCTTGGTGTTACAAGAATCAAGGCAGATGACAACATGAAGACAGTTGCTGAAAGAAGAGTTCTTGAGAGATATCCAAACATGAAACTTTTGGGTTCATACTATATTTACAAAGATGGAAAGCATTATTGGTTTGAAGTTATCTTAGCAGATCCTGCACATCCAAGAATTGCTCAAGATAAAGAATTAAACCAACGAATATCTCTAACTGCATAAATTGAAATTCATTTTATTTATTCCATTACTTTTAGTCTTAATTATTAATCCTGCCTTTGGTTTGTTATCTGAAGATGGAACAGGACTTATCAAACGTTTTGATGTGAATGTAGATGGTCACATCTTTGAAGTAATTACAACATCTAACTATGATATAGAGGATCATGAGTTTGACAAAGATGAAAAACGATTAACGTTTTTTATTTTTAGTAGTTTGGAAAATAATTTGGGTGAAATAGTATTGCCCAATGAATTGCTTGGCACTAATTTAATATTTTATGTAAATGATGTTGAATCTATTCAAAATGTAAGTACAAGTGAAAAGATTTCCTTTATCACTTTGAATTTCACCGGAATTGGCGATAACAAAATTGACATACTTGGAACTGAAGCATTAGTTGGGGTACAGGAAATATCTGAAATTGCTAATACTTCTGATTCCCCCGGTGGTGGGTGTCTAATTGCTACTGCAACTTTTGGTAGTGAGATGTCTGAACAGGTACAACAATTACGAGAACTTCGAGATAACTCATTACTACAAACCGAATATGGGGCTGCTTTTGTAAAATCATTTAACCAATTCTATTACTCATTTAGTCCCTTAATTGCTGATTATGAACGTGAGAATCCGATTTTTAAAGAAACTGTCAAGATTGTTATCACACCGATGCTTTCAACACTTTCAATTTTGAACTATGTTGATATGGATTCAGAAGCTGAAGCACTAGGTTATGGAATTAGTTTGATTCTGTTGAATGTTGGAATATATTTTGTAGCCCCCGCAATAATTATCTATAAAATTAGAAAATAAACCAATGTGGATAATGCAAAAATTGCTCTAATTGGGGGATTTGTTATAGTTGTAGCACTATCAATAGCTGTTGTTTTGCTTAGTTAATCTTCATTAAGTAATTTTTGAATCATAGCCTCAACATGCCCTGATTGTCCAAATGATATATCCATGAGAATCCCTTTCCTGTCAACTAAAATGGTTGATGGTGTACCTTGTAAAGAAAATTTTTCAAATGTTTCAGCTGAATATTCTTTTGATTTCATGTGATCTTTTACTTTTTGAATAATTTGGTTTTTGTAATCCTCTGGCTGTGAGTCAAATTCAGGAATTTGTAGATAGATATACTGCATGATTTTTTCTTGACTAATTTCTCCATTGATCTTTGTCAGATTGTCCATTCCTAATGGAAATGGAATCTTGTAAGATAACTTGTTTCCATCTTGTAATTTTCCATACATTGAAAGTGCATTCTTTGTTTCTCCAATCACTTCACCTGTTTCTGCAAGCATTTTCAAATTTTCTAACGTGTTTTTATCAAAATCTTCAAAAGCAGTAGCAATACCTAAAACTCGAACTCCTTCATCTTTGTATTTATTGTAGATATTGATTGCCTCTGGAATTGCATTCATAAAACAACCTGGACAATTGACTTGAAAGACTTCCAATAAAACAACATGGTCTTTTTCTTGGTCAAAATTAGTTGGAGCGCCCTGTATCCACTCTGAAACTCCAAAATTTGGTGATTTTTCTCCTATTACTACGCTCACAAAACATTCTCTTATTTTTTCCATTAAATACATACCTCTGCTAATTTTATATTTTTCTCGAGTAACCTAATATAGGACACTAAAAATCCCAAAATAAATTGCATGTAGTAACTGATGATCGATTGACACTTTTTGGTAAAATGGAATCAAAATATGAACAAAAAGATACAAAGTATTTTGTTTCTCTTTTAGAACATCCTGATTATGTGATTAGAACAAGAGCTACTTGTATTTTAGTTGATTTTGGTGGAGAAGATAAAGTTCCCTATATTGCTAAAGTTTTAAAAAATGATGAAAATGAATTGGTACGACATGAGGCTGCATTCTCATTAGGTCAGATGTGTTATTCTAGTGGAATACCTTCACTAACTGATGCCACACTAAATGATTCAAGTATATTTGTGCGACATGAAGCTGCAATTGCCTTGGGTGTTATTGGCTCTAATGATGCAAAAGAAACTCTGGAAAAGGCATTAAACGATCCTGATAAATCAGTCGTTGAATCTGCAATTGTTGCCTTGTCTAATATTCAGTTTATGGAAACGTTAAGTAAGAATGAAAAGTTTGCAAAGTTAACAGGTGGATGAGATGAATTTTCCTTTAGGTGTAATAATAATAGTTGGTGTTCTCGCTGCAATAATTTTAGGATTTATTGCTGCAGACCCTGATGATATTATAAAACCGAGAGCAATTTCTGTTGTAGAAAAAGTAACTGTTTGTACCATGGAATATGCACCAGTTTGTGGTGTTGATAGCGAGACTTATGGTAATTTGTGTATGTTAAATGCCTCTGATGTTAAATTAGATTATCAAGGTGAATGTGTGATTGCAGAACCTGAGCCAGAAGCAGAAACATTACCAATGGCACTAACAATTTCAATTCCTAAAGGCGTTGGAGTTCTAGGATGTGAAGAAAATCGTGAATGTTATTTACCCTATGAAATTTCTGTGGCAGTTGGTACAACAGTAACTTGGATTAATGATGATATTACTATACATACAGTAACTTCAGGTAGTCCAAATGGGGGAGCAAATGGATTGTTTGATTCTGAATTAATCATGTCTGGTGAGACTTTTGAATATACATTTAGTGATGCAGGAACTTTCGATTACTACTGCTTCGTTCATCCTTGGATGGCCGGAATTGTTAATGTTAGTTAAAGCGCAGTAACTTTACTTCCTTGTTCAGATGATTCAAATTTGTAAATTCTTTCTACAGTTGAATCCTCAAATATTTCTGCATCATGTGTAATTATTAGAAACTGCATTGGTGTTTCTGAATTTGAAATATTTGATAACTGAGATAATACCCCTACTAGTGATTTTTTTCTCTCAGCATCAAGGTGAGTTGTAGGCTCATCCAGTATCATGAGGTTGAGATTTGATGCTCCTAGAAGGCTTGCCATACCAAGTCGTAAGGCCAGCGCCACACTTACCTTCTCTCCTCCACTAAGAGATTCCAATTCTAATACTTCATTTTTTGAATAACAAGTAATGGAAACATCTCTTGTTTTTTCTGATAATAAAATCCTCTGAATTTTTGTATTAAGTAGTGTAAGATATTCTGATGCTTTGGCAGATATTGTATTTAGTGCCCATGATCTTAGACTTGTTGCAACAGGTCCATCCCTGCTAAAAATATTTGTTTGAATCTCATCTAGCTTTGTAACGTATTCTCTTACAATTATTAATTCTGAAATTGCACTTTGAATTATTTTGATCTGTTCTTCGCCTTTGAAAATTGTCTCTGAAATTGCACCCATCTGTTGGTCTATGCCCGAAAGTTCTGTTTGTTTTTGATTTACCGATGTTTTAAGATTTATAAATTCCTGCTCATCAAATCCCTTGGTTTCTGTCTCTAGTTTTGAAATGTTTTCAAAAATCATTTTAGCATGAGAATCTATTTGTGATATTTCTAGTAGATTTCCATTAGTTAATGGAATTCTTTGTTTCTTTGTCTCCGTGTCTTCCTGAATTTTCTTTAACTCTTCCTGTGTACCAATAGAATATGCACGAAGTGTAGCTTCTGCATCTCTTGCATTTTGTAATTTCTCTGAAAATTCTTTTCTTTTTTGATTATTCGCATCTTTTTCTCTTTCTTTTGAAATAATTTTTTCTTTTAATAATATCATCTCCTGTTTGAGATGTTCTTCTTGAAAGAGTGGGTTTAGCTTCTCAACATCTGAATCACATACTGGGCATTTGTTGTCTTTCAGTTGTAATTTTGATGCAAGCAGTTGTTTTTCTTCTAGTGATGCAGTCTGACTTTGCATCTCTTGAATTTTCTTTAAAGCATCCTCAATTACTTGTTCTATTTTTTGGATTTTTGACTCTAAATTCTCCTTTAGGCTAACATGCTCAAAACAGCCCTCACAGTCATGGATTTTACGCTCATTTTCACTAATTTCACGCTGAATTTCACGGATTGCCTCTTTTGCATATTCTACTAGTTCTTTTTTTCTTAATTCTAGTTGGTCGATTTTATCAATTTTTGGAGTATCAATTTCTACTTTTTTTCTCAGTTCATCAACTTCAGTTTTTAAATTATCTTGCTTTGTTTTTAATTGATCTTTTTGTGGTTTTGCATCTTCAATTTCTTTTTGGTATCTCTCTAATTCTTTTGATAAAATTTCAATATGTGTATCATCGTATCCAATTTTTTCTCTAATATTTTGACGAAACTCTTTGTTTACTGTCTTCATTGATTCAGATGCAACATCAAGCTTGTTAATTCCTATTATTGCATTAAGTAATTCCTTGAATTCCTTTGGTTTTGCATTGATGATTGCATTTAGCTCTCCTTGTTGAACAATTGATGCTATCTTTAATTTTTCAAAATCAAGGCCAATAGTTTTTTCAATTTCGTGAGTCATTGATTCACCAAATTGTTTCCTTTCTCCTGCTGCAAGTTCAATTCGATCATCCCCAATTATTTCTGAAAATTTTGCAGAAAGACTTCCTTTACTGTCTATTTTTCTTACTGCTTGGTATTGTTTATCATTAATCGAAAATCCTATTTTTGTGAACCCTTGATTTGAGCCACGTTTAATCAAACTTTTGTTTGATTTTCTTGTATGTTGTCCAAACAGCGCAAATGTTATTGCATCAATTATACTAGATTTTCCTGCACCATTATCTCCTACAAAAACTGTAACTCCATTTTCAAATTCTAATTTTGTATCTGAATGTGATAGAAAATCGCCCAACTCTATTGATGTAATCATTGTTTTTTCTCCTTTTTGAATTTTTCAAAATTATCAATAATTATTTGAGATGCCTCATTGATTTCTCCAGATACTAAAATTGGAAGTAACTCCTTAATTGCAAAATTTGCAGCTTGTTCAGAACCTAACGCATCAACTGACAGTCTTAACATTTCATCATCAATGACATTTGGTCTATCTAAGAATACGGATGAATCAGAAACTTGTTTAGTGCTTATTCTCCAAAAACACCTGAGAACTAATGAATTTAGCCTAGCAATTTGTGCCTGAATATGATCTGTTTCTATGTTTTCGCCTTGTATTTTTACCTCAATAATTGGTTTTTTTCTAGAATCAACTATCTTCTCATAAATTTCATCAATTGTTTTTGATAATTCTTTGTATTCTGTTTTAAATGAAAATTGAGGTCTTGTATCTACTTGAATCCAATTAGGTATTGCCTCTTCCCCTGAAATATCTACTTCAAAGAATCCTTTCTTTGTTTCTTTAATTCCTTCACTGGTTGTTAATTCAATAGAACCTGGATATGCAATTGGTCCGTTTAGGTGATTAAACTGTTTGATGTCTTTGTCATGAAGATGACCCATTGCATAGTATGTGAAATTTTTTGGCAAGTCAGTTGATTGAATCTCACCTGCGTACTTGTGGAACTCTGTAATTCCTTGATGTAACACCAAAATTTTGTGTCCAGAATGGTTTTGTGCAATTTTATCTACCTCTGCAAACTTTTCTTCATATTGTGGCATTTCTGCTTTTCTAATCTTATCAAATCCAACAAGTAACACTCCTTTGTATTCAATTGGTTTTCCTTGACCGATATATTTTGAGAATCCTAAATTATGATAGACGTATGTAATTGGTGTAGTTCTAATGCGACTAATATCATGTTCTCCTAAAATAAAAAATGAATCAATACTGTTTTGTTTTAATCGCTTTAATCCATTTGCCATTTGATTAATCGCAGTTCCCTTCGGATTAGGTTCATTAAAAATATCTCCGGCAAATATTACAAAATCCACATGATCCTTTATTGATATATCAATTGATTGATTAAATGCATCATACACATCCTGTGCACGTTCCTCTGAACCAAACTGTACTAGTCCCAAATGCATATCTGAAATATGAGAAAATAACATTAGTCTAACAACAAATCTTTTTGAATGAGCCCCTGTGTTGATTCTACTGCAACTTCTTTCATTTTGTCTGCTTTTGCCCAAGCATTAACTGCACTTTGGTCTGCCCCCATTACCTTCTCTTTTACTTCTTCAACGTGTACCATTGATGGTAGATTTGTCCATTGACCAACAAGAACAGCATCTCCCACATTAAGCGAGGTCAATTGAGTAATCAATTCACGACTGGTAGACTCAGTTGCTGCGGCTATTTGACGCTGGTCATCTTCCTGAATAATCTTCATTATCGCAAATGACCCTAACTGGCTGAGTACATTTAGATCTACACTTCGTGGCCTCTGAGATACAATTCCTAAACCCAATCCAAATTTTCTTCCCTCTCTTGCTATTTTTGCAGCCCAGTATTTTGCGTTGGTGTCATGATCTTTTGGAATGAATACATGTGCTTCTTCTATAATTACAAAAATAGGTGAATTAAATCTGTAATTTCTTTCTCTTTTTGTTCTTCCATGTCTTGAAATACTGGCATCTTTTCTATCTTTGAGTAATTGCTGCAAGTAAAATGCAACTGCAACGTTAGCTTGTTTTTCTGACAGCTCTGAAATGTTAAGAATATTTGTACGTCCCTCTTTGATAAAACTAATTGGATCCCCCATGTCGGGATCTAAGATGTCTTCAAACCTTCTTTGAGATTCTTCTATAATATCTTGAACTCTATATGCCGATGTTCGAATTTCTTTTAGCTTTTTATCTTCCGAGTTTACAATAACTGCAACCTCATATTCTAATTTACTCCAAAATTCTTTTGATTCTTTGACATGCTTTGTAAATGCCATTCTCAAAACTCGTTGTTGAACATTTGCACCATCTCTAATTTCTAATACTTCTGATAATTGATCTGCATCTAACAATCTGGGGTTTATTTTTGCGTCAATTACATTGATGCGTGGAATATTTAGAAATGTGTAATCATTATGGTAGTCAAAAATTATTACAGTTCCTTTTAATTTTGAAATTTGTTTTGTAATTAATGAGACAAGATTACTTTTACCCATTCCTGTCATTGCTAATATTCCTAAATGTCTTGAAACAATCTTGTCCAAATTTATTTTGACATCAATTGTTTTGTTTCGTAAAAGATTTCCAATCTTTATCCACCCTTCATTTTTTGGGCTGAAAATTTCTTCAAGGTCTTGTTTACTAGGTTGAGTGATTTCCGTGCCTGGGATTGGCGGAATTGCAGGTATGACTGATTGACCTCTTCTCAAATTTTCTAAAAATCCTAAAATTCCAATATATGCCATGAATGTTTTGTCTCTTTTGTTGAGTTCTGCAATTTCAGTACTTTCCACTGCTTCATCAAAATTTCTGACGTCAGTAAAAGCAGCACTTGATACAGAAGATCTTTCAACTAGTCCAAGAATTTCTCCTTCATCTGAACCAATTTTGATATATTCACCTACAGATAGCGCTCTTGAAGTAATTGCTGTTACAAATGTGGGTTTTGATTCTCCTACAACAAAACCTAAACTCAACCTAATACCTCCCGTGAACCAATTTCATTACTTAATCCTAACATACTAACTATTTTTCCAAGTTCCTTATCTGATATTTTACAGTTATTGTGTGCAAGTTTTAGTGCATATGGGTATCCTCCTACACTGGTCGTGTATAATTTGTTTAATACCGATTTAACCTCACTTTCATCATGTTGTTCTCCTAGAAATTCTAATTTGATTATTGGGGTTGAGTCACTTAACCTTACAAATGTTGACGAAATAACTTTGTCTGTACCATATTTTTTTTCTACAAATATCTTACTGAATCCTGGATTGTTTGTTACATGATTATAATAGAAAATATCTCCAGCAAGAGAACCTAGATTTTCAAACTGTTTTTTTGTATTTGATGTCTTTGCAATGAATATCACATTATCTCTTTTCTTCATTGTCTTTACAACCAATGAACCTAAAGTTGATTGTCTTGTCATAAACTGAGAGTGTAGTGAACCATCCATCAATACCAAATCAACCAAATCTACAGTTTTTTCACAAGCGTCAATCTCCATTCTACTAGCAATTCTTGAAAGGTCTGTATCCGAACCTAATCCTGAATCATGCAAATCCACTAGAATTCCTCCATCCAATTTGATTGAGACTGCTGTTGTTGCCCAAAGCTCAATCCCTTGAAATTTAGTATTGTTAAAACTACTATCAATTCCTGCTGTAACTACCTCTTCTTTTGTAGGTGAAAAGTCTATCCAGTTTTCCCTTGCTTTTTGCAAAATTTGCTCAAATTTAGGACCCTTAAGGATAGATAACATCTTGTCCCTGTTAATGATGGCATCTTTGTATACAGTATTGAGCACAACAACGGTTAGTTGGATTGAATAAATTCTTTAGGTTATGCTGAACCTTGACAAAACTGATCCATCAAAACGATCTATCTCATGATCTCAGTCAGATTAGAATTAATTAAGAGATAATTCCTAGTATTGCTAATTGAAAAGAATTGGTTTGTTGGGTTGTGGTGCAATAGGTATTCAAATTGCTCTTGCAATTGACTCTGGAAAAATACCTGCTACTCTAACTCATGTTTATGATGTTTCTAAAGAAGCTTCAGAAAAACTTGTTTCAAAATTAAATACAAAGCCAGAAATTGTTGAAAATTCTCATCTTCTATCTTCGCATCCAGTGAACATTGTAGTTGAAGCTGCTTCTCAGGATGCTGTAAAAGATGTTGCACTAAGTGTTTTGCAAAATAAACGTGATTTGATGATTATGAGTGTTGGTGCATTACTTGATGATTCCATCTACGAAATTTTGTCAGATGCTTGTAAAGATTTCAAAAAAACAATCTACCTTCCTTCTGGTGCAATTGCTGGCTTGGATGGCATACAATCAATCAAAGATGAATTAGAATCATTATCCATTACTACAACAAAACATCCTCGATCTCTTAAAGGTGCCAAGTTTTTTGAAAACTCTGACATTAATTTAGATGCAATTAGTTCTCCTACAACAATCTTTGAAGGAACTGCAAAAGAAGCTGTCTCTTTATTCCCTGCCAACATCAATGTCGCTGCACTTTTATCATTGTCTGGAATAGGCAGTGAAAAAACAAGTGTAAAAATTGTCGTCGACCCAAATACTGATAAAAATACTCACCACATTCAAGCTTCAGGAAAATTTGGAAAGATGACCTTTACAATAGAGAATTTTCCAGATGCCAATAACCCAAAAACAAGTAGACTGGCAATTTTATCTGCTATTGAAACTCTAAGAAAATATTGCTCAGATGAGATTCAGATTGGTACCTAATATGGCAATAATTGCCACATTTGGTAGTTTTTTAGAGAATTATAGACTACTTCCCATTCTTTAAATCCTCACCGACTCAATTTTTTATGGCTTATGTTAGTACAACAAGCTTCAAAACTCAAAGATGAGATTCTGAAACTCAAAAAAGAAAAAGATGTGGTCATTTTGGCACATAATTATCAAATTCCTGACGTACAGGATGTAGCTGATTTTACAGGGGATTCTCTTGGTCTTTCAAAACAAGCTGCAAAAGTTAAACAAAAAACAATTCTGTTTTGTGGTGTAACCTTTATGGCAGAAACTGCGGCAATCATCAGTCCTGAAAAAAAAATACTGCTTCCAGACTTAGAAGCTGGATGTTCTCTCTCTGACTCAATTACTGTTGATGAATTACAAAATTGGAAGAAACAACATCCAGACGCTATTATAGTAGGTTATGTTAATACCACTGCAGAAATTAAAGCAGAACTTGATTATTGTTGTACGTCATCAAATGCTGTAAATGTTGTAAACGCAATCCCTGAAGATAAAGAAATTTTATTTTTACCTGATATGTTTCTTGGTTCTTATGTTGCAAAAATGACTGGAAGAAAAAACATGCGCATATGGGCTGGTGAATGCCATGTTCATGCTGGAATTACCCCTGAAGATATTAACAAAAAATTAGATTCAATGAAAGATACTGAATTTGTAATTCATCCAGAGTGTGGTTGTACTACTTCAATGATATATGATGTTGCAGATGGGAGTTATGACAACAAAAAAGTTTCAATACTTTCTACAGATGGTATGTTAAAATTTGTCAATAAATCAAAATCAAAGAACTTTGTTGTTGCTACTGAAACTGGAATATTGTATAGAATGAGAAAAGATAATCCTGGAAAAACATTCATCCCTGCATCGGATAAAGCTGAATGCCAATACATGAAGATGATTACACTTGAAAAAGTGTATGATGCATTGATAAATGAAAAATATCTTGTCACTGTCCCTAAAGAAATTGCCGATAAGGCTCGTCTGGCAATTAATAGAATGCTTGAAATTAAGTAGATTGGGTGACTATTTTGGTTGAGTTATTTAGTATAACACCAAAAGATCTTGAATTAAAAAATAACATTAAAAAATTTAAAAAATTACTCAAAGCAAAATAAAAATAAAAATAGGATAAATCTCCAAAAAATAAAGCAGTTTCTGAATTATTAGGATAATTGAATTCTTAAATTTCTAAACTCATGTCAATTCCTTTCACAGAATTTGTAATGCTGCCAACTGAAATAATATCAACTCCTGTTTTACCATACTTGAATATGTTCTTAGAATTTATTCCTCCGGATGCTTCAAGTAATACTTTGTTTCGTAATTTCTGATTCTTGAGAACCTCAATTGTTTTAATAATTTGGGTTGGAGAAAAATTATCTAACATAATTATTGATGCTCCTTCTTTTGCAGCAAGAACTGCATCTAAAGTACTTTCAACCTCCACTTCAAATTTTTTATATTTTCTCTTTGCTTTTTTAATTATTGATAATAATGAATTTTCAACAGCAATGTGATTATCCTTAATCATTACCATTTCATCTAACCTAATTCTATGTTTTTTACCTCCACCTATCTCAACGGCTTCTTTGTCAAAGTATCGAAGACCTGGAGCAGTCTTTCTTGTTGCATACAATTTTGTTTTATTTGGAATTTTTTTTACAAGTTCATTAGTTTGAGTTGCAATTCCACTCATTCTTGTAAGAAGATTTAGTGCAGTTCTTTCACACATCAAAATCTTTCCTGCATCTCCACTAACAGTCATTATAGTTTGATTTGGTTTTATTCTGGACCCATCTTTTTTCAAAATTTTAGTATTACATCCCTTTAGTTTGAAAATTTCTTTTGCATGTACTGTTCCTGCAACAATGGCATCTTCTCTTGAAATAATTTTAACTGAAATTTTTGTCTTAGGTAAAAGAGCACTTGTGATGTCTCCCTTACCTATATCTTCAGCAAGAAATTGCGATAATTGTTTTTTAGAATTAAATGACAACATAATGATAAAATAGTAATGTAATTTTAAAGATTTAGAAATATTTTATGTTACTTTGATAGCATACTTGCCTTTTTGAGTGATGCCAAGAGTTTTTGAAATTTCTGAATTTGTTGGTTCAACTACAAGAACAATTCCACTCCAATCTGGTGTCAAGTCTGATGATTTACAAATTGGACAAACTTTTCCTATTGTTATAAATTTGCATTTTCGGCATGCCATTTCTCGTGCCATCTTAACTTGCCTCTACTTCAGATTCTTTTGCCGGTTTGCCTTTATCACTGCCAGATTTCTTAATCTCTTCAGCAATCCATGCATCTGCCCCAAGGAATGGCTGTCTACATGTAATTCCGATCTTGCCCATTGAAGCGGCTTTTCCTAATGATACTGCAGTGATTCTTGCACGAAGTGTAGAACCAACTTTTAGTGTTCTGCCACTTTGATTAGCTAGAATCATTCCAGATTTTACATCACTCTTAAGATAATCATCCATTACTTGCGATAAGTGAAGTAACGCATCAGTTGGACCAATTCTTACAAATGCCCCGAAGTCTGTAATATCAACAATTTCTCCTAGAACAATTTCTTGTAATTTTGGATAAAATGTCAATACTTCAAATTCAACTTTATGGAATGTTCCACCGTCTCCTGCAATCATCTTTCCCATTTCATCAACTTTAGCATCTAAAATCATAATGATATACCCCAAGTCTGCACTAATCATACTCTCGTACTTTTCTTTGAGAATATTCACTGCAGCCTTTTTGAGTGTAGCTCCAAATAGGCTTGGAGGAATCCTAATAACATCAAGTAAGGTAGATATAGAAAACAACTGATTTATTTTTTTGAATTTCAATTTATGAATCTTTGGATGATTTAGGTCTAAATTTCCAAAGATTTTGCTAATTTTCCATATTATTGTTAATTTCTTTTGTTGTCTGACCTATGTTTAAATAATGTAAAAGGACTTTTTCACACAATGGTTGGAATCGATCAAGTTCTTGAAAAATTAAGTACAGTTATTGATCCTGATTTGAAGAAAGACATCGTATCTATGGGTATGATAAAAGATCTAGAACTTGATGATGGTAATCTGAAATTTACTTTAGAATTAACAACACCTGCATGCCCTTTCAATGTCGAAATTGAGGAAGATGTTAGAAAAGCAATTGATGAAATTTCTGACTTGAAAAATTTTGATATGAAAGTAACTGCAAAAGTCATGGAAGGACGTTCACTTGAAGCAGATACTGCAATGGCAACTGTCAAAAACATCATTGGTGTTGCTAGTGGAAAAGGAGGTGTAGGAAAATCAACTGTTTCATTGAATTTAGCTTTGGCAT
>Ga0208748_1001004_pt1 | contig 13430 bp, 13 predicted proteins | sample Knorr_S7_td_Bott_FD_185599 | JGI IMG/M metagenome (GOLD analysis project Ga0208748, IMG submission 185599) | Marine microbial communities from Southern Atlantic Ocean transect - Knorr_S7_td_Bottom_ad_4513_LV_A (SPAdes) (version 2) | ecosystem: Environmental > Aquatic > Marine > Oceanic | place... | reverse complement strand
TGGCGGAGAGTAAATTTTCAGCAAGTAATGACAGTCTATGAAAAATATGCATTTGAAACAATAAACTGAATTCGGAGTTTTTACATTATGTTACTACAATCTCCTCCACTGCTTGGATTTTGTGCTTATAGCGGAACCGGAAAAACGACTTTGCTGACGCGTTTGATTCCTGTTTTAAACAAAAATGGTTTAAAAATTGGATTGATCAAACATGCACATCATCATTTTGATATTGACCATCCGGGCAAGGACAGCTATGAGTTGCGTAAGGCAGGAGCATGTGAAATGTTGGTTGCCTCAGCCAAACGCTGGGCACTTATACATGAGTCACCGGAAAGAAAAGATGATCCATCACTCGAGGAATTATTACCACATCTTTCCTTGAATGAATTGGATTTGGTTCTGGTTGAAGGCTTCAAGCATGAACCACTGGACAAGATTGAATTGCACCGGCCGAGTCTGGGAAAACCGTTATTATACCCAAACGATCATAACATCATTGCCTTAGCGACAGATGTTCCTTCAAGCAAACAAATTCAGTTACCGGTGCTGGATTTAAATGATATTGATGAAATTGCGGAATTTATCAAAAAGCGCTTCTTAAAGTAATAATTAAAAACCCAAAATATAATATTTACGGATTCCATAAAATAAACTTCAAGATACCCTGTTAAAGTTTTCCAATACTAAAATTGCCTGCCTGAAAACAACTTGAACCTAAGCTCAATATTAATTTCCTTTTATCCTAGCTAAAGATCCACGACTTGGATCATAACCCCAAATCGCCAGACTCAAAAAAACTACACAGGAAATTGATACGTAGATTAATGAGTAGTAATTGACTTGAGCATATAATGCGAAACGAATCAATTCTACTGCATGTGTGAACGGATTCCACGTTACTATATTATACAATAATAGGCTCGACTCCTTTATCCGCCATAATGGATATAGTGCTGAAGATGCGAAAAACATTGGAAAAATCACGAAATTCATTACTCCAGCAAAGTTCTCTAATTGCTTGATTACAGAAGAAATAAAAAGACCAAGTGACCCCAGCATCAATCCAGACAAGCAAAGTGCTGGAACCAATGCCAGGTAACCGTAAAATGGAGCTTCCACTTCCCAGAACCAGGCAATAAACAAATAAACAAATGACTGAAAGATAGAGATAAGTACACCTGCACAGAGTTTGCTGGTCAGTAAAAACCAGCGTGGCAGAGGACTAATCAAAAGTGTTTTCATGCTGCCCATCTCTCGGTCATATACCATTGAAAGTGAGGTTTGCATTCCATTAAAAAGCTGGATCATACCAAGTAATCCTGGAGTAATATAGACCTCATACAGCACATATGTTTCATATGGCGGAATTATTGAAACTCCCAAAATAGAACGAAAGCCCGCAGCAAAAATAAAAAGCCACACTAAAGGCCGTACTAGGGCCGCAAAAAATCGTCCTTGTTGTTGAAGGAAACGCAGAGCTTCGCGCTGGATAATGCCTATAAAGCATCGTAAATAATTAATAATGTTCACAAAGGTTTTCTTTCGTCGTTGATACCAATCAGCTTTTGATATGCTTCCTGGATGTTTTCTGTTCCTGTCTGTTCTATTAAAGTTTTTACCTCACCACTCGCAATCAGTTGGCCATGATGCAGGATTAGAACTTGATCCGTAAGTTCGAGTTCGTCAATTAAATGTGTAGCCCAAAGCAGTGCTAATCCTTCTTCCTTGCAGAGTTTACGGATATGTTCATTGATCCTCAAACGACTGCTGAAATCGAGTCCAGCCGTAGGCTCATCAAGCATCATCAGTTGCGGCTGGTGCAAGAGTGAACGGGCAATCTCAACTCTTCGTATTTGACCTCCACTTAGTTTGCGAACTTTTTCATTACTGTGTTCGGAGAGTCCAAACAGTTCTAACTCTTTAATGACTCTCTGCTTTGCCTGGGTACGTAACATTCCATGTAGGGAAGTAAAATACATTAAGTTTTGCCACACTGTTAAGTCCATGTCCAGCGTACGTTGTTGAAAGACCACGCCTAATCGTTTCAGTGCTTCAGTGGATTGTAAATTAACATCATATCCATAGATTTGTATTGAACCGGCATGAGGGGTGTAAAGTCTGGTGATGAGGGAAAACAAGGTCGTTTTTCCTGCCCCATTTTCACCTAACAATACAGCAAAGTTTCCACGTTCAAGCTTGAATGATAAGTTCTTAAGTGTAGCTTTTTTTCCATAGCTGAAGGAAATTGTATCAATATTCAGAGCTGGAACTTTGGACATAAAATATGTGTTTAAATTATTGAAAAATAAAAAATACTTGAAGGAACAATGTGGAGGTTATCTTAATGAACCTTTAATAGGTTAATAAAAATGTCCTTTTTCCGTTCATAGTTGCTTAAAGTATTGTGTCAGGAGAGTTTCGAATTGTGAGGATTTTATCCAGTAATTGTTTTGCCTGAAAAGTAAGAGAAGATTAATTTGTTACACATCGTGATTGACAGTAGCTTGACAACCAGTAATAATGTTTGATTACTCTTCTTTTAGAGTGAATTGCATCATAGTAATGAGAGATGCTGTGAAGAAGACTTATCTATCTACACATATCTCTGGAATGCAAATTCTATTTACATAAACATAATTAATCGATTTTCGAATAAATGTCAACTGTCTCAGTGTGTGAATTTCAAACGGGACATAATTTTTAAGAAAAATTACTTCTCAACTTACTATAATTAAAAAAAAGGAAACGATGAATCAAATGATATCCTCAACAAATGTGTCCCATCCAACTTTCTATTTTCTGAGAAGATGGAACTTAGTGCTTATGACCCTTCTCATACTTATAGGCAGTGGTACTGATTTGTGGGCCAAGAAACTTCGTGTGGGAGTTTTGAAATATGGTACAGTCAACTGGGAACTCAATGTTATTGAACACCATGGTTTTGCAAAAGCAGAGGGAGTAGAACTGGAGATAGTCAGGTTGGCGAGTAAAACTGCCACCGCAGTTGCACTACAATCAGGCAGTGTAGACATGATTGTTACGGATTGGGTATGGGTCTCTCGTCAACGGGCTGAAGGTGAGGATTTAAGTTTTTTCCCTTACTCACGGGCTGTCGGCAGTTTGGTGGTAGCAAAAAATTCAGGAATTCGAAACTTTAGAGATTTACAAGGTAGAAGGGTAGGTATTGCAGGTGGTCCCGTCGACAAAAACTGGTTGCTCATCCTTGCACTTGCAAAGAAGCAGGAAGGTATTGACCTCAACACTTCTGTTGAAAAAGTGTTTGGTGCTCCACCTCTGCTAAATCAACAGATTCTCTCAGGCAAAATTGATGCAGTGATCAATTTCTGGCACTATGTTGCTCGACTTGAAGCTCAGGGTTTAAAAACCTTAATAACGATTGGTGAAGCAATTGAAACGCTCGGTAACGATTCTAATGTACCGATGTTGGGATATGCGTTTCGTGAAAAGTGGGCCAATGAAAATAAGGAAATCGTGCAAGGTTTTGCTAGATCATCACGAATGGCCAAAGCATTATTAGCTGAATCTCAAACAGAATGGGATCGTTTGCGTCCGAAGATGAAAGCTAAGGACGATGCGACCTTCAATGCACTAAGGGACGGTTACCGTGCAGGAATCCCTGGTAGTTGGACATCAGTCGAACGTAAAGATGCAAGAATTCTGTTTGCCGTTTTGGCAAAACAAGGGGGTAAAAAACTTGTTGGTAAAAGCTTAAAGTTTCAGTCAGGAACTTTTTGGCCGCATGTAACATACTAATTATTTGCGGATATGGCCTCCAGAAAAAGCTCTTTTGGAATTTCTCTGATCTCGTTTATTTGCCTTTTGGCTATTTGGAATTTCGTTGCACTCTGGGTTAATTCCCGACTCTTTCCTCTACCATTAACGGTGTTACACGTACTTTTGGAGAGTATTGAAGAAGGAGAGTTACAGTACCATATTAGTTACACGCTTATGCGTGTATTTATTAGTTTTGTACTAGCAATGACATTGGGAATAGGCATAGGAATAGTACTGGGAATTTCTAAACCGCTTGACCGGTTTTTTGACAGTTGGTTAACTCTTTTCCTTAATATTCCTGCCCTTGTGACAATTATCCTTTGTTATGTTTGGCTGGGTCTTATTGAATCCGCTGCAATTTTAGCTGTATCAATAAACAAGATTCCCAATGTGGTAGTCACTATCAGGGAAGGAGCTCGAGCCTTAGAAAAAGACTATTTAGAGATGGCACAGAGTTTTCGGTTGAGTCACGCCACCGTGTTGAGGCATATTGTGTTGCCTCAACTAGCTCCATTTTTGGTGGCTTCTACACGTTCCGGACTTGCTCTCATCTGGAAAATTGTCCTTGTAGTTGAATTGCTAGGTCGCAGTAATGGAGTTGGATTCCAGCTTCATCTGTTTTTTCAACTCTTTGATATAGCGAGTATTTTAGCCTATACTTTGGCATTTGTATTTGTGATTCAAGTTTTAGAATATGGCATTTTGCAACCTCTTGAACGGCGAGTCAGCCGCTGGCGACGCTAATGCAGTTGCAAGTTGAAGTTCGCAATAAAACTTTTAGTTCGTTCGAGGATAGCGGACAAGTCAAGGCGTTGGAGGATGTCAAATTTACTGTTGACTCGGGTGAATTTCTCTGTCTTTTTGGACCTTCCGGTTGTGGTAAAACGACCTTACTGAACATTATTGCGGGACTTGATACTCACTTTGATGGTGCGGTTTCTCTTAAAAATTCTGGTAAAGTAGAACGTGAACTGCGTATCGGCTATGTTTTCCAAAACCCTCGATTATTACCATGGAGAACGGTAGAGGAGAACCTGAAGATTGTTTTATCTGCTGATCAAATTCAGAGTGGAATTATTGACGAATTACTTGTCTCTGCTGAGTTAGTGTCTTTCCGGAATACGTATCCGTCACAACTTTCCATTGGTATGCAACGACGAGTTTCATTGATGAGGGCTTTTTCCATCCAACCAGATTTACTGGTTATGGACGAACCATTTGTTTCGCTTGATCAGCGTATGGAAAACAATCTGCATCAAGTGTTACTCGACTATTGGCAATCCAGTGCTCCTTCCGTACTTTTTGTTACACACCATATCAGAGAGGCACTCAAACTTGCTACACGCCTACTTGTGTTCTCCTCGCGTCCTGGAAAAATAATACTGGATATTCCAGTAGAACTTCCTTATCCGGAACGAAAAAATCCGGAAGTATTCAGTGACTATGTCTCACAACTAATTGAAGAAAATCCGGGAATCCTCCAGAATTCTTAGTCTGTCAATGAAAAGTGTTATACACCTTTTAAATGCTGAACTGAAAAATTCTAAGCAAGTGTTGGAGCATGATATTATCTGAGTAACCATGTTAGCTGTTGTTATTCTTTCAGCGACTATAACTCCAACTTGTAGAGAATTACTCAGTGGAAGTTAATGAAAAATGAATTTTATAATTAACTAATGACTTTTTTGTTGACATTTAAAAAAAGTTTGGTAAACTTCCATATTCAAGAAAAAAGAGTCGGAGTCGAGTTTATTTTGAAGTTGGTTCAAAATCGATCGGGTTTAGTCAGTTCGATGGGGGCTTGTTCCAAACCGACTATTTAGGTTTGCTGATCTATAAGTTCAAGACAGCGAAGAAACAGGATAATCATTTTTTGCAAAATTGGGGGTCCTTTTTCCAGAAATTAATTCAGAGAAAGTCTTTGGATTAATATTTAAAAACAGCAAAGCTGTGGAATGAATCCATACGCTTGGCAGGTAATAATCTTTATAAAAGGATAACATGAATAAGTGGAAAAAAGTATTACTGGTACCAGTATGTGCTAGTTTTATCTTCATCTTCTCAAGTGGGTTAGCGCTTGGTGAAGAGGTTCAAGGAAGCACACTATACGGCAATATGATGCAGGTTACACAAGATCTACTGAATCGTGCCAGTGGAGATGCGAACAACTTCCTGCATACAAACGGGAACTATGAGCAGACTAGGTATTATCCCGCCAGTCAGATCAACAAGGAAAATGTTAAGAAACTTCGACCAGCATGGATTTTCCAAACTGAAATTGTCGAATCAATGGAGACAACACCAATCGTTGTCAACGGTATCATGTACGTCACGACCGCCTTCAACCATGTATATGCTCTGAATGCACGTACTGGTGAAGAATTGTGGCATTATAAGCACAATATGGGGATGATCACTACCTATTGCTGTGGTCCAAATAACCGTGGTGTTGCTGTTTACAATGACAAAGTATACATGGGTACCCTCGATTCCAAGTTAGTAGCTTTGGATGCTCGTACAGGCAGACAGGTTTGGGAAGTACAAATCGGTGATCCTGAGTTGGGATACAGTGAGACTATGTCACCTACAGCTGTCAACGGCAAAATTCTGATAGGAACAAACGGTGGGGAGTATGGTATTCGTGGTTTTGTAAAAGCTTTCGATGCTGAAACAGGTAAGTTGCTTTGGACATTCAATACAACTCCTGAAAATTCAGTCGGTGTCTGGGCTACTCATGATGCTACAGGACGTGATATGCATCGTGATATAGCTGCTGAGAAAAAAGCTTTAAAAAAATTGGGAGACCCCTACAAAACTCTAGGTGGTGGAGTATGGCAAAATCCAGCAGTTGACTTGGAAACGAACCGCATCTATTTTGTGGCTGGTAATCCATCCCCTGACTTGGATGGTTCCATACGCCCAGGAGACAATCTTTACACTAATTCGCTGGTGTCGGTGGACTTAGACACTGGAAAATACATCTGTCATTTTCAGTACATCGCACACGATGTCTGGGACTTGGATGCAGTGAGTCCTCCAATTCTGGTTGATGTCAAGGACAACAACGGAAATATGGTTCCAGGGCTTTTGCATGGTGGTAAGACAGGTCATGTTTATGTGCATGATCGCCGCGATTGCAGCCTGATTCGTTTTTCTGAAGCAATGGTTCCACAAGAAGATATGTGGGCCTTGCCTACGAAGGATGGACAACGAATGTTGCCTGGGGCAAATGGTGGTGTAGAATGGTCTCCAATGACAACTAATGTAGACTTGGGATTGGTTTATGCTATTAATCTGCACCAACCAATGACATATCATGTTGAGAGTTCACCATATCCTGGAGGAAAACTTTGGCTTGGTGGTGCATTCAAGGTGATCCCCAATGAAGAACAGTGGGGTAACATTTCAGCCGTGGATTATAACACTGGTAAAATTCGCTGGAAAGTCAAGACTCGCCAGCCAATGATTGGCGGAATCATGGCTACTGCTGGTGGTCTTGTTTTCACTGGAGAAGGCGATGGAAGCTTCAAAGCCTATGATGCGGGCTCAGGCAATGTACTTTGGTCTTTTCAGGCCGGTGCAGGTGTCAACGCTCCACCTTCTTCATACACAGTTGAAGGTAAGCAGTACATAGTAGTTGCTTCTGGTGGAAATGTTCAGTTGAACTACAAACGAGGCAACAACATTATCGCCTTTACTTTGTCCGACTGAAAATTGGCTCAACAATAATGTAGCTTTTATAAAAGGGCAGCCTTCGGGATGCCCTTTTTTTTTCTTAAATGAGAATCATCTAAACACTCCCCAGTTACTAAAGTAAACAGAATCTACCATAAATTGTCATATGTTCCTTAATCTAGGATCTAAAATAATAACAACATTTAATAAATTCCTTTTCATCATCTTATTTTTATTTATTTCAATACTATCAATTGAAGAAGTCTACGCGGATGAATATGCTGACATCCGTACCCAGCTCACATTATGTTTCGCCTGTCACGGTCAAAACGGAGCTTCGATACAGCCCAATTTCCCTATTCTTGCCGGCCAGGAGTTATATTATTTATATGTCCAACTCAAGGATTTTAAGAGCGGATACAGGGCAAGTGAAATCATGGGACCCATCTCAAAGTCAATGGAAAAGGAGCAGATGAAGAAGTTGGCGAAGTATTTTTCAGAACAAAAATGGTCAAACATCGGTTTTAAACCAGTACCAAAGAGGGCTAAATTAGGAGAAACCGGAACCTCAGCAGGGCAATGTGTTCAGTGTCATCTTGGAGGATATGAAGGTAACAGCCGGATACCTCGTTTAGCAGGACAGCATCCGGAATATCTCAAAAATACAATGATGGATTTTAAAAACAAAATCCGAAATAATTCTCCTGCAAAAAGCTCACTTCTTGAGTCATACAGTGAGGATGAAATTGCTGCTATGGCAGAGTATATGGCCGGAAAGTGAATCCACCTAAACGGCCGGTAAATACAATCTAAATGTGCTAATGTATTACAAAATCAGCAACAACTTGACCAGTTTCATCCATAGATCAAAAGGTGGACGATACCAGCATGTTGCCATTGCTAGTGGATTACACTTATTTGTAATGTTGATTTGTAGTCTGCTACTATTACCTGACGTAGTTTTTGCTAAGACCACCATGATACACGGAGTGGCGGTCAATACTTCAGATGTTCGGCAACTCAATTTTGCACTGTTCGACGCCGCAGAATACGGACGGATGGATGATGTCCGTCAATTGTTAGGTTTTGGTGCTTCCGTAAAGGCCCGTAATCGGTTCGGAAATAATGCTTTGCTACTTGCTGCCAGGAAAGGACATCTGAACATCGTAAAATTACTTCTGCAAAAAGGAAGTGACTTGCATTATCAAAACTTGGCAGGTAGTACAGCTCTTTTTCAAGCAGTTAAAGCTCGACGCAGAAAAGTGGTTAAACACTTACTTGCTATCAAAGCCAGGGTAAATACTGCTAACCTCAAGCTTCTCACTCCTATTATTGCAGCGGCATACAACGGAGATCGCAAAACAGTAAAACTGTTACTTAAACATGGTGCTGATCCTACTGCCTCCGACCACACTGGGAAAACTGCTTTGGTATATGCCTCTGGAAAGGGCTTCACCAAGATCATTGGTTTACTACTTGAAACGGGAATTGATGTCAATATTCGTTATAATAACAAGCTCACTATCCTCATGTGGGCAGCAGGCCATAGTAACGATGTGCCTTCAAAGACTGCTCTGAAAACTGTCAAAATAATACTTTCAAATGGTGCAGATCCTGACTTATTAGATAACCGAGGCAGAACTGCTCTGATGATTGCTGCTGAGATGGGTCATCTTCGTATCGTAGAACATTTCATTAGCATTGGTGCAAAATCTGATTTACTTGACAATCAAGGCTACACTGCTCTCGACTTGGCAGCGAATGCGGGACACACTGAGGTGTCTAAACTCCTGCAGTGATTCATTGATTAATAATAACTCCCTGAACATTACAATTACTTTTCATTACCCATTAATCTATTAAGAAAAGTCATTCTGAAACATATGAAACAATTTATAGTTACCAGTAGTTTGTTCTTCTGCTGCATGTTGCTAACTACAGTTTTAGTATTTGCGAAAGGCACAGGTCTAATTATAGTTAGCAATGAAAAGGGTAACACTCTTTCAGTGCTGGACGGCAAAACTAATAAGCTAATCAAAACCATCGAAACATGTGGTCGACCGAGAGGGATGCACTTTAATCTCGACAAGACCATATTTTATGTTGCCTGTGCAGACAGTGACCAAATTGCTGTCTACGATGTAGCTTCTATGGAACTCGTTGACCGCATACTAGACATTGAAGAACCGGAAACATTTGACTTGCATCCAAATGGTAAAATGCTTTACGTTTCCAACGAGGAAGATGCGATGGCGTCGTTCGTTAACCTGGAAACAGGCGAGGTTGTCATGCAAGTGGAAGTTGGTGAAGAGCCAGAAGGAGTACTGGTTATGCATGATGGCTCGATTGTGTTTGTTACCTCTGAAACTGCTAATATGGTTCATGCCATTGACACGGAAACCGGAGAAGTACTTGCAGACATTATAGTTGGTACTCGGCCCCGTAGGTTAGCCTTGACGCCGGACGGCAAGGAACTCTGGGTTTCAGCAGAACTGTCCGGTTCAGTGAATATCATTGACACAACAAAACTCAAAGTTACGGAGGAATTACTTTTTCGTCCGCAGGGGTTCCGCAAGGATGAGGTCACACCAGTAGACATTATTATCACCCGTGATGGTAAGACTGCTTTTGTTGCCCTGGGGCGCGCAAATCATGTGGCTGTAGTGGATGTTGCTTCAAAAAAAGTGAAAGATTATTTGCTTGTAGGAAAACGAGCCTGGGGTCTCACTTTGACCAGTGATGAGAGATTGCTTTACGTTGCCAATGGACTTTCGGATGACCTTACTATTATTGATGTAAAAAAGGAAAAGGCAGTATTTTCGGTTTCGGTTGGTTTCGTTCCTTATGCAATACTCATCGACGATTAAAACATGATTAAAAAAACGTGTTGGATAATTATAATCGCTGGTTTACTCTCTCTCGAATCTGTTTTCGCGGCAGCAAAAACAACACTTGTCATAGGTTATGCTGAACTAGAAAGCGACCCCCGCTACCATAATCAGAAGCTTTATGCTGGCATAGAATTTAAACCAAGGGGGCGACCATGGCCTGGGGCTGAAGTAGGGTTGCGAGATAGCAAAATTGTCGGGAGGGCTTTAGGCGTTAAGTTCCGGCTGGAAAAAGTTTCAGGAGAAAATTCTGCGGAACTTGCTTCAGAGATAAACCGATTGTACAAGGAACAAAATGTTGGTTTTTTCATTGTAGATGCACCTGCGGAAACACTGGTTACAGTCACAAAAGAGACACATGGTAAAAAATTGTTACTATTCAATGTGTCTGAGCCCGCAGATGAACTTCGAGAAAGTGATTGCAATTCACAATTGATGCACACAATTCCAAGTTATGCGATGCTGGCTGATGGTCTGGCACAGTATCTTGTGAGCAAACGATGGAAGGATATTCTCTTACTTGAAGGAATCCTTCCCAGCGACCATTCACTGGCTAGAGCTTTCCGACGAGCAGCAAAGAAGTTTGGTTTAAAAATTACAGCCGAGAAAGAATTTATTTTAAGTAACAATCCCCGGCAGCGGGAGCAAAACAACATATCTTTGTTAACAACACATAAGTCTGATGTAATTTTGATTATTGATACTGATGGTGAGTTTGGACGCTATGTGCCTTTCCAGACTGTTCATCCGCGTCCTGTAATCGGTACGGAAGGCCTCGTTGCCTCTTCTTGGCACTGGGCTATGGAACGTTACGGAGCACCGCAACTTAACCAACGCTTCGTGAAAAGGGCGAAACGCAAGATGTTGGATCCGGATTGGGCGGCTTGGGCGGCAGTGAAGGTGATTGTAGAATCCGTGCTCAGAACCAAATCTACAAATTTCAAAATGGTATCAGGATACCTCAAGAGTGATAAACTAACCTTGGATGCCTACAAGGGAGTTCCGGCAAGTTTTCGTTCCTGGAACAATCAATTACGGCAACCAATTTTGCTTCACACACACAATGCTGTAGTAGACCTTGCTCCTCTCAAGGGTTTTCTCCATCCATTTCAGAATCTAGACACTTTGGGAGTAGCTTCAGAAATATCAAAATGTAAGTTAGCTGAATGATGCCTGATCAGCACATGATATTCATAAAACGACTTAGCACTGTAAGTATAAATTTAAGTCTAACTTGCAGTTTGTACTTTCCAATTTATTCCTGTAAAGAATTAATATAATTAAGTAATTTTTCAAAATCTGCCACATTATCATTTTTTACCAATTCTTGATATTCTTTGCAAGTGCTTTTAATTTCTTCCCATTCTTGCGTATAATAAGTTGCGAGCAACAATGATTGAGTGAGTAGAGAATATTTTTTTTGTCCTTGTGAATCATGGTTCTCAAGACAAGTTTTTTCTTCTTCCCTGAGTTCCCGGAAAACCTGCGTAATACGTTCCAGATTGTTCTGTGCTGCAGACCTGTTTGTGTCACCAACCTGTAAATCTACTCTATCCCTGAGATCATCCCAGTATTGATCTGCAATTCTTTTGTTTAATTTCTCAAAAATCAATAATTCCAGGATATGCCATTGTTGAAAACTGGACATTGAGACATCAAGAAAGCAACGTTCCAAAGGTGAAAGTTGGTTGTGTTTTGCAACCTGCATTTTCCCTTTTCCAGTCAAAATCCACTCTGCACGATAACCGTGTTTTAACTCAATTGAATTTGCCAGTGGAATTGTCAGACCTGCAGGACCGATCAAGACTTTATGGAATGAAGTAGGTTTTAAACCAATACTTTCGGAAAAAGCGCGGCTTGATTTTCCAAAAGCTTTAAAAACAGTTTTGAGACGTTCCCGAACCTCCTGTTTATGTTGCTCTGAATCGTTCATACCTCTAATTCAGCTTTTCTACGTCGTTCTCGACGGCTGTTGTCTTCGCTATTATTAGCGGAATCTTCAAATTTGGAAGCGGTTTTTTTCGGAGGTTTTGCGTCAAAAATCAATGTGTCCGCACCGCTGTAAACTAAAAAGTGTTTTCCTCCCGCACGCGCAATTGTGGTTACGCCCAGTTTTTTTGAAAGATCCATGCCCATTTGTGTGATTCCGGCGCGTGAAAATAAAACCGGAATTCCCATTTGTGCAACTTTGATCACCATCTCAGAAGTCAGGCGTCCGGTTGTATAAAATAATTTATCGGCACCGTCTATGCCTTCCAAAAGCATGTGTCCGGCAATTGCGTCTGTTGCATTATGTCGGCCGACGTCTTCAATAAAAACTTCAATGCCTTCACCTTTACACAAAGCACAGCCGTGAACGGCTCCGGATTTTTTGTAAACTTCGTTGTAAAGACGGATATTGTGCAAAAGATTGTAAAACGATGACTGTGCTAAAGTTGGTCTTGGCAAGTTTATCTCATCCAAATTTTCCATGATATTGCCAAAAACGGTTCCTTGTCCGCAACCGGTCGTCACGGTGCGTTTGCTTAACTTTTCCTCCCAATTTTGACTTCCGTTCCTTGTAACCACAACCGCGGAGTCAACGTCCCAATCAACTTGTACCGCTTTTATTTCTGCCGCTTTTTTTATGAAACCCTGATTGTGCAGATAACCAATTACCAGCAACTCCGGATATTTTCCCAAAGTCATCAGTGTGACAATTTCCTGTTTGTCAACATAGATTGTCAAGGGACGTTCACCAGTGATGTGAGTTTCACGGGTGTTTCCATATTCATCCGTTACAGTAACCGGATATGATGCTTCGATTCCGGCATTTGTCATTTCTGGTCGGTAGTTGTTGCTTTGTTGAGTCATTGAACCTTCACCTTATTATCTGTTTCTTGTTTGCTTGTGTACTTAAAAAATATCGTTTAAAAAATATCTTACTGATGAGTCATTCGTAAAAAAAGTCACAAAAAAGTGTCATTTCGAGCAAAGCGAGAAATCTATTTTATGTTAAGAACTAATATCATTAAGATTTCTCCCTGAGGTCGAAATGACAAATGGTGAAGTTCAGACTTTTTACGGAAC
>Ga0208748_1001002_pt1 | contig 13443 bp, 11 predicted proteins | sample Knorr_S7_td_Bott_FD_185599 | JGI IMG/M metagenome (GOLD analysis project Ga0208748, IMG submission 185599) | Marine microbial communities from Southern Atlantic Ocean transect - Knorr_S7_td_Bottom_ad_4513_LV_A (SPAdes) (version 2) | ecosystem: Environmental > Aquatic > Marine > Oceanic | place... | reverse complement strand
GATGTTTTGGGAAGTTACGCGTTATTTTTATTTTGGCTGGGTCGAGGAACTCTTTGCAAAACCGCAGTTTCATTTTCAGTATGAATGGTTCAGGTGGGTAGTCCCCATCCCAGCGGACGGCATGTACCTGCTTTTTACGGCACTGGGGATTCTGGCTTTAATGATCGCCTTCGGCTTATTTTACAGGATTGCAACCAGCTTGTTTTTTCTTGGCTACACCTATGTATTTCTGCTTGACCAGGCCACCTACAACAACCATTTTTATCTGATTTGCCTGCTGAGCTTTGTACTAATTTTGGCACCACTGCATAGATCATGGTCGCTAGATGTTTTACGTGGCGCAGTACAGCATACAGACAGATTGCCGGCAATCTGGCTCTGGTTGATCAGATTCCACATGGGTGTGGTTTATTTTTACGGAGGGATTGCCAAGTTTGATCCGGATTGGCTGGGCGGGCTGGCCTCAAGAGAATTGCTGGAGGTAGCCAACCGTGGAACTGTTTTTCAGACGCTGATGGAATATGCCTGGGCTCCTCATTTTTACGCCTGGTCCGGAATGCTGTTTGATTTGTCGATTCCCTTCCTGTTGCTCTGGAAACCTTCTCGCAAGTGGGCTTTTCTTGCTGCTGTCCTTTTTCATACAAATAATTATTTTGTCTTTCCAATCGGTATTTTTCCAGTTCTGTCTCTGGTGCTGACTCTCATTTTTTTTGACGCAGATTTCCCCCGAAAAATATGTCCTCATTTAATTAAGCAATGGTTAAGTCATCATTACCGGAAGCGGCTTGCAGCTACCGGCACATTACACGCAGAACAGGCAAACAATGGTTTCAGTCAACGAATTTCTCGTACTTTATTATTGTTTATTTGTCTTTATGCTGTAGTTCAACTTATTCTACCGTTCCGCCACTTGCTTTATCCGGGACGTACTATCTGGCACGAGGAGGGACATTATTTCGCCTGGCGTATGATGCTGCGGCAAAAAATAACCAGACTGCAGTTCAACGTCACCCATCCTGTCACAGGAGAGCAGCGTTATGCTGATCCAGGGGATTATCTCAACACTTCTCAGTTAAAAGTCTTTGCTGGAAATCCGGGAATGATCCTATTGTTTGCACATCATCTAGATCGACTTGTAAACAGCAACGCTGGTTTTGATCCGAAAATTACGGCTAAAATAGAAGTCAGTCTGAATGGCAGGCCGTTCAGGGAACTAGTCGATCCTAATCTTGATCTCTCAGAAATTCCGGCATATGAACCAAGTTACCGCTGGATCAGGCCATTTGGGGAGCGGTGATTTTAGTCCTCATTTCTTGAAGAGAAATGACACGATCAGCCGGATCGTTCAATCGATCCAGTGCTATCTGTAAATCTGCATATTTTCTGATATACATTCCCACTTCTTTCTGTATGTGAAACGACCTTGCCTGTTCTGTCTCCAAAGCAATATCATCTATTCCCAAAGCAAGCTGTTCTGGGTGCCTGACTAGAATCACTGCTCTCATTGTGTCTACTAATAATATACTTGTTGTTAGAGGAATATGTAATCTTTTGTATGTTTGTATGTCAATCACATACACAAGTAAATTGGCAGAAAAAAGCCAAAAAAAACGGGACCGCCTGCAGAAGCAAACGATCCCGTTATTTAAATTTTCAAATTGAATGATCAGGTCTTACAACCTAAAATCAGTTCAATTAGAAACTGAAGCCCATTGCGACTTCAATGTCTGTCTGGACGTAACCATCACCGCCTGAAACTTCAACTTTATCAGCATCGGCATGTGATACAGAACCATAACCTACTGACAAGGAAGCAGGTCCAACAGTTGTGCTGTAACCAAGCTCCATTGAAGACTTCACCAACGGTTTGTCTGTTGAACTGAACTGATCTGAAGTGCTACCAATAAGCAAAACAACCGAGTCAGCACCAAGCGCATATGTCAAACCAAACTCGCTACCGGAGTGAGTGTTAACACAAGTTATACATGCAGTTCCAGATGAAGTACCGCTACCGTAACTGATGAACGGATCAATGTCACCAAGGTCAATCTTAACACCCAAGCCCATTGTGGAACTCGAAGTGCTCAATAAGGCCATAGCCGCATTACCGGTACCATCGGCAGTAGAAGCACTGGCTTGAGTAAAGCCAATCGTTGCCGGACCAAAGGTTCCGGAAAAACTAAGACCGAATCCAGTTGTACCGTGGGTGGTACTTGTTTCACCGTCCATGAACTCTCCTGTTCCGTGCAGGTCGCCTGCGTCTCCACTGGCTTGATATGCACCAGTTACACTCATGGTGTCACTGATTTTGTATCCAAGGGAAACCCCGTGGAAACCACCAACCATTGCACCTACACCTACATCTGCATCACCAGAATCCATGGTCGTTTGACCAGCTGCAGCTGAACCGGAAGAAACATTTTGACCAGAAAGGTGACTAGCGTCTCCAAACACAATGGTCATTGTTCCGTCCGTCAAAGTAATCGCGGAAGTGTCTTTGGCAGTTTGACCACCACCTTGAGCACAAGCTGCTGCGGCACTTGAAGTTACTGCAGTACCATTGTCACCTTGTGAACATCCACTGCCGTCATCCCTATTATAGGAAAGGTCTCCGGATGCAGTCCAATTTCCGACCTTGTTTGATCCAGATATTGTAATTGTCTCATCCAAGTTACCGTCCCAGTCAAGCGAATAGGACAAAGAAGCGGTCTTTGCTCCATCTGTATGACTGGAAGACAATGTAATAGACCCTCCATCACTAGCAACGCCACCACCTGATTGTGCCGTAGCACCGGTATAAGGGGTAACGCTAGTTGTATTGAAGGTTACTGATGATGACCCACTTGCTGAGAAATCCCATGCAAATGCAGGGGCCGCAAGTGCGACGGAAGCAACAGCGGCTAACATTATTTTACTTAATTGTTTCATAACTCTCCTTAAAATGTTATGAGGTTAGTTCTAGATCCAACCATTAGGATCTTCAAACTCTTGAATACGGCTGCTGTAACCACCATGGTTGTCCAGCCAAATGCGGCTTTGGGAAACGCTCCCAAAAACCCGAGATACATCCTCTATTATGTCTGCACCATTTGGGCCAAATTCCGCTGAAGTAAAAAACGCATCAAAATAAATTCTGACCAGTTTTCACTTCTATCAACACCCTGTCATTATGACAAAATGCCTACCCCAAACTCTAATTATTTTTACAGGATGCCTGAGCAAAAGCCCTCGAAGCGACTGTTTCTGAGTCAGGCCGCCAGTTTCACACACCGAAGCTATCTGCGATTGAGTTTCCCCCACCTCCTGACGGTCAAGAAACGCTGATTCCTGATGAGGAACAGCCTTTCACCGCCAAGGGGTTTCGTTCAAACATCACCAAAAAATAGCTGAGTTTGTAGGTATAACTACTGTAGTTTACAGCTTATAAATACAATGTCAAGAAAAAAATCACTTTTTTTAATTTTTTTGAAACAGTGATTAAGAAGGCAATTTCACAGCTGATCGGTTATCATACTAAAATACAAACGGTTTGCTCAAGGGTGCTGTTGAATCTCTTCATATCTGAGACAGTCGTAATTAAGTTGTCATTCCCGCGAAAGCGGGAATCCAGGAACTTGTAAATATCTGAAAAAATGGATTCCCGCTTTTGCGGGAATGACAAACGAGTGTTTCATATTTACTTTTTCTTACTCCACCAATCATATCTCACCAACCAAAAAAGACAAGTTGATTAAATTACTACTGGATGTGGACACTGGCATAGATGATGCGCTGGCGCTTTTTTATCTAGCCCACGCCCAACAAAAAGGTCAAATCGAAATATTGGGCAGCAGCACTGTGGGCGGAAATGTTGAAGTTGGGCAAACGACGCAAAACACGCTTAAGATATGGGAGATGCTGGAACTAGATATTCCGGTTGCTTCCGGTGCGGAAAAGCCCCTGATGGTTCCTTTAAATACTGCGCCATTTGTTCATGGTGATGACGGACTGGGAAATACTTTCCTACCGGCGCCGGAAAAAAAGCCTTCAGAGGAATCGGCTACGGAGATGATATTGCGGCTGAGCCGTAAATATTCCGGAGAACTGACTTTGCTCACAACCGCGCCTTTGACAAATATCGCGGTGGCCTTGCTGCAGGATCCCGGTCTTGCCAAAAGAATCCGCAAAGTTGTGATCATGGGCGGAGCGGTTTTCACCGGAAATGTTTCCGCAGTCGCTGAAGCTAATATTGCCAACGATCCGGAAGCCGCACGAATTGTTTTCCGTTCCGGAATGGAGATGACACTGGTCGGGCTTGATGTGACCCATGAGGTTTATTGGGAAGAGGAAGATTTGCTGGCATTAGTGAAAATCGCTAATGAGCGCTCAGGATTTTTGCTGCAGATAATTGATTTCATTTCCAGTGCATACGAAAGTCTTTCCGGATGGAAACGCTGTGTGCTGCATGATCCTCTGGCGGCAGGAGTTTGCCTCTTTCCTGATTTGGTAAAAACCGAGAAACGTTATGTGGACGTGGAACTGACGGGTGAATTAACCCGCGGAATGACCGTGGTGGATCGTCGCGGCCGCACACCTTTGGGTGAGGAAAATATGCTGGTGGCGCTTGAAGTTGACGCCGAACGCTTCAAAACTCAGCTGATGGAAAGTTTGCTGGCTTGGGCGCGGGTAGGATGAGATTCTCAGGCGCAGAGAATAAACTGTTCATCTTCCATCAGTTCCAGTCCGGAACCCACCCAGTCTTCGGGTTCAAAAGCCTTTAGAAGATCAATTATTTCCTGTCGAGCCTGCAGATCAACCGGTGAGTAAGGCAACCGAAATACAGGTTGTATTGCGCCTGTCATGCTCAGGACGGTATTGAGAGCATTTGGGCTGGGCACATGAAAAAGCCACGCCATCAGCGGCTGTAATCGAGCATCCAGTTCAGGATCATCGGAGTCAATCAGACGCCTCATCAGTCCAGGAATCAAATTGCTGGTGACTGAAATCACACCGTGCGAACCGTGTCGGTGTCGTCCCTCAAAACATTGATCATCATTTCCGGACCAACAGGCGATTCCTTGTGCTTCATAGTGTGCCATCCGTTCGTTTCCCGCACATTCTTTCACACCGATTAAATTTGGATGTTGCGCCAGTTCTTCAATTAAGTCCGGCTGCAAATCCTGCCCGGTTCTACCAGGAACATTGTAAATGATGGTGGGACCTAAATCTAAAACTCTTTGGAAATGCTCTTTTAGACCTGCTTCCGAGGTTTTTCCGTAATACGGATTTATTTGTAGCGCCGCGTCCATCCCAAAAGCAAATCCGTATTTGGTACCTTTGAGTGCTTCACGGGTGTTGTTGCTTCCGGTATTGCCGACAATTACAAGTCGGTTTCCAAATTTATTTACGCTGTGCGCAATCAGCATCAGATGCTCTTCCCAGTCCATCAAATGGCCTTCGCCAGTGGTTCCGCAAACTATCAAACCTTCCACACCATGTTTAATTTGTGCTTCAACCAGATGGTCATAGCTTTCCAAGTCAACGTCACCGTCCGGCCTATAAGGAGTTTTGATTGCGGTCATCAGACTCGCAGCTTTAATTTTTTTCATTTTATTTTGTAGATTATTTTCTTGCCAAAAGAGGCGGTATTTTAATTTTTTTAATTTATTCTGCGTCGCTTTCAGCAACACTGACTAGAGTTAAAGAGATATGAGAAGTTTAGCGCAAAAGGCAGAAACGTTCAAGACAGGCTAAGAACTTTTCTTCAAGGAGCTTTTTTCAAATTAGATTCGTAATAACGTGTGTATAGATTTCCGCGCTCCGAAAAGCGCACACCATAAACGTTACTCCTCAATCCCGGACGATAAAAACTGTTTTCTATCACACCGAGCCACTGATCGGTCAAATGTTTTTTCAACACGATCTGTACGCGCTCACCCTGTTGAAAACGGGGGTTGATCGCTTTAGGTGTCGGGCATACTTTTTTATACAAAGATGTGTCGCCGTAGCAAATCCAAGAAGCCCTGATAATAATGCCGATTCGCTGCGGACCACCATTCACTTGAATAAAGTCTGCTGGAGAAAAAGAGGTAATGACTTTACGTGAGGTGTTTACAATGCGGTCAAAAACCTCCAGTTCATAGGCACGGTATTCGGCAAAAGCTGATGTTGCACTCAGTAGAAAAAACAGTGCGCTCAATTTCCAGCGTAATTTCCGCTTCATCGGATTACGCCTTTCAGACTCGCACCGTCAAAAACGGTGTCCTGATCCAAAATTCCGTTCATGGTGGCGCCATCAAAAATACTGTTGGAAAAATCTGCTTTTGTCATGTTAGCGTTATTGAGGATTGCGTCATTTAGTTCCGCTCCGACGGCTTTTGCTCCCAGCAACAAAACTGCCTGCAAAATTGAAGAATTCAAACGCGTGTTGTGCAATGTCGCGGAAAAGAGCTTTGCTTGACTTAAATCGCATTCCTGCAAAGATGCTTCTGAGAAATTGCAAAAATTTAAAATTGCTCCCTGAAGTTGTGATGAATCCAACTGCGCACCCCTGAATTCTGAACCTGTGAAGTCAGCAGCGGACGCTTTTAGTCCTGGGGCACGGCAGGCGCTGAAATCACAGACTTGTAATTTTGCGCCGCCGAAATTTGACGCGGATAAAGTTGAAAAAGAAAAATTGCAGAGCTCGCCTTTGACGTCAATCAGGATTACTTCCTGAAGATAAGATCCGCTGAAATCAGTACTATGCAGAACTGACTGACGTAGGTTGACTTCGATAAACGCACTGTTTCGCAAATCGGACTTGCTGAAATCACACTCTGCAAAAGACGATTCCTGAACGTAGCATTCCTGCATTTCACAATCATTGAGCAGGCATTTTTCAAAACGCGCAAAGGCAAAATTGGAACGGTTGAAGCTGCTTCCGCTAAATTTGCACTTATTAAAAATTGCGCCTTCAAAATTAAGTCCGTCCAGATTAAGTCCGGTCAGATCGATTTCCTTCAATGAGTCACGGCGCTTTACTCGCCGCTCAACATCTTTTCTGGTGATATCTGCCATTAGTTCGTTTGAGTTGGAACTTTGATGATGAAGTCAAAACAGTTGGTAAATCTTAATAAATCACCACAGAGTCACAGAGGACACAGAGAAAATTATTTTACGAATACAGTTTTCTGTGCTAAATGAAAATATATTTCCCGATATTTTCGGTTTTTTACAAGTTCCTGGATTCCCGCGTCCGCGGGAATGACAACTTTTACTACTCCATCAACTTTGAAACTGTTTAACTGTTTAACTGTTTAACTTTTTAGCTCAGTACCTTAGTGCCTCAGTGCCTTTTTTTTAACTTTGAAACTCGGAAACTCTGAAACTTTGTACTGGCACGGCACGCCGTGCCCCTACTATGAAACTCTGAAACTATGCCGGCATCTTGAGAAAATATTCATGGTAACTTTTCAAAAGGTCTTTACAGGGGCTGGCCTGAATTCCGTTTTCGGCAAAGCTGTAAGCTTTATCAGTCGTGTCTGCACGCACATTGAAGCGTGAACGGCGGACGTTAATGGCGGTTCCGGCTGGGATTTTTCCTGTAATGAAAACCGCGCCACCGTTTGTAGTCTTGTTCAAATCATTGATCCCATCATGTGTTTCCCGTTTACGGAGATCAGAAAATGTACTCGTGACATTTTTTTTGGCCTTTGTCTCAAGTTCAATCAAAGTTTCGATTTTTGATTCATCCCAGCCGATCTCCTCCAATTCGTTGAGAATAGACGTAATTTCTTTGAGATCATCCTGTAGCGAATGCAGCGATTCAAGTGCCATCTTTTCAAGATCATTAAACTGCTTTCGGTTTTTGAGTGAGATACCAACTTCCAAAATAGTTTGAGGAACATCACTTAGGGTTTTTTCTGCATCCCCTTTTTTAATTTCTACACCAGGCAAACCGACATTCGCCAACCGGATTAGATTTCCTGCTTGCAGAACTCCTCCTGAAACAAAACCGGAAGCAGATGTGATCTGGAGAGTTGAACCGCAAAAGACTTTAGAGTTGATTACGAATTCATCGATCACAGCATGTTCACCGACACTGACGTGAGAATCAGTCATGTTATTTACATGCAGTGAACTTCCGCACTGAACAACGGTACCTTTCAGCCCTTGTCCGACACGGATTTCACCGATCGAGCGTATACGAGCTTTGCCGACGGAACCGCCGATGTCAATCCTGACAGCCTCTACACTGCAACGATCCGCGACATTTCCGCGGATACTGACAATTCCATCGAAACGCACATGTCCGGTCGAGGCGTCAACTTTTTCGACGACCTTCATTTTTTCAACAGAAATGCTGTCATTATTGAGACAAACAACTCCGGATTTTGTCGCAATGATATGTGTGCCTTCCGGATTATATCTGGTGTTACGTCCCGGACGAATACGATACTGTTTCCCCGGCGCATGGGTAATCAGTTTTCCGGTAATTGTATAGCCGTCTTCACCCATGGTGCCCATTTCAATCCGCACAAGTGGTTGCCCCTCTTTCACATTCTGTAAAACCGGTACCTCTTGAAGATTTACTTGGGTTCCCAGCGCCGGACGTGACTTCTCCGGAAGAAAAAGTAATTCCGGGAAACCGTGCTTTCCCTCTACAGTCGCCTTTCCGGCAGCTACCAGAACCGGTTCGTAATAAATTTTTTTCGCAATAACTTTTTCAATAATTTTGTTTTTGATTCCCTGCAGAATATTTTTTTCTTTGAGAGCGGCAATGACCTGTGCCAGTGTCAAAGGTTCTTCTTCTTCCCGCGGAGGAATGATGTTGATGTAAGCCTCCGCTTCATTGTTACTCAGTTCAATTTGCAGAGTGAAACCGCTGGTCTTTAAATCCGTCAGAAAATCAAACTCACCGCTGGTGCGATTGTAGATTTCAAGTAATTGTTCCGGAACATAATCAACACCCATCAAGTGCAGTTCCGCCTGAATATCGTCCATATTGGCAGTTTCCGCTCCCACCAACTGCTGCGGAATCCGCACCAGAACCTTATCTTCTGAAATCGAAATTTTATATAAATCGGCCTTGGGCATGGTTAAAGTGAAACGTCTTGGAAAAGGGATGGAGGTCGGATATAACTTTTTGATTTAAATCATAATTTGTTTTAATTCTTCCGGAGCCAGGGCTCTGCATTCTCCGGATTGCAAATCACCCAAAGAAATGGGGCCGACCTGGAAGCGTTTAATTTTTTGTACAGGATTACCAAGGCTCAAGAGCATTTTTTTAATTTGCCGATTTGTGCCTTCCTTTAGAAAAATCTCCAGCCAGGTTTTGTCATTAACAGTGTGTAATATTTTTACTCGAACAGCTTGGTGTTTGCGTTTTTCAATCACCGGACCCCTCCGCAGAGCAGCCAAAGTTTCATTTTTTACAAAACCGCGTACCTTGACAAAGTAACCTTTCCAAACCTTGTGACTGGGGTGCATCAGCTGCTGGGCCAAATCACCGTCGTTTGTGAGCAAGATTAAGCCTTCTGCGTCATAATCAAGTCGTCCAACCGGAAAAAGTCTGACAGAAGTTTGCGGGAAAAAATCACTGATTGTAGTACGTCCCTCAGGATCGTTGAGAGTCGTGATGCAATTTTTAGGCTTGTACAGCGCATAAACCTGCGTTTTTTTGTGTTGCGAAATTTTCACTCGCCGACCTTCGACACTCAAATGATCTTTTCCGATTATCATTTTTTGTCCCATCTCTTTAACAATTTCACCATTGAGCATCACTACGCCGGACAGAATTAATTTTTCCGCGGCACGTCTGGAAGCAATTCCGGCCTGGGCGATTACTTTTTGGATTCTGATTGGTTCTTGTACGTTAGAATTTTGCATCAGCTGAAATTTTCGGATTCGAGAAAAGAAGGATCTTGCTGAATTTGCAGCAAAGCATTTTCCGCGGCTAATTGGCTCGCCAGTTTTTTACTTGCTCCACTGCCTCTGCCACACTCTTTTTTCCTGACAAAAACCGCCATCGTAAAATTCTTTTCGTGATCAGGACCGGATTCTTCCATTAGTTCGTAAGTTGATGGAATGCCAAACAGTTTCTGAACGTGTTCCTGTAATTCAGATTTATAATCCCTCGTAATGTAACCCTCCGCGTCTTGTGGTAAATGAGGCAGAAATAAAGTTTGAATTACACGTGTGATTTGGGTAATTCCGTGTTTTTCCCGACTGTCAAGGTAGATGGCCGCCATGACTGCTTCAAAGGTATCAGCCAGCAAAGATATTTTTTGGCGTCCTCCGGTAATTTCTTCGCCCCGGCCAAGCAACAAACATGTGCCCAATTCCAGCTTCCGTGCCTGTCTGCTGAGCCCCAATTCACTAACCAGACTTGCCCGGAATTTCGAGAGTCCGCCCTCGTCTAATTCCGGAAATTTTTCCATCAGAAATTCACTGATTACGAGGTCCAGAACAGCATCACCGAGGAATTCGATTCTTTCGTTATTTCCGTAATTCTCTTCTGTTTCAGGAGGCAGAAAAGATTTATGTGTCAGTGCCTGGCGCAGGATTTGCGGATCATCAAATTGATAGTCTAAACTCTGACAGAGGTCGATCCATTCTTTTTTCATCATTTTACCTGTTTCTTCGTTTGCACCAGACTCGAACAGTTTGTGGACTGTATAAGCCAAGACTCAAATAATGCTTCAAACCGTCCAATGTTGTTTGCTCAATTTCGACCAGAGAAGCACCGCTGGGACAGGCAGAACGAATTTTTGCGGGGCCGCCGATTTGGCTGTCCCTGAAAATCATGCTGATGCTGGAAATTTCTCCATCGTGCTTATCTCGCAACAGATCTGAATCATGGTAAAAACGCACTGTATAACAAGCAGGAATCAGCATCAGCAGAACGGCAGCGATTAGTAAACGTCTGCCTGCCGAATGATTAAAGTTGAAAATTAAGTTGCTCATTTTCAAATAATTTGATGAGGTGCAGGGCAGTTTGCAAATTCCCGCAGCTGGTTTAGAGGCAAAAAAATAGCCTCAGGAATCAGCGACAGTAAACGGAAACATTAACAATTAAACTTATAAATTTAGCTCATATTAGTGCTCTATGACAAGTTTTATCGATACACACTGCCACTTGGACAAACTGGAATCAACTCCTGAAGAAGCAATTCTGGAAGCAAAAGAGGCGGGAGTTCAGCGTATGCTTACCATTTCTGTGGATGAGGCTTCCCTTGATTTTGTCTCAAATGCGGTGAGACAATTTCCGGAAGTATACGGTTCTGTGGGCTTTCATCCGCATGATGCATCAGCAATGACAGAATCTCTGGCAGACAAGATTCGTCAATTGGCAAAAGAAGAAGATAAGCTCGTTGCAATTGGAGAAACCGGACTTGATTATCATTACATGTACAGTCCTGTTGAAGTACAGCATGACGTTTTCCGCACACAACTTCGGCTGGCTGACGAGCTAAATTTGCCTGTTGTTCTACACAGCCGAGAAGCAGAAACTGATACGCTAAAGATCCTGAAAGAAATTCCGCTAAAGCATTTTGGAGTTGCACACAGTTTCACAAGTTCGTTTGAAATGGCACAGACTTTGGTGGAAATGGGATGGTATCTTGGCATTAACGGAATTGTGACTTTCAAGAATGCGGAAGATTTACGAGAAGTCGTCCGCTGGCTTCCTTTGGATCGTTTGCTTTTGGAAACAGATTCACCTTTTCTGGCTCCCATTCCATTCCGTGGAAAACCCAATAAACCCGCGCACATTCCCACAATTGCAAATTTTGTTGCAGAGTTACGAGAAATTTCTCTGCAGGAGTTAGCAGAACAAACTTCAGAAAATGCTCAACGCTTGTTTAAATTTGAGGTTTAAAAGCTTTTGCACTACTAATTCTTACTTCAGTCAAACTCTCCCAAAAATCATAATATAATCTGTAAAAACAAATAGTTGTGATTTGTATGTTAAAAACACAATTGTTTTTTAAGCATTTTACGCTCGGCTCAAAATAACGTAAATATTTTCCAGGGATCATTTGAAGTCATGAAATTGAATGCATGATTCGCAGTGGTTCAGGATTTAATTCGGGACAACTGCCGGAATTTTCACGGATATTGCTAATCTAAAGCGTGTTGCAAAAATTGACACTTTGTTAAATTTAATTAGAGGCTTAAACAACCTCACATCCTTGACATCTGGAGAATATATTTTATGGAACAGGGAACGCTAATTGGGACCATTTTAGCATGGTTCATGTTGTTGTTTGGCATGACATTTGATTTTGCCACTTTTACAGTCAAAGCAGGAAACGTAATTTATTTCTGGGATGTTCCTTCATTAATGATCGTTTTTGGAGGAACAATCGCGTCAACATTTATTGCGCATCCAATGGTAGACGCAAAAGGTTTTATGGGTTACATCGGCCAATCATGGAAGAAGAATCCGGTTCAACTGGTAGAAACACTGACCTTGATTGTGGACGTGTCCAAAATTGCGCGGAAAAATATTCTGGCGATTGAAGACGCTCTGCCCAGCATTGAAAATCTTTTCTTGCGTGGAGGTTTAAGACTGGTGGTAGATCGTGCTGACCGCGAAGCAATTGTGGACATGATGGCCCACGAAGTTAAATATACAATGGCCGGCAAGGACAATCAGATTGCGGTGGTTGGCACAATGGCTTCTCTTTGTCCTGCATGGGGGATGCTCGGAACGCTGATTGGACTTGTACTGCTCCTTCAGAATCTCGATGATCCTTCTGCGATTGGACCGGCAATGGCTGTGGCATTGATTACCACATTTTACGGATCTTTATTTTCGAATACGATTTTTGCTCCTGCCAAAAAGAAACTGGAACTCTACCAGGGTGAAGAAAAAATACTAATGGAAATGATCCGTGACGGAGTGCTTTATATTGAAGGTGGACAACGTCCGGATTTTATTGAAAACGATTTAATGAACTATCTTCCGCCTTCACAAAAAACCATGTATGAAGCACTTAAATTTGAAGGTGGCGATGGCGCTGCGGCTGCAGAAGGTGGTGGGTGATCTGAACCTGAAAAAGGAGTAAATCATGGGTCAGATGATTGATGAGGAGGAATGTGAAATTTGTATTCCATTCGAACAGGAATGGATTTTTACTTATGGAGATTTGGTTACGCTCCTGCTTTGCTTCTTCATTTTACTCTTTTCGATGTGCAAGACTGATGTCGAAAAAAGTAAACGAATTTCAGATAGTTTCAAAAGTATGCCGCCGGGCAGTCCTTTTATTTTCAGTGGACAAAGTTCAGCTTTAGATAAAGCGTCCAGAGAACTCGAGCAATTGGAGGTTCCGGATGATGTGTCAATCAGTGCCTCCAAAGCAGGTGTTGAAGTCAGTTTCAGCAAAACGGTAGCCTTCGCGCAGGGTTCAGTAATTTTAACGGAGAAAGCAAAAGGCGCATTGATTAAAATGTTGCCCATTATCGGGCAGTTGCAGAACT
>Ga0208748_1000998_pt1 | contig 13488 bp, 14 predicted proteins | sample Knorr_S7_td_Bott_FD_185599 | JGI IMG/M metagenome (GOLD analysis project Ga0208748, IMG submission 185599) | Marine microbial communities from Southern Atlantic Ocean transect - Knorr_S7_td_Bottom_ad_4513_LV_A (SPAdes) (version 2) | ecosystem: Environmental > Aquatic > Marine > Oceanic | place... | reverse complement strand
ATCTTACGGCAAAACAGAAGTAGTTCATGGCGTTGACCTTGAGGTGCTGGATGGCGAGTTTTGCGTTTTAGTAGGGCCTTCAGGGTGTGGTAAATCAACTCTTCTTAGAATGATTGCCGGTCTTGAATCCATTACTGCTGGCTCAATACTTATCGATGATGTTGAAGTTAATAATATATCCGCAGCTAAAAGGGGGTTAGCGATGGTTTTTCAGTCATATGCATTGTATCCACATATGAGTGTACGCCAAAACCTTGCCTTCGGTCTGGAGAATTTAAAGCTAGACAAAACAGAAATTGAAAAAAGAATCCAAGAGGCTGCCAGACTGCTTAGGATGGAAGAGTATTTGAAGAGGCGTCCTGGACAGCTGTCCGGCGGACAGATGCAGAGAGTTGCAATTGGAAGGGCTATCGTTCGTGAGCCTTCGATATATTTATTTGATGAGCCATTATCGAATTTAGATGCTGAGTTGCGCGTCGCTACTCGCGTTGAATTAAAGGCTTTACATGCGAGACTTGGCAACACAATGGTCTACGTTACTCATGACCAAATTGAGGCAATGACAATGGCTGATAAGATTGTCGTAATGCACGATGGAATTATTGAGCAGACTGGAACTCCTTTGGATTTATATAATAAACCTTCCAATTTATTTGTTGCTGGATTTATTGGCTCGCCAAAAATGAATTTTTTAGAGTGCTCATCTCTTCCAGAGAGTATTAAAAAACTAGCACCTAAGGGCTCATCTACTTTTGGCGTAAGACCGGAGCACCTCACAATCAAAGAAGAGAATTCAATCCCTTTAAAGGTTAAAAATGTTGAGCAATTGGGCTCTGATAGTTATCTTTATGGTGAAACCATTGAGGGGCAGGACCTTTCTATTAAGTTAAATATTCAAACTGAGATTAAATCTAAGCAATCTGTAAATGTTGGCTTTAAAGCTAGTGATATGCACTGGTTTGACGAAAATGGAATGTCTCTTTAGTGTTGATTGTGTATCATCAATCAAATCTTTAAAAATCTAAAATTATTTATAGTATGAGTCAGGCGGCAATTTGGATTAAAAATCCTCTAGCTATATTTGCACAAAATAGCGATGGTGGTGTCGTTATTAAGGCTCAAAAAATTATTGAATTAGTTCCACTAGGTGCTAGTCCAAAGTCTCATATTGATGAAATTTATGATGCAAGTAGTAGCGTTCTTTTGCCGGGCTTAATTAATACTCACCATCACTTTTATCAAACATTAACCCGCGCTTACCCAGAAGCATTAAATCAAGAGTTGTTTCCTTGGCTTAAGAGTTTGTATAAGGTGTGGGCAAACATTCAGCCCGAAATGCATGCCGTTGCTACTGAATTGGCGTTAGCTGAATTGCTACTGTCGGGTTGTACTACAGCCAGCGACCATCATTATTTATTCCCCTCTCAACTAGAAAATGCGATTGACATCCAAGTTGAGCAAGCACAGAAAATGGGTATTCGTGTAGTATTGACGCGAGGTTCAATGAGCCTTGGCGAAAAGGATGGTGGGCTGCCACCACAAAGCGTCGTACAAACGGATGATCAAATTCTGCAAGACTCTGAGCGCCTAATCAATACTTACCACCAAACTGAGCAAGGCGCCATGGTTCAAATAGCACTAGCGCCTTGTTCACCTTTTTCGGTGACAACAGAGTTGATGCAGGAGACGGCAAACCTTGCCAAGAAAAAAAATGTTCGCTTGCATACTCACCTGGCTGAGACCATTGATGAAGAAAACTTCTGTTTACAGAAATTTGGCCTTAGAACTGTGGATTATCTTGAAAGTGTTGGATGGTTATCAAACCGAACTTGGCTTGCTCACGGTATACACTTTAACAAGGAAGAAATACAAAAACTGGGTCAAGCCAATGTCGGCATTTGTCATTGTCCAACCTCCAATATGATGTTGGCATCAGGTATTTGCCATAATCTTGAACTTGAAGAGGCGGGTTGCGATATTGGCATTGGGGTTGATGGCTCCGCATCAAATGATGGGTCGAATATGATTGCTGAAGTAAGGCAAGCAATGTATCTTCAGCGTCTACGATATGGTGCGTCAAAAGTTACCCACCAACAAGCATATCATTGGGCAACGAAAGGCTCGGCCAAATTATTAGGCAGGGGTGATATTGGTGAAATTGCAGTTGGCAAGCAAGCCGATTTAGCTTTATTTAAATTAGATGAAATGAGATTTTCGGGCAGTCACGACGCTTTAGCAGCATTATTATTATGTGGCGCCCAAAAAGCCGATCGCGTAATGGTGGCAGGTCAGTGGCGAGTTGTTGATGGTAAGATAATGGGTTTGGATGAAGCTGAATTGATTCATCGCCATAAAAAGTCAGCATACGAACTACGGCAGTTGGCCAGTGTATAGCGCTATTTGAATCAACGGAATGACGAAGCTATTGTTATTATATTTTAGCTGTATTCTGAGATAAAATTTCTTTCAACCCTGGTTTGTTTGCAAAAATTTCAGCCTCATCCAAGCCATCCATTTCATGTGGAAAAATTAGCCAATCATCGGTTTCGTGCAGATAGTACTCAGGGGTAAAAGTGGTTATATTTCGTTCTGGCTTGTACCACGGCATTGCGATACGGATATCTTGTGGAGTATTTTTTCTTGATTTAGCGTTTAACGTGTCAAGAATGGCCTTAATACTTCTGCCGGAGTCGAACACATCGTCGACGATGAGCAGTTTATCTTCGGCGTTCATATTTTTTATGAGGTAGCCTAGGCCATGGATTCGTACACGCTTTAGTTGAGAGTTTATGCCCGTGTATGAAGAAGTGCGTATTGCAATATGATCTGCATGGTTGCCAAGATAGGCAAGAAGCTCTTGGATGGCAATGCCAACAGGGGCTCCACCGCGCCAAACACCGACAATAAAGTCAGGTTTAAATCCACTATTGTGAATTTTCATTCCTAATTTGAACGAGTCCAACAGCAATTCGTTTGCTGAAATGTATTTTTTATGCATAGTTGTAAGTCACTGATTAAATAATCATAAAGGGTCATTTATACCATGTTTTAATGAAAAAAAACTCATTACTTTTTAGGCGAAACAACAAGTGCTTAAAACTTGGTAGTAATTAAGCTAAGTTGAGATTTGCCACGATGCCACATTAACAAAGAACTGGCATGCCAAGCATTGTTGAACGTTATTTTTTACTGGGGCGCTTCCAAGCGCTTAAGGTAGTTTGTTTGTTTCGACTGAGAGCGAGCGACTCATCTGGCACGTCTTTTGTAATGGTCGAACCTGCACCAATAGTCGCATTTTTACCAATAGTTACAGGTGCAATCAACTGTGCATTAGAACCAATAAAAGCACCGTCTTTAATGACGGTTTGATATTTATTTGCACCATCGTAATTGCAAGTAATAACACCAGCACCGACATTAACACCGTCACCAATCGTGCTGTCACCTACATAGCTAAGATGTGACACTTTAGAAGTGTTGCCAATTGTTGTTTTTTTAACCTCGACAAAATTACCTATTTTGGCATTGTTGCCAATACGACTTTGAGGTCGAAGTCGGGCAAAAGGGCCGATGGTCGTGTGATTTCCAACAGTTGAATCTTCAATCATTGAATTTGCCTTAATTTCTGCATTATCGCCGATTTTGGCGTTTTTTATAATACAGTTCGGCGCAATTGTTACATTGTCACCTAATTCATTATTGCCTTCAAAAACGACATTGATATCAATGACGCAGTCCTTGCCAAAACTAAGCGTACCTCGACAATCAAAACGAGCAGGATCCTTCACACCAAGGCCATTGGTCATAAACTCATTGACTTGTTTTTGCTGCACAAGTCGCTCCAGTTCTGCCAATTGGTTTTTGTCATTAACGCCCATCACTTCCACCACACTATCGCAAATAAAAGATGAAATATTAACATTATTCGCATTCGCCATTTTGACAATATCGGTTAAATAAAATTCACCCTGGGTATTATGTGGTGTGAGGTTATTGATATAGTTTCGCAAAAGCGAGGCTTTTACAGCCATGATGCCTGTGTTAACTTCGTTAATTTCTAATTCATTTTTACTGGCATCCTTTTGCTCAACTATGGCAATAATTTGCCCTTCTGCATCCCTTTTGATGCGACCATAGCCAAAAGGATTTTCCAAAACAACGCTTAAAAGCGCAAAACCGGTTTCGATGGCTTTACTAAGTAGCGCGCTCAGCGTAGTGCTTTGAATAAAAGGCACATCACCATAGAGTACAAGACAAACAGAATCATCATCAATATCTGGCATCACTTGCTGAACAGCGTGCCCCGTGCCCAGTTGCTCTTTTTGAACAACCCAATTAACGTTCTTATTGTCAATGGCGTTTTTAACCAACTCTGCTCCATGGCCAATGACAATATTTAGATTGGCGTCTAGAGGAAGTGCTGCATCGATAACATGCTGCAAGAGTGTTTTATCTGAAAGTTGTTGTAGAATTTTGGGTGTATTCGATTTCATTCTGCTGCCTTCGCCGGCAGCCAAAATAATCGCATTTATTGTTGGCATAAATAATTTTGGTTCTTTTTGAAGGGGATTATAATCGAGACCTATGTACAAACCACTATCAAATCAAAATGGTTTATGCCAAGTTCTCTAATCAAAGACCTAAGGTAAAATTTCATATAAAGAGGAAATGTTACTCCTTAAATATAACATGAGGCTAAATGCGTAATAAACTGACTGCTGAATTCATTGGCACCTTTATTTTGGTTTTTGCCGGTAGCGGTGCAGTCATGATAAATGATATCACAGGTGCACTTGGTCATACCGGCGTAGCACTGACTTTTGGCTTTGTCATTGTGGCGCTGATTTATAGTTTTGCTCACGTTTCTGGTGCGCATTTTAATCCCGCGGTAACCATTGCCTTTTATTCGATGGGTGAGTTTAATCGTAAGCGTGTTTTGCCCTATATCAGCGCTCAAATACTCGGCGCTATTGCCGCAAGTATTACACTTTTTTATTTACTGCAAGAAGACTTTAACCAGCTTTCAGAGGTAAGTTATCTTGGCGCAACACTGCCACATGGCTCGGTGGCGCAGTCTTTTGGGTTTGAGTTTTTGCTTGCCTTTATATTAATGCTGAACTGGGCGAAACCATCCACGCATTTTCTAGTGGTATTACCGCTAGTGGCAGAGTGCATCCACATGCCAAGAAAACACTACAAATTCACGACATATGGCGTGACGAATACCACTCTAAAAAATTGGAAACACTCATTGATGTTCATTTTGATTTGGTGGTGACCGTGTGTGACCATGCCAGTCAAACGTGTCCAATTTCCCCGGGCATGACAGAAATTGTTCATCTTGGTTTTGAGGATCCGAATGGCGGGGATTACCAGGCCTTTGAGCTTTGTTTTAATCAAGTCAAAGCAAGATTGTTACCTTATGTGCGCAGCGCACTAACTTAGTTTTTTTGTTTTTTCTGTTGCAAGATGTCTGACAGACATTAAAATGTGCAACTAATATTTATGAATTTTGGAGCTGGCATTCATGGTTAGAAACGATATTTCGGGATTATTTGGTAAATCTCCAATTAATCCATTGCAGCAACACATGAAACAAGCGCATTTGTGCCTTAAAGAGTTTACCGTCTTTGCTAAGGCGGCTAGTGAGGGGGATTGGGAAAAGGCAGAGGCATCTCGCGCTTTAATCATTAAAAAAGAAAACAAGGCCGACGAGCTGAAGAAAAAGTTGCGCATGAATTTGCCAAGCACGTTTATGATGCCTTTTTCTCGTCGCGATCTTCTTGATCTTCTTTTGATTCAAGACTCAATTGCCAATATCACCAAAGACTTGGCAGGCTTAATGACAACGAGAAAAATGATTTTTCCTACAGAAATTGCATCAGATTTTCTGGAGCTGGCCAATGTTTGTGTCAATACTTCGGATACTGCGCTAGAAGCGATTAATGAGCTGGATGAGTTATTGGAAACTGCTTTTAGCAGTCGTGAACGCAAAAAAGTGGATGTCATAGTATCTAAGATTAACGCCTTAGAGCATGAGTCCGATAAAACGCAGCACCAAATTCGTACTAAACTGTTTGCCCTAGAAACGACACTGCCTCCTGTGGATGTGATGTTTTACTATCGCGCCATAGAATGGATGGGTGAAACGGCCGATGCCGCGCAAAAAGTGGGTTCACGCTTAGAAGTTATGCTGGCTAAATAACAGGAGGTCGAAATGGAAATTATTGCTTCTAGTTATTTTGGTATTTTTGGCTTTGAGATCAGCATTTTTATTATGTTGGCCATTGCTTTCGGTCTCTTTATGGCTTGGGGTGTTGGCGCTAACGATGTCGCAAATGCAATGGGTACATCGGTGGGTTCTGGCGCTATCAATATTAAACAAGCAATTATCATTGCGGTTATTTTTGAGTTTGCGGGCGCAATTCTTGCGGGTGGAGAAGTCACTGCTACGATTCGAAAAGGTATTTTGGATGCGACGCTTTTTGTCGATGATCCGCATTTATTGATTTACGGCATGTTGGCCTCACTACTAGCTGCTGGTTTCTGGTTAATGATTGCCTCATCTCTTGGTTGGCCTGTGTCAACCACGCACTCAATTGTCGGCGCTATTGTTGGTTTCGGCGCGGTAGGTGTTGGTGTTGATGCTGTTGCTTGGGGCAAGGTAGGCACCATCGCTCTGAGTTGGGTTATTTCACCAATATTGGCGGGAACCATCGCCTTTATGCTTTTTAGAAGTCTGCAAAATTTAATTATTGACACTGAAAATCCATTTGATAATGCCAAGAAGTACGTGCCGTTTTACATGTTTTTAGTGGGTTTTGTCATTTCTCTAGTGACGATTTTTAAGGGTTTAAAGCATGTGGGGTTGGATTTTGATACCTCGACAAGCTATCTGTTGGCGCTTGGTTTTGGTGCCATTGTTGCCATTGTTGGTACTTGGTGGATTCGAGGCATTCGCCTTGATCCGGCTGAAAACAAAGACTTCCACTTTACTTCAATGGAGCGCGTCTTTAGTGTATTGATGGTGATTACTGCAGCAGCAATGGCGTTTGCTCATGGCTCTAATGATGTGGCTAATGCGATTGGTCCATTGGCGGCAGTCTACGGTGTTATTGAGTCAGGCGGCATGATTGGCGCCAAGAGCATACTGCCTGTTTGGGTGCTTCTGGTGGGCGGTTTTGGCATTGTGCTCGGCTTGGTTACTTATGGTCACAAGGTGATTGCCACGATTGGTACTGGTATTACACAATTAACACCTTCTCGCGGTTTTGCGGCGACACTCGCTGCAGCTGCAACGGTTGTGATTGCCTCTGGCACTGGCTTGCCGGTATCCACAACTCAAGTGTTGGTGGGTGCTGTGTTGGGTGTTGGACTTGCTCGGGGCCTGGCTGCTTTAGACACCCGAGTGATTAACAAAATTTTTCTATCATGGATTGTGACTCTGCCTGCTGGCGCCTTCATGTCCATTCTATTTTTCTTCGCGCTTAAAGGTATGTTTGGCGCATAACAGCATAAGGGAGTTTAGTATGACAATCGAAGAAATTCAAGCAAAATTAGAAGCGGGTATTGAGAGCTCGCAAGTAACCATGGAAGGTGACGGCTGTAATTGTTCTGCAGTTGTTGTGTCACCTATTTTTGAAGGCATGTCATTATTGCAGAGACAGCGTACTGTGCTTGGTGTGGTCAGTGAAGAAATCAAGAGTGGCGAGCTGCATGCGCTTAGCGTTAAAACCTACACCCCGAATGAGAGATAGTATATAATTTCCGTTCTTTTCGATTTGAAGATAAATAATTAGCTATGCAAACAGATATTCATCCAGCTTACGAAGCAATTAAAGTGGTATGCAGCTGTGGTAACACGTTCGAAACGCGTTCAACAACTGGCAAAGAAGAATTACACCTAGATGTGTGTTCAAGTTGCCACCCATTTTACACAGGTAAGCAAAAAATTATGGATACTGCGGGTCGTGTTGAGAAATTTAACTCTCGTTACGGCGCGTTCAAGCGTTAACTTAAAGCTTTATGCTTTAAAAAAAAGCCACAATTGTGGCTTTTTTTGTGCCCGCAGAAAGCAAGCCTTTGCAACCATTAAATCTAAAATGATTATTGCAAAGGTCTCAACGTAAAATAACACTATTATCATTTTCTACTGAGAAATTATTATGGCATTTGACTACATCAACGCCCTGTTAAAAAAAGAAGTGAGCCGTACGCCGATTTGGGTGATGCGTCAGGCGGGTCGTTATTTGCCAGAATACCGCGCAACACGTGCAAAAGCTGGTGATTTTTTAAGCCTTTGCAAATCCAGTGAACTGGCGTGCGAAGTGACACTGCAACCGCTTGAGCGCTTTGACTTGGATGCGGCGATTTTGTTCTCAGATATTTTGACCATCCCTGACGCTATGGGACTTGGCTTGTATTTCGCTGAAGGCGAGGGACCAAAATTCACCAAGCCACTGACAACACTCGCCTCGATTGAGCAACTTTCTAAGCCCGACGTGGGTACTGAGCTTGCCTATGTCAATGATGCGGTTTCAGTAATCAAGAAAAACCTAAAAGACCGTGTGCCACTGATCGGTTTCACGGGCAGCCCATGGACGTTAGCGACTTACATGGTGGAAGGTGGCTCAAGCAAGACTTTCTCTAAAGTCAAAGGCTTGATGTTTGAAAACCCGAAGCACATGCATCAATTACTGGACGTGCTTGCGGACACAGTCATTGATTATCTTAATGGCCAGATTGAAGCCGGTGTGGATTCGGTGATGATTTTTGATACTTGGGGCGGCTCGTTAAACAAAGCGTGTTACGAAGACTTCTCGCTTAGATACATGCAAAAGATTGTTGCAGGCATTCATCGTCAGTACGAGAGCAGAACAATTCCAGTAACGCTTTTCACTAAGGGTGGTGCGGCTTGGCTTGAGCAAATGGCAGCGACCGGCTGTGATGCGCTAGGCCTTGATTGGACGGTTGAGCTTGGTGATGCCGAAAAACGCGTTGGTAATCAAGTGGCTCTGCAGGGTAATTTAGATCCTTCGGTGCTCTACGCGACCCCTGAAGTGGTAGAAACGGAAGTCAAAAAAGTGTTGGATCAATTCAAAGGTAAAACTGGCCATGTATTCAATTTAGGTCACGGCATTACCCCGGGTGTAAACCCAGATAACATGAAGGTGCTAGTCGATACCGTACATGCCTACTCTAAAAGGTAGTTACGCTCAAAATAAAACCGCTCTAGCGTCGACAATAAATTGTCTTTAGGTGCTAATGTGATAAAATTTAGCCCTTATTCAGCTGATTAAAACCGATGTCGATACTTAGTAAAATTTTTAGCGATCTTAAGCAATCCGGCCAAAAGGCCTTTATCCCATTTATTACTGCGGGTGATGGCGGCATGGATAGTTCAGAGGCTGCGATGTTTGCCCTCGTGCAAAATGGTGCTGACATTATCGAACTCGGTATGCCATTCTCAGACCCAATGGCCGACGGCCCTGTGATTGCTAAATCACATGAGCGTGCAGTGGCAGACGGCGTTAATTTGCATTATGTTTTTGGTCTAGTGGAGCGTCTTAGGGAGCACAATAATACAACTGGTGTGGTACTCATGGGTTACACCAACCCAATTGAAGTTTTTGGCTATAAAGCCTTTGCTGAGCGGGCACAAGAGGCGGGCGTTGATGGTGTTTTGGTGGTGGATATGCCACCAGAAGAGGCGCAAGATTTTAAATCTGAACTTGATGCCGTTGGCATTGATTTAATATTTTTGGTGGCGCCGACAACAACCGATGAGCGACTGAAAATGATTGAAAAAGTGGCTTCTGGGTTTGTTTATTTTGTCTCACTAAAGGGTGTGACCGGTGCAGGCAACTTAGATGTTAACTCTGTTAATCATCACTTGACTCGAATCCGAAAAGTTATGGACTTACCAGTGGGTGTTGGCTTTGGCATTAAAGACGCCGAGACAGCCAGAAAAGTAAGCGAGTCTGCAGACGCTGTTATTGTTGGCAGTACAATTGTTTCTATTATTGAACAATTATCGGATGATAGGGATAAAATGGTGACCAAAGTAGGTAATTTGGCACGTCAAATTTCAAGTGCCATTAAAAAGGATTGAATATGAGTTGGTTAGAGAAAATACTGCCCTCTATTGGCAAAAGCGCAAAAAAGAACATTCCCGAAGGCTTGTGGAGTAAGTGCCCCGAGTGTAATGGCGTGCTTTACAAAGAAGAACTCAAGCGCCTTGCTCATGTTTGTCCACAATGTGACCATCATTTACGTATGTCGGCCAGAGAGCGTATTGCAAGTTTCCTCGATGAGGCGCATCAAGTAGAAATTGGCGCTAATATCGAATCTGTCGATCCTTTGCAATTTAAAGATCAAAAAAAATATAAAGATCGCTACATTGATGCTCAAAAAAAGACAGGAGAAAAGGACGCCTTAGTGGTTAAGCAAGGTCTACTAAAGGGCATGTCAGTGATTGTTGCAGCCTTTGAGTTCAAATTTATGGGTGGTTCAATGGGTTCTGTTGTAGGTGAGAAATTTGCCAGAGCGGCGGATGATGCGATTGCGCATAATTACCCACTGATTTGCTTTTCCGCTAGTGGTGGTGCACGCATGCAAGAGGGTTTATTCTCTTTAATGCAAATGTCTAAAACCGCCTTAGCCGTTAAATTATTAGCCGACAAGAAAATTCCATTTATTTCAGTTTTAACCGACCCTACGATGGGCGGGGTTTCGGCCAGTTTTGCTATGTTGGGCGACATTCACATTGCTGAACCAAAGGCCTTAGTTGGTTTTGCCGGCCCTCGTGTGGTCGAACAAACTGTGGGTGAAGAGCTGCCAGAAGGCTTTCAGCGTGCTGAATTTTTGCTTGAAAAAGGCGCAATTGATATGATTGTTCATCGCTCAAAATTGCGCGAGAAAATCCATCAAATTTTATTAGCACTGACACAATCTAACTGATTTCATTGAGCGTTCACTTAACAGCCAAGCACAAGCTGCACAACTTCAGTAACTTGACAAAACCATGAAAATATTACTTGCCAATCCTAGAGGATTTTGTGCCGGCGTTGAACGTGCAATTGAGATTGTAGAACGTGCAATTGAGCGCCATGGGGCGCCTATTTATGTCCGTCATGAGGTTGTCCATAATAAATTTGTTGTTGATGACTTAAAAAACAAAGGCGCAATTTTTGTTGATGAAATCGATGAAGTGCCAAATGGTGAAGTGGTGATTTTTAGCGCTCATGGCGTCTCACAAACAGTCAGGAAGGAAGCCGATTCAATTTCTGCTACGGTCTATGATGCAACTTGTCCACTGGTAACCAAAGTGCACAAAGAAGTTGCTCGTCGACAAAAGCAAGAGCATCAAGTTATTCTTATTGGCCATGCAGGCCACCCAGAAGTTGAGGGTACTTTAGGTCAAGCACCCGCTTCTGCGATTAGTTTGGTTGAGTCTATTGATGATATTGATCAGTTAAATTTCTCACCAGAAAGTAAATTGTCTTATACCACCCAAACAACACTTTCTGTTGATGATACAAAGATAATTGTCAATGCCTTGAGGGATAAGTTTCCGCAAATACAAGCGCCGAAAAAAGACGATATTTGCTATGCTACCCAAAATCGACAAGACGCTGTCAAAGCAATTATTAAAATGGCTGACGTGCTTTTGGTGCTGGGCTCTAAAAACTCATCTAACTCTAACCGTCTGCGCGAAATTGCAGAAAATAACAATAAAGCCGCTTATTTGATTGATGGCGCAACTGATATTGATAACACTTGGCTAGATGGCTGTAAATCAATCGGTGTTACAGCTGGTGCTTCGGCACCTGAGATTCTTGTGCAAGAAGTGGTCAGTTATTTATTGGACTATGGTGCTGATGAGGTGCTTGAAGTTAGTGGTGTCGAGGAAGACGTGCACTTTCCAGTCCCTAACACTCTGAGATAGGTAATTATGGTGAAAAAAGTTGCTTTTATTGGCAAAGGAGACTGCGTGTGAAGACCTATGATGTATATGGAATTGGCGCTGCACTGGTGGATATCGAGTTTAAGGTTGATGATGACTTTCTTGAGAAAAACCAAGTTGATAAAGGAATTATGACCCTCGTTGATGAGGAGAAGCAGCATCAACTAATTGCCAACTTAGGCTCACATTCAGAGCTTATTAAACGCAGTTGTGGTGGTTCAGCTTGCAATACCATTGTTGCTGCAAGTGGTTTTGGTGCCAAAGCGTTTTATGCTGGTAAGGTTGCCTCTGACGATGAAGGTGTTTTTTTTGTTAAAGACCTAAATGCTGCTGGCGTAGACTTTCACAAGGTTGAATACACAAGCGGCATTACTGGTAAATGCCTAGTCATGATCACCGATGATGCAGAGAGAACTATGAACACTTATTTGGGTGTCAATGTTGAGTTGACCTCAAAAGAGGTGGACACTCAATCTCTAGCAGATGCTAAGTGGCTATATATTGAAGGTTATTTGGTAACCGATTCACAACGAACCCAAGTTGCCGTCGAGGCGATGTCCTATGCTAAACAGCATGGTGTTAAAACGTCACTGAGTTTATCCGACCCTTTCGTTGTGCAAATTTTTTCAAAGCAGCTTAAACGTGTCATTGGTGATAGTATGGATTTGTTGTTTTGCAATGAAGAAGAGGCCATTAGTTTTACAGATAGTGATACCATTGAACAAGCCGCAAAGGCGCTCAAGGATTACGCAAAAACTTTTGCGATCACTTGTGGTGCAAAAGGTTCGTTGGTTTATGACGGCAACAAATCAATTTTTGTTGATGGCGTTAAAACAAAAGCAATTAATACCAACGGGGCTGGGGATATGTTTGCAGGTGCTTTTTTGTATGCCATTAGTGTTGGACAAGACTATGTTTTAGCTGCTCAATTTGCAAATGCTGCTGCAGCTCTTGTGGTGAGCCAGTTTGGGCCACGCATCGAAACCACGGAGTACGCTAAACTCAAACGACAGTTTAACGTTTGATTAATTGACGCTATTTTTTGTTAGAGCTCATAATTGGTGAAAAAATAACACATCAAAATAATCAACAATGGAGAATGTGTTGGCACTCTAAATAAAGTGGCTCAATTTGCAATATCTTGGGTTTTGAACTATAATTACGCTTGGTTGAATTTAGATTTATATACGGAGTTAATTATGTCAACATTACAAAAATTATTTCAATTGAGAAAAGCACTTGACGAGTACGAGCATGAGCTTGGGATGAGTCACTTGTCAGAAGTAGAAAAGGCGGTTTTGTCTTACATTACGCATAATGCTACTTCTACTATCACCGCAATTAAAAACGATCCTTACTTTGAAAAGTATTCGTTATCAACCATTAAGAGGGCTGTTGGCGCTCTTTTGGGGCAGGAAATTATTAGATCTGACCAATCAATGGAAGATAAACGCGCGATGAATTTATCGTACGCAGTAAAAAACTAAAAACACAAATACTGTCCTGAACCTTGTAAAACTTTT
>Ga0208748_1000996_pt1 | contig 13524 bp, 9 predicted proteins | sample Knorr_S7_td_Bott_FD_185599 | JGI IMG/M metagenome (GOLD analysis project Ga0208748, IMG submission 185599) | Marine microbial communities from Southern Atlantic Ocean transect - Knorr_S7_td_Bottom_ad_4513_LV_A (SPAdes) (version 2) | ecosystem: Environmental > Aquatic > Marine > Oceanic | place... | reverse complement strand
TGGATTGGTAATTTTGGAAGAAGGCAAAGTAGTAGACTCACCCGATCGAGTGTCAAAAACGTTTTTCTTTCTTAAGCCCTGCGCTGTCTTGCCGTAAGTGGAATTACCAATCTCTTTCCAAAACATGTTCTGCAATGTTTCCTTTTTGTATTGGCTTCTTCGTTTTCGGCAGTCCTTAACGAAGGCTAAATACGGTTTAGTTGATTGATCTGTTGGAAGATAAAGACCTAACTCAATTTTGATTTCTGCACCCAATCGTTTCGCCAATAACAACTCAGGACCGCCACAGTAAGATCTTCCTTCGTATGGGAACACCAAACCAAACTCAGTACGAACTGGAAGAGATGGATAACGAACAGACTTTGGAAATTTAAAGGAACAACAAATAAATGAGAGATTGTTCAGATCGGTAAGCACTTTTAAATCATCGGTATAATTCATTTGATCCCACAAAGGAATGCCAATCGAAGCCATTGCAGTGGTGTAGGCACCACACAAATCATAATCAATCCATTGGCCCGTCGCCGATGGTCCAAATTGATACGTCTCACTTCTGCCACCGTGATACGTTTCAATAGCAAATTGCTCACCTATATTGCGCTTATGATGAAGAGCAACTTTCTTTGCGTAGTACCACTTACCTGTTCGTTTGTTGAAGAATCTCTCCTTATGTTCAGAGGTGCCGAGCACAGTCTGATGATCAATGCCTTTGTCAGACCAGAGCTTCAAAAGAAAGTCCACACCAATTGAGGTCAGTGTTATCGGTGTGTCAGTTACATCAACAACATCATTTGTTGACCTCCCCAAACCCAGCTCTGAGTAAATTGCTCTGATCTCATTTAGATACTTCACACAAATGACAGCATCCCTCAAAGCGTAATCGATGAATCGGTTTGGATCTTCCTTTCTGATGACATCCATATTTTCGATTTCATCCTGCGTCATCTCCAACTTTTTAAAGTCAACCAAATCACCCAACGCCTTCAACGATTTGAAATTGAGTGGAGCCAATACGAAGGTATCCCTAAAGAAAATGTTTACCTTCTCATCAGCATTGGTCTCTTTGGCTGATAAGAACAGATTCAAACCATTCTTTGAGGACACAAAGGTTCTTCTTACGTTGTCTATCTGGTTTTTGAATTGGTTAAAATCTGCAAACAACGACACATCGACCACTGAAAAATGACACACCAAATAAATCTTCTGTGGCAATACCTTTAGCTTAACCTTCTTTATCCCTTCAAAGAGCACCCAATGAACAAAGTCAGTCAGATTTAGCCTTTCATTGTCAGAGAACAAAATACCCTCATAATGCTTAAAGACTTCTGTGTTCGGTGAACCAACTTCTGCATAATATTGATAGGACAATACAAAGTTCTGTTCCTCTGAAATTTGCTTAAACTCCGTATCGAAACCAATTGTTAAAACGTTATCCGACAATGGTAGATTAACAGAGGGAAGTATTAGATTTCGTTTGCTGAAAGGTATCTTAAGCTTTAACGACTTCTTTTTCTCTAAATGTAAGTCCATTGCCTTAAAGTATTGATGTACGGAACAAAGAAGCCTACAAATCGGAAAGGAAGGGGAGAAGAAAAATTAATACTTTTAGCGCAGCGCACTCCCTATACGGTAAAGTATTAATTTTTCATATATTGTCCCTATGCCCTTATCGATATACCCGTATTTCTGTATTTCTAAACCATTGATAATCAATATATTAGAACACAGGTTAAATCCTTAATAAAATTAGTACTTTATCGTATAGGGAGAGAAGGCACCGCAAAGTACTAATTTTATATTCTACCTAATCTTACGAAAAAACACTCATATTTGAAACAAAACTATTGGTTTTTCTCAGAATCCACATTGTTTTTGTTAATCAATAATACCGATCTTCTTTGCTTTTGTGGGTGTAAGTTCGAAGAACCTCTTAATGTCGTCCTTCGGAACGTTCATATTCAGATAATGCCGTTGGATCATCTCTACTGAATTGCCAGCTACGTAGGCTGTTCTCATTGGATCTCTGAATTTGAGTGTGTGGTAGGTAATGGCTGTGTGTCTGAGTATGTTTCTCTTTTTGCCCTTCACCAAGTTTCGGATAAGCTGTTCGTCCCTTTTGGATGCACTGATTGGGATGTTGTTGTCTTTGAGGTAGTGCAGCCATTCCATAAAGGTGTCTTCGATTTCATTGTAGTGACGACCTCTGTTTTCGTATGACGAACGCTTTTTGTAGACCTGATTGTTGATGGTAATCCTTCGTTCATCCAAATTGATGTAGTTGTTCTCCTCTACTTTGTTTCCACCTATCTCAACGAATCTCAGATGTTCCTCTCTCCTCATCATTGAGAATAAACGAAAGACGTAAAACCCTAAGAGACCCTTTTGGAAACTCAGTCTGAGTAGTTTTACGATGTCATCATAGGTGAGGCAGGTGATTTCATTTGCTTCGATCTTCGGTAGTTCCCAATTAACGGGATTCTTACGCAGCCAGGCTTTGTCTTCGCAGTAGGGATTATTTTTGCCACAACAGAACTCAAAGAAGGCTTTGAGATATATTTGACGGTGCTTTCGATTGTTTGGACTAACCTTTTCCTGAACGAACTTTTTACAGTCCATTGGCTTAATCATTGAAATGCGTGCTTCAGCGTATTCTACGACAAACAATGAAAGGACGTTGCGATAATCTCTGAGTGTGTATTCGGACAGATTTCGCTGCTCCTGCTTCTCTAAGAACATTTGCACTACATCTTTGACCTTTGGGACTTCGTGCTCGTAGTAATGCTGTATGAAGAAATCGACAGCACTGAGCATCTTTGTGGCTGTTGAGTCGTCATCCATCTTTAGAAATTCATTGGCTTCGAGTCTGTTGAAGCAGAGCTGACTGATCTCCAGTTGCTTCTGAGAGAGTGTTGTTGGTTTGAGATCAATGCCTAATCCGTTGCTCTTCATTCTCTTTACCAACAATCGGTAAAGTTCATCGGCCTTTGATTGGTCTTTTCTCCAAACTGAAGTCCATTTGCCGTTCTCTTTGAGTGAGATCGACCAAACACCGTATTTTTCAGAGTATTTAGGTTCGTTTACCTTCTGAATTATCCCTTCGAATCTTCCTTTCATCCTTTAATTATCGATGCTCCGAAGGAGAAATCCACTGTTATTTCCACATTTTTGGGTTGGATATCTGTAATGGAAACCACTATTTTTCCTATGTGAGCTTTAACTCATACTTAACACTACAAATGAAAACCCTACTCACAACAATCGCAGCTGTGCTGTTAGTGGGGTGTGGCAACACAGCACCCGGCATCTCAATTCACGAGGCTGCAATACAAGGTAATCTCAACCGCATAAAAGACCGAATTGCAGCAGGAGAAGACGTTAATAAAAAGTATGAAGGAAAGCCTTATCGACGTGAATTCATAGAAGAGGTCAAAGACACACTATACGGTTATCCAAAGGATTCATGGCTCAAAGGATGCACTCCATTGCATTTAGCTGCTATGAATGGGCACGAGCAGGTGGTAAAATATCTTATAGTGAATGGGGCTGATTTAGACGCCTTCAGTACCGACGGAACACCTCTGTACATGGCAATTAATTGGGCGGTGGGAAGAATACATCATTGGCAGGAAGAACCTAATGTTTATCATGGTCACAAATTCGGAAATTACGAAATTGCCAAACTACTCATATCAGAAGGCGCAGACTTAAATATGACTGATGCATGGGGAGAAACCATTCTTTACAAAGAACTTGCCTATTTAAGCCCGGATTTTCTTGATTATCTGATTGCAAAAGGCGCAGATGTAAACGCGAAGAACGCGAAAGGGTTTACTCCTCTTCACCGAGCAGCGGCGGCTAAATCTCCTTCGCCGGAATTAGTTGAACAATTGATTTCTCATGGGGCTAAAATAAATGCGCGCACCAAAGCGGGAACCACGCCGTTAGACTGGGTTGTTGACAATAAAAAAATATTAGAATTGCTCCGCAAACACGGCGGCAAGACAAGTGAAGAATTGAAAGCTGAACGCAAATGAAACACCTACTACTCACAACAGTCGCAGCCGTGCTTCTAGTGGGGTGTGGCAAGTCGCAGTCGCCAGAACCGCCGACAGCCAAAGCACCAGACATCTCAATTGGGGATGCTGCCTTCAAGGGTAATATAGAAGCCGTCAAACAGCACTTGGCTGCTGGCACGGATGTGAATGCGCAAAATTTGAATGGATTTTATCCTTTAACTTCGGCGGCTAGTTGGGGTCACAATGAAATCGTCGAACTGCTTATCGCTAAAGGGGCGGATGTGAATGTGAAAAGTAGCGGCAAAACACCGCTAGATTGGGCCATCAAACAGCTACACCCCGAAACCGCTGACCTCCTTCGCAAACACGGCGGCAAGACGGGTGCAGAATTGAAAGCTGAACGCAAATGAAACACCTCCTACTGACAACAATCGCAGCTATTCTATTAATCGGGTGTGTCTCATCGCCAGATCATTCGGGAACGTACACTTTGTCTGATCTCAAAAAAGACATGGTATTAACTTTTGAGTTAAAGCCTGACGGTTCATTTATTGGCACAAACTCAAAGGAAAAAGACGATGACTTAATTGGTTCTTGGAAAGTTGAAGGCGAATTACTGGTTTGCGAAGGAACAACAGAAAAGCATTCTGAAAAAATTATCATCAAGTTTAATAAATCCATAGGAAAACTAGATTCAGTTACCGAAGGTGGCAAAGAAGCGCCAACAGAGGAATTGGATGGGCTTATAGTTAAAAAGAACTAGACTAACTCCCTCCACCACTTGAACGCCGCAGGGTTTTTGTTCGGGGGCAAAAGTTAAAACGCCTTGAAAACCGCACTCAACGGGATGAGTGTCGGCTCGTTATGAAACAGCTTCTACTCACAACAATCGCAGCCGTGGCTCTGGTGGGGTGTGGGGAGTCGCAGCAGTCGTCTTCTCCAGTAGCAACTCAACTCACTGAAACAGTGTGAGATTCATTGAGAAATGGGAGAGACGATGGGATTTGCACTGTCTCGGACGATTGTCTATTGGGGTTTTGATTGTGCAGAGGATTCGATTCCCTTCACCCGCTCCACTTATTTATCCCTTTTAAAGCCAGTAGTTTGCTGATTTACACCTGTTTATTCTGCTGAAACTGGTTACATAACTGGAAACATCCCCACAAGTTTACGTTGATAAAACAGCCACAGAACAACCGATGCGGTTTTACCAATTCCGGCTTGTCAACTGACCTTCTGAACAAACACGGCGGCAAGACCAGAAAGGAACTGGAAGCTGAAGGGAAATGAAACCAAGGATAAAACTTGCCGAGTCAATTACCCCAAACGGAGCCTGCATGGCTCTCTACGAACACGATGGGGCCTTTTCGATTTCTTTAAATGGCAAGGAATTGATGCATTCAAAGGTTACAGCATCGGAGAGTTTGCTTGGAAGAACAGGCGTCGATCAAATAAATAAAGACATTCCTACCCGGGTTCTCATCGGTGGACTTGGTCTTGGATTCACTTTGAAAAGTGTCTTGGAGTCCGGAAACTCCAAAATGAGAATCGAGTTGGCAGAATTGGTTCCAGAAGTAATAGAATGGAACCGAACTTATCTGAAAGAACTAAACGGTGAGCTGCTTGATGATCCTTGTGTTGACATTAAAGGGATGGACGTGATTGATCTAATTCAAAATGCTGAGCCTCGAACCTATGACGCCATATTGCTCGATGTGGATAATGGCCCTGTTGCAATGGTCGACGCAAATAATGACCAACTTTACTCTAATTCAGGTATCCGCTTAATGTGCAGAGCTCTTAAAAAAGGTGGACGAATCGTGATCTGGTCTGCGGGGCCCGACCTAAAATTTGAAAAACGTTTAGGCGAGTTTTGCTGCAAGTTTCAAAGGGTTGCAGCGAAAGTTCATGATGGAGCAAAACGAGCTCGTCATATGCTTTATACCCTAGATCCAAACTAGTTAGCCCGGGCCCAATTCCCTTCACACGCTTCATTTTCCCTGATTAAAACTCTTTTTCTCCGCGCTCAAGTATTGTTTGGCGATCAAGTTGCCTAGTTCAATGATGCCACCCGTGTCGATGACGAGTTTCTTTTCCTGCGGCGGGAGATTGAAGGCCTTGATGTGAATGAGGTGCGGATCGGCGGCAGCGATTGTTTCGACGTCTGAAACGACGTCGATTGAGTTGACACCTTTGTCATTGGTAGGGGGTTGCTGGCTAACGTACCACTTGAGCGAGGATTGGCCAAGATCCACTCGACTTTGGTTGATGATCGATTGCAAGCGTTCTGCAGCCTGTTTCCTGTATGGATAAAAGGACATGTCGTTTTCTGCGAGGTGATAGAAAATACCTGCCAATTCCACCACTTGGTCTTTGGATTGCAATTCGCCAATCGTCTCTTTAATGAAATTAATGAATGCTGGATAGATATGGCGCGACTTGGCCAAACTGCCCCCCGGTGTCCAGTCGATGATCTGCGATCCGCTGTGGGTAAACTTCGCTATGGCAATGTTTTCTTTGTTCTTGGCTTGGAGGGCTTGGCCAAAGCTGAGTTCCGGACCGAACGTGTTGTAAAAGCCAACAGGGCCAAGCGGCTCCCATGATTTCGATTTTCGGTAGCCGCCACCCAAACTGTATTTGTAGGCGATAGCTGGATTGTCTTTAAGGAGAGATTGATGGTTCTTTGAACTTCCAACTTCTTGAACGAAGGCTCGTTCGCCTTCCATGTTTCGGTGGCCGGCGAGGATGAATAATTTTACCTCGGTGCCTTTTTTATAAGGCCAAGTTTTCAGTGGACGAGCCTGGAGCGAGTGTTTTCCGATCGTTTTCAAATAAGCGTCGGCATAGTTCACGCCGTGTTCCAATTGCCCCAATGTGCCATAGTGGTAGTGCAGGCCAACAGGATTGCCGATCTCAACTCCGATGTGGGCAGTCGGAATGTATTCGGCAAAAGGATCGGTTTTGGTGACTGCCCGTTGCCCCTCGCTGATGGTGTACATGCGGGGGCGAAGATCCATGCCCCAAATTGTTTTGGTGCAGAGTTCGCCGATGTAGAATTTCAGCTTCGGGGTGTTGAGATCACGCCGCCATTTTGCGATGAAGTTCTTCAGATTCTTTCCGTAATTGGTCATATAATTTTCCTCGAACATGTCGTTTTCGCCCTGATGCCACATGAACCCTTCAATTCGATACTTGATGCCCTTTTGATCCAGTTCAGCCAACGAGGATTTAACCAGATTAAGTGTCAACGGATACATCTTGAAGCCGGTCGGATCGTCCGGATTCCAATCACCCCCCAAGTGGGTGCCGCCGGCCGCGCACTTAATGATCGCGATTGGATGTTTGATGTTTTTGGAAGTCTTTCGGGCAAAACTTAGCTCTGGACCGACGTTGTTATTGACCGGTTGAAGATCCACCCAACCGTTGCTGTTGGTTTTATTTTCGCGACCGATGGAGTAAGAAAAACGGACATTTTCCTGAGAGCTTTCCAATCCGGCAAATGGCGGGTAACGCTTGATGTCCTGAACTCTTGAATCGGAGCCCACCATGTTGGATTGCCCGGCAAATATAAAAACGCGAACCGTTCGGTCATCGGAGAGTTCTTGCGCGAACAAAGAGCAGCCCAATGCCAGTGAGAATAAGAGCGTTAAGGCGGAAAAGAGCCTGTGAGTCATGTTGAAATCAATCGCCAGTTTAGGTTTACAAGACACAGCATCAAGTTGCCGCCTTCCCTTGGCCAAGCACTCGGTTTGGGATCAGCCGTAGAGGCTCTCGATCGGCTGGCCGAGGCCGTCGCGGGTGACGTAGAAGGGACGTTTCTCCACCTCGTAGGCCAGTTTGGGAGAGATCCCCATGGCCTTGTAGAGCGTGGCGTGCAGATCTTCGATGACGACCGGGTCCCTGACGGTCGAGCAGGGGCGCTCGTCGGCTGTCGCGCCGTGGAGGTGGCCTTTTTTGATGCCGCCACCGAACAGCAGCACGGAGCCGGCGTCGGTGAAATGCCGGTGCATGCCGTAGTGAACCAGCTCGTTGATGGTGTCCGGCACCTTGACTTGGTCCCGCACCTTGTTGCCCGGCTTGCCCTCGACGAGCATGTCCCGGCTGAACTCGCTGGCGAGCACGATCAACGTGCGGTCGAGCAGGCCGCGCTCCTCGAGGTCGAGCACGAGCTGCGCGATCGGGGCATCGATCAGGCGCTTCAAGTCGGTGAGTCGCGTGTGGCCGTTCTCGTGCGTGTCCCAGTTCAGGAACGGCACGTACTCGGTGGTCAACTCGATGAAGCGTGCACCGGCCTCGACTAGGCGACGGGCCAGCAGGCAGCCGCGGCCGAACTGGCCGGTGTTGTACGTGTCGAGCACCTCCTTTTTTTCGAGCGACAAATCAAACGCCGTGGCCGCAGGCGAGGTCAGCAGGCGGTGCGCGTTGTGGAGCGAGCGTAGGAGCGATTCTTTTTGATAGTCACTACCGGTGAGGCCAACGGGGCTTTGGTCCACCAGTTTTTTGTAGGCCTTGTAGCGGTTGGCAAAGCGCGACCTGCTCATGCCGGACGGCGGGCGAACGGTATTCAACGCCTCATCCGCGTTGGCGATGTGAAACGGCCCATACTCGCTGCCGAGAAAGCCGGCCGAGTGGAACGCTTTCAACTCCTCGCCCTCGCCGACGTCGAGCCGCTGGCCGATGTCGATGAACGCCGGCATCGCCGGGTCGCGCGGGCCAAGCGTGCGGGCGATCACCGCGCCGATGTGCGGGGCAGCGACGGTCTGCGGCGGCGCGTAGCCGGTGTGCCATTGGTACTGGTGGCGCGAGTGCAGGATGAACCCGAGGTCGCCGGCCTTGTAGGTGCGGATTAGGGTGCCGCGATCCATCACCGAGCCAATTTTCTCGAGCCCCTTGGTCAGCTTGATGTGATCCACCGCAGAGTCGATCGCCGGGAAGGTGCTGAGCACTTGGCCGGGCGAGAGGCCTTTCTCGAACGGCGTGTAGCGCTTGGGGTCAAACGTCTCGGTGTGGGCCATGCCGCCGCCCATCCAGAGGACGATCATGGCGTCGGCGGTGGGCTCGATTCTCTCCCCGGCCGGCTTGGCCAAGAGCTGGCGAGGGGCACCGGCGGCCAGGGCGCCAAGCGTTGCGGCGCTGGCGGTCTTGAGAAAGTTACGGCGATTCCAGTTGCCCTGCTGAGTCACGTGGGAAAGGTTGCCCAAGCGCGGCCGCTTGGCAAGTTTCGGCTGCATCGAAGTTTTTTCACTTAAGCGGAAGCGTCGTGGAGTGCCGCAATTCAAAAGCTGGCGCAGCAGTTGGTTCTCCCCCATTGCCAAGGCTAAGCTCTTGACCAAGCGTGGCTCAGGCTTTTTCCTGAATGAGTTCTCGGCGGCCACCGCCGAGAAGTTCCTCGACGAAATTGGTGGTGTAGACGCCCCGGCAAAATTCCGGGTCATGCAGGACGGCTTTCTCGAACGGGATGGTCGTCTTGATGCCGGTGATGATGTACTCGTCGAGGGCTCGGTTCATCTTGTTCATGGCGTCGCGCCGGTTGGTGCCGTGGGTGATGAGCTTGGCGATCATCGAGTCGTAGTGGCTCGGGATGGTGTAGCCTGCGTAGGCGTGGCTGTCGAGTCGGACGCCGCGTCCTCCGGGCGCGTAGTACATCTCGATCTTGCCGGGGCTCGGGCGGAATTCATTCCACGGATCCTCGGCGTTGATGCGGCACTCGATGGCATGGCCGTTGAACTTGATGTCGCTCTGCGAGAGCTTCAACGGCTCGCCCATGGCGACGAGAATCTGCTGCTTGACGAGGTCGACGCCGGTGACCTCCTCGGTGATGGGGTGCTCGACCTGGATGCGCTTGTTGACCTCGAGGAAGTAGAAGTTGCCCTTGTCGTCGACGATGAACTCGACAGTGCCGGCGTTGGTGTACTGTGCTGTCTGCGCAATCTTGATTGCCGCCTTGGCCATTTGAGCGCGCAATTTCTTGTACTTGCCCTCGAGAAATGGGGAGGGCGTTTCCTCGATGAGCTTCTGGTTTCGGCGCTGGATGGAGCAGTCGCGCTCCCCGAGGTGGATGATGTTGCCCTTGCTGTCGCCGAGAATCTGGAACTCGATGTGGCGCGGGTTCTCGATGAGTTTCTCGATGTAAACCCCGCTGTTGGCAAAGGACTTTTCGGCCTCGCTGCGGGCGGTGTGGTAGCCCTTGACCAGCGAGATATCGTTGTGGGCGGTGCGCATTCCGCGTCCGCCGCCGCCGGCCACGGCCTTGATCATCACCGGGTAGCCGATTTCCTTGGCGGTCTTGAGCGCCTCCTGCTCGGTCTCGACGACGTCCTTCGATCCGGGAGGGATCGGCACGCCGGCCTTGCGGGCCAACTCGCGGCTCAGGGCCTTGTTCTCCAGCGCATTCATCGCGTCGGACTTTGGGCCAATGAAGCGGATGTTGCAGTTCTCGCAGACCTCGGCGAAGTGGGCGTTCTCGGAGAGGAACCCGTAGCCGGGGTGGATGGCATCGACGTCCGAAATCTCGGCGGCGCCGATGATGCGGTCGATCCGCAGGTAACTCTCAGCGCTGGGCGCGCCGCCGATGCAGATGGCTTCGTCCGCCATCTGGGCGTGCATGGAGTTCGAGTCCGCCTCCGAGTACACCGCCACGGTGCGGATGTTCAACTCCTTGCAGGCGCGGATGACCCGGACGGCGATCTCCCCGCGATTGGCTACCAGTACTTTTTCAAACATTCAGTGGATCCTGGCTAACGATCGTGCTGCGTCGCTCCATCACGCGGGACGCACCCGGAACAGCGGCTGGCCGAACTCCACCGGGCGGCTGTCCTCGACGAGGATTTCCGTGACCACGCCGCTCATCTCGGCCTTGATCTCGTTCATCACCTTCATTGCCTCGACGATGCAAACCACGGTGTCGGCCGTGACCGTGTCGCCGACCTCCACGTACGACTCGGACTCGGGCGACGGCTTGCGGTAGAACGTGCCGATCATCGGCGACTTGATCTCGGGATCGGACGCCGGCTCGGGCGCGGACGCCGACACGGCGACAGGCGCCTCGGCCGGCACGGGCGCAACTGGCGGCAGGTAGTGCTGCACCTGCACCTCCTCTGATTTGCCCTCCCTGGAGGCGCGGCGCAGTTTGATCTTGAATCCCTCCTTCTCCATTTCGAACTCGGAGAGGCAGTTTTTCTTCATCAAATCGACGATGCTTTTGATGTCTTTAAAGTCCACGGTGGATGAGAATGTTACGGCGCTGCGCCTGGGTTCGGGTTGTTGTTCACTCCTCGATATCGGGAATTGCGGCCGCCGCGCCTCATGCGCAACAACCGTCAGCGACGCCGAGGCTAGTCACCGGCCCCAAGGCGGTCAAGGTCGATTCCCCCTTGGCCAAGCGCGTTTCCGGCGTGACGCCGCAGCGTGGCCGGTGTTAATTCCCCGGAGGTGACACCAGGAGAAACCAGCCAACTGCTGCAGCGCTACAAGGCCGGCGAGATCGACGAGGCCGAAGTGCTGCGCGTGCTGTGCGCCGCGCCGATCGATGACCTTGGCTTCGCGCAGGTCGATGCCCACCGGTCGCTACGGCAGGGATTCCCCGAGATTATTTTCGGCTCCGGAAAAACCCCGCGCCAAGTCGCCGCCATCGCGGCCAAGGTGATGGAGCGTGAGGAGCGCGTGCTGATCACCCGCGCCAACGCCGACCACGCCGCCGCCGTGCGCGGGCAGTTCCCCGATGCCGTGCACCACGAGTCGGCGCGGTGCATCGCGGTCGAGGCCAGACGCTTGGCCAAGCGCCCCGGCACCATCGCCGTGCTGTGCGCCGGGACGAGTGATTTGCCGGTCGCCGACGAGGCGGCGCTCACGGCGGATTTCATGGGCAACGAGGTCGTGCGCGTGAACGACGTCGGCGTGGCCGGGCTGCACCGGCTGCTCGCGAGCATGCCCACCGTGCGCGAGGCCAGCGTCGTCATCGCCGTCGCCGGCATGGAGGGTGCGCTGCCCAGCGTGGTCGCCGGTTTGGTGCGTCGGCCGGTGATCGCCGTGCCGACGAGCGTGGGCTACGGGGCGAGTTTTGGCGGCGTGGCGGCGCTGCTGGGCATGCTCAACAGTTGCGGCAGCGGCGTGACCGTGGTGAACATCGACAACGGCTTCGGCGCCGGCTTCGCCGCCAACCAAATCAACGCCCTCGCCAGCGACTGAGCCGTCTTTGCCCTTTTGCTTTTGATTGGCCGATTATTTTTTGGGCTTTGACTTGGTTTTGGTTTTTCTCCATTTTGCGCGCCGCACGACTTGGCCGCGCTTGGCCAAGCGCCGTTTGAAACCGCAGCAACCAACAAAACACCTTGGGAAAATCACTTGTCATCGCAGAGAAACCGTCGGTCGCGACCGATATCGCCCGTGTGCTCAAGGCGCCGCGCGACAAGTCGAAGGACTTTTTCGAGAACGACGACTACGTGATTTCCTCGGCCGTGGGCCATTTGCTGACGATTATCGTGCCGCCCGATCAGGACATCAAGCGCGGCAAATGGACCTTCGACAAGCTGCCGCACATCCCCACGCATTTTGACCTCGAGCCGATCGCCAAGAGCGAGGCGCGGCTGCGGGTGTTGCTGCGCCTGATCAAGCGCGACGACATCGACTGCCTCGTGAATGCCTGCGACGCCGGGCGCGAGGGGGAGCTGATTTTTCGCTACATCATCCAGTACGCGACAGCGAAGCACCCGAGGAAAACGGCGGGCAAGGCCGTCTCGCGGCTTTGGCTGCAGTCGATGACGCCGGACGCGATCCGCACCGGCTTCGCCAATCTGCGCAGCGACGACGACATGAAGCCGCTGGCCAACGCCGCCAGTTGCCGGAGCGAGGCCGACTGGCTCGTGGGCATCAACGGCACGCGGGCGATGACGGCGTTCAACTCGAAGAGCGGCGGCTTTTATTTGACGCCGGTCGGCCGGGTGCAGACGCCGACGCTGGCCGTGGTGGTCGAGCGGGAGAAGGAGATCCGCGCGTTCGAGCCGAAAGATTACTGGGAGGTGGACGCCACGTTCCGCGCCGCCGCCGGCGAGTACACCGGCCGGTGGCTCGACGACGGTTTCAAGAAAGATCCCGACGACGCCCACAAGCGGGCGGAGCGTATTTGGGAACAGGCCAAAGCGGATGGCATCCGAGCCAAGTGCGACGGCCAGGCGGGCGAAGTGAGCGAGCAGAGCAAGCCGACCAAGCAGGCGGCGGCGGCGTTGTTCGACCTCACCACGCTGCAGCGGGAGGCCAACGCGAAGTTTGGTTTCTCGGCGCGCAACACGCTGGGCATCGCGCAGGCGCTGTACGAGCGGCACAAGGTGCTGACCTATCCGCGAACCGACTCGCGCTGTCTGCCGGAGGACTACACCGGCACGGTGAAGCAGACGCTCGAGTCGCTTGGCCAAGCGCGCTACGGCAAGCTCGCCAGCGACGTGCTGAAAAACGACTGGGTGCACGGCGGCAACAAAAAGGTGTTCAACAACGCCAAGATTTCTGATCACTT